>Ga0255132_1000060_pt1 | contig 39396 bp, 29 predicted proteins | sample Law_Law_RepA_8d_FD_188551 | JGI IMG/M metagenome (GOLD analysis project Ga0255132, IMG submission 188551) | Freshwater microbial communities from St. Lawrence River, New York, United States - Law_Law_RepA_8d | ecosystem: Environmental > Aquatic > Freshwater > River | place: USA: New York...
TAGCTGGACGCACGGCTCCAAACAGAACACGCGCGGCAATCTGCGCCTGATCATCGATCACACGAGGCTGAATCAACACACCCGGGGCCCCAACCCCCGGAACCAACTCTTGCGCCTTGGGCTCAAGCAACTGCTTTTGCAGGGTAAAAAAAACTTTTTCCATGCCTGGCTGCTGATCCTGCAGCGCATAAACTGCCTCATCTACCACCAGCACCCCTAAAGCTGCTGCAGCGGGCTTGCCGGATGCATCGGTCACCCGCAACTCCACCGAACCTTTCTCACCGGGACGATATTGAGCCGAGCTGGGAATGATCTCTACCTTGAGATCCTTGGAAGGCTGGGCATAAACCAGTCGACTGTCCCGCACCAACTCTCCGGTGGGCATCACCTGCCAGGCATGCACCTCCAAGGAACCGGAAACTTCCTGTGGCAGGGCCACTTCCAGACGGGCTTTGCCGTTCTTCACATCGAGCCATTGGCTCAGGACCACCTGACCATCTTTAATGAAGTCGAGGTAGACCGTCGGTACTGGCGAATCAACCAGCACATCAGCCACAAGTGACTGGCCAGCATTGAAAACTGCACGATTCAGGCGGAGCACCAGGTTATCCCCCTTGGTAACACCCGTCAGCACCGACTGGGCCTCAGCTTTGGCCCCTGTTGCGTCAGTGGCCTCCAGCTTTATGGGCAGTTCGGTTTTTGGACCAACATTTTGGACCGGTTGCGCTTGCCCAATCACCTCAATAGTTTGCTCACCAAAGCCAGACTGGGTGAACCAGTCAGCGCGAGGCGTGAAGGCAAATTCAGCCAGACCATTTTCACCCGTCGTGGCGACGAGTGGCTCGCGAATCTTGTTGACTCCGGGCCAAAACTTCACGGTAGCCTTTGCGGGGGTGCCATCTGGATAAGTGGCGGCAACTACCACCCTATTTTCCAGTTCCGGAACCAGCCTACCGCCCTCAGCCAAGGCCTTCAGGCGGATTGGACGGTCGCTCACCGACACATTGGTTTCAACCTTTTCTGTGTGTTCGGCGGAATCGGTCAATTCCATTTGCACCAAGACAATCGCATCGCCCTGTTTTGCGGGTAGCCCCACTAAATTACGAGGCAAGACAATCTCCACCTCTGCCGTGCCTGTATCCTTGGTTTTGCCTGAATACCTGAAAAACTCTTTGGCCTGAACATCCATCGACAGTGCCTTCAAAACAAAACTCGCGCCCGCAACCGGTTTGCCAAAAAAATAGTCCGATTGAATGGTAGCCCGCACCTTCTCACCAGGCTGATACCACGGCCGGTCCAGTTTGAGCGAAGTTTTGAAACGGGGAAGTTGGTACGGTTTGACAGTGACCGTTTTGGAAGCGCTATCGTCACCCAACAGGGCCCTGATTTGGAAACTTCCTTGATTGACCTCGTCAGCTAATTGAAAGTCGACATGTGCAACACCGTGTGGGCTTAAGATCGCCTGTTTCTTGAAGACCTTGTTCCCTTTTGCATCCTCCACCTCAAATACCACCGCTTTGCCCGCCACAGGTTTTTGGCTAAAGGAATCAAGCGCCAGTAACCGCTGATGAATCATTTGGCCTGGCTGGTAAACCGGCTTGTCGGTGGTCAACAAAAGGCGGGGAGCCCTAACAATTTGCACCTGTTTTTCCTGAACAGATTCACCCAATGCTGAGCGGGTAACAAGTCGCAGCAGGTATTGGCCTGGTTCCAACTCAGGGACTGGCAACTGCAAAGATATCCGCCCATTTACATCGGTTAAACCTCGGACTAATCGGGTGTTCTTGCCATTGACCATCAACTCTGCAGCCACCTCAACCCCGGGAATGCAAGGATTGCTCTCTAGCGAAACAGGCCCTGTTGTCACCACTTCCAGCGGCGTGGAACTGCCAGAATGCCATTGCAACCCTAGGCGAATTCGAGATTCAACCGGTGCCTTCAGAAGAACAGCATCCAAAGCCACCACCAGTGCCTTACCATCAAACTCAACCCGCAACTGGTCTTTGGGCTGAGGCTTCAATTCGCAATTAAAAACATGGGTTGTCCACTCAGCCGCAAGCGCGACATCACGCTTTTGGGAAAAACGCACAACTCCAGCCCCATCCACGACCGTTACCACAACTGACCCGGTGTCCTTGCGCGAGGGCGGCAAAGACAATGCCAATGCAACAGAATCCCCCTTCACTTGGCCATAGGCAAAGGCAGGCACAACCACTTCCCCGCCCTCCACCGCCATTGTTGTTTGAGTTAAAACCAACCCCATAACGAATGCCCAAGCCAGCCGGCACCTTGCCTGAAATTGGTTCATGATTAATCCTCTTAGTGGGCACGGCAGCGAATTTGTCTGAACTGATTATCGGGTTTGAACAAACGCATGCAAGCTATTGGACTTGCAAACCCAAGCCAATTTGCAGCGCTAGTCAATTACCCTGATTGGAGCATCCCAAATACATGACGAGGTTTGGGATCGATTGGATTTTTAGGGCCGAAAATACTCTTTGCCACATGAACATGACAATAAAAGCACTCTTCAGGCCATACAGCGCAAGGCCACCACGGTGCAGTCATCGGCAGGCTCTTTACCCTGGGTCCAGGTGGCAACGCAGGTGAATATGGATTCGACCACATTTTCAGCCGTTACAAGGCCACCCCGATTCGTGACACGCTGCCTAACCGCCTGAATGACGCCATCTACCCCAAAATGTCCCTGATTAGGACGAACAGCGTCGAGGACACCATCGGTGGGAAAAACCAACAAATCCCCTGCTTCAATTTCAAGCGGCTCTTCCTTCGGGTAATTGGCGTTTTCGATGACGCCCAATGGGAGGCCCGTACTAAAAAGCCGCTCACGAACTGCGCCATTTCCGTCGAACAAAATCCCGGGCACATGACCGGCACTTGCATATGTCAGCTTTCTGCCTCCCGGTTCCAATTCGGCCAGAAAAAGCGTGACATTTCTTGAATCGCCCAAGTCTTCCATGAGTGCAGCGTTGGTTTTCTCGAGAGTTTCCTCGATACTCACACCCATGGAGGCGTAGGCTCTCAAGTAAGCGCGGGTTGTGGCCATGAGCAAGCTTGGCCCCAGCCCGTGCCCGGTGACATCCCCAATGGCAATGCGCCAGGCACCCGAAGGCATCTGATACCAATCGAGAAGGTCGCCGCCACTTGCTCCCCGAGGAATCGAGTGGCCAAACAGGTCAAAGCCCTCTATTTCAGGGGCGGTGGTTGGCAACAAATGCTTGGCAATCTCACGGGCTACTCGCTCCTCCTCCTGGCTGTGCTCAAGTGCCCTTTCAACCCGTAGCAGCCTTCTCTGGCGACCGATGGCATGGTGCAACGCCTGGGTGAGCCTGCGCTCGCGGACTTGGCCCTTGACCAGAAAATCCTGTGCCCCCTCACTAACAGCCTGTAATGCCAGGGACTCATCATCAAGGCCTGTCAAGACCACCACCGGCAAGGCCGGGTGCTCCTGCCGCACCTGATGGAAAGTGGCTAACCCACGACTGTCAGGCAAAGACAAATCCAAGACAACAGCATGGCAAGGATTTGAGGCAAGCCAAGCTAGCGCATCCCCCAGCGAACTGGCCACATTTGCCTTGAAGGATGTACCCCTTGCCTCTTCAAGCATCGAGCGGATGAGAAACGCATCGGCCGGATCGTCCTCTACCAAGAGGACATGAAGTGTTTTGGGGATTTTTGGAATGTTGCTCATGTCTTGGATTCCGGCACTTGGTTGGCCAATTCAGTGTTAGGCAGACCCGGGCCATCAGGAGGGCTCAACGGCAGGGTGAAATGAAAGGCGGCCCCTTGGCCTGACTCGGATTCTACCCAGATGCGCCCGCCACCTTGCTCCACAATACGGCGGCACAGCGCTAATCCCAGACCTGTGCCCCCACGATTGGCACCGGCGGGGCCCCGCTCAAAGATGCGGAAGATTGATTCTTTGTACTGATCTCCAACACCCAAGCCGTTGTCCTTAACCCAAACATGGGCCCACCGGTTTCCCAACGCGCGCCAACCAATTCGAACCACAATTGGGTTTTCGCCGCGAAACTTGATGGCGTTTTGGATGAGGTTTTGAAACAGGGTTTGAACATGGGTGAACCAGCCCATCACCTTGGGCAAAGGCGAAACCATAATTGTTGCGCCGGTTGCAATCACTTCTCCTCGCAGATTGGCCAGTGCCTGTGCGCAGGCGGAGTGGCAATCGACCACCTGGGGTTCTTTTTGCCCCTGCCCTGCCCGTGCGTAGGCCAAAAAATCGGTGACCATGGTTCGCATTCGAACTACGCTCTGCTGGGCCAAATCGAGCATGGTTTTCCCATGCCCATCCAGATTGGGCGCATGGCGCTCGGCTAGACGACGCAACAATTCTTGCACGGTGCCCAAGGGCGCCTGAAGATCGTGTGAAACAACACTTGCAAATTGGGCCAAATCGGCATTACTGCGGCGCAGATCCTCATTGGCGCGCTCCAGTTTTTCAAGGGCCTCCCTGGCCCGCCTTTCAGCCTGTTTCAAGGGGGTGATATTATAAAACAACCCCTGAACCCCAACCACCTGGCCTTCTTGGTCGCGGAGAGGGGCAAGAAACGAATGAATATATTGCCGATCGCTCTCTTCGCAACCACCCAGCGCAGGAACCCGACAGCGGCAACGCACCAAACAAGCGCGGGTGAGGTGCTCCTCGACATCTTCGTGAATTTGCCCCGTGCGCAGCACCTGAACCTCATGGCTGCGAATACGGGCAGCCATTTCAGATGCCATAATGTCCTCATCGGTCGAACCCAAAACCGCAGAGCGATCGCGGCCCATAGCCAGACAAAAAGCGTCATTGGCGTGGAGATAGCGCCCCTGCAGGTTTTTACGAAAAACTGCAAAACGCAAGCTCTCGGCAAGATCCTGGTCCGGTTTCTCACGGCGTGGCTGGGCCCCGCCCGGCCCGCGCGCAGGGTCAGTCTCGCCTAGCCAATTCAGCACACTTTCAAGCAACTCTTCTGCCAGACCAAACCGCTTGCGAGGGTCACGTTCCAGGCAGCGCATGACCATCCTGTCCAGTGCTTCTGGAACCTCGGGGCGGAACGCGCTGGGGGGCGGCGGACTGTCATGGCGAAGGCGATTGATCAATCGGTACACAGGGTCATTTGGCGGCCCCTGAAAGGGTACGCGGCCGGTAAGCATTTGGTAGAAAACGGAGCCCATGCCAAAAATATCCGCCCCGCAGGAAAGGTCCGACCCGGGGTATGTTTGCTCGGGGGCCATGTATGCGGGCGTTCCGGCTACCTGTTCCACATGGACAAGTCCCCGGGCATCGAGCAATCTGGCAAGGCCAAGATCGGCCAACTTTGGAAGCCCCCCCTCGGCAATCAGAATATTGGAGGGTTTGATATCGAGGTGCAAATAACCCGCATGGTGAATAGCTGTAAGCCCTTGAACCATTTGGGCCACCAAGCGGACAGCGTATCGAAGGGTTGGCGGGGCAAGTAACAAGCGCTCGGCCAAGCTGCCTTCCGCACAATGCTCGTAGATGAGGTAGGCGGCATCGGCCAATTGGCCGCCCCCCAAAAGGCGCAACACATGGGGATGATTCACCTTACCCGCCGCACGGCCCTCGCGAAGAAACCGCCCCCTCCAAGCCAAACCGGGTTTTATCGCAGGCAAAAATACCTTGACCGCCACCGTCAGATCTAAATCCACATGGCGTGAAAGGTAAATACGCGACCTGGGACTTCCCGAGGCCAAAAGCCGTGGTTCGCTGTAACCGGTGGTACGAAGCCTTTGACGAAGCTGGTCGGCCCATGGGCCTTCCTGATCGAGCGCAAGTGCACCAAAGGGACCTGTTAATGGATTGTCAGACTCGCCCTCGTCGTTTTCGCTTCCTGTGGACTGATCTAGGGAGAATGGTCCAAAGGGGAAATGCTCGGCAGCCTCAAGCAAGGCCTCGAGGTCATCGCCCTCGAAAGTGCGGGTCATCTCCTCTGGCAGGCGTCTGGCATCGCCGAGCCTTTCCAAAGGATCATTTCCAGGCTTTTCCGACATGCACCCGCCCAATCTGGACGGAATACCAGAATTGGCCCCGCCGTAGCTGATTATACTTGCCCCACAATCGCCAAGAAAACCCGGGACAGACTAATCAGCGACCCAAACGAAAAAGCATCTCCAAATATGGAGATGCTTTTTCGTTTGGCTTGGAACAGAAATTAATAGGTGTAGCCGGGATTGCGCCTTTGATGCAGGGGCTCAGCGACCCTGGGAAAATGAGGGCCCTGAGGCGACTGGGGGCGATGCAGGCGAGCAGGCTGGACCGCTTGAGCGGTTCCATGGGACCCCGAAGTTTCCACTGCGGTGTTGGAATAGGCAACCGAGTCAAAATCACCCGCATCAATTTCATCGTAAGTGGAGATGTAGCCCGGCAATTTCGCCAGTTCACGCTCGCGGTGATATGCCGTAATAATTGTTTCCTGAATCCCTTCCCGGGCGGCGGGGTTGATGGGATGTGCAATATCGGCATGCAGCTTCACGCGACCTTGAACCTGCCTATTGGCCCGGTCTTCTTCCTGCCTGCAACCGCAACCGTTACAGAATCGGGCTCGAAGATGGTTTTTGCCGCCACAACGGTTGCAACGATCGGTGAGTTTGCGACTTGGCATCGCCACGAAAAGGCCTCTGGGCCCCTCGATGATTTTCAAGTCCCGAATTGCAAAGCAGCCGTCAAATGTGATGGAGCAAAAAGCATGGAGGCGTTCGTTCTCACCGCCCTCATCCATCAATTTGATTCTGATTTCAGTGATTTCCACGGTCCACTCCTTGACCTATTTACCGATTCGTTTCCGGGAATATTAGTCGGTGTTTGATGGCACCGTACTGGCCACGAATACGGCCACCGGCCCGGCTGGCGTCCTTGCCAGCATGAGCCTTTGGCCCACCGATACAGCCTTTGTGGCATCGGCCGCAAGTGCGACCATGGCGCTTCCGCTACCGGTCATGACCACCGCTTGAGCCCCTGCAGCCATTAATTCCGCGCGAATATTTGCCAGGGCTGGCAATAATTGAACCGCAGGGCCCTCCAGATCATTCCGAAGTGTATCTGCTACCGCCTGTGCTGATTGGGCGATTGCCTGTTTAAAATTAAAATCCGAGCCTGTTTCTGCGTCTGCATCAGCCCGCCAAGCAGCCCCCATGGGTTTTGCCTTGAGTCTGGCAAAAATTTCTTTGGTGGAAAGGCCTTCGGAGGGTTTGACGACAACCAGGTGTAACCCTGCCTCTGGAGTTGCCAAAGGTGTCAAATCTTCACCTCTTCCAGTGCACCAGGCAGGTCCATGGCCTAGAAAAAATGGCACATCGCTGCCCAATTCGAGGGCCATTGAAGCTAATTCATTTTTACCCAAACCCAAATTCCACAAATGGTTCAGACAAACCAAGGTGGCAGCCGCATCACTCGAACCGCCTCCCATTCCCGCCTGATGTGGAATGCGTTTTCGCAATGCGATCTCAGCTCCGCTGTCGGGAGCGTGGCGCTGGGAAACCAACAAAGCAGCTTTCATCACCAGATTGGTCGAATCTACTGGCAGGGTTGGGTCATCACACTGGAGAGAAAGAGTTGGTGCCATTCTTGCCAAAATGGTGTCGTAAACCGGCAATGGCAGCATGTGGGTAGCCAACTCGTGATAGCCATCTGGGCGTTTGCCAACCACCCGCAGGTAGAGATTCACCTTTGCGGGGGCCCAAACTTGTGTCCAGCCTGCAAATTCTTTGGCCACCAGCGGCAACATGCCAACAATTCTCCCTAAGTCGGGTTCACGATCTGAAAATCTAGCCCCTGAACAAAAATGGAATCAAGGTGGATGAACCAGTTCCTGGCAAGGGCCCAAGAAATACCTTTGCCCAGCTTGGAATCCGTGGTTGGATGGTGACTGTTAACGATGGTTCAGCCAGTTACAGCCTTTTCCCGCGTCATTTTTAAACCGTGAGCCGCCCCATGCCTACAAGCCACCCGAATTGCTTGGTCACCCACTTGGAAAGCCCAATCGACCAAAGCCGACATGCTTTTGGGGAGGTTCACGGGGTGCATTTGGGTCGGCCGCTGGTGGTTCGTTATGACCTGAAGCGGGCGAAGGCCCTTTTGGATCGTGATGAAATTTCGGGACGCAAAGAAGGTGTTTGGAGGTGGCGTGAACTACTTCCCTTGCCCTGGGACCAGGCCCCTGTGAGCCTTGGCGAGATGGCCACCCCCATTCTCGATTGCCCCAGGCTAGGGGCGGCCATGGGGCTTGATAATCTCCAGGTGAAGGATGAATCGACCCTGCCCACCGGGTCTTTCAAGTCCAGAGGCATGACAGTTGCGGTGAGCATGGCAAAATGGCTTGGCCTCAATCGACTGGCGGCTCCCACCGCTGGAAATGCCGGGGGTGCTTTGGCAGCGTATGCGGCACGGGGCGGCATGGAAGCGTGGGTTTTCATGCCAGGCGATACTCCCGTTGTGAACCAGCGGGAATGTCGCCTTTTTGGGGCAAAGGTTTTTCGAGTGAACGGTTTGATCCATGAGTGCGGCAAACTGGTTCGGGAAAATGCGGAAAGCATGGGTTGGTTCGACTTCAGTACCCTGCGCGAACCGTATCGGCTGGAAGGCAAGAAAACCATGGGCCTGGAATTGGCCATGCAGGGCAACTGGAAATTGCCAGACGCGATCTTATACCCAACCGGTGGAGGAACGGGCCTTGTGGGCATGTGGAAAGCATTCGCTGAACTCCAAGCGCTTGGCTGGCTGGAGGGCAAGCTTCCGCGTCTTTATGCTTGCCAGAGCGATGGTTGCGCACCCATTTGCAAGGCTTACGAGGCCGGCCAAAAGCATGCGGAAACTTTCCATCCAGCTTTCACCCAAGCAAGCGGATTGCGTGTGCCTGCCGCAGTAGGCGACTTCATGATTTTGGAAGCAGTTCGACAATCAGGTGGCAAAGCGCTGGCAGGCGACGAAAACCAGTTGAAATCCTGGATGGAAAAAGCCTGTGGCCTAGAGGGTATTTCCCTGTGCCCTGAAACCGCAATCTGTCTGGATGTGCTGGCTAAATTGCGAGCGGCCGGCGAGGTGAACCACGCCGAACGCGTACTTGTATGGAACACCGGCGCAGCCCAAAAGTATCTGGAATGCCTTCCTGATAAGCTACCTTCCATTGACCAGCATCAACCACTACACCCACAGTTGATCCATTTCATGAACAACAAAGCCGTTTAAATAAATAACGGCAATCATGCGGCAACCTTACCTTCGCTCACTCGGGGAGTGCCTGGCCCTTTACCCTGAAATCCGAGCAGGTTCCCAAAATAGCGCAAAACTGCCATCAATTCTTCCGGAGTCAGGAAGGAAAAAACAAAAATGCACATCAGGAAGCTGAAAATGCGTAACCCCATCAAAATGCCAATGCCAGTGTGAAAAAAAATGGCGACGATCATGAAGGGCAAACGCATTTGGGGCATCCAAACTGCAAAGGGAAAGCCCAACTCCAGCACTAGTGTAAAAACAGTCATTCCAGACATAAACAATTCCCACACCCAACGATTGGCCACCAGCGCCTCCAGGCCTCTGATGTAGAAATCGTATTGCATGGGAGCGAAGGAATAGTTTGCCACGCAGGCCCAAAGCGCTGTGCCGCTCCACCACGAGGCACCCATTAACTTGGATGTGCCGGCACCGAAATAAATGATGGAGAAATGAATCTGGATCATACGCTGAAAAAAGGTGGCCTCGGACGAAGGCTCCACCATGGGTACGGGTAAACCCTGGTTTTTTGCCCGCCAAATTTCAATCAATCGGTCCAGCGACCACACCCGGGCACAGGGCGCAAGCATCATGTAAAAAAGCAGGATGCTCGACATGGTATCCATGCCAAACAATGAAGTCTGGGCGCGCTGGATATAGCTGAGAGTACCAATCCAAGTGGCAACCGCGGTGAAACGGGTGAAAAGCCCCAAGGCAAACATCAAGTTCACAACCAGAATAATCCAGTGGAGAGTCCAGATGCCCGTTGGATTTGTAACATGATAAAAAAGGGAATAACTGGAGGTACCACGGGATGGGTTTGGCTCCCTGTCACTTCCATCCCACAAGACCGACGGACCCTCGAAGGGCGTGGTGGTTCGAATCATCTCCATGGTGTCATGCTCAATCCAACCCTTGGGACCCACGAACTCCATCAGGGAGGGGGTCCAGTTCAGGTTGATATAGAAGACACCAAAACCAGCCATGATCCTCATCATGGCCAATGTTTGCGGAAGCGATGGCTTGAAAAAGAAAGAATTCAAGCCACTGACCAGCTCACCCAACCACGAGAAAAGGTTCATGGTTTTGCCTCCCCTGCTCCGCGGATTCCAACTTTTGCTTTGTCATCAACAGGCTTTTTAGCCGCTCCCGCTTTTGGCGGAAGCTTGGCTGTCCGATTCGCCTCTTCCGCCCAAACGCTAACAGGAGGGAACTTGGTTGTTTCGCTTTGAAGCTTGAAGAAGTCGATGACAGGCGCCTCTTCCTTCAGCCAAATCTGCAACATGCCCTGGAACCGTTTCAACGCGTCTGCCTCTTCGACCATGACAGCGTTCTCTGCTGCACTCGTCTGATCACGCCCGCGCAGGTCGCGCAAACGCCTGACCTCGGTTTCACGCTCGGCGGCCTGGACAGCCAACTGCTGGATCATTTTCCGGTCGTAGGCCTGGAGCATCCAATAGAGTAGTGGATCATTGGGGTCTTGAAGACTGCCTTTTTCGTTGTATTCACCCTGGTAGATGGTGACAAAATACCGGCGCTCGGAACCGTCACGGCCATCGATCGCAATTTCACCCGGCTGTATGATCGAGTGGACCACCCGCCAAAGATGCCCTTCGAGGATGTTGGCTTCGGGATTCCCCTCGGGATGTGGAAAACGGCTCATCAGCGACCGCACATAGCTGCACATCAGGTGTTTGGCGTTGGGCATGGGTTCACGCCAGGTGATCGGCTCAATGGTCCCCCTGGGCAACTTTTCCAAACCCAGCAATTGCGCCATTTTTTGGATCACCGCCTCGGAACGAAAGGCTCCCGCCTCCCGCTGAACCGCTGAAGAGGCGCTTTCACCGATAGACAACATGCGTTGAAAATGCATGGGGGTGGGACTATTTTCAGCGTCTGGCAATCGAAACCAACGCTTGCCACCATCTGTATAGGTGATTTGCAGCCAAAGAAACGAGGGAGGCCCCGGTTCCGGCGAATAAAAGTGGTAGGCATTGTTTTGGTAGATAAACAGCAGATACGGCCTGTAAACATGTGTCCATGCTTGAGATACAAGCCAAGGGGCATTGCCATTAGGGGGCGGCACACTCAAGACGGCTGATAGGATTCCGCAAAAATGGAAGGTCAGGGAGCCGACCAGAAAAACCCTTCTGGCAACTTCGGGAATCACCAACAAAAAGCCGCCCACATAAGCACAGATCATGCCTGCACGGCAAACGAAGCCTAGACTTTGCATTTGCCCGGGCCGGTTCCAGGTGATGACATCGCCGGTGTTGTCGTTAGAAACCATGGGTTGTGTGGAGGCTTCGCCAACCAGACCATGGCCTGCAAAGAGCATGATTTGCGCCAGCAGCACGCACACCACCGCAGCAGTGGCAGATTCGGGAAATTGCGGCCAGCCTTTCCCTTTGTGCCGACCAAGCTCTGTGCGAAGGGCAACGCCTCCCATGACAGCGCCTAGAACGACCAAAGCCAGACGGGTCCATCCACTCCAACCCAAGCTGATTTCGGCAGTGCTGGGCGGCTCTGGATAAATCCTGTTCAAAGCCCACGCAGCCGCGGTGACGACCAACCCGATCCCCAAAAAAACTATCGACGATCTTTTCGGGACCAAAGAAAGGACACCTTTTTCCTTTTCGGATACCTTCCTATCTTCACCACTCATATTCCACCCCCCTTGGACCCACGGTCACGGTGTGAGCTTAGTCGCGTATCCGTCGAAAAAGGCAACACTAATACATTTTTATCTTTATTCGTCTTTCCAATATTTCTCGGCTGGCACAAATTCCACATCCGGGTTCGAGCGGGGCTGAAAATCCTCTATTTGGACCTGCACCTCGCTTCGACCACCAAATTCGTTGATGTTGGGCCTGAAGGCAATACTGAGGGCCCCCCCGCCAGACTGGAGCTCTTCCAGACGATCCGCCATGCGAAAGGCGATAGCGCGAACCTTCGTGGGGCCCTGCCTCAGAACCACTTGAAGATGGCGGGCATCTTTTCCCACGATTCTGGGCTCGCCCTCGATCTTCAGGCCGCTGGCCAAAAATAGGGGCTTGCGGTTTGTGTTGCCATATGGCTCGAGACGACCGAGATCGCGAACTAGGCCCTCGCTCAGCCCTTGAATCGCAATTTCCGCATCAAGACGAATGTCCGGGCGGGGAGAGTTATCGCCAAAAAAGTCGGTACCGGCTTTTTCCAAACGATCGCGCAATGCGGGAAGGTTTTCGGGAAGCAACTTAAAACCGGCAGCAGCTTTGTGCCCGCCGTGACTTACTAGCAGATCCTTTGCTTGTGCAAGCGCCTCGGGCAACGGAAAACCACCGGCTCCCCGGGCAGAGCCCAAGGCCCACCCCTCGGTTTCTGCCGAATCTGCTTCCCCCGAATCTGGAAACGGTGGAACAGCGGCAATAAAAACAGGTCGATGCCACGCATCAACCAAACGGCTTGCAACTATTCCCACAACACCGGGATGCCATCCCTTGCCCCAAAGAACCATTACGGGCCGGGTAGCCAAACCCTCTTCCTGAACCAACTGGTTTGCGGCGTCGAGAACTTCCCGCTCGACCAACTGCCGGCTTTTGTTGTATTTATCGAGCATTTGAGCAATGCTTCGCGCGGGTCCGTTTTGCTTGGTGGTAAACAACTCCACTACCATGCGGGCACAGTCCATTCGGCCCGCAGCATTGAGCCGGGGAGCCAGCTTAAAGGCTATATCTTCAGATTTAAGGCCGCCCAGTAGATCCATCTGGGCAACTTCCATGAGTGCCAGCAGACCTGGATTGGAGAGCTTGTGCACATTTTTTAACCCGCAACAGATTATGGCGCGGTTTTCATCCAGCAAAGGCATATGATCGGCCACCGTGCCCAAAGCAGCCAAGGCTAAGCCTTGCAAAAGAATGGAACGCCAAGTGTCATCGACTTTTTCACCACCGCAAATTCGCATGGCTAGAGCCCAAGCCACCTTGAATGCCACTCCTGCCCCGCATAGCTGTGCAAATGGATAGGTGGTGCCGGGTAACCCAGGATGAACCAAGGCCTCTGCCGGGGGCAGTTCGGGGCCGGGCTGATGGTGGTCGGTAATTAGAAGGGAAACACCCAATTCCTTTGCCTTTTGAGCGGCAGAAACTGCAGTAATACCGCAATCAATGGTGAGTATCACCTTGGAACCGGCAGCGGCATGGTCGACTATATCTGAAGGCTTGAGGCCATAGCCGTCGCGGGTTCGGTGGGGAATATGGAACCGCACCTTAGCCCCTAACTGTCTGAGCGCCAGCAATAAAATGGAGGTTCCGGTGCAGCCGTCTGTGTCATAGTCGCCGTGTAGGACTATTTCCTCCTGACGGTCCCGAGCGAGTAACAGCCGATCAATCACCTGTTCGACCCCGGGAAGTAGGGCCGGAGAATGCATGTCAGAAGGTTTTGGATCAATAAAGCGACGCACTTCTATGGCCTCTTTCAATCCCCTGTTTGCCAACATGGTGAGCACGACCTCGGGCAGATCAGTTGCAGTTCCACGACCGATGCCCCTCAAAGCTTCCAATCTGCGGGCATCAACCTGCAAAACACGCCATTTTTTGGAAACTCGTGTGGAATCAGCCAAACTAGCCTCCTTGACCAACTAATCTGGTTCCCTGACAGGAAATTATAAAGACAAGTTTGTCTTATTATAATTTCGACCGCAACCTCATTCACCTTAAGTACAAAACAAGAGACTTCCTAAAGGAAATCACTTTTTCATTTGACCAAAAGACGGTTAGGGGCAAAAAGTCCGATTGGGTGGGCGAAGGTTTCTGACAAATCAACGAAAAGGGCCAAATGGCTTGACAATGGGGATATGGTTCGAGCCGAAGAAGAATAAGGATGGAAGGTGTTTTACCTTCCGACATGAGCAGGGTTTCCGCATTTTTTGCGAAACCCCGTCAAGGATGACGAGACAGACACCCATGATCCAGCACCAAGCTATTCACAACGGAAACGGTACCAAACTCAAGTTAGCACTTGGCTTGGCAACCATTCTGCTCACCGGCTGCAAGACCTTCTATTCACCATGGGATTCCCATTGGATGGATATTGGAGGCGGTTCTTGCGGCTGCGAATCCACTACTGTGGTCAGCCGGTCGAGCCCGATCGCGTCTGAACGCATCAGCCCTGTGCCAGTTGTCTCGGAGCCCCCGTTGGCAACCAGCCCTTCGGTTACAACCAAGTCGATGCCCATCACCACTCAAGGGCCGGTTTTAACTCCGACTCCAACTCAGGTGCCATTGGGCAACAAGTAAAGTTAATGCGGGATTCAACCCGCCCATAACTGAAACGAATCGACTTTAGAACCCGCTGGCCCCACAGGGCCAGCGGGTTCTTCCTTTTTAAGTGGACATACGAAAATACGATTTGGTTTTGGCCAACCTAGATGTCGTAAACATTGCCATCAGCCTCACAAGCACTTTGGCGCACAATCACTCTGTAGGCGGAACACCTCATCAGTGGTTTGACTTACCCGCATAACAATCCCCCAACTTTTTTAGGCTTGCCAATGTGTGGCATATCCAAATGAAATTTGTTGTGGGCCATTAGGTTTCAGGGGCATTTACCTCCGGGAATGCACCTGCTGGTTAGCAATTGGGCCAATACCTGATGGCTAGGCCCCCGAAATTGGGCAATTGGCCCTCCTATTGAAGCCCAAAACAAGGCCAGCACAAATCTAGGCAAGATAGCGAACTTGTTCCAGTGATTCCGCTTAGCGAAACATTGCACAGAGTAGGGCCACCCCGAGTACAAAAAAAACTGAACGGGATTCAAGGCCTACAGGGTGTTGCCAAACCAGGACGAATTAGAAAGTAGTCTGGCGAGGTTTTGTATGGAAGCCCGCCTAGCCAGGCACCGGTTGGTAAGGAGAGGAGACGAATCCTCAAGTATCCAACCAGCGGAAAGGCCTAAAACTTTTTCGTGCTCCCTCAGGACTTTGGAGGTACCTTCTAGTGAACTGCGCTTTCTTGATTGTTGGTTCTATGTGGGTTTCGAATGGCGCCACTGCTGCTGAAGCTGACTTGATTCAAGTCAAGCACCAAGCTGCTGGCCAAGGCGCTCAAGCTGCCGGCAACGGTGGCAAGGGTAGCAACGCCCAAGGCGCTGGTAACGGCGGCAAGGGCCAGGGCGCTGGCGACCCCGCTTGCGGCGCTAAGGGTGGCAAGGGCCAAGGCGCTGGCGACCCCGCTTGCGGCGCTAAGGGTGGCAAGGGCCAAGGCGCCCAAGCTCCTTGTGGCGGTGGCGACTTGCTCGGCAAGCTGAAAGGCCGTCTCGACGGTCTGAAGTGCTCCGCTAGCAACCTGAAAGGCAAGCTTGCAGGCATGGGCCACAACCTCGGCGGCCACATCAAGGGGGCCTCGGCCCTCGGATGCGGTAAAGGCCAAGGCGCTGGCGAGCCCTGCACCAAGGGTGGAAACAAGGGCCAAGGCGCTGGCAGCAAAGGCCAAGGCGCTGGCGATCCCTCCACCAAGGGTGGCAGCAAAGGTGGCAGCAAAGGTAGCGACATGAAGGGTACCGATGTGAAGGGCACCACCGTGGCCCCCGCACCAGCCCTGAAGCCAGCCCCTGCTGCAAACCCCTTCTAATTGAACTGATTCAAGCCTAACCGCCTGAATCACTTTCGGCCGGCCGCTCATTGAGTGGCCGGCCGATTGGCTTTTTTGGTAAGTTTAATTATCGACGGTTGTTCCAATCAGCCGAGCCGTATCTGCATTCCACCAGGTGGGCAGCCCTGTCGAGTTCGGTTTGAGTCCAAGAGTCGACCTTGGTAATGAGATTCAAAGCCAACGGTATTTCTGCTGAAAGAAGTTTCGCCAATTCAGCGGTCGAAACATGGATGGGATAAAAGTCCAAAACCCCCTTCAACCAGGGTGCATGGGAACTGGAATTCAAAAGAACCGACCCGTGCTGTACCAGCCCGCCTTGCCTCCGGCGTTGGGCACTACCCACCACCTTGCAACCATTCACCAGCACATCCCCAGCAGCGGGATGCAGAAAGCAAAGGACCCCCTCGGGTGCAGCGGGCATTTCCAGCTTGCCCTTGGCAGACTGACAGCCGGTGGGAACACCTAACTTTTCAAGGAGGCTGGCAATAGCACGGTGGACCATGCAAGCCAATTCCTCTACCTTTTTGGGAACCATCTCCTCTGGCAAAGCTAGAGCGTAGGTGAGTTCGTGGTGGTGAATTAACAAGTCACCACCCGTTGGGCGGCGCACAACCTCCAAGCCCTTGAAATAAAACGAAGCGTCAAAGGGTTGAAAATAGCCCAAGCTGACCGTTGGACTGGCCCACTGATAAAAACGAAGAGATGCCTGCCCTTGGGCAGCCTTTTCAAGCAGAACCTCATCGAGTGCCATGGCCTGTTGACCAAAATTGAACTCAAGCGGGAGTAACCGCAAGGTTTTTTCCTGAGCCAGCATTTTCAGGCACTCTTCCAGCGCAGAACAGGCTGCTTGGTTGCGGCAACCTCATCAGGGCGACTGATTGTCAAATCATGGGGGGCGTTGTGCAACAAATCTGCGTCTTCAGCAAGTATGGATATCAGGGTGCCTGCGAATTGATCGAGAGTCTCTTGGCTTTCAGTTTCTGTTGGTTCGATCATCAAAGCTTCTGCCACCACCATCGGGAAATAGACCGTTGGCGAGTGATAGCCCTTGTCGAGCAACCGCTTCGCAATATCCATTGCGCTAATCCGCTTTTCACGACGAAGCAATCGCGCACTGGCGACGAATTCGTGCATGCAAGTGTCGCCTCGAGGCACCTCGATGTGGCCTTTGAGAAGGGCCAGAAGGTAATTGGCATTTAGGACCGCTTGTTCTGAGACCTGACGCACACCATTTGGCCCCAGGGTACGCAAATAAAGCCATCCTCTGACAATCACTCCCACATTGCCAAAAAAACTGCGAACTCGGCCTATGGAAAGGGGCATGTCGTGTTTGAGGCTAAAAACCCCTGCGGAATCTTTGACCACCATTGGGGCTGGCAAAAATGGCTCGAGCATATCCCTCACGGCAATGGGGCCGGAACCTGGTCCACCCGCCCCGTGGGGACCTGTGAAAGTTTTGTGAACATTGTAGTGCATCATGTCGGCACCAAAATCACCCGGCCGGGTGATGCCCAAAATGGCATTCATGTTGGCGCCATCGAGGTAAACCAAGGCGCCCTTCTCGTGGACCTTGCGGGTGATTTCCAAAATTTGATTGTCAAAAAGGCCCAAGGTGTTTGGGTTGGTGATCATGAAAACTGCGGTGCGTTCGTCCAGTTTTGATTCGAGGTCGGCCAATTCGACCAAGCCATCCTCACCGCTTTTGATAGTAACCGAATCAAAACCCGCAATGGCAGCACTAGCGGGATTGGTGCCATGGGCGGAATCGGGAACTAGAACACGGGTGCGGTTTTCCCCTCTGTGTTTAAAATATGCTGCGGCAACCAATAGTGCGGTCAGTTCGCCCTGAGCCCCGGCGGCAGGTTGCAGCGAACAAGCATGAAGCCCAGCGATTTCAGTGAGAAACAGTTGGGTTTCGTAAAGAATCGCTAGCATGCCTTGAATGGTGCAATCGGGCTGCAAAGGGTGCAAGCCGGCAAAGCCAGGAAAGGCCACCAAGCGTTCGTGCCGCTTGGGGTTGTATTTCATGGTGCAGGAACCCAAAGGATAAAAATTACAATCTATCGCCATATTGCGTGAGGACAGGTTGGTGAAGTGCCTCACTAGGTCCAACTCTGCCACTTCAGGCAAGGGTGGAGGCGCCACGCGCTGAAACCGGGAGTCCAGTTTGGCAGCAGGAACCCCTGAGGGAGGCAAGGTGTGGCAACGCCTTCCACTTTTGGATATCTCAAAAATAAGATTGGTCGACTGCAATTTTTCCATGGAAGTCACCCCCTTCCCTTTCCAAAACCCTTGAGCGAAACAAAGGCATTCACCAGGCCTTCAATCTCCGCAGAGGTACGACTTTCGGTCACAGCAACCAGCAAATCCTGCGGATTTGAGGGATGCGGAACACCGGCCAGATAGCCATGGTCGACCAGTAGCCTCACGCACTGGGAAGCTGGAGGCATGTCGTCGGCCAAACGAAGGCGGAATTCCTTGAAGAACGGCCGATCGAATGCGAGAGTGCCCACTTTGTTTTGCACCAACAATCTGGCTGCATGGTGAGCCTTGTCCAAGCAGTGATGGGCCGTTTCCTCCAAGCCTTTCGGGCCAAGGGCCGCAAGGTGAATGGCGGCCCTTATGGCATATAAACCCTGATTGGTACAAATATTACTGGTCGCCTTTTCGCGGCGAATATGCTGCTCACGGGTCTGCAGGGCGAGGACCCAGCAGCGCTTGCCATGACGATCGACCGTTTGGCCAACCAGACGACCAGGCAGTTTGCGAAGGAGGGATTCCCGGCAGGCCATCAAGCCTAAATAAGGCCCGCCAAAAGCCATGGGACTGCCAAGACCCTGCCCCTCGGCAACGGCAATATCGGCTCCCAGTTCACCCGGGCCTTTCAAGTAGCCAAGGCTTACCGGATCGAAAACTTGAACAAAGAGAGATCCCTTGGCCCGAGCAATTTTTGCTAGCTCCTCAACTTCCTCCAAAGAGCCGTCAAAGTTAGGGTGCTGGACTATCACACAGGGTGTTTCCTCCGTCACCTGGGAAGCTAGGGCCAGAGGATCAAGAAAACCCATTGGGCAATCGATTTCTTGAATTTCGGCATCCAAATTAGCGGTGTATGTCTTGAGGGTGGCCAAGTAATGAGGGTGAACAGTTCCTGCAATAAGAACCGGGCCACGCCGCGCGGTTGCAGACATGGCCATCATGGCTGCCTCGGCGACCGCGCTTCCTGCCTCGTAGAGGCTGGCGTTGGCGATATCCATTCCGGTTAACTGGCAAACAAGGGTTTGAAATTCAAAGAAAACCTGCAGGCTGCCTTGGCTGGCCTCGGCTTGGTAGGGGGTGTATGCCGTGACAAATTCGCCCCGCGAGGAAAGCGAGTCAACTACCGCAGGGATGAAATGGTCGTAGGCCCCGGCACCCATGAAACATGCTAACTCACCGGGATGGCGATTTTTGCGGGCTAATTTTTCGGCGAGAGCGGTGAGTTCGATTTCAGAAAGAGAGGGAGGCAGTTTAAGTGGCCGGTCCAGACGCACAGGCCCTGGTATTGAATTAAAGAGTTCAGCAATATCTTTTTTGCCGATCTTTTCAAGCATGGCGGCCTGTTGGGCCGGGGTATTGGCTATGTAAGACAAGTCACATCCTCCGGCGAACCTGCAAAACAGCCCCTATTAAGAATTGAAACCGGCCAAAAATTCTTAGAGGTAACCAATTATTTCGGCAAAATTTTGCCCCTTGTCATTGGCCTTCGGTCTGTTTTGAATAGTCCTCGGCTGCCATAAGGTGATCGAGCGGCCCGACGGCATCGGGACGAACACGCACCAGCCAACCGTCACCGTAAGGGTCGCGCGAAACGAGGGAAGCGTCGGCGGCGAGAGCACCGTTCACGGCGACCACCTCACCCGAGACAGGGGCATAGATATCGCTTACAGCCTTGACGGACTCGATCTCTCCCATTCCCTCGCCAGCCTTGACTTTCGCCCCCACTTTGGGCAGTTCGATATAGGTCACATCGGTCAACTGGTCGACCGCAAAGCGAGTGAGTCCGACCAACAGGGTGTCGCCTTCAGCCCGAACCCACTCGTGGGTTTTAGCGTATTTAAGATCCTTTGGATTCATTTTTAACACTCCACGAAAGCAACAGAAACAACCTTAAGGTCTTAACGCCCAGGGCGCTTGTAAAAAGGCAACTTCACAATGGTAAAAGCTTCTTCCCTGCCACGCACAATTGCGGCGACCGGCTGCCCGAGTGCTGCAAAACCAGGGCGAAGGTAGGCCATGGCAATGGGGTGGTTGAAAGTGGGCGACATGGTGCCGCTGGTGACCCGACCGACCTCGGCACCACCCTCGGCCAAAATGATGTCACCTTCGCGGGCCGCACGCTTGGCTGAACCTGATAAGCCAACCCTTACAGGTAAATCCGCATGACCACGGCGGCGCAGCAAGGCGTCTCGACCAATGAAATCCTTTTCGAGATCAACACTACGGCCCAAACCGGCCTGAAATGGATCGATGGAATCGGACAGCTCGTGGCCATAGAGAGGCATAGCTGCCTCCAAGCGGAGGGTATCGCGTGCCCCCAAGCCACAGGCCATCACCTTGAGAGAGTCTAGCCTTTCCACCAAAGGAAGTGCAGAAGCGGAAGGCAACAAAACCTCCCAGCCATCCTCGCCGGTGTAGCCTGTGCGACTTACCAAAACCCGAATTCCTGAATAATTTGCTTCGAAGCTTCCGTAGTAGGGCAAGTTTGACGGGTCGCGGTCAAACAACTGATTTCCAAGGGCAATAGCTTGGGGTCCTTGAACCGCAATCATGGCCGATACTTCGGTTTGGTCTTCAAGTGAAGCTTGAAAGCCTTGATTGTGGTTCAGGAACCACGCTTTGATTTTGGCCCTGTTGGAGGCGTTGACCACCATGGCCCACTTTGAAGGAGAACCACCCAGATTGTAAACCAATACATCGTCAAGAATTCCGCCATCTTCCTTGCAAACCAAGCCATAACGAACCCTGCCCGGCTGCAAGTCCCTCAAGCGACAGGTGACAAGTTGATCAAGCCATTTTTCGCAATCTGGCCCTGTGAAACTAAAACGCCCCATGTGGCTGACATCGAACCAACCTACTTCAGTCCTGACCGCTTGGTGCTCCTTGACAATGCTGGTGAACTGGACCGGTAAATCGGTCCCGGCGAAGTCCACCATCCTGCCACCATGGGTGATGTGCCAAGGATGAACGGGTGTGATTGCCATGCAGTTTTTCCACCGAATAAAAACGGCACCCGCATAAATTGCAGTCCTATTAAAAGTGTAGAAACCCAAAGGCCCTCTGTAGGGATTTCAGGGGATAATCAAAAACCACCTAATCATTATAAAATTGATCAAGAAGCAAATAGAGACTATTTCCATTGTGCAGGAATGGGCCGGAAAATCGGCTCAAGCCGGATACCTTTCCCAACCGATGCCAATGAGGATGGCCTTGTGGCGTGAGAATGGTCTCGTTATCGAGCGCAAAGCTACTGCCCTAAGAGATGAGAGGTGCCTCTCGGCTAGGTGTGGTTTTTTAAGCCAGTTGTGAATTTTAAAGAGGATAACCAGGCAACCAAAGCATGGGACTGACCCGAACAAACTTGAGCAAAGCACCCACACCACCGGGCAAGTGGCGCTGGATGCTTGTTTGTCTGGGAATCTGCGGTTTTCTGCTTCTGGCACCTACCAAAGCCTTGGCTCAGACCGTTTACTATGCAGATCAGCCCTCGTTTCTAATTCCCGTTTATCCCGACCCGAATGACAAAAAAACGCAGGCACTTTTACTCCATGTGTCTGAGGATTTGGGCAAAACTTACCAATTTGTTGCCACGGGCGGGCTTTTGCAAAAAACCTTCAACTTTCGCGCCCCCAGAGATGGGTGGTACTGGTTTTCAGTTCAAAGTCAGGAAACAGGCGGCGTTTTGAAACCTGCCAGCATGGTAGGTGCACCAGCACTTTTGAAAGTGTGTGTAGATACGCAGGCCCCCTCGATTATTTTGCGCCAGGGACCTGCCACAAAAGATGGCAACCTGAGCGTAGAATGGGAAGCCCGTGATGAAAGCGTTGATGTTTCAACCATGCGATTGGAATACCGACTGCTTGGTGGCAAAGATTGGGTTCCTTTGCCTTCGCAACAATTGCAGCAGGGTTCTTACACCTGGAATCCAGGGACCCAAAGCCCTCTGGAAGTGCGTTTGAGCGTTCGTGACCGGGCCAAGAATCTGGGAGAACAGGTTTTGGCGGTTGGCTTGAAACCAGGGCAAGTTGCCTCTTCGGGCTCGGATGGGCGTGTGCCCATTATTATGGTTCGGAGCAAGCGATTCGCGCTGAATTATCGGCTAGAAGATGTGGGCCCCTCTGATGTTACTCGGGTCGAAGTTCATTACACCCGAGACGGCGGAAGAACCTGGGGCAAATACCCGCAGGATGCTCCCAAGGACCCACCCTGCATTTTGGAAGTGCCGGATGAAGGGCGATATGGATTCACCTTGATTGCCCGAAGCGGCGTGGACCTGAGCGAAGAAGCCCCCAAACCAGGGGACCCTCCCCATGTGTGGGTTGAAGTGGATGAAACCAAACCACTGGTGCGAATTCTCAGCGTGGAAGTGGGACGCGGCCCAGAACAAGGAAACATGACCATCAGTTGGACGGCATCGGACAAATTTTTGGGATCCACGCCAATTAGCATCAGCTATGCGCAAACCCCCGATGGCCCTTGGAGCGATTCGGTCAAAGATATCCCTAATAATGGCAAATTTGTCTGGAAAATGCCCCAGCAGGGGCTTCCTTTTCAGTTTAGCGTGCGAGTGACATGCACCGATTTGGCTGGCAATCAAGGCCTTGCCCAAACGACGGGCCCTGTGAAAGTCGACCTGAATACCCCCAAAGCACGCATCAACAGTATTGATATCGCGCCTGTCGAAGGGCCTGTAGGCGCACCACCCGGGGTGAATTCGGGCAGCTCCGCGTCACCCCTTTCTCCAGCCCCCCCGGCGGTTCCGAGCGGCAATGTGGCGCCCATGGTGAACCCTGCACCACCTGCGGGGAACCCAATGCCCGTTTCCATGCCCCCGGTCGGCGCTGCCCCACCGGCACCGCCAGCAAATGCACCTAGCCCCCCGCCACCCAGCCTTTCTCCAACTTCAGGGCCGCCGGTTAGTAGCCCTCCAGCAGCAGGTCCCGAGGGGCCCATAGTGCCCTCAGGCGGGCTACCTTTGCCTCCTCCTCCACCTCCAGCTGGAGGTGGTGGAATAGGCCTGCCTGGTGCATTGCCCGGCCCGGGCTAAACTTTTGAGCAATTCTTCGAAAACCTGCCTGCAAACTGCATCCCAATGGTTTTACCAACACCCTGAACTGTGATTGCCAGGCTGACTACCTAGACTTGGCACAGTTGGGCTTAGTTAATCGGGCAGTGCCAAGGGTTGCCTCTTGGGGCGGGCCAAACGCACGACCACCAAAACCATGAAGTCAACGCTGGAAAAACTGTCTTTTTAGCTTTGAAACCATCGTTTTTGCTTCAATTCTGGCAACTTATTACCCTGAAAACAGGACGAACCTGCCCGGCTGCATTATGCTGCAGTGGTGATCGAGGGTTGATGCTTTGGAAAGCCGTGATAGCAAAAAACAGGCGAATTCTTCGGTAATTGACCTTTTGGACAAGGGCCTGACAGGCCCTGCCAGGCCTTTTTACATCGTGGCGGGAAAGGACGACTTTCTTCGGCGGCATGCCTGCAGGATGGTGCGAGAATTGGTTCATGGCAAACCCGATTCCTTGGGAGAAACTCACGGCATAGTGGTTCGGGTGGACGGAGACAGCATTGACCTTGCAACTTTTCTCGACGAATTGGGGACTGCATCCCTTTTCGGCGGGCGAACACTGATGCGTGTTGATGAGGCGGATGATTTCATTTCGGAACACAGGCAGTCTTTGGAAAAGCATTTGGCCAAACCTGCGTGGGCTGGTGTGGCATTGCTGGTGGTAGACAGTTGGCCGGCAAACACACGCTTAGCCAAAATGACACCCCCTGAATCGCTTTTACGCTGTGAGCTGGGCGACAAATTCAACGCCGCCGCATGGGCCCGTGGTTGGTGCAAACTGAACCACCAAGTTGAAATGGCCCCTGATGCGGCCCGCAATCTGGAAGAACTGGTGGGCAAAGACTTGGGCAGGCTGGATCAGGAAATCGCCAAACTTGCATGCTCATTGCCCGAGGGGAGCAAATCGATTGACTCTCAACTTGTGGACAAGCTTGTGGCAAGTGGCACGCAGGAAGTGGTTTGGAAAATCTTCAACGCGATCACTGCTGGCAAGCCGGGACAAGCGCTTTCTATTCTGGACGATCAATATCTTTCTGGCAACGCCGTGGAAAGCAGCATGAAGTTGCAGGGGGCAGTTGCATTCCATTTGCGCAAAATTGCCCGGGCCGCACGACGAGCAAAATCAGGTGCGCCCGGCGGGCTTGCGGGGGCAATGACCGAAGCGGGCATAAGGCCTGGTTTTTTTCAAAAAGACGCAGAAAGCATGATGCGCCATTTGGGATCACGCCGGCTTTTCCGCTTGATGGAAGACTTGATTACCACCGATCTGTCATTGAAGGGTGGTAGCAAATTACCCCAGAGAACCATTCTGGAAAGGCTGATTTTGAAACTGGCCATGCCTGATGGCCGCGCCAACCGCGGAGGCTAGGGACTTTTGACTTATCACGACAAAGGCCAACCATTTCTCGCATTCACCATGGGGGATGTTGCTGGTATTGGCCCGGAAATTATCGCGCGGGGCTGGGCCGATTTGTGCAAACTGTGCAAGCCGGTTGTGGTTGGCGATGCAGCGGTGATGCAACGGGCATTGGATCTGATTGGCAGCAAAGTCAGGCTCCAAGTTGTGGATAATTTTGACCAGGTTAAGGGAAAATCGGCAAACTTGGACCTTGTTCAGATTGGCAGCGCGGATATCGCTGGGGTTTTGCCTGGCACTATTGATGCCCGCGCCGGGCGTGGTGCCCATGACTTTTTGGTTTGGGCGATAGACGAGGCCATGGCTAGGCGTATTGACGGTATCGTCACCGCACCGCTCCATAAGGAGAGCCTTGCCGCGGCGGGTTTCAAGCATCCGGGGCACACGGAAATATTGGCCGAGCGCACCGGCACCAGCGAATTCGCAATGGTGCTGGCTATTGAAGGTTTGGCGGTGATCCATCAAACCTTGCACATGGCCCTGCGTGATGTCTTCAATCACCTTAGCCCCCAATCGATTGGCGAAAAGGCGCTGCTTTTACACGATCTTTTGAAAAGGCTGGGGGTAAAAACTCCCCGATTGGGCTTGGCGGCCCTGAATCCCCATGCTGGGGAGCATGGATTATTTGGAGACGAGGAAGAAACCATCCTGCGGCCTTTGGTTGAGAAATTGCGCAATCAAGGGTTCGAAATCCAAGGCCCAATTCCTGCTGACACGCTTTTTCAACGAGCGGTTGCTGGCGAGTTTGACGGAGTGGTGGCTCTTTACCACGATCAGGGGCATATCGCACTAAAACTGGCTGGCAGGGGGCGGGCGGTCAATATTTCCGCCGGGTTACCGATAATTCGCACATCAGTCGCCCATGGAACAGCGTTTGATATTGCCTGGAAAGGAAAAGCCGATGCGGACAGTTTGCTAACCGCCACGCGTTATGCCGCTAATTTGGCAAAAAGTCGCAATTTTGTTTGCTGAATCTGGAGTTTTGTCATCTTTCCAGCAAATTTTAGCCCCTGAGAGGTGCCACAACAAAAAGGTTGATCAAGTTGATAAACTTGTTGAAATAGTCTTTCTAACCGCCGCTGGCGGACTGATTCAGTTGACGCGAACGACCCGTTCAGGCGGGTTCAGGCTAACCAAACGGGGAAACGAAGCATGAGCACCTCAACTGCCGGTCGTGGCAAAATTTACGACAGCATCACAGAATGTGTGGGCAATACCCCTCTGATCAAGCTGAGGCGGGTAACAGATGGTGCCAAGGCGATTGTTTTGGGGAAGCTGGAAAACTTCAACCCGCTGTGGTCAGTGAAAGACCGCATTGGCGTGGCCATGATCGAGGATGGCGAAAAGAGCGGCAAAATCAAACCCGGAACGGTCATCATTGAGCCGACCAGCGGCAATACCGGAATTGGGTTGGCGTTCACCTGTGCCGCCAAAGGTTACAAGCTGCTTGTCACCATGCCAGAGACCATGAGCCTTGAGCGAAGGCGCTTGCTGAAGGCATTTGGTGCTGAAATTGTACTTACGCCTGGGGATCAGGGAATGCGTGGGGCGGTAAGCAAGGCGGAAGAGCTGGTAAGGGAGCATCCCAACGCCTACATGCCCATGCAGTTCAACAACCCGTCAAATCCTGAAATTCACCGCAAAACGACCGCAGAGGAGATTTGGCGGGACACTCAGGGCAATGTGGACATTTTTGTGGCTGGTGTTGGTACGGGTGGAACCATCACCGGGGTTGGCGAAGTTTTGAAAGCCCGTAACCCGAATGTGAAAATTGTCGCTGTGGAACCTGCCACCAGCCCAATTATCTCCCAAAAAATGGCCGGGCAGGAAATGAAACCCGGCAGGCACAAAATTCAAGGAATTGGTGCCGGATTCATTCCGGGAATCTTGAATATCGACATCCTTGACGAGGTGATACTGGTTCAAGATGACGATGCATTCGCAGTTGCGCGTCGTTTGGCCAAAGAAGAGGGGATGCTTTGCGGCATTTCTTGTGGTGCGGCAGCCCATGCTGCCTTGATACTGGCTCACCGGCCTGAGAACGCGGGTAAGAACATCGTTGTGGTTCTCCCCGACCTTGGGGAGCGTTACCTCTCCACCCCACTCTACCCCGAGTAGAGGCTCCACTACCCAGAAAACTGGGCAATATAGGCGAATAACGCTTAAGGGTACCCGTTTCATATCTGCCAAATTCCCTTCGGGTTGGCGGATTTGAAACGGGTGGTGTATTATTCCCAGTTGACACAAGACTGAAGCCGGCCGGGAGTTCCGCCGTGCCTTGTGTGCATCTTAATTCTCTCGGCGCTTTTGGCCTTGTGGTCAAGCACCTACCCAGGACCCCCCAACCCCATGGTTAACAGGAATCTAATCCGCGAATTCGACCTCGGCGACGAGGAAATGAGCCAATTCGAGCAAGCATTTGCCAAACCGGATACCGGCGGCACCAGCGAAAACTGGTTCCAAGAAGAAAAGCAAGCCTACGAGGCCAATAAGCTGGTCAACGGCAAGGTGACCCGCATCGTAGCTGACAAGGTAATCATTGACATCGGTTACAAGAGTGAGGGTGAGATTCCCCTTGAAGAGTGGAAAGAAGAAGGGAACCCCAATCCCGTTTATCCCAAAGTGGGTGACGAGCTTCAGGTCCTGTTGGATTCGGTAGAGGACGAATCGGGCACCATTATCCTGAGCTTCCGCAAGGCGAAGCGTCAAAAGGAATGGGAATCGATCATTGCGAAGCACAAGGAGGGCGATGTTGTCGCCGGCCATGTTTCCAAGAAGATCAAGGGTGGTTTGTTGGTGAATATTGGTGTGAATGTGTTCCTGCCCGCATCGCAGGTAGACATTCGCCGTCCCCCAGATATTGGCGAATATTGCGGCAAGACGATCGATTGCAAGATTCTCAAAATCGACGAGATTCGCCGCAATATCGTGGTTAGTCGCCGCAAACTGCTGGAAGACCAGCGCGAGGACATGAAGCGGTCGCTGCTGTCGGAAATTCAACCTGGGCAAATCCGCAAGGGTATCGTCAAGAACATTGCCGATTTCGGTGCCTTCGTCGACCTGGGTGGAATCGATGGCCTGCTACACATCACGGACATGACTTGGGGTCGCATCAGCAACCCTCACGAAATCGTGAAGATCGACCAACCGATCGAGGTCTACATCATCAATGTGGACCGCGAGCGTGAGAAGATCGCCTTGGGCCTGAAGCAAAAGTCCCAAAGTCCTTGGTCGAATGTTCAGGATCGCTACCCGATTGGCAGCAAGCACAACGGCGAAGTGGTCAATGTGATGAACTACGGCGCCTTCGTGAAGCTGGAAGAGGGGATCGAGGGTCTGGTGCACATCTCCGAGATGAGCTGGACCAAGCGGATCAACCACCCCAGCGAACTGGTGTCCATTGGCGACCAGGTCGAAGTGCAAGTCCTGAATATCAACCGGGACAAGCAAGAGATCTCGCTGGGCATGAAGCAAGTCCAGGCGAATCCATGGGACAAGGTTGCCGAGCGTTACCCCAAGGACACCGTGGTCACGGGTGTGGTTCGCAACCTCACCAACTACGGCGCGTTTGTGGAAATCGAGGAAGGGATCGACGGCCTGCTGCATGTTTCCGACATCAGCTGGGTTCGCAAGGTCTCGCATCCGTCCGAAGTTCTGCAAAAGGGCGAGTCGGTCACCTGCATCGTGCTCAATGTTGACCAGGAGCGCAAACGAATCGCCCTGGGCCTTAAGCAGATGAAGAACGACCCATGGGATACGGACATTCCTGCCCGTTACCAGTTGGGCGATGTTAAGCGCGGCAAGGTGACAAAAATCACCAACTTTGGCGTGTTCATTGAGATGGAGCCCGGTCTTGAAGGCCTGCTGCACATTTCGGAACTCTCTGACCAAAAGGTTGAGAATCCCGAAACACTAGTGCAGGTTGGCGATGAGATCGAAGTGAAGGTGTTGCGCGTGGATGTGCCTGATCGCAAGATTGGCCTGAGCCGTAAGCGCCTGAACTGGACTCCAGAGCAGGATGCGGCCAATCCTCCTGCCGCAGCAGCGTTGTCTTCCGGTGGGTCGAACAGCCCTGCTCCGGCACCAGGTGGCGCAGGCCGCCCGCTGCCAGCCGGTCGTTCGGACTTGCGCGGTGGAACCGGCGCTGGCGGCGATTTGGTATCTCTGCCCGAGGGTTGATAGCGATTTGGCCCCCAAACTACCTGTCTTCCGGATTTAAAATTTATCTCTGGAAGGGTTTGGGGGCCTAGAATTTGTTTGTTTCAGGTGATTTGGTGCCGAATTGTGGTTTTCCATAGCCGTCCGGATCACCTGAAACAGTTTTAACGCCCATGGCGGTAATGCCTTTCGTGCTTGAGATTCTTGTCCTGCGTGGACTGCAAGCTGGAAGTGCATGGAAATCTTCCGGCTCGCTTGCCTCCCGTGTCTGTTAGGGCCTTGGTCCGACGATAGACAAGTGTGGATCAAGGGGGCCGCTTGCTGCGGATTTAAAATCCCGCATCAAGGCCGGCGAGACCGGCAACTGTGCGGCCTCCTGGGATCCCGTGCCACGAGCCGGATGCCAACTATGACGCGACCCCGCCGATCGTCCGAAGCGGTGCAAAGTCCACTAGAGACTTATCTCCGCGAGATCAACGAGACCGCGCTTTTAACCGCGGATGAAGAAAAACAACTGGCCTACCGGATTGAGGTAGGAGACGGTGAGGCCCGTGACCGCATGGTTCGAGCCAATCTACGCTTGGTGGTGAATATCGCCAGAAGCTATGTTGGCAAAGGTCTTGCACTGCAAGACCTGATTGAAGAAGGAAACCTTGGCCTGCTCAGGGCGGTGGAGGGTTTTGACCCCACCATGAACACACGGTTCAGCACCTACGCAAGCTATTGGATCAAGCAATCGATCAAGCGCGCTTTGGTAAATACCGCCAAGACTATTCGCATTCCCGCTTACATGGTTGAATTGCTGGCTAAATGGCGGAGAGCCTCGGCCAAATTGCAAGAAGAGCTTGGGCGCACGCCGACGCACGAAGAGATTGGGCGCACATTGGATTTGTCCAAAAAGAAGCTCGCCATCATCAAGAAGGCTATCCGGGTCCATGGAACGGTGCCCCAGACCGATCAGGGCGACTCAGGCTGGTCCCTCGACGAGATCGTGATGGACTCACAGACCAAAGCCCCGGACATGGAGATGGTCGAGGCGGACAATCTGAAGCATGTGATGCGTTTGCTCGAACACATGGACAAGCGCGAGGCGACCGTCCTGCGTATGCGGTTTGGTGTGGACGACGACACCCCTCGCACCCTGAAGGAAATTGGCGAACAGCTCGGACTCACCCGTGAGCGTGTGCGCCAAATCGAGAGCGAGGCTCTCGGCAAATTGCGCGAGAGTCTTGAAGTGGAATAGGCAAAATGGGAATTTCGCAGTTCCCACAAGATAGTCTTATCTCGCACAACCCGGCCGCACGATACATCCCTTAGAACCCGTTCACTCTTCTCCCGCACGAGAGGTGATGGTGTTAAGCGCGATGCCTTGGTGCAGCTTATTACTGCCCGGCCTTCTGGTCTTCGGCCAAGCCGACAAGACCCCTGCTTCCCCTACGCGCAACGCCTTGGCGCTGTGGCAAGAGGGCCAGGAGGCCATGAAAAGGGGAGAAATCCCCAAGGCCCTGACCTTGTATCAGGAAAGCCGCAAGCTCGATCCCGGGCTTGCGCGCGTTGAGCTTAGCTTGGCGGCTGCGCATCTGCAGTCTGAAAACCAAGCCAAGGCTTGCGAGCATTTGCGTCGCTACCTTGAACTGGAACCGGGCCACTGGCAGGTTCGCCTGCAGTTGTCCGATCTTCTTGCTCGTTTGGGCCACCGGGCTTTGGCGAGGCGGGAGCTTGAAACTCTCCTACATGCGGCGCAAAACTCCTATGGTTCAGCGCCTGACGACGAAACCAATTCCGGCGCCTTGACCCATTTAGTTCAAGGGCATGGTAGGTTGATGGAATTTGCGGAAGAGGAGGCAAACCTAGCCTCGTATCACCTTCACCGCGGGCTTGGGCTTTATTTTTTGGCCCAAACTATACCCAAACAGGGATCCTTGGTAAAGGTTTCAATCCAAGGGCAAAAAGAACGCGAAGAGCTCCCAGACCGTCAAGATTTGCTTTTGAAGGCTGTGAAAGATTTGATGGAAGCCCAGCGACACTCCCCAGCTCAAGCAAGGTCCGCATGGTACCTCAGCTTGTCATGGCGGGAACTTGGGCAGACAGGACAAGCTGAGCAATGGCTTAAATTGCTTGCCAAAAGCCATGTTCCGGGCGAACTCCACCCCAAAGAAGAGAGGGAATTCGCAATGGCGAGGGGATCGGAGCGGTTGGACCGTTTATTGATGGCCCGCTAAGACTTTTGGGCGTTCCTATCTCTAACCTCGCCTTCGCCACCGGCAAGCCCGGTGGCGTGTTTGCGTTTCTTTGCCGTTTCCTGCTATGCCCGCATCACCAAATTTTAGTAGATTATGATCTGACGTTTAGCGGAAGGTCCCATTGGGGCTGAAGCGAGATTTTGAGAATCCCAAGGCGATTTGGCCGGGGGGGAATGGATGAAGCGGTTCATTTTTGGGAATGGCGCGGCAAAGCTCACCGGAGCTATCGCCCTTTTCGTTTGCCTCACCGGGCTGGCGCTTGGGCAACCAAATCCCGAGCTCAAGGATTTGTATTCCAAATACCAATCTGGAAGGGGTGCCTTGAACCGCTGGATGAGCGGAAACACGGCATTCGACCCAGCGAAAAAAGAAGATTTGGATTCCTTGGGAAACTATTGCCGGTTCGCCACCAAAGGGCAAACCTACCACGATCGATTGAATACCGGCTCCGACATAAACAGCAAGCTGTTGCTTGACCTGCCAGACAATGTTCAAAAAGATGTCACCCAAACCATGGTTCGAAGTTTTGAAAGCCCCCATGGGGCCGCTCTTTTGAAGGCCTATCACCGCACCATGCTAGAGCAAGCTGAGGCGGTATTAGGTGAAACGCGCGACCAATATGTTCGGCTGAATGTGTCCCGTGTACTGCCAGCAATTGGATTGGCCGTGGGTAGCACCAAGCGTGATGGCAAGGCCGTGCTGGAGCTGAAAGACCAGGTGGATATTTACAACCGCCAGATCGCAGCATGCACCAAGTTAATTGAGGCGGCAAGCAAAGGCAGCCCCAGAGACGACGCAGTGCTCCTATATTCACTGCGCGGCGCCAAGGAATCGATGCTTGGCTACAACCAGACCTTTTCGCTTCGAACAGAACGGGAAAAGAAAGGTCTTGTGCCACCGGATGCGGTTAACGAGGAAAAACTTTTGGGTTTGGCTGCCAGCCTTGCCGAAAAGGCTCCTGCATGGGCAAACGGTGCTACCCCTGAAGAACTGGAAGGCTACCGAATGATTCGCCGGGAAGCGATTCGGGTATTAAGCGCATCTGGTCGTGCCAAGGTTGGTGCCATTTCTCCAGCCACTGTACTGGGACGAATCTTGGCTTTGGACCCAACCAAATCCACCTATCGTCTGGACGAATTGACAGATGCGGCCATTGGTCTTGCTTCAATGCGCCCAGATCCTACCTATAACACTGATTTGGCGGCATCTTTGGTTGGCAAGACACTTCAAGAATTCATTGCCATGTACACTCAAAAATCGGGTGTTTATGCCTCGTTTCCATTTGTTTACAACGCGGCCCGGCTGAACACCGCCCTGATTGCCTGGGATGAGAAACCGCCATCCCCTGAAATCAAGGCGATGGTCACTAAAGCCCGTACCGCCTTAACAGCCCTTGAGAAAAAGCAGGAACCGCAATTTCAGGAGACCGAAGCCATCCAAAAATTGCGTGACAAAGGGTACGAAATGATCAAAGGGGACAAATCATCAGAAATCACCTTCGGTCAGTGATCTAATGAATCGTTTATTTTTATAAAACTCAAACCGCCCGCGGTGAATTTAATTCCCCGCGGGTAGTTCTTTAATGATCTTTTCAACATCAGCAATATCGATCAGTTCGGCCTCGTCACGGCGAGTGTATTTGCGTTTGAGGGCATCAAGAAGATGGTCCCACATTGCAGGCGTGGGTTTTGAGGTCATCTTGGTCCAGTCGTGACGGCGGTGCGCCTTGGTTTTAAAGCTCCAAACCCGCGCAAACCTTTCTGCACAAATCCACAGTTCTTCGCCTGTTTCAGGGTCTGTCACTCGCCATTGAATTTTCATGTTTCCTCGTCATCCCAATCTTCAGTCTCGGACCCGCCAGCACCAGGCCTGCCCGGTCCGGTTTTGCCTTCCTCCAATGCCTCGATCAGTTTTCGCATGTCTGGTGGAGGTTGCATCTCCCAGCGGAGCGCCTCGCCTGTGGTAGGGTGCTCAAAACCCAATTCGGCCGCATGCAGTGCCAAGCGGGGCGCACCGCTTTTGTCATTAAATGGCGGAGCACCATATGGCTGAAGGTAAACAGGGTCGCCAGCCACCGGATGGCCCATTTCGGCCATGTGAATGCGAATTTGATGGGTACGTCCGGTTTCAAGACGACAGGAAACCAGCGTGAAAGGAGCGCTGGCTGTTTTTGGCATCTTCTCGGAAAGAAGGGGTTTCACAACTTCCATGTGGGTTGTAGCTTCTTTACCCACCTTGGTAACTGATCCGCTTCCCCTTCTGCCATCGCCCCTGTCCCTCACCAGAACACTGCTGATGGTACCACTTTGGGGTTGGCCCAAAACAACCGCCAAATATCTGCGGTGAACTGTGTGGGCCCGAAATTGGCCACCCAAAGCACGCTCGGCATCCACTGTTCGGGCAAAAACAACCAAGCCGGATGTTTCCTTATCAATCCGGTGAACCACACGGAGCCTAGCTCCCGGGGATTTTTGCTGGAATTTCCCCTTGGCGGCCGCCAAACCTACCGATTCGTGCCGCAATTGGGCCTGCACCAACTCATCGAGGCAAGGAACCAATTCCCGACGATTCTCTTTCCACTGCCGCTCGGCTGGATGGCGGACGGTTGAAATTCCAGAGGGTTTTTCAACCACCACGACCTGGCTATCGACATGGCGAATTTTAATGGCCCCGGCTCTGGGTGGCGGCGGGGCGGACTCGCCGCTGATCCTCACCACCTCGCCGGCATGAACCCGTCGCACGGGATCCATGCATAAATCGATAGCCGGCTCACGGCCCAAACGGACCCGGCGGGTTGCCACCAGGCGTTTGACATCAGCCCAGGATTTGTCAGACAACCACTGGCGCAAACAGGTTGCCAGGGTTTTTCCCTCGTCCGTTTCCTGGCATTGAAATTCGCTGAATTGGCTCATGAATTGTCCCCCCCCTTAGGGGACCTACCTGGGGAGTTACCTGGGCCGGCATTCCCTCCCCTGCCCGGCTTGAACCTTCTGCTTGCGGTCGCCCTGTTGGGCCTATAGCCCTTTGGTTTGGCTGGCCCCTTGGGGCTGTCTGGCCCACCCTTGCCAGATTGGGCGGAATTGATTGCACTGCGACTTTTACTTGGATTGGTCACCGCATGGTAATGATCGCCTGTCACCGCCCGTTGGGCCTTTTCGCGTTTGGCGGCTAATGCCTCTGCGGGGGGGTCGGATGGAATGAGTGCGTCGCACCCCTTGCCAATCAAGTCAGAGCGGCCAGCCTCAAGCAGGGCGGCTCTTACATCGAACCAGTTTTCAGGCTTGAAAAACTGCAGAAGGGCACGTTGCTTTTTGCGATCTTTCAAAGCCTTTACCACTTGAACCTCTTTTCCGGTCATCGGATCGATGCCGGTGTGGTACATGCAAGTGGCAATATCAAAGGGGGCAGGAATGAAGTCCTGAACCTGGTCGGGACGATACCCGTTTCTTTTGAGGAACAATGCCAACTCAATCATGGCCTGCAAATCACTACCAGGATGGCTGGCAATGTAATAGGGAACAAGGAATTGTTTTGGCTTACCCGCCTCTGCGGATGCTTTTTTGAAAGCATCCGCAAACCCTTCGAAATTGACATTTCGGGGTTTCTTCATCAGGTCGAGAACACGCGGGTCTACCGCTTCGGGTGCCACCTTCAAGGTTCCACCCACATGGTGCTGGGCCATCTCCCGCATGTAAACCGGATCCAATTGCGCCAAATCCATTCGAATACCGCTAGCGACAAGAATTTTACGAATGCCCGGTTCACTTCGGGCCTTACGCAGAAGTTGGACGAGCGGGCCGTGATCGGTACCCAAAAGCTTACAAATTCCCGGGTGGACGCAGGAAAGGCGACGGCACTTGGCCTCGACATCGGGCCTGGTGCAACGCATTTGGTACATGTTTGCGGTTGGGCCGCCCACATCACTGATCACCCCGCGAAAATCGGGATCCCTGGCAAGCTTGCGCATTTCGGCCAGAACCGATTCCTCGCTGCGAGACTGGATAATGCGCCCTTGATGTGCGGTGATGGAACAAAAAGTGCAGCCCCCAAAACACCCGCGCATGACAGTGATGGAATCCTTGATCATTTCATGGGCAGGGATCGGCTCGGAATAAGACGGATGGGGCCGGCGGTTGTAAGGCAGCCCAAAAATACGATCCATTTCAGCCTGAGCCAACGGATGGCCCGGCGGATTGCAAACAACCGCTTGGTTGGCGTGGTATTGAACCAATGCCTTGGCATTGAACGGGTTGGTGTTGTGATGGATTTCACGGGTGGCCTCGACAAAGGCCATCTTGTCGGCACAGACTGCCTCAAAATTGGGGATTTTGGCAAGGAGGAAAGGTTCTGCCGCACCGGCCTCTAGCAAGGGCAAGGTGCCGAGAAGTTTTTCCCATTCGGATTCAGGAGGGGTTTCAGAGGCACCTAAAGAGTAGGCGACGCCACGCAGGTTGCGCAAATCACGGGTGGTTTTACCTGCTGCAAGTCGCTTGGCGATTTCGACAATATTGGTTTCACCCATCCCATAAACCACTAGGTCGGCTTTGCAGTCCAACAAAATGGATTTACGGACCGTGTCTGACCAATAGTCGTAATGGGCCAACCGCCTTAGAGATGCCTCAACACCACCGGCGATAACAGGAACTCCGGGAAAAGCCTCACGGGCCCGGTGGCAGTAGGGCATGGTTGCACGATCAGGTCTAAGTCCAATGCGACCGCCTGGCGAATAGGCATCGTCGTTTCGCACCTTTTTGTTGGCGGTGTAGTGATTGATCATGGAATCCATGTTGCCGGCACTAACTGCGAAAAAAAGCCTTGGCCGGCCAAATTGACGCCAAGGTTCGCAGGTGCGCCAATCTGGCTGGCTGAGAATGGCAACACGAAACCCTGCCCCCGCCAAAACCCGGTGGAGTATGGCCATGGCAAAGCTGGGGTGATCGATGTAGGCATCGCCTGTGACGAAAATGACATCGACGGCATCCCAACCGCGCTCGAGCATCTCCTTACGGGAGGTTGGGGCGTGTTTTGCGGCGTATTCTTCCATCCAGATGGGTAGGCTTAGCTTCACGCCAGCCACCGCCTTGTCTGACATCTCGCTAACCCTCACCGAAAATCGGGTAGACCGGGCACTTTATGCCAATATTCCATTGTAAACCATCATCGGCCAAAACAGTGGCATTTGAATAAGAGGAGAGGCATTTCGGTTTATGAAGACCGTCGCAACCGGCCCTAATCGCTCTTGCTCCCATCACCCAAGGCCATGCTAGTATCTGCTCTCAGGACGGAAATTGGCGTGCCATGGACCTCTTTCGGGCCCAAGCCGCCTTTGGCTATAACCGTTGAACGCAATAATGTCCGGGAGGATCACTCCATCATGGCGAAAAGCACCTGCTCTGTTACCCGTCAGGAATTCCTTGACAAAGCCAAGCCGGTCAGTGTCACAATTGGGGCAAACACTATGCTTGCCGATGTGAAAGAATTTTCAACCGGGTCCCTTGGTTGGTACCTGAATGGCAAGGCCACGCTGGAAATTGATGGCAAACCTGTTCAAGTGCAAATTGGGCTGAATCTCACTTTGGTGGGAAGCAAAGATTTGCCCAAAGAAGGGCAAGCGGCCGCCTAAGGTCAGTTTCATACTTCCCTGGCATAACTTTCTTGGCAAAACGGCCAGGCTCCTTTTACCCGTTTGCTTCCAAACCTCGCCGCGGCCAGAATGGGGCAACCCCCGAGGTGGCCCATGGACGAGATTGAATGCCTGCTTTTGGTGGAAGACGAACCGGATGTTCGGGCCACTTTTCTGGCTTGGCTAGAGCGCCTGACTCCCCGCCCGCGCATTCTTGAGGCTTCCAGTGCCCACGGTGCCCTGGAACTGGCTAACCAGCACTATGTCGACCTGGTCATTTTGGATTGGAATCTGGGCGCAGGCATCAATGGCCTTGAACTGCTGACATCACTTCAGGTTTTTCAGCCGGAAATCATCGCGATATTGGTGACCGGCTACGCTGGCCTTGCCACGCCTTTACAGGCACTGCGGCTGGGAGTGCGTGACTATCTGGACAAGCATGCAGGCCTGAACGAAGCGACTTTTTTGGGCTCTGTACAACTCCAATTGGAGCGGCTACGCCCCAGGAAACGCGAATTGCAGGTTCGTCAAGAATTGCAGGTTTTCCGTCAAGCGGTGAGCCAGGCATTGCCCTGGCTGCGCCATGCCCAAGACCTTCGCCCCAGCAATTCGCCGGGGCAGGGTTCATTGATCGCACTGGGAAGGTTACTTTCGCCGATCTTCAATGCGGACCAGATTTGGCTAATGGCGACTGCCGACCAGCAGTCTGCATCTTGGCAATTAACCGATCTCACTACCGGGGTTCAGACTGAATCAACTGGCGAATCGCTTCAAGGAACCGCTTCATTCCTCAGCCTAGCTGGAGGCGAGCCGCTAGCTTTACCCGACCTTCAGGGGGTGGCCAGAAATGGTGAAATCCGTCTCACCCCTTGGGAGGAAAAAACGAAACCACATGCCATTTTGGCAATTCCTTTTTACCACTCCGGTAGCCAGCAGGCTGTACTTTCGCTGTATCAACAACACCCCAATCAAAGTGAAAAGCCGTTTGGTCTACAAGCCATTGAGCTTGCGGCTTTGGTACCGGCTGCGCTTGGGGCACTCCTTTCCTCAAGGCAGGAAGGAACCCAAGCCAACCAGTGGATGGCAGCCTTGGAAGGCGCCTTAAGGCAGGCCGGCAAACTGGACGAAGCCCTGGGAACCAACGGGTCTTGCGAAAGCCAAAACACCCCCACCGAACTGGTGGAAACCGTCCGGGCAGACTTGGAGAAGTGCTGGGAGGAATTATTGCCACCCGGGGCCGGAAAAGCAGCCACCGAACTGTTGCAGGAAGCCACCGAAGTGGCAAGGAAATATGGAACCCCTGCACTGACGCATGCCGTGCGACTGGTACGCGAGACTGGAAAGTTATTTGCCGAAATAACCTCTGTCAACAAATCTGGGCCCCCCTCGGAGAACGCGGGTTGAGCGCCTTTGGCGAAATGGGTCCAACTGGCGGCTTGGACCAATGGATTAAGCAGTGCCCGTTGGTGACGGCATTACGCGACGACTTAAGCCGTGGCGACGGAGTTCGTGTCGCCTTGGTCGACACCGCGGTATCTGTGCACCAACTTATCTCCAGGCACCCAGGGGCAAAACTGGTAGGCAGGGCTGCACGTTTGCAAGCAGTCGCCAACCAAGGCATGAACCATGGAACCTTGATGGCCGATGTGCTTTTGCGCCTGGCCCCGGGCAGCCTGATTGATTCGCATGATGTTTTTCACGGCAGGCCCACCACCGAACCGGAAGCAATTCTTGCAGCCCTGAGCCAAATCAGGGTGGATGGCCTTTGCAAAGTGATCAACCTGTCGCTAGGAATACCCGAAGAGCGGTGGGATTCCCCTAAAGGGCAAATGGCCCGGCAGATGCTTGGGCGGGAAATTCTCGCATGCTACCGTGCAGGCATTGTGGTTGTTGCATCGGCCCATAATGCGCACCCGGCTCTTCAAAGCGCACCCGCAGACAATCCACCCCCATTAATCAGCGTGGCCAAAGGCGACTTTGATGATCCATTCAGAGTGGATTACCACCCTGGTGACACCGCTGAATTTCGGGCAAAGGCAACAGGTTATTGGGGCATATTAGGTACCACCCCCTCGAGCTCAACCGCAACAGCCCATGCCACAGGCCTGATTTGCCGCATTTTGGGCCTGGCCCCGCACTTGGGACCTTTTGAGGTGAAAGCCCTGCTGAAGTGGTATTCAACCAACCAAATTAAAGTTCCTGCTTCAATCCTATGATCAAACGGCCTAACCGTTTGCCCCGCCGATTCCCAGCTCGCCCATACGACGATAAAGACTGCTGAGCGCTATTCCCAAACGGCGGGCAGCCTCTTTTTTGTCATGGACCCCAAAATCATCGGAGCAAAGGGCGAGCATGCGTTCGAGATGGCGCTTTTCAAAGCGGCGCACCGCCTCTACCAACCCTTCTACCGCATCTGGATCATCCTCCGCCTGCCGCAAATCAGGGGGCAGGTCAACCATCTCGACATTTGGGCCATCACCCAAAATGACCGCTCGCTCAAGGACATTGTCCAATTCCCGGACATTTCCTTTCCATTGGGCACTGATTAGAAAACGCATCGCCTCCCGACTGATTCCGGTGAAAGGACGGCCCTGCTCGCGGCAATGCCTAGCCAGCAAGAATACCGCCAGCTCTGAGATGTCGTCTCGCCTTTCACGCAATGGGGTCATGGTGATACTGACAATGTTCAGACGATAAAACAGGTCTTCCCGGAAGCGCCCGGCCGCAACCTCGTCCACT
>Ga0255132_1000063_pt1 | contig 38668 bp, 32 predicted proteins | sample Law_Law_RepA_8d_FD_188551 | JGI IMG/M metagenome (GOLD analysis project Ga0255132, IMG submission 188551) | Freshwater microbial communities from St. Lawrence River, New York, United States - Law_Law_RepA_8d | ecosystem: Environmental > Aquatic > Freshwater > River | place: USA: New York...
AAGGGTGCAGGGGCGAAGATCTAATGAGCGATGCATTACGCCGATGGATACCTCATGAAGACTGGCTGATCGTTCTTGTCGGCAGCTTGGTATTGATTCTTTGCACGCAGTTCGTGCGGATCAAACCAGCGGAGGATGGGGTAGGAAAAGGGACGGTTGAGAATCTCGGCAAAGGGAAAGTTGCCAAGCTTGAACAATGGGGAAGCGATCCGACCGACGCGATCTATTCGAAGCCGGGTGCAAAGAAGCCCTACAATCAAGGTTGGCCTCTAGCCTGGACGTTTTGCGTGGTATCGCTGATCGTCGCCCCGCTTGCGAAGTATAAGGGAATAAGACCGAGCGAGTATTTTGTCGGTATCGCCGTTCTGTTTCTGCTTGGCACTCTAGCCTTTATGATGGCAGGGCAGGAAGTGATCAAGCAGTACAATTTCGAGTATGTGCTTTGGGCATTGCTGTTAGGGTTGTTGATCAGCAACACTGTTGGAGTACCAAAGTTCTTTCGCCCAATGCTCATGGGAGATAGCTTGATCAAGCTGGGGTTAGTCCTGTTTGGGGCTGAAGTATTGTTTGGCAAGCTGGTTGCGTTGGGGGTACCGGGGATATTTACTTCGTGGGTCGTAACCCCGATTGTGTTGATCACCACCTACTGGTTTGGTCAGCGGGTTTTGAAGATGGATTCGCCGAGTTTGAACATGGTGATATCCGCTGACATGTCCGTCTGCGGGGTGTCCGCCGCAATTGCAACTGGGGCGGCATGTAGGGCGAAACGGGAAGAAGTATCGTATGCCATCGGGGTATCGTTGTTATTTACTGCCATCATGATGGTCGTCCAGCCACGTATCGTTTTGTGGACGGGAATGGACAAGATCGTCGGGGCCGCTTGGATGGGTGGAACGATCGACTCGACCGGTGCGGTGGCGGCAGCGGGTGCGGCGTTGGGAAAAGAAGCCGAAACCGTGGCTTCGGCCGTCAAGATGATCCAGAATGTCTTGATAGGTGTGATCGCTTTTGGGGTCGCGACCTATTGGTCGATGAGATTTGGGGATTCGAGCGGTTCGGAACGGATCGGAGCCGGGGAGATTTGGAAACGGTTTCCTAAGTTTGTACTCGGGTTTATCGGTGCGTCGTTAGCTTTCTCATTCCTACCTGGAGTCCTAGGGGTTCCGACAGGGGTAGTCGACACGGTCACGAAAGACGTAACTGGCCCGATGCGGATGTGGTTGTTCTGCTTGGCGTTCGTCGCCTTTGGTTTGGAGACCAACTTCAGGGAGCTTGGAAAGTACCTCAAGGAGGGCAAGCCCCTTTTGTTGTATTTGATCGGGCAAGCTTGGAGCATGCTGTTATCCTTGGCGATGGCGACGTTGATGTTTGGCTATTTGTACGCCGATCGGATCCAAGAGATGATGAAGAAGTAGAGGCGGGTTGTGCGCGAGGGGAGCAGTCAGGAGAAGAACGGTCGGCTGAGTGGATGGTTAGGGTTGTTACTTGGTTTCGCCGCGATTCTTTGGGTATGGTTGGTGGTGCTACCTGGTTTGGGGCGTTGGGAAGTCGTGCGTGAGCATGTCGATCTATTGGATCGCTCGAACATCAATGCAGGAGCGATGTTTTATACCGAGGTGGAGAACCACCGTTAGCGGTCGGCTTGGACAATGCGATGTCTCGCAAAGTACCAACGGGTAGTTTGTCGGGTGAAATCCGGGTGGTTTCCGGGTCTTTTCTGGGGCTTTTCTGAGTCATTTCAAAAGAAATCCCAACGATTTTATTGGCCAATGCAGGCAATTAGCTTGCCTGATAGAGTGGTTTTCTTGGTCCGCTTGTCAGGGGGTCTAAGTTCGTATCAGTAGGGGACTTAGCGGTCGCACCGGTTTTGCTAGCATTCCCCAACGAAGGTTGTGGAAGTGCGACACTTCGACGCAACTTTGGGAAGGTTCGGGGCGATGCAGGGGGTCAGGTCGGGGCGCGGAGCGGTTGAACAGTGGGTAGATCACCCTATACTTGCCCGACTTATCGGACGCCCTCCGGTTTTGCTTAGTCGTCAAATTCTTCGGAATTGGAAAAGTCAACGTGGTTGGTGGAAGCCATCCGAAGGGGCTTTTGGGCTAGAGAGCGGGGTTTGGAGGGTTACGCGGATAGTTGCACACTCGATCCGGAGGATGGGGTGGTAGAAGGACCTAGCAACTGTTGCGTTTGGAAGAGAACTTGTCCTGAACACGGAAAGGGGTCCCAAAGATGTTGCGAACAGCGACTTTCTTGGTCATGGTTTTGGTTGGTTGGTCGGGTGCGGTGCGCGGGGCAGATCCTGCGGTGCGAGTCCCGACCGATTCTCAGTCGGAGGTGCTGCCCTACGAGGAGGCTTATCGCCGGGCACAGCAGGAGCGAAAACCTCTTGTAATTCTGGTGGGTGCCGATTGGTGTGCGGCTTGTAAAACCATGAAGCACGATACAATAGTCCCGATGCAGGAATCGGGGGCACTGCGTGAGGTGGTTTACACCCAGCTCGACAAGGATGCCCAACCCGAGTTAGCGGGTCAGGTTATGCAAGGCAAGATGCTTCCGCAAATCGTCGTGTTTTGCGAGAGCGATGCAGGTTGGAAGCGATTTTCGTTGACAGGTATGCAGACCGAGCGACGGGTCAAAGATTTGATCCGTAAAGCTTCGGAAGTCTTACCGACACGTCGATAAAGCCCGTTTGGGTGATCGATACTCAGGTTCGACGATTTCGCCATGAACAAAGCCGACACGGAAAGCTAGCTTCGTGTCGGCTAAACTTTTTAGGAATGGGCAAGACGTCGGAACATGCTTTTTGATTCATTTCAGGGTGCGGTACGTGAAGAAGTCCCTTTAGCTCCATATACATGGTTGCAGTTGGGTGGCAATGCAAAGTACTTTGCGGAGCCGACAGATGTCGAGCAATTGCAAGGCTTAGTCTGCTTGGCAAATGCCAAGGGTGTAGCGATTAGGGTGTTGGGTGGTGGCTCAAACATTCTGGTGCGAGATCGAAGTTTCGACGGTTTGGTTTTGCACCTTTCTGCGCCGGCTTTTGAGAAAATTTCGGTCGAAGCCAATCAGGTCAAGTGTGGTGGTGGGACTCGATTAGCTCATTTGATCACGCGATGTGTGGGAGCGGGGTTAGGTGGGTTGGAGCATTTGGTGGGTATTCCCGGAAGTGTTGGTGGAGCGTTGCGAAACAACAGCAGCACCGACGAAGGGGATATAGGGACTTGGTTAAAGAGTGCGACGTTGCTTAGTCGCGAGGGAAATCTGGTCCGCGTCGAGGGAAGCGATGTAGCTTTTTCGCATCGCCGTAGCAGTTTAGACGAGTTGGTGATTCTCGACGCGACGTTTGAGTTACAACCGGGTGATGTCCGTCAGTTAACGAAGCGAGAGCAGACGTTTTGGATATTGAAGCGCAGCAAGCAACCGAATTATCCAGCGAGGTCGGCTTTGGCGTTTATCGATCCAGATGGAATTTCGGCGGCTGAGTTGATTCAACGCACTGGGGTAAGTGGGATGATTGAGGGAAGCGTGCAGTTCAACACGACTTATCCGAATTACATCACGGCAAATACCGGAGCGACATCCGAACAGGTGCTTGCGTTGCTAGATCGTGCTCAAAAATCGATTCAGCAGAAGACCGGATTTGTTTTGCAGCCTCACTTAGTTGTTTGGTAACAGCACGACTCGGTAACAACAAAGTTTAGTAACAGCGTAGTTTGATAATCGAATCAATGTTTTTTCAGGTCAGTGACTTGGAACAGAAACTTCTATGACTTCAACGATACATACGGGTCTGCAGCGGCTTGAACGCAACATGGAGTCGGTCGTATTGGGCAAGCAGGAAGTGATTCGCAAGACGCTAATCGCTTTGCTGGCCGGGGAGCATTTACTCTTAGAAGATGTCCCTGGCGTTGGAAAGACATTGGTCGCAAAAGCGTTGGCCAAGAGTATCGAAGGAAAGTTCACACGGGTGCAGTTCACACCTGACTTATTACCCAGCGACATTGTCGGCAGCAGCATCTATCACAACGGGGACTTTAAATTTTCTCCGGGACCGATTTTCGCAAACATCGTCCTAGGAGACGAGATCAACCGCGCCCCTCCCAGAACGCAGTCCGCGTTGCTTGAAGCGATGAGCGAGAGGCAAGCGAGTATCGACGGGACCACCTATCCGATGCCCGATCCATTTATGGTGATCGCGACGCAAAACCCCTTTGAGTTCGAAGGCACATATGTGCTGCCAGAGAGCCAACTCGATCGTTTCTTGATGCGGATCGATTTAGGGTATCCTGCTCGGGATGCAGAGCGAAACGTGTTGCGTTCACACCGGTCGGGGGAACCGGTCGATGGCCTCCCTTCGGTGGTAAGCTTGTCGGAGATCAAGCAATGGCAACTGGCAGTCCGCGACATTCGTTTCGATGACGCTTTGGTGGACTACTTGCAAGACATCGTCGATCGAACACGCAATAGCAATGAGTTGCAAGTTGGTGTCAGTACGCGTGGAGCTTTGGCATTGTATCGGGCGGCGCAAGCTCAAGCGTTGCTTGCGGGTCGCGACTACGTCATACCCGATGACATCAAGAGTTTAGCGGTGGGTGTCTTATCGCACCGGGTGATGCCTCGTGGGTTTGCGGCAGGCTCGGAGCGTAGCATTGTCGAATCGATGATCAAGCGTTGTTTGGAATCGGTCGCGGTTCCTGTTTAATTGCATCTTTAAGTCGGCGGGTTGTTTCCTATGAAATCAACGGGTGAGCCGATCTGGAAGCCGTATGATAGTCTGCGAACTCTTTGGCGTAGGATTCGTCGTTCCTATCAAGGGTTCCGCACAGCGACGAACCCTGTTCACACAAGACTAACTCGGGCGGGCTGGCAATTCTGGTTCATGATCGGCTTCATTTTGTTGGGAGCCGCTTTACGAAGTGCGAACCTGCTCGTGATCCTTGCCGGAACGCTCATCGGGATGTTGTTCATTCATTGGCGAATCTGTTCAAGGTCGCTGTTGCACTTGGAAGTGGAGCGGCGGTTGCCGCGAGCGATCCAAGCTCGTCGACCATTCGAGATCGAACTGACGCTTCGAAACCGCAAAAGCTGGCTCGGAGCTTGGCTTGTACTCGTACAAGACCGAATGGTGTATTCACCGTTGCATGCGACGATTCATACAGCATCTCAAACGATTCAGTTGTTGTATCCATCGGTACCGCCGAACGCTTCGCGTTCTGGAAGCTACCAGTGCACGGCTCAACGGCGAGGGCGTTATCAATGGCTGGGAATCGAAATCACAACAAGGTTTCCGCTCGGATTAATGCGGGGGATTCTTCAGCAAAAAGAGTCAAACACTTTGATCGTTCAACCGGCGATTGGAAAACTGACTCCGGCTTGGAAGGATCTATTCCTCAAGCGGCAGGTGAGTTCAAGGCAACGGCAGACTCGTTCGCTCTCGGACGAAGGGGATTTTTTTGGATTGCGAGCTTACAGGTCAGGGGATAGCCGAAGGTGGATCCATTGGCGAAGTTCCGCGCGGCGCGATGAATTGGTGGTCAAGCAATTTCAGCAACCGGATAATCGAGAGCTTATTATTTTGCTTGATCTCATCGAACTGACACCCGACTCAAGTGTTCCCGAGGAAAAGTATCAAGACATTGAAGACAAAGCGGTTGAATTTGTAGCGACCATGGTTCATCACATTACCGCAAGCAACATAGGGTCGGTGACCGTAGCGATCTGCGATGCGAATCCAACAATCGCTTGTCGCGTTGCATCGAAGTCGCAGGCTTATTTTCTGCAGGAGCGATTGGCGACAGCAGGTGGACTCAAAGGGACTGGGCCTCAGGATGTAACCAAGCTCGTTGAGACACTTCGGTTGCTTGAACGTGAAGTTCGCGAAATCGACCAGTTGCTTGTGGTCAGCACGCGCAAGATGCCTCAGGACTTGATATCCACGTTAGAAATCGAGACGCAGCGGGTGCGGCGTGGAGAAGCGACCGAATCGGGAACGCATCGCGCTTTTTGGCGTTCTGTTCGATGGGTCCATGTCCGAGACAGTGAGCTAGAGAAGTTCTTTACTGCTGCACAGGCTGTTGCGGCACCGAACGTGCCAGAACAGGGTGTTGCGTCACAGGGTGTTGCGTCGGAGACGGGTTCCGAGACGAACGCCATAAAGACTAAGGCTTCTTAGAAGTATTGTTTTTCAGTTGGTCGGCTCGTTGTTGGTATTCGACGGCCAAGGCTTGCTCGCCCATATCTCGATAGACTTTTGAAATGGTCTCCAGTGTTTGAATTGGGTTTTTCGAGGTTCGAAGCGAGACTTCGAATTCGGCAAGTGCTTCGGTACTACGAGATTGCCTCAAGAGGATTGTCCCGAGGGTGTCCCGAAAGGAGCTTGAGTTTGGCGAGGCTTCGAGAGCGGCTCGGGCGTATTTCTCAGCCAAAGTCAGTCTTTCCAATCGGAGCGAATTGGTGCGAATATCTGCGGGATTATCACCAGTAGCCTGCTGGGGTGCATTCGAAGCGATGAGCCAAGCGAGGTTGTTCAAGGCGGGTGGGGAGTTCGGATCGAACGAGAGGACTTTCTCAAGCGAAGCTATGGCTTGATCGATTTTGCCTTCTTGCGCGTCGAGATTCGACAATGCGAACAACGGCTCGGTGGCCTGAGGATTCTCCGAGATCCATTGTTCGATTTGCTTCCTGATGTCGGAACGAATGCTCGTCGAACCTGGATCGGAATGGAGGATTACGATCGCTTCATACACATTTTTGTTCGAGGGGTTCCACTTACGACTTTGCTGTAAGGATTGCCAAAGGGTCTCAGGGGCACCATTCGCGAAACGAGCCTTTTGAAACTTCAATAGAAACAATTCACTCAAGGCGTTGCTGATTGCGGGATCTTGTTCGAACCGCCAACCTGCGTTGAGAATTTCGATCGCTGGATCGAGTTCTCCGAGTCGCGCCATCGCAGTGGCAGTCCGAAGCCGATCATCGATGCTTTGTGGATTTTCAGACATGCGTTGAGAATAGATTTGAGCAGCTCTAGATAGCGCCGAGCGAGCAGCGATTTGATCACCTCTAGCAAGGAGTAATTCAGCGAGAGGGAACCAACGATCGGGTTGAACTTCGGCGAGCTGCGAAAGGGAAGCGATCGCCCGATCAATTTGGCCGACAGCAAGAAAGTAGTCCGTACGTAGTTCGAGAAGGACGGGATCTTTCAGTTCGCTTGAATGTTGCAAATGCCATTGCAGTTTCTCAAGGGATTGCTCGGAGACAGGGGCCGTTTTCAGGTTGGGAGCTAAACTGAGCGCGAGGGCTCGGTGTGCGTCTGCATAGCCCTTCGAGTCGCTTGGGGCCAGATATTCGATAATTGCCTCAGCTCGATTGGAATCCCCTATCAAGGACAAACGCTGAGCGAATTCGAATCGATCGGCTGGAGCAAATGGATGCTGTGGAGCAAGCACTCGATTCGAGACTCGGCGAATGGTGTCAGGGTCAACGGGATTCGAATTCGAATCGAGTCGTTTAAGGTAACGGTCGTGGACTGAATTTTCTGTGAGCGTATGAATGAATACGGCTAAGAGGACAGCGGCGGCGAAGAGGGCCGAAGGAACTCCGAATCGCAGGAATTTCCGTCGCGTTTTGAGTGTTTCGGAAGGAGTACTTTGCTGAACAAAAAGACCGAGAGTCTCGAAGAGAGACACTATCGCAGCCCATGGAGCGAGCAAGACTCGCTGCCACGTTGGGCGAACTGGATCACCGAGCTCATCGACAGAATCCGAATTCTGCAGATCGGTAATAAGGTGAAATGGTTCTGCGAATTGCCGAAGCAATCGAGCGGAAAAATCTCGCAGTGAACGCAGGCAAGCTTGTAGAAATTCGAACATACTTGCAGGACAGGCCGCAGTAGATGACCTGGTAGGTAAGCTGTTTGGAAGGCGGGGAAGTCGATCAGCTTCGTTTTTTGCTTAGGGCGATGGTGCTATTGCCGAGGATCGGTTTACATCGAGTATAATCAGAGAGCGGGAGGGTTTCCTACCGCAGCGAAGCGGATTCAAGCGTGATTCACAGAAAACTAATTTATTAACTAGCAGGTCGGTTGGCTTACTAGCCGACCGGCAAGGAGAAGGTCAGATGGGACGTGATTTATTGTTTCTGTTGAAAGAAGACTTTGTCGACGGGGCAGGGGCACCTTATTTCTGTCCAGACTGCGCTCAGATTACGGGAGTATTGAGCTACTTCCCCAAATTACGACATCACCTTGATATTCGTTATGTCGATTTTGCTCGGCCACGCAAAGAGATTGTTTCGTTGCTTGGTGAGCAGCATCAAGGCTGCCCAGTATTAATTCTTGATCAACCTCCTGCAATGGACGCATTGGCCTATATGACAGGCCAGGTGGGAGGAAAGAGTTTCGTATCGGGAGCGAAGGCGATCGCTAATTATTGGTCTTACAAATACGGCGTATCACGGCCTCATTAAGATCGAGACTATTCGCCGAAGCAAGCGATGGTACCTTTGTCGGTGGCCACAATGATCTTCCCGTTTGCGATTGCGGGCGAAGCGATGAGTTGTCCGGAGAGTTGATAGTTCCAAGCGTTCTGACCATCTTTCAGGTCGAAAGCGTAGAGGATACCATCGAGTCCGCCGACCCAAGCTCGACCGTCGCAGACGACCGGGGATGCATCGCATCGCTTGCGTACGACCGCTTCCCAAACCATTTTCCCGTCGTTGGTATCGAGTCCCAGCACACGTCGATTGCGGGTGGTGATCACCGCAAGCGATTTGGGCTGATTCGTAGAAGGCTTGGCAATTGCGGGGCTAGAGCGAACTTCTTGAGCGCGTTCGGCATCGATGAAAGTCCATCGCTTCTCACTTGATTTCATATCGTATGCGAGAACGGTTCCCGATTGAGTTGGGATAATGGCAAGATCATCAAGCAATGCTGGGGTAGATCCGCTTGGTCCCTCCAGTGGAAGTCCTTCGGAGTCTGAAGTTCCTTTTTGCAAATTGATTTTATGCAAGCGGCCGTCGCAACCTCCGAGGAGTGCGTAGCCGTTCCAAATGGTTGGAGCAGAACGGAGCTGGTCTCCGGTTTCGTACTCCCAAGCTTTCGTGCCATCATCGAGATTGAATGCGAAGAGTTGGCCACCTTCACTACTGATCAAGACGAGGTTATCTGTGAAGTTCGCACCGCCAGCCATGGCTTGTCCAATTTCCGTTTGCCAGAGAATTTTTCCGTCGAAGGCGTTCAAGCAGTAGACGTTACCGTCGTAATCGCCGAGGACAATTTTTCCGTTGCGTGAGGCGAGCGAAGCGACGAATCCATTTTTAAGATCGAGTTTCCACAGCTCATTGCCACTCGCTATGTCGAGGGCATAGACGTGACCTTCGACGTCCGCCGCGAAACATTTTCCGTCGGCCAGAACTGGGGTGCCTTCGAACCCGGACTTTTCCCAGCTTTTCTCCCAAAGGAGCTTGGGGGCTTTCGGAAGCGAACCGTTCGCAATACCGGTAGACGCAGCATCACCTCGACTGACAAGCCAATCATCGGCGAGAACAGGACGATCGGAGAATGCAGTAAGGCTTGTTACCGCCGCAATGGTGACGAAGTGAAAGAAACTGGAGAGCAAAACGGTCTGGAGTCGCGATACGTGAGTCATGTGAGTTCTTGCCAACAGTTAAAGATGCAGTTAGGGCTATCGACTGGTATGATAAGGGTGCTTGCGATTCATTTGTATCACGGGCCTATATCTGCGGCATGCTAAACGGGCATGCTTCAATGAATAGCTACCAAGATACATCCACCCAAACTAATCGGTGGTCAGAGGCTTTTACCAATTCATGATCTTCTTTGGATTCGGTCGAAGAAGGCCAGAAGACACCTTGGGCGAGGACTTTGAAGTTTGCTGAGGGGAGAACGAAGTCGATTCGTAGGTTTCCGGGATTCTTATCATTGAAGTCACCTGTATCGTGGGCGGGGTTCCCTTTGTGCTGAAGGTTTGCACCGCGAGACAAGCTGGAGGCTTCGGCAGCACCGGTACTCTCTGGGATCGGGTATTTAGCGATGCGGGGGTGAGCGATGAGCTTTCGGATAGCATCTGGTTTCCCATCGCCGTCGATGGGGTCTGCATTAAGGTCGCCAAGGATTGCAAAATAGGAATCCTCTTTGAGTCCGCCTCGGCGTAGTTGATCGTCGATCAGATAATCGGCGGCAGGGCTGCCAGTGACATAGTCGAGAAACAGCCTTATTTCGTCGTGATTGCGGCAGCCATTTCTATCCTCCGGGCCATCGAAGACCGGGGGAGTTGGGTGTGAGGCGAGGATATGAACCGTGCGGCCGTCAACTTCGACAGGGATGTCCCAATGGGACTTCGAGCTCAAACGAAGTTCCTTCCAAATCGCTTCGGGGTAGTATGGTTTCCCTTCAACATTTGGAATTAGTGCGTTGGGCATATCACTCCAACGAAAGAGTTGGAAGGTGCGGATGGCAGAAGAGTCGATTGGGTAACGACTGAAGACCGCCATTGCATATTGTCCGGGGAAGGTGCCGAATCCCCATGCGTCGTTTGGTTCGTGGAGCTTGCCGTTGGCGTCGAGATCGAGTTGCGAGTCGACACCGGTATTCACGGGGCCTGCGTAGAAATACTTCCAGGGTGGTTGATTAGCAGAGGTGCTGGCTGCTTGAGAATCAGAGGGTGCGTTGAGGTATTGGTCAAGGAATCGTTTCGCGGTGTCTTGGTCGTAGTCGATTTCATTGAGCAGCAGGATATCAGGCGAGACCTTGGCGATGATCTCCGCGATTTTCTTTGCTTGCGAGTCACCTTGAGCGAGATCTTCTGCGAGTTCCCCGGCTTTTTTGCGGTTCATCGCGGAGTTGAAGGTTGCGATCCGCAGAGCTTTCACTGGTTGCCCGGTTTGTTGTTGAGTTGGTTCAGCTTGTTGTTGGGCCTGCACGGTTTGAATTGCCGGATTGCAACAGAGCAAGTTGCAGTAGGCGAGGAACCAACATGCGGGACGGATTAGAAACTGGATGCCGCGAAGAACCGAGCGGGGTAGAGACATAGGTTGGCTTAGTTCGTGATTATTGGATTTACGATATTCGAATTATAGTTCGTCGGATACGCGTTTTTCGAAGCTGCGAACCAGGTCCGAGGCTTCTTGTAGGTGGAGCAAGATGCGTTGCATGGCGGTTTCCACGTCCGAGAAATGTTCGTTCATGAATTTCTCGGCGGTTGCATCTTTCCAGGATTCGCCGATCGTTGCAGAAGCGATTCTCCAATCGTTTAGGGTGGATTGGATTCTACCTTTAACTCCTACGAGATCACTTCGGGAACGAGGGTTCATCGGTAGTTTCCCATCAGTAGTAGATCGGAGTTAAACAACGTCTATTTTCCTTGCGTTATTTGGATGAGGTCGCGAATTGCGAGGTGATTTTTTCCAGGCCATCCAAGTTTTCGCGAAGGCGTACGGCCGCATCGAGATCGGTATGGTTAAGGATTCCAACTGGGCCTGTGAAACCAGACTTACCGATGCACTCAAGGATTTCTTGGTCGCGATTGCCTTGGCCGATAGGCAAAATTTTCTTACCGAGTCGTTCACCGTCGTCGAGCGTACCGTTGAGGTTGATCGCTAGCAGGTAAGGCAGGAGTTTCGGAAGGATCTCCTTGAGTCGGTCGACTTGGTGGTGAGCGTGGTGAAGGTTGTAAACGATGCCGACGTTTGGCATATCGATCGCTTTGAGCAAACGAATTTGGTTTTCAGGCTCGCCGTACCAACCGCCGTGGTTGTAGAGGGCGACTTTGCAACCAGCTTGGTCGGCAGCTTGAGCGATTTCGCGGATGCGATTTACTTCGGACTGAATAAACGCCTTGGTTTGCTCTTCGTTCATGTTCGGATCGCCGCCACCTGTGACCCAAAGCTGCGGATGGATTTGATGTTTCTTGATCAGGCTCAAAATCAGTTTTGCTTCGTCGTTTAGAACGGTAGGGAACCACCAGGCAGTCATTTCGATACCATGTTTTTTCATCGTGACGATTTCGTCTTCGAAGGTTGCAACATGTTCAGCGCGGTAATCGTAGGCGAGTTTTTTGATGCCGAGTTGATCGAGCATTTCGGCTCGTTCTTCCGGGGAGCGTTTTTTGGAGTCAAAGGGAACGATGCACCAAGCGACCAAGTTGCTCTTTTGGAACATCGAAGGCTGGAAGTCTCGGTCTTGGCCGACAGCGGAAATACCCCCTAGAGACGAAAAAGCCAGAGTTAGGGCGACGAGCAAGACTCGGGGGCCGGAGGTAAGAAAACTTGGTTTGGATAGGGACATTGGAGGGATCCTAAGGATTGAAAGGGTGGGAGGGGAAGGGCTTAGGGGTAAGCGTGCATTTATGCCGAGTTGTCGGATCGTACTGATTGTAAGGGAGATTGTAGATCAAAGCAGAGCGATGCACACGGGAATCCTGGGAGAGGAAATCGGTCAGAAAGAGCATTAGCCGTTGTAAACAATGGGCTTGGTGAATACATTTTCTAATTCGTCTCTCCACATTTTTCAGGATTTTACCCCCATTCGAACTATGTCATCACCCACCCCAATCACAGTCGCTTACGGCGATGGTATCGGCCCCGAGATCATGGAAGCGACCTTGCACATCATCGAGGAAGCCGGGGCTAGGCTTGAGAAACACGTCATCGAGATCGGCGAGAAGCAGTATCTAAGGGGTAATTTGGCGGGTATTGAGCCTGGCGCATTCGACAGTTTGCGAGCGACACGGGTCTTCTTGAAAGCACCGATCACGACTCCACAAGGTGGCGGTTTCAAATCATTGAACGTCACAACCCGTAAGGCGTTTGGATTGTACGCGAACATTCGACCTTGCTTGAGCTATGATCCATTCATTCGCACGAAGCACCCGAAGATGGATGTGGTGATTGTGCGCGAGAACGAAGAAGACTTGTATGCTGGGATTGAGCACCGTCACACGCTAGATGTGATGCAGTGTTTGAAGCTGATTTCGCGACCTGGTACAGAAAAGATTTGTCGCTATGCGTTTGAGTATGCGCGGGCATATGGACGCAAGAAGGTAACTTGCTTTACCAAAGACAATATCATGAAGCTGACCGATGGTTTGTTTCATAAGATTTTCGACGAGATCGCAGCTCAGTATCCAGACATTGAAAATGAGCATTGGATCGTCGACATCGGTGCAGCGAAGCTCGCTGATACACCGGAAGCTTTCGATGTGATCGTTATGCCAAACCTTTACGGCGACATCCTCTCTGACGTTGCTGCTCAGATTGCGGGCTCTGTCGGATTGGCCGGTAGCGCCAACATCGGAGATGGCTGTGCGATGTTTGAAGCCATTCACGGATCTGCACCGCGACGAGCTGGGCAAAACCTTGCAAACCCATCTGGTCTGTTCTTGGGCGCCATCCAGATGCTGGTTCACATCGGACAAGCCGATGTAGCCGAGCGAGCTCACAATGCTTGGTTGAAGACCATTGAAGATGGTGTTCACACCTATGACATTTTCAAGGATGGGGTATCGAAGGAAAAGGTAGGCACGAAGGAATTCGCTAAGGCTGTCGTCGCACGGTTGGGTAAGAAGCCTGAAGTGCTGAAGTGTGTAGATTACAGTCGTGCACCGAAGCGGCCTCTGACCGATCGTCCGCCTTATGTCCGCTCGAATGAAAAACGGGAACTGGTCGGCGCAGACGTCTTCGTCGCTTGGACCGATTCCACAGATAGCCTAGCCGCAAAGTTGCAACCGCTAGCAGCCGACGGCTTGGTGCTTGAGATGATCTCCAATCGCGGTATGAAAGTTTGGCCGGGCGGAATGGCAGAAACATTCACCGTCGACATCAGCCGTTGTCGCTTTGCCTTGCCTGAAGGATCTGGGCAATCGACCACCAACGCGGTGATCGTCTCGTTGCTTGAGCGCCTGAACAAGGCTGGGGTTGATTTTGTCAAGTATGAAGGCTTGTACAACTTCGACGGCAAGCCTGGATTTTCGCGTGGACAAGGTCAGTAAATCGATTTCTCCCGTCGTATCTTTCGCAAGAGCCGACGGGTTTAATTCGTCCGACTCGAGCAAACTTGCAACCTACTGCTTGTTTGCTTGTGCGAGCAAATCCCGTCAATTGCAGATGTTTTTATGAGCCAAACAGTATCGATTGACGGCGTGAATTTGACTTTGGCCAATCCGGTTTCGACCGCAACGCGGTGGATTGGCCAAGAAGAATCACTTCGCCAGCTAGCAGCTTGTTGGCTGAGCGTTGCCCCAGGGGACTTGCCTCTAACTCCTAGGCTTGTCGGGGTACCTGGGGTTGGCAAGACGGCGCTAGCGATGGCTGCTGCCAGCGCGCGGGGGCAAAGTCTCTACATCTTCCAATGTACCGCCGACACGCGTCCGGAAGACTTGTTGGTCACACCTGTTTTGTCGAGCAATGGAAAGATTTCTTATCACGCATCAGCTTTGGTCACAGCGATGATCAAAGGGGGAGTGTGTGTGCTGGACGAAGGGAACCGGATGAATGAAAAATCCTGGGCTTCGTTAGCACCTTTGTTCGACCAACGCCGTTACGTCGAATCGATTGTCGCGGGAATATCGATCCCTGCGCACGAGGATTTCCGAGCGGCAGTCACGATGAATCAAGACGACTCAACTTATGAGATCCCCGATTACATTTTGAGCCGTTTGCAGCCGACGTTGCAGGTAGGGTTCCCCAGTCGCAAGGATGAGTTAGCGATCCTGCAATACCATTTGCCATTCGCCGAGGCAGATGTGTTGGGACTGACCGTTGATTTCTTGCAGCAAGCGCACGCATTGAAACTAGATTTCTCTGCGCGAGATGGGATCAATGTTTTGCGGTATGCCATCAAGCGATTAGCCGCCGCAGATTCGAAGCATCCTTTGTCAAAGGATAAGGCTTGGCGAGATGCGATCATCGCGTGTTTAGGTGATGAAGCCTTGGACTTGGCCGCCTTGGCGGAGCGTCGCAGACAAGCATTGGGTGGAGATGTATTGCCAATGGGGCTTGAGGATTTCTTTTTCGACCCCGACGATCCGCTACGCCCTGAAGACGAAGACGAAGACAAGTAGGGTCGGAATTGGAATGCTGTTGAAACATTTCGATCAAGTGCGGTTAGGAACCGGGGTTGAGATGTTTTGCTTTAAAGTTGATTTCCTTCAAGTAGATGGCTGGTAGCAATGAGTGCAGGGCATGTCGGAGCGAAAGGCCGGATAGTGGACATAACAAACCAATCGATCGAACATGCTTGGGAGCAGTGGGTACCGAGGTATTTAGTACCGATTGACCCGAAACGCATGGGGCATTACTTCACCGATGTACTGATCATCGGAGGTGGGCTGGCAGGATTGCGAGCGGCCCACGAGATTGATCCTTCGTTGCGCACGATGATTTTGACGAAGGACAAAGTGCAGGAGTCCAACAGTGCCTATGCCCAGGGTGGGATAGCGAGCGTGTGGGATCCTGAGGATCGGTTTGACAATCACATCCAAGACACGCTCGTCGCCGGGTGCGACTTGTGCGATGTTCCGACGGTGGAGATGGTGGTAAGGGAAGCCCCATTAAGAGTTGCGGAATTGATTGACTGGGGGACGGAGTTTGATCGTTTGGATGGGCAATTGATATTGGGTCGTGAAGGAGGTCACTCCCATCAGCGGATCATTCACGCCCTTGGTGATGCGACAGGCAAAGAGATCATGCGAGCGATGATTGAGCATACGCGAGCGAAGCCCAATATCGAGGTTTGCGAGGAAGCTTATACGATCGACTTGATCACCTTTGAAGGGCGTTGTCGCGGCGCGGTGGTATCGATCAAGCAGGGGGCGCCAGTGATCATTTGGGCCAAGCAGACTATTTTGTGTGCGGGTGGATGTGGCCAGGTGTTTCGCGAGTCGACGAATCCCAAGGTTGCCACGGGGGATGGTCATGCGATTGCTTTTCGCGCTGGCGCACAGATGAGGGATATGGAGTTTATGCAATTCCATCCGACTGTTCTGTATATCGCAGGTTCGTCCCGAACGTTGATCACCGAAGCGATCCGAGGCGAGGGAGCATATTTGGTCGATGCTAACGGGTATCGGTTTATGAAAGACTACGACAGTCGCTTAGAGCTTGCTCCACGCGATGTGGTCAGCAAGTCGATAGTCAGTCAGATGGAGAAAACGCAGTCGCCTTCCGTTTACTTGACATTGGCGCACTTGGATGCAGATCATGTTCGCCGAAGGTTTCCGGGGATTGCGAAGGTTTGCGAGGGATTTGGGTTGGACATTGCCAAGGACGCCATTCCAGTCCGGCCAGGGGCCCATTACATGATTGGGGGGGCGAGTGTCGACGAGCAAGCGAGAACAAGTTTGCCGGGACTTTGGGGGGCTGGTGAGGTGACCAGCAGTGGACTTCATGGTGCGAATCGCTTAGCCTCCAACAGCCTCTTGGAAGGATTGGTTTATGGCGCGATCGCTGGCAGAAACGCTTCGAAAGCAGCCAAGCAGGACCCCGAGAGTGACTTGCGTGTCTTGCCAGTCGAAAACAAGCCGCGCGATGGCGTACCGGCATGGTTCGACGTATCAGATATCCGCAACTCCTTGCGAGCCGTGATGTGGCGTTCGGTAGGGGTGCAGCGTCGCCAAGAACGACTCGATGAGGCACTTCAAGACATCCATCGCTATTCGAGTTATGTCCTGTCTCACTCGCTTCGTGACGTAGAGGCTTGGGAACTACAGAACTTGCTCACGGTCAGTTTGATGATGACTCACGCAGCTCTCTCCAGGCAAGAGTCACGGGGAGTACATTTGCGTACCGATCATCCTAACTTGGACAACGTGCATTGGCGTAAGCACTTGACGATGCGGCGTCGGGAATCTGACGCGTAGCAACAACTCATCGCGGGGAAGCGGGATCGTTGCACAGGTTCGATGCCGGCTAATTCGATGCCGGCTAAACTTTTTGGCTAAGTCCCATTAACTGTTTGCCGAATCTGGGAACTGACTGTGGAACTGCGTGCAGTGCGAGCATCGCTCGGTTCCAAAGATCGCATAAGCTCTTTGCAGCGCTTGGCTAGTGCTTCCCCATATTTCGGATTGCTCGAGGAAGATATTTTCTCGACCGATGTGGCTTACGAGTCCAACATTGCTTAAGACGGCGAGCATCTCTGCATCAACACCGCTGAGGATGACTGTCACCCCCTTCTTGATCATGTTTTGAGAAAAGGTATCGAGAACCATCATGCAGACCGAGTCGGGGTTTCTTGCACGTTTAAGTCGCAGAATAACGACGCGTAGAGGTGGTTGAGCATCGAGTTCGATGGAATCGAGCAAGCGTTCGAATTCAGGAGCGCTTCCGAAGAAGAGCTCACCTTCGAAATTGTAGATACGGATCCATTCGCAGCGTTTCTCTCCGGCTTTGATTTCCCGTACGACTTTACCTTGGCTGATTGTCAGCTCGGTGCTGCTAATTTTTGCGGCTTTAGGTATGTACAGAGCGAACGACAAGACAACACCGATCAGGATGCAGAATTCGACGGAGACCAAGATTGCAGACAGGGCGGTAACGACAAGGATCCATGCATCGAATCGGGTAGCTTTGACAATGTACTTCAGCGTTGCCATTTCCGTCATGCGGAAAGCGGTCAGGACGAGGATTCCGGATAAAGCTGGTCTTGGGATATACGCAGCGTAGGGGGCGAAGACCAAGACAGTCAGAGCGACACCCAATGCGCTAATGACGCCGGACCACTGAGTAGCGGCACCGGAGCTATGGTTGATGTAAGTTCGTGTAAGGGAGCCGGAGCCAGGAAAGCAGTTGAAGAAACTCCCAGCGGTGTTCGCCAGACCTTCGCTCAAGCATTGCTGGTTCATGTCGAGTTTATCACCCGTTTTAGCCGCAATAGATTTGGCCATGGCCATGGCTTCTAGTAATCCCAGGAAAGCGATTGCAAGAGCGCTACCGGAGAGATCGCGGACGAGAGCCAAATCCCATTGAGGCAAAGCGAAAGACGGAAGTTTTCTGGGGATCGCTTCGGTCAGTTTAACTTTGAGGACCCCTTCAGGGTCGACGAAATACAATCCTATCGAGACGGCGATCAGAGCAATGAGAAATTCTGGGAGCCAGATAGAGAGTCGCCGGTTGATAAATCTTATGAACACAGCGATAGCGACGGTCGAGGCAGCAACTGCAAAGGTCGGCCAGTGAACGCCAGCGCTTTCTGCGATCGTTTTCCAGAACCGGACCAAGAAGTGGTCGTGAGGGTCAATGGCAACGTGCAGTCCGAGGATATGCTTCAATTGATCCATCAGTAGAAGGACCGATGCGCCGAGGGTAAAACCTACGATGACAGCATGGGAGATAAACCTGGAAAGGTCACCGAAGCGGAACAAAGATATTGCCGTTTGGATCACGCCGACGAGCAAGGCCATCAGGATTGCGGCGGCCCGTCGGTTTTCATCTCCATCGATGGACGCCAAAGCGCTAAGCATCGCAATAGAAATGGCATTCGTAGGGCCGTTGATCAACTGCTTCGACGAATCGAGGACAGCGCCAACGGACGTCATTACGATTGCTGTGTAGAGCCCCATTTCAGCGGGCATTCCGAATATTTTCGCATACGCGATAGCTTGAGGCACCGCCACAGCAGCGACGGTAACCCCTGCGAACAAGTCTCGGCCAAACCAGGCGCGATTGTATTGTCTTAGAGACCCGAGGGCTGGTATCCAGCGTTCTAAGTTGTCTGGTTTTGACGCCTGCATTGCTTGGATCAGTTCTGGTCCTCGATCACGCTCTAGTGATGGCCAGCGCGACCAGGATTTATTAGAAGAGTTATTGTGAAAACAAAGACAAGGAACTTTGGTCGGGGGTGGACGTTGGTCGGGAGTGGGCGTTGCGGTCAGCAGGTATCAGGGCATTCAGCAGACGCGTTGAGTAGACACGGGTGCAGTGATTAGAATGGTAATCTCCAACGGGGATTTTTCCAACACACAAGGCTTGATACAAGGCTTGTTTTCCCGGTCGCAACGACCGTCAGAAGCGACCAACTGGAATAGAACTGTTGCCATGCACGACGAAAACGTCACGATTGCTTCACGAACCCATTACCGTTGGCCCAGATTGACCATTCATGCAAGAGATTTACTTGGATAATCATGCTACGACGCGAGTCGATTCGCGAGTGATCGAGGCGATGATCCCATGGATGAACGACGAGTTTGCAAACGCCGGTAGCCATACGCATGGGTCAGGTAGAAGAGCGGCCGCCATGGTGGAGCAGTGTACCGAGCAGATACTAGGGTTGCTCGGTGCACCGAACCATGAACTCGTTTTTACAAGCGGCGCGACGGAAAGCATCAATCTAGCGATATTCGGGACGTTTTCTCATCCTAAACAACCGCGGCGAAGCCTCTTGGTCGGACTAGCAGATCATCGTGCGGTTCTCGATTGCGCAAAACGGCTGAAGACTCTTGAATTCGGTGACCAGAAACTCGGTAACCAGAGTTTTTCAGTGGGTTATCTGAAAGTCGAAGATGCAACTTCTCAGCAGGCCGGCGCAATCGACTTGGAAGCACTCCAGGGAGCTTTAAACGAAAACGTTGCGATGGTTTCCGTGATTTTAGGGAATAACGAAATTGGAACCCTTCAAAACATCGAACCATTAGCCAAGGCTTGTCATAACGTCGGAGCGTTGCTGCACATCGATGCAACGCAAGCAATTGGTAAAATCGATTTTCGCATCGAGGAGACACAAGCGGATTTTGTCAGTTTTTCCGCGCACAAGTTCTACGGTCCGAAGGGGATCGGAGGGCTGTTAGTACCCAAGGAGAGATTGCGGCTGAGGCCTCAGATTATTGGAGGTGGCCAGCAGAACAATCTGCGATCCGGGACGTTAAATACCCCTGGAATTGCAGGGATGTGCCGAGCTTTGGAGATTGCCGCCGAGGAGCTGCCAATCGAAGCTCAGCGATTACGAATGTTGCGAAAGCGGCTTTGGGATCGATTCTCCGAGTCGATCGAGGGACTCGGGCTAAACGGGCCGCCGATCGAGGCTGGATTGCCCCAGATCGCACAATCGCCCGTTAGAACTTGGGAATACCGGTTGCCTGGAAACCTCAACGTACGGTTTCCCAAGGTAGAAGGGCAATCGCTGATGCTCAAGGTTCCTCAGTTAGCTCTCAGCAGTGGCTCGGCATGCTCATCGGCCGATCCGAGACCGAGTCACGTGCTGCAAGCGATTGGACTGACCGACGAGGAAGCCCGCAGCAGCCTCAGGTTCGGTATTGGTAGATTTAATACTGCAGAGGAAATCGACGAAGCAGCGGAGCGAATCGTGGCTGCGTACCATGAGCTTCGTCTATTCGTCGCTTGACCTGTTTCGAGTCGCACCGACAATACAAGAATCCCGTTCGCATTGATTTCATTGTGACCGAGTTCGAAACGAATCATTCGTCGTACGTCCTTCCCCTCCCATTTTATCCCATTCGTTCAAGACCCCCCTCAGACGAAATAGCTAGGCGAATATGAGTACGATAGAGTCTCCGGAAGTTCGAACCGCATCGAGTGCAACGCCATCGGTACCTGATGCGAGTGGTCGGTTTGGCGTATTTGGTGGTCGCTTTGTTCCGGAGACCCTTACGCGGGCCCTTGAGGAATTAACGCAAGAGTACGCGAAGGCAAAGTCCGATCCTGATTTCCAAGCGGAACTCGATGAGTTGCTACATCGATTCGTGGGTCGGCCATCTCCGCTGTACCATGCGAAGCGATTCAGTCAGCAATTAGGTGGTGCTCAGATTTGGCTCAAGCGAGAAGATTTGAACCACACCGGGGCGCACAAGATCAACAATACCCTTGGGCAAGCTCTGTTGACGTTGCGGATGAAGAAGACGCGGGTGATTGCAGAGACAGGTGCGGGTCAACACGGCGTCGCTTCCGCCACGGCTTGCGCACACTTCGGACTTCCATGCGTGGTGTACATGGGTTCGGAAGACGTTAGACGGCAAAAGCCAAACGTCTTTAGTATGCGTTTGATGGGAGCGGAAGTTCGTCCCGTGGAAAGTGGGTCAAAGACCCTTCGCGATGCAGTTAACGAAGCTATGCGCGATTGGATGTCGAGTGTCGAGCACACCCATTACATCATCGGCTCGGTGATTGGTCCGCATCCATTCCCGATGATGGTTAGAGACTTCCAGAGCGTGATTGGTAAAGAGTGCCGTGAGCAGTGCTTATCAAGCATTGGAAGGTTGCCCGATACGATCGTGGCTTGTGTGGGTGGTGGCAGCAACGCCGCAGGAATGTTTTATCCATTCGTTGCTGACAAGGGCGTTCGCTTGGTTGGTGTCGAAGCGGGTGGACGAGGTGGCACGCCAGGCGACCATGCTTCTCCACTTACTTTCGGTTCACCAGGAGTTTTGCACGGTTCATACAGCTATGTCATGCAAGATGATGACGGGCAGACAAGCGATGTGCATTCGATTTCAGCGGGCTTGGATTACCCAGGAGTTGGGCCAGAGCATTCGTATTGGAAGGACGCTCATCGAGTAGAGTACACCTCATGCAGGGACGACGAAGCTTTAGGTGCATTTGATTTCCTTGCTAAGAATGAAGGGATTCTAACCGCTTTGGAAACCTGTCATGCGGTCGCGAAAGCTGCCGAGATAGCAAAGACGATGAGTCCTGATCAACACCTAGTGATTTGCTTATCGGGACGCGGGGACAAGGACGCAGCGGAACTTGCTCGCCTTCGTGGCCAAGAATGGTAACGGCCCAGTGGTAACGACCCAGTGGTAATCCCAGCGTAATAACACCAGCGTGGTAACTGGGTGCGATGCAGCTGATCGACTTGTAATTTTTTTCGGAAGTCCATAAGACCATGACAGCCATTGATACATTGTTTGAAAAGTTGCGCGCATCTGGAAAGAAAGCGTTGATGCCCTTTATCACGGCTGGTGATCCGAACATGGAGTTCACCGCGAAGGTGCTAAAGCGACTACAAGAGCTTGGATGCTCCATGGCAGAAGTCGGAATTCCTTATAGTGACCCGATTGCAGACGGACCGGTAATCCAAGCTTCGTATACGCGAGCTTTAACGAACAAAATCAAGTTGCATCAGATTTTCGATCGGATAGAGCAGGAACGCAACACGTTGACGATGCCGTTGGTATCGATGGTCAGCTACGCGATCATCCATCGCCAAGGGCCTGAGGCTTTTGTGGAATCGGCCAAGCAAGCAGGGTTTAGCGGGGCGATTGTTCCAGATTTGCTCGTTGAAGAAAGTACCGCGTTATCCAAAGTATGCCGAGAGCGCGATTTCAACCTGATCCAGTTAGTCACGCCAACGACTCCACCGGAGCGGGCACTTCGGATCGCTCAAGAATCCTCTGGATTCCTCTATTTTGTGTCTGTGACGGGAATCACTGGCGAGCGGACTCAATTACCTGATGGTTTGGTAGATCGCGTCGGTTGGCTCAAGTCCAGGACGGACTTGCCGATTTGCATTGGTTTTGGTATTTCCAAACCTGAGCATGTACGACTTTTGGCCCCTGTTTGTGACGGCTTGATTGTCGGATCTGCGATTGTTCGATGTTTAGAAGGAGCGAATCGCTCCGAGGACGAAGCGATTGCTTCAGCAAGCACCTTGGTCAAAAGCTTACTCGAGGCTTTAGGCTAAGCACTACGTTTGCCGCAGGTGCAATTGCTTATTGCAGATGGAATTTCAGGAGGTTGTCGTGCGATACCGTCAATTAGATAAGATCGTTGAGTTGGTTCCAGGGGAGTATCTCGTGGCGACACGCAAGTTATATCACCATGAAGACTACCTTCGAGATCACTTCCCGTTGTTCCCGGTGATGCCGGGAGTAATGATGTTAGAGGCTCTCTATCAAGCTTCGATGTGGTTGGTCAGCGCAACGGAAAACTACGCTGCATCCTTGCTGACTTTGGACGAAGTTCGAAACGTCAAATTTGCGGACTTTATGGAACCAGGTCAAGAATTAACCGTGCGCGTCGAATGGGTCAAGTCCGATGATAAATCAGTGACCCTCAAAGCTAGTGGAATGCGAGGGGACGTCACGGCCGTTTCAGGGCGGCTTGTCGTAGGAAAACGAAACTTGGGCTCCGAACAAGGTGAGGATTCCTTGTCCAATGTCGATGAGTTCGCTAGAGACGCTATGCGCAAAGAAGTTGCGAAATTACTTGCCGGTAATACTACGCGGTAACACTACGCGATAATCAGTCACAAGGTTTGAGAATAACACTCGCGAGGGGCGGCAGGGTAAGGAGTACCGAGGCAGGCTGACCGTGGTAGGGGAAGCTAGCGTCGGCATGAAGCACCGCTTGGTTTGCAACCCCCGATCCACCGTACCGAGTGGCATCGCTGTTGAAGATCTCTTTGTATTTTCCAGAAGAGGGGACACCCATCCGGTACTCACGTACCACCGGGGTGAAATTACAACAGACCAAGAGATGCTCACTTGGTCCTTTCGCCTCGGTGGGATTGCTCGGGTTGCTAATTGTTTTGCGAAGGTAGCCAAGAACGTTAGCGGAAGCGTTTTGGCAATCTACCCATTCGAAACCTGAACCGTGGAAATCACCTTGGTAAAGCGCAGGCTCGGACGCCATCATATGATTGAGATCTGCGACCAAGTTTTGGATACCTGCATGAGTGTCCCATTTGAGCAGATCCCATTGCAACTGAGCATCTTCGTTCCATTCGTGCCATTGAGCGAGCTCACCACCCATGAAGAGAAGCTTTTTGCCTGGATGAGTCCACATATAGGCGTAGAGCAGTCGCAGGTTTGCGAATTTCTGCCATAGGTCACCGGGCATCTGCGCGATCAGAGAGCCTTTCCCATGGACGACTTCGTCATGGGAGAATGGCAACATGAAGTTTTCGCTGAAGGCGTAGATAAGGCTGAAGGTAAGATCGTTCTGATGATGCTGGCGGTGGATCGGTTCACGGCGCATGAAACGAAGAGTGTCGTTCATCCAACCCATGTTCCATTTGATGGAGAATCCCAAACCGCCGACATCCACGGGGTGAGAAACACCTGGCCATGCTGTCGATTCTTCTGCGATGGTCAGGACGCCCGGAAACTCTTGGTGAACATGTCGATTGAATTCGCGAAGGAAATGAATGGCTTCTAGATTCTCGCGTCCACCGGAAGCATTGGGTATCCATTGCCCTTCCTTGCGAGAGTAGTCGAGATAGAGCATGGAAGCCACTGCATCGACTCGCAAGCCATCGATATGGTATTTGTCGATCCAGAACATCGCGTTGGCGATAAGGAAATTACGGACCTCATGTCTTCCGTAGTTGAACACCATCGTTCCCCAGTCCGGGTGTTCGCCTTGGCGAGGGTCTTCGTGTTCAAAAAGGGCCGAGCCGTCGAAACGAAATAGTCCATGGGCATCGCGAGGGAAGTGAGCTGGTACCCAGTCGATCAGCACACCGATACCATGTTGGTGGCAGTAGTCGACAAAGTACATGAAATCTTCGGGGGATCCATATCGACTAGTAACCGCATAATAGCCGGTTGTTTGGTAGCCCCATGAGCCGGTGAATGGGTGTTCGGAGATGGGCAAGAGTTCGAGGTGCGTGAAACCCATCTTGTGGCAGTAGTCGACCAGTTCGTGCGCAAGCTCGCGGTAGTTCATCCAACCGTGATTCGTGCCAGTTGTCTTTTTCCACGAACCTAGGTGGACTTCGTAGATGCTAATCGGTTGATTCAGTGTGCGATTTTCTGCGCGTTTAGCGAGCCAATCGGAGTCGTTCCAAGTGAATTGGTCCAAGGGGTGGACAATCGACGCGGTTCGCGGTGGAACTTCGCAATAAACACCAAATGGGTCCGCTTTATCGATGATCCGACCATCAAGTGTTTTAACGCGAAACTTGTACTTGATGCCCGCATCGGCATTCGGTACGAACAACTCCCAGATTCCCGAAGGTATCTGCTTTTCCATGGAATGGGATCTTCCGTCCCAATGATTGAAGTCACCAACGACTTGAACAGACTGAGCATTGGGTGCCCAGAGAGCGAAGTTAACGCCACTTTGGGTACCGATGCAACGTGGATGAGCACCTAGTTTTTCATAGATTTTCCAGTGGTTTCCGCTACCGAAGAGAAACCGATCGAAGTCGGTTAGCAGCGGTGGAATCGAATTGGTTTCAACGTGCGTCATGGCTCAACTAATCTGTAAGGGCATTGGCCAGTGTGTAAAGGCATTGGCCGGTTATATGGGAAGCACCGGCAGCTCGATGGCGAAAGTCGACGACCGGTCAATCGTCGTGCAATCGGGAGAGGAGGTCAGGAGTACTCTTGGATTCGATCTGTGTGATTTTTGGTTTTGTACTTTTCCGGAAGAGGATCGATCAAGCACAAGCTTCTGAGCATCGCTAGGATCTTTGAATCGATGCTTAGAAGCAAGTTCCAGCTGATCTCGATTGGGGAACAACAAAGGGTTAGGAACGCTTTCACTGGGTTTTGAATTTCGGGAGTCTCCTCCAAAAGCTCACAGACAGGTGAAGGAGTAAGGGTTGGCGTTGAGTATGAACGACTCGAACTTTGGGATTGAACGGTTGTGGCTGAGGCTATCGGCTGGATGGATTTGCTAGGCTCTCTTCTCGATGTAGAAGCCGTTGTAGCGATCGGAACACCCGTAGCGATCGAAACACCCGTAGCGATCGAAACACTCTTGGTGCGAACAGGAAGTTGCGTATCGACCGGGACTTCACGTCGATCACCTTCGTAGCGGTCTTGTTGTGGATCGTAGGACATCCATCTGCAAGTGACTTCGTGGTACCTCAGGGCAATATCGACCCGTCGCCACAGGTCGGCATTTCTGATGGGTTGGATGGACCCGAAGTGTTCCCAGCAGAAATCGGATTCCCGCCATTCACTCAGACCATATTGTAACCCACGAGCTACGTAACGGTTATTGGTAATCATCGTTACTTTGCTTGGTTGATCGAGAGCTTCGAGTCCTCGGATGACCGCGATGAGGGCAATGCGATCCGGATGAAGTGCTTCTTCGTAATCACAAGCATCTGTCTTTTGTCCAGTTTCGACATTCTCGAGGATAAATCGCCAGCGGCATGCTTCATCGGCATCAAACCCGTTTCCAGATCCGACGTCACCTTCGCAAAAAAGCAGATAGTGGGGTTTGATGACTGACATGGTTTACGAGAATGAAATGGTAGAAGCGAGTTGAGACTTGAGCGACAACCTTCTGGGATAGCTTGCGCGATGAATTACGGCGAGCGCCTCAAAGTCGAGTCAAACTATTCGGAATAAGAAAATTAAAACGGGGTGGCTCAATCTTTACCGATCTTAACGGTTGTATTCTCAAGAAGGGGGTTGTTTTGTAGAGGTGGTAGCAGAAGTTTTTCTTCGGCGGAATCTTCCAGGTGGTTCACCGAACGCTTTTCTAAAAGCCGCGCTCATGTATTCAGCATGTTGAAACCCGGAGCGATGAGCAACAGCATCAACAGACAGGTCGGTTTCGAGCAATAGCTCTTTAGCCCGGGTCAGACGGATCATAGCGATCATTGCATGCGGGGTTTTTCCGGTGGCAGCAAGGAACCTTGTTTCGAGCATTCGGCGTGAGAGGGCTACATGGGATAACACGTCATTGACGTCGATACCATCACAAGCGTGGTGCCGGATGAATTCCAAGGCCTTCGCGACGCTCGGGTCATCGACTGCGTTGATATCGGTCGATTGCCTTCGGACAAGTCCGAGTGGGGGCATCAATCGAAACGGTGCTGAGAAACCAGCCACGTTGATTTGCCTGCGTTCCTGCATTGCTTGCTCAAGCCACTGTGCAGCGGAATAACCTGCTCCGACTGCATCTGGGGCGATGCTGCTGAGCGATGGGCGTGAGAGTTCGCACAGCAGTGGATCATTGTCTACACCGATAACCGCGATTTGTTCTGGCACAGCGATGGACTGGTTTCGGCAATGATCAAGGATGACCTGCGCCGTTATATCGTAAGCACAAAACAGGCCAACTGGTTTCGCCAGCTCTAGCAACCACTTCGAGAGATCAGATGTGTGTCCAGCTTGATACTTTTTGCGTAGCGGAGAGGGTGTTCGGTGGATCTGGCATTCAACGCCAGCGGATCGGCAACAATCGACGAATCGTTCTTCCCTCCAACGCGACCAATTGACCCCTTTGGGTCCACAGAACGCGAAACTCCGAAAACCGCGTTCGAAAAGATGATCAAAGGCAAGTTTGGCGATAGCTTGATCATCAGTCTCGATCCAAGGCACATTCGGTACGCGACGCGCCGAACTGACATCGACGACAGGAACTTGCAAGCTTGAAACGGCCTTGGCGATCGCATCGGTTTCGATTCGGGCGATGACTCCGTCGATATTCGATTCTTTGAGCCAACCAGGAGGTGGAGCACCTCGTTCTTGCTCGGGAAGATAGATTGACCAAGCGTCGTGTTCGCGATGATACTTGACTATACCTTCAAGCAAACCGCGCGCATAAGCATTGGAAGTTTCGATAAGCAACGCAACGCTTTTTCGTCGTTTCACGGGATTTGGCATAAAGAGAGGCCCAAGAGAACAAGGTTCTCAACGTATGCAACTGGTGCACAGATGTGTTCTTGGACAAGTCTTCCATCGCCTCCGGAGATGATAACCGGTATGGGGTAACCGGAGCTTTCGCGATTCGAAATCCGGTAGCGCTCGATGAGGTATTTCGCACCGCCAACAAGCGATGCATGAACACCTGCAGCAATTGCTTGCTCGGTATTCTTTCCGGGTAATGGTGGCAACGAATCGATCGATTCGGTAGGAAGCCAAGGTAGCTGATCAGTACCCGCCGCGAGATACTGAAGAGCCAGACCTGCACCGGGGAGAATGGCTCCACCTTGAAAAGCTCCCGAGGAATTTACCCAATCAACGGTAAGAGCCGTTCCTGCTTGCACGACAATGATGGGGCTTTGGGAGTAACCATGTTTCGATTTCCAAGCGAGTGCGGCGCGAGCTGCGAGAATTCGGTCGATCCCGACTCGTTCAGGAAAATCGACATCGACGTCGATTCCGCAATGACGGTAATCAACGATTTGAACAACAGCGCGGCGTTGGGCTATCGCTTCGCGATTGCTTTCATCAATCGCTTGCTGAAGTGCTTCAAGCGCTACGCGATTGACACTGGCAATTCGCCAGATCACAGGCGAAGCGTTTGATTCGAGTTGATGAAGCTGGTCTACCAGCCAACGAAAGCCTTCGTGCTGTTTCGGATCGACCCACCGATGGTTCGCAATACTGGAACGCTGCGGTTGATGCTTGAGTATCTCTTTTCCGATCGAACTCCAAGAGAGCTTGAAGATCTCCGAGCGATCGACGGTTACACCTAAGCCAATCTGCTCGGCTCTCGCAGCACGCAAACCGCTGTTACCGATATCCACAAGGATCATGATGCAACAGAACGGTACTCGGCTAGCTTTTCCGCGATTCGCTGAACGAATTGACGCATACCAAGTCCAGTCGCGGCGCTGACCAATTGGATATCATTGCGATGTAATTCGGCAGAAAGCTTTTGATGGATCTCTTCTGCTCCTGGCAACTCGGCTTTGGTGATGACCACAATTTCCGGACGTTGCGCAAGTTCATGGCTGTACTGTTCGAGTTCTTTGCGGATAGTCCAGTAATTCGCGATCGGGTCTGACTGATCCATTGGACACGGCTCGATCAAATGAACGAGGAGCCCGGCGCGTTGGATATGACGAAGGAAATCGTGACCAAGCCCATGTCCATCCGCCGCACCTTCGATGAGCCCTGGAATGTCGGCAAGCACGAAGCTTCGTTCGAGATCGACTTGCACCATTCCCAAGTTTGGGAATTTGGTAGTGAAGGGGTAATCCGCGATTTCAGGTCGAGCTCGAGACAATCGCGAGAGCATCGTACTCTTACCTGCGTTTGGTAAACCGATAAGCCCCACATCTGCGATCGATTTGAGTTCGAGGATTAGTCGGCGGGATTCTCCCAAGCCACCGGAAGTTGTTTCTCGAGGTGCTTGATTCGTGGAGGACTTGAAGTGATGGTTTCCCCACCCACCTTTTCCGCCGCGTGCTGCAACGATTTCATCGCCATCGTTCACCAAGTCACGGATCTCTAAACCGATTTCTTTATCGATCAGAACCGTTCCGGGAGGGACATCAAGAACGAGGTTTTTACCATTTCGGCCGTGGCAATCCGAACCGGTTCCTGGGGAACCGTCATCAGCTCGCCAATGGCGTTGATGGGCAAAGGAGACCAACGAGTTCACACCGGATCTTGCTCGGATAACAACGCTACCGCCGTTACCTCCATCTCCGCCACTCGGTCCGCCGCGCGGATAGTGCTTTTCTCTTCGGAAGGCCATGCAGCCATCTCCGCCTCGTCCTGCTATGACTTCGATTTCAACGCGATCGACAAACATACCGGTACACCATGAGGCAGCGAGGTTGCCGAAGCTTCTCGCCTAGAGATAAGTCCACATAAAAACGAAAAGGGAGAGCTTGAACTCCCCCCTTAAATCATCAACACTGTGATCAACAACATTATGCTGGCAGGTACTAGGCACGCGTTCGGCTTTGAGCTTTGACGCGACCAAGTGTGCAGTTGGAGAAGTTGAGGCTGGCTCTTTTGGGCAGACCGCAACGAATCCGCGTGCAAGCAGACAACTAGCTAGCTAGCGGTTGAACGTTGATTCGGCGACCTTCTTGATCGAAGTATACGTTTCCTTCGATCAACGAATAGATCGTGAAGTCGTTACCCATGCCGACATTGCGACCTGGACGCCATTTGGTTCCGACTTGGCGAAGAAGAATGTTACCTGGTGCGACGTGTTCGCCACCAAACTTTTTGATGCCTCGACGTTGGGCATTCGAATCGCGACCGTTTCGCGTGGAGCCTTGTCCTTTTTTGTGTGCCATGATTTGCCCGTGAAAAATGCAATTAAGGGGTATGTCTAAGCTCGAATTCGGCAGGGGTTTCCCCGCCGAAGGGAGCGGAATTTTAGCGGTAAATCCACTGATAATCAAGTCGTTCTTTGAGACCGAATTGGTTCAAATAGTACTGAACTCTGGTGGGATCTTCGAAGGCTGGCGGACCGAGATAAACGCGGTCTTTGCTGACATCGAAAGCATCGCCGGGACGCCAAAAGTAAATTCTTAAGGTCCGGCGAAGGTATTTCTTGTCGTTTCCTGAGTCAACTTGGATCTGATAAGCGTTTGTCAGCCCTCGAACGTCGATGGCGAAGAAATCCAACCTTGGATCGATATCGGTCCAAGTCGCAACGCCCCAAAGTGCCCCGTTTTCCCCGCCATTGCTCACAGGGATTTCACTCCGGGCGATTTCGATATGGTCGAGAAGCTGTCCACCGGGGACTCGCTCTTTAGCCGCGATTGCTTGCACCGCCGGCATCAGGAGTTGGGCATCCATCGCGATGCGTCGCTCTTTGGAAATCAAGGTAAATCGTGGTATGAATCGAACCGAGTCATACTGCACTCGCTTGGGTTCAGCAGGAACGGCCTCGGAATCCGATGGATTGCTGATTGCTGGCTGCAAGTCGTTCCCAGTGTACCGAACGCGATACACCAAATACCAAACCGACTTCTTTTCCATCACACCCGTAGCATTGGGAATATCAACGTCGATCACTCGGACCGGCTTGAAAGCAAACTCTAGTCCCCAGACTGGGTGCCGAAACGTTATGTTTTTCGACTGAGCTACAAGCGTCTCGGCGGGAGAAGCAAAGTTAGGCTGGTTGTTTGGAAAATCAGGTGCAGTCCAATTGAGTTCCGGATGCTTTGCGACGAAGTCCAAATCGAAGGGCCCCAAGGCAGTATCCGCAGCGTTTTGATCGGGTGGAACGACCGTAAGAACGCCATCGACAAGCTTTCGGCTGGCGAGTCCAAGCCCTGAGTCAGAAGCTGGCCCTTGGGCTATCGCAGCACCTCCGATGAACTGGAGCCCCAGCAGGCCGAAGAGCATGACTTTCGCCAGCTTTTCGAAGCTTAGATTATTGCAATTCACCAAGTGATTTCGCATGGTTTGCTGAAAGTTCAGTAAGTTCATCATTCGCACAATCAGCCCCGGGATTAATTACCCAACTGGAGATCGCCCTTCGAACAGGTTCAATGACGCCTGGAGTGCGGGCAATCAAAATCATTCGTCCGAGATCCTCATCGGCATAGAGCCTCAATACAGCCTGCTAGTATAGTTTCCGAATTGATCAAAACCGCAAGAAATTTAGGCCAAAAATAGGGAATTCGTCGACTGGGTAAAATAGAGCGTTGCAGCGACTAAAGAGAGAAAGACGCCCCAGGAACGCGCCGAGACCGGCAACGCAGTGGGCGTGCACGTTCGGGCGTCTGCCCAACCAGAACCCGAACGCGTCCCCGAGAACGCGCCGGATATTGTGCGGAACGTAGCGGGACAACTCAAGTAAATTTCCTTACGAGACCCAAAGATTTTCTAATATTTCGCTTTCCCTCGAGAGACACCTGCGAGATCCGCATGAAAATCAGCATCTAACTCGGCAAAATGTAGCGTCTTAGCCGGGAATCAACGGCCAACCCAGAATAAGGCGAGAAAGAAACTCGCCTAGGGGAAAGACAAGCTCAGCACTCAAGCCTACGAATTAGGCTTGGGAATGAAGCTTGAAAAGTTCATCTTTGGAAATTCGCAATTCGCACAGAGGTGCAGGCGAATTCCATGCACAACTTAACGTGCACTATTTCTTGCGGTGGCGAATACGAGCTCGCATCCGTCGTTTCTTGCGACCGATTTTGCGTCGTCCACGCCCAGTTTTCTTTACGCCCACGGAAAACTTCCTCAGAAAAATAGCCACGAATAGGAATAATCAAGGGGGGGTAGCTTAGCAACGAAACCGTTCTTGGGCAAGCCCCTATTTCGGAAACAACCTTATGATGTCCCTACTTTCAGCCCTGGGCTTTCATTAGCCCATCGAAATAAACGCTCGAACTCCAAGGCCGGCCTATTATTCGCCACCTCGGATGAACGCAGAAGCTTTGTCGCTGATGTCCTTGCGGCACCAAGCCCCAGGCCAGCGAATGGCTTGAACTCCCTTATATGCATTGAGCTTGGCATTTGCCAAACTTTCGCCCAGCGCGGTGACTCCCAAAACCCGTCCGCCGGTTGTCACTACTTTGCCATCCTTGCGGCTCGTCCCCGCATGGAAAACCTTGACATCCGGAACGTTCGCAGCAGCTTCAAGCCCCGTGATTTCTTCTCCTTTGGTGTACTCGCCGGGATACCCAGCACTTGCCATCACCACGCAAATCGAAGGTCGAGGATCCCAAACGGGCGTGTCGATCTCATCAAGCCTTCCGTCAACCGTGGCTTCGAGAATATCGAGAAGGTCACTCTTCAGACGCATGAGAATGGGCTGGCATTCTGGATCCCCGAAGCGGACGTTGTATTCGAGGACCTTGGGGCCGGTCGGGGTAAGCATCAAACCGGCGTAGAGGACTCCACGGAATGGCTTGCGATTGCGTTTCATAGTGTGGATCGACGGGATAAGTATCTTATCTTCGACGGTCGCAAGCAGCTCTTCATCGATGACCGGCGTAGGCGAATAAGCTCCCATACCTCCGGTATTCGGCCCTTGATCTCCATCATAAGCCGCCTTGTGGTCTTGGGCCGCCGGCAAGGGAAGGATGGTTCGACCATCCGTGATTGCTAATACGCTTACTTCTTGCCCTTCGAGTCTTTCCTCGATGACCATTGGAAGCCCAGCTTTTCCGAACTCATTTTTACGCCCCATCCGGTCGATGGCATCCAGCACTTGCTCGCGACGCGAGCAGACGATGACCCCTTTGCCGCTCGCCAACCCGTCGGCTTTGACGACCAGAGGGGTCTTATCACGCTCGCCAGGATACCGGGCTTTTACGTAGCGCATCGCGCTGTCGGCATCGCGAAACGATTGATATTCGGCGGTCGGAACATCGGCTTGACGCAACAGAAGCTTACATGTGACTTTGCTGGCTTCGAGTTGTGCGGCGGCCCGCGAAGGGCCAAAGGCCTTGATTTTTTCTTTGGCCAGCACATCGACGAGCCCCAACGATAGGGGCAATTCAGGACCTACGACGACCAAGTCGATCGATTCTTTTTTCGAAAAAGCCACAATTCCAGCAATATCGTCAGCGGCGATATCAACATTCTCACCTTCAAGAGCCGTGCCGGCATTTCCGGGAGCAATCCAAAGTCGCTTGAGCCGCGGACTTTGGCTGATTTTCCAAGCCAAAGCGTGCTCCCGTCCACCGTTGCCGACGACCAATACTCGCATTTTACCCTCGAAGTCCTAAGACGCTGCCAAGGCTGACAACGCAGTGTCAGCAAAATTCTTTGACGCGTATTCTATTTGATTCTGAAAACTTCCCAAGTCGAACGCGAACTCCTAAAGTTAGTTTCGGACCAGAGTTTCCGGTTCCATACAGTATTCGACGTTGATTTATTCGACGACGATTTGCGTCATTCGAAGACGATTTGCGTCGAACCCTGCTATGCTTGGGAGTCGCCTACCGGGAAACCGCGTGAGAGCCTGGATCCGAAGAGCCGAGTTCAACGCACTCCTTTAAAAATTCGGGTAAGCAGAACATCAGGTAGGTGTGGAAAGAAGCTCGATGAATTGCTGGAGCGTTTGTGATATGCAAGAAAACTTGCGTGATAAAAGACTTCCATGGCCAATCGTGGCGATCTGTCTATTGGTCTCCAGCATCAGCGGATTGACTGGTGTTCAAAACGCCCATGGGGAAGACCCGCAAGCCTTGGTGGAGCAACGCACTCCCCATCGCGAAGAAATACAACGCGACCTTCAAGATCAATTCGCTGCGTTATTTGCTGGAATGAGCCCGGCTGCAAAATCTGGTTACCGTAATCTGACGCAGAATGTTTACCTGCCTGCCGACTTCGATGAGACTGTCTTTCGAAAACTAGACACCCTCGAATTCTCATGGCCCTTTCTTGACGAAAAGCTTCCTAAGGCGAACCGAAAAGGCACTTGGTTAGCGCACGGTTTGGCAAGCAGACCAGATGACGCAAGCCTTCCTTTGCAATACGTGCAGAGCAAAGGCCAGTATGTGATGAACTGCTTTGCCTGCCACGGCGGAACCTTATACGGGACGACTTACCCCGGTTCGCCAAACACGACCTATGCCCTTGAATCTTTCACTGAGGTGGTCCGAAAAACCAAGCTGCAACTCGGCAAACCGCTTACGCACATGGATATGGGTTTGCTGGTGATGCCATTGGGTACAACCAATGGCACAAGCAACGCTGTGATGTTCGGTGTTGCCTTGATGAATTTCCGAGATGCTGACCTGAACTTCTTAGCGGATAAACTCCCTGCCGCAATGACTCACCACGACATGGATGCGCCACCTTGGTGGAACTTCCATCGCAAGTCCCATCTGTACATCGATGGCTTTGCGGAAAAAGGGCACAAAGGATTGATGCAATTTATGCTCGTGCGACAGAACGGACCCGAGAAGTTCCGGGCTTGGGAATCAGAGTTCCGAGATGTCTATCAGTTCCTTGAAGAGTTGCGTCCGCCAAGATACCCGTTAGCGATCGACAATCCCAAAGCAAAGCGAGGCCAAGAAGTCTTCGAACATCACTGTGCCGAGTGCCACGGAACTTATGGCGATAACCAAGCAGAGTATCCTGAGAGGATGATTCCTATCGATGAGATCAACACCGATCGGGTGCGATTCGACGCATTGACCCCTGAGCATCGTCAAGCCTATGGCGATAGTTGGTTTGCCGACTACGGCAAGCAGGACACAATTGCACATGCGACTGGGTACGTCGCTCCTCCGCTTGATGGCATCTGGGCTTCCGCCCCCTACTTGCACAACGGAAGTGTCCCAACCCTGTGGCATCTGCTTCATCCAGACAAGCGTCCAGCGGTATGGCGTCGCATTGCGATGGCATGCGACGAGGAGCAAGTCGGATTGGTAGTTGAAGCCCTCGACCAAGTACCTAAGAAGTTGTCCAAGGGTGAGAAGCGTTGGTACTTCGACACCCAGGTTACTGGCAAGTCTGCGGCAGGACACGATTATCCTAATGCGCTAACGGAGCCGCAAAAGGATGATCTATTGGAGTATTTGAAGTCCCTATAACGATGAAGACTTAGCTTCTCGACTTGAGAAAGTTACTTGAGAAGTAAACCATTGCAGTGACTGCAGGACTATTATTTGGGTTCTCACCTAGTTTAGACTGCGATTCGAATACGCGATAAAGCGGCCCATCTTGAGAGAAGACAGGAACCGCATTCGATTGCGAGGAAGTTCCCATCGCAAGGATCGAAACTTCTTCTTCGCTACCGAGAAGCGGCCATGCCTCTAGGCTTGTATAGAACGAAGGAGTCTCGTCTTCGGATTCGCTGCCGAAGCGGACCCAAGCTCCGTCGGGAACCCCGGTGGTCGTCCAAGGATCTTTCTCCTCCGAGACTTCCGTCTCGTAGGCTATAGGTTGAATTTCCGAGGACTCACTACCGACGCTCATCGCGATTTGGAGCTCATTATCTTCGACGGTAGACTCGGAGAATGCAGCGACAGCAAAGGGACTAGGTTCAGATGCGCTGGCCATCACGATTTCATTCAGGGCGTCGATAACAACAAGCACATCGATAGGGTTGATCGAACCATCGTTGTTTGCATCAAGGCCATCGAAGCTCGTCGGAGTTATTTCAGACACTTTGGATTCGTCTGCGGCTTCTCCTTCACCGCGAGCGCTGGCAGTTGGGTTGTTCGCATTGCTCGAGCTTTGTCGAGCCGAGAACTCATGAACGGACATCGCGCCGAAGCGATTCAGAGAGTCGATGATCCGCAGGGCATCTACTGGATTGACCTTTCCGTTGCGATCGACATCCGCAGGCTTCGAAACATTGTGCATCGAAACTTCAGCGGCAGTATCGGCAGGGAATCCGAAACACTCGATGACCATCGGTAAGTCGGTGGCAACAGGGAGATCGGCTGCGAAGAGTTGGCGAGACGCAAGGGACTCGAGTTGCAAACAACGATGGGAACTCACCCTTTTCTTTCCGCGAGGTACATTCTTGAGCGAATGATTGATGACACTGCGGAGGGAATTTTCTCGGGGCGAAGAACTTCGAGGCATGTTTTGATCCCAGGTTAATGAAAACCGAGTAGTGAAAACCGAGTGGTGGAGACCGTCGAGTGGCCTTGTTGCTTAGCAATAGCCGTATCAATGTTGGTTATCGGAAGCGGAACTTTCGAATATACACAGAATTTTAAGGCTTGCATGAATCAAAGATGCGCTAAAATGCGAAGAGTTTCAAGAAACGGACGGATCTCACCGACTTTCCAAAGGTGTCGGCAGGGTTTTGCGGAGATGCAGATCAGCGTAAAATCAATCCCGCAAAGACCTTGCGCTATCAAATGCAATTGGTTCTTGTCAGACGAACGCTAGTTGGCAAACGGACGCACTTGGCAGACGGACTCGTAGGGACGGCAAAATCGGAAGGCCAGAGGGAATTGCATGGCGAGGGAAAAGAAGATCGGACCGAATCACGGGAAGCAGGATCCAGGGAAGTCCCGAGATGACCTTGAGGATTCGGGCGATGAATTCGATAGCGAGTCTTCTGCACCAGCTCCGTCGACGGATTCTCCGCAAGCCTCCTCATTGCCTTCCACGGCAAAGTCTCCAGCAGGTGGGCTCAAGTCCGATAGTGACGTGGTGCTGCGACCGAAACAGATGTCGGAGATGGTCGGGCAACGGGAGGTGATGGATGTTCTAGAGATTGCAATTCATGCCGCGAAGAAGCGCGAAGAGCCACTTGGGCACATCTTGCTCGATGGCCCTCCCGGACTTGGAAAGACCACATTCGCCGTTTGCATTCCGAGTGCGATGGGTGTGCCGGTTGAGATGGCAAGCGGACCGAGTTTGAAGGCACCAAAGGAGTTGTTGCCTTATTTGACGAACATTCGGCGTGGTTCGGTTTTGTTCATCGATGAGATTCATCGATTGCCCAAGCCGGTCGAGGAATTTCTCTACACGGCGATGGAGGATTTTCGGATCGACATTGTGTTGGGTGAAGGAGTCAATGCGCGGACGTTGAATTTAAAACTGCAGCCTTTTACTTTGATAGGTGCAACGACGCGAGCGGGGATGTTGAGTGCCCCGTTACGGGATCGCTTTCACATTCGACAACATTTGAGCTATTACACGGATGAGGATCTGGTCACTATTCTCAAGAGGAATGCAGCGAAGCTTAAAGTGGTAATCGACGACCCAGCTGCTCAAGCGATCGCATCGCGATCACGAGGGACGCCGCGTGTGGCAAATGCGCGATTGTTGTGGGTACGAGATTTTGCGATGAGCAAATCAGATGGTAGTGTTACGCTTGATATCACCAATCGGGCGTTAGCGATGTTCGGGATCGACGAGCAAGGCTTGGATCGTCAGGATCGCAGATATTTGGAAGTACTAGCGAGAGTGTTTAATGGTGGTCCTGCTGGATTGGAAGCGATAGCGCACACGATGAGTGTTTCCGCCGATACGCTTGAGGATGAAGTGGAGCCATTCTTGTTGCGCAGTGAGTACATCGTCCGCACGCAACGGGGCCGACAGTTAGGGGATCGCGGGTGGGAACTTGCAAACGGTGTCAAAAGAGTCGATTGACAGAGTGCTGAAGTGCAACCGGCCCTCAACTGGAGACAAAGTTCCTTGGCATTCTGCGCCTGTGAAGGTTTGGTGAAGGCGTTGCCAAGAGACTTGTTTTCAATGTGTGATCTGTCACAACCATGTATCTAGTTTGCATTCGATCGTCGCGTGGGTCGATTACTGTATAGATCGCCCGCTAGTCGCGGATGTTATTTCGAACTTGATCTGATAATGCCTAATCTGATAAAGAAGGTGCCGTGCAGACAATGGATTACATGAATCCAGGAATTCCTTCGGGATTGGCGTTGGTGGAGATTCCGCTCGTGCGAGCAACGGAAGATAACCTACGAGGCTTTGGCCATCTGGTGCACGATGCCCCTGAGAATTATCCCATTGAGATCGTGCGTTGGCCGGCAAGTGGTTGGCGACCAGTGGATTTAGATTCGGGGGACGAGGGAGGAACGAAGCAGGGGGTATTTCTCAGTCGTTGGGATGGGGATGTTCTCTACGGATCGAATGAGGCTGTCGGGGGGAACTATGTGCTGGGTTACGCTTGTGATCCTGGGGAAGCTCGTCAAGGTCATCAGCAGGAAGCGAAGCAGGTTTTATTATGGCATTGCAATTACCATCCCGATGGAGGGCAATTGTTCTTTCCCTTGGACCACAGCCCCTTTTTGGTACCTCTGGCTCTCCCTGGCGATGACCGAAAACCCGAAGAGTTCGTAGGCTTTTGGTTCGATGGATCTTGCGGATTGTATATCCACCCGAATGTCTGGCACGATGGTGTGTTTACAATGAAGGGTGAACAACGATTCTTTGACAAGCAGGGAGCGGTGCATGCCCGAGTCTCGATGGATTTTGCGCGAGAGTTTCAGTGTCTACTTTGTGTGCAATTAGAGGATCAGCCGAGTGCACGGGAAGTGCATCAGATCTGAGATTTCCAACGATTTGATTTGGTTATCGTTGGATCGCAGTCAAGTGGGGTGGCATTGTTAGCTTTCTTGGAGAAGGACTCCCCTTCACCACTCTGGCCGCTGGGT
>Ga0255132_1000064_pt1 | contig 38384 bp, 27 predicted proteins | sample Law_Law_RepA_8d_FD_188551 | JGI IMG/M metagenome (GOLD analysis project Ga0255132, IMG submission 188551) | Freshwater microbial communities from St. Lawrence River, New York, United States - Law_Law_RepA_8d | ecosystem: Environmental > Aquatic > Freshwater > River | place: USA: New York...
GTTGCTGGAGTATTCCCACACGCCCTTGGCGGTGTTTTCGGTGTAGGCGGTGATGGCGATGCCGGCGAAGGTGTTGGCGGTTCCCCCGCCCACCGCATCAGAAGCATCACTGAATAGCGAACCCACTAGGCTGCTGATCGTCTGGCCGGTGATGGAACCAACCGCGGTGTCCTCGGTGATGGAGGAGAGGACGGGATTCGACCCCGACAGCACGGGCGCATCGTTGAATGCAGTGACCGTGACAGTCACCTGCACCGGGGAGGCCGATTGCGTGCCACCATTGTCGAGCGCCACCGCGGTGAAGGCGTTGAGTGTGCCGCTGAAGTTGGCAGCTGGAGTCCAATACGCTTTTTTGGTGGAATCGATGGTCGCGTTGGTGCTGGCGTTCCAGGCGGTGGCGGAACCGGCGCTGGTGCCGATCTTCAGCGTTCCGGTGCTGACCGCCTTGACGACAAAGGCGTTGACCGTGCCATCGATATCGGCCTCGTTCCCCTGGGCCAGCAGGTTGGCGAGGGTGATTTCCACCTCGATTTCTTCGTTGGTGCTTTGGGCAGGTCCGGCGAAGGTGGTCAGCGTGGGGGCATCGTTTACTTCGGTGATGGTGACGGTGCTGGTGGCGGTGGTGGTTTGCGCACCGTTGGGACCGCCCGAGGCGTTCAAGTCGGTGACAGAGTATGTGATGGTACGGTTGGCGGATGTTTGGGTGGGCCAATCGCTGGTGCTGCTGAAATAAACGGTCCGAAACATCGCCTGGTAGTTGGCGACCGTGGTGCTGCCGGTGAAGGTGAGCTCGCCTGTGGTGGAATCGTAGGAAGCAGTGACGCCGGCCAGCAGGCTGGCTGGCGTTATACCGAGGATGTCACCGCTGGTCAAACCATTGGTGATGGAAACCATCGCCCCGGAAGCAAGCGAGGTGTCATCGACATCGGTCACTGTGATGGAAGGCGAGATGATGGAATTGGCACCCGACGCGCCCCCGGTGACCCAAAGGGGACCGTTGGTGAGGGTGCCGTTGATTCCTGTGGTGGCGGTCGCCGAATTGGCAGCCGTGGTGCCGGAACTTTCATCCAGCTTGTAGTAGGCCACCAACCCGGACGAGTTTTCGGGCACAGGCCCATTTTTATTGGCTGTCAAATCAGCAAGAGAACGGGCGACATTCCAGACCCGCACCTCGTCGAGAGCGCCATTGAAGTAAGTTTGTGTGGGATTTCCGCGGTCCCAGCCCAACGTGAGGTTGGACCCTGTGACACTGGAGGAACTAGAAAAGGTTAGAACGCTTACGCCGTCCACATAGGCTGCAAAACTGTTCCCCGTCCTTACCAGGGCGATATGGTGCCAAACATTGTCAAACAGGGGAGTCGTTGAAATGTAATTTTGCCCACCCACCTGGACCGCCAAATATCCATTTTGAGCATTCAACAAAAAGCCATCGCTCGTGGTGCCTCGGCAGCCCATGATGGTCGGATAGAGTTGAGACTGGCTAGTGTTGAATTTAGCCCAAACCTCGACCGACATATTGCCGGTACCCAGATTCAAGGCGGCATTGGCTGGGATGTTGACATAATCATTGACGCCATCGAACTGGAGCGCCCCGCTTGAACCGCCAGCAACCCCTTCCGTGTAGGCCAAGTTGGCACCGGCACCTATCACCGAGGCATCGTTGATAGGCGTCACCACCACATCGACCGTGTCGGTGGCGGAGGAGAAGGCGCCGGTGGCGGTGTAGGTTCCCGGATTCAACTTGCTGCCGGCGGTGCCGGTGGTTGCATCCCAGGCCATGAAGGTGAGAAGCCCGGTGCGGGTGCCGTAGTAGTTGGCAGTGGTGGAGTTGTAGTACAGGCGGGTGCTGGCATCGGCCAGCAGCAGCAGGGCGCTGGTGGAGGAGACTGTCCCCACCACTGACCAGTTGGTGCCGCCGTTGGTGGAGTAGTACCAGGTGCCGTTGGTCTCGACCAAAGAGGTGATGGCGATGCCTTGCACAGCAGAGGTGTCGGCATCGGTGATGCCGCCCACCAGGCTGCTGACCAGCGCACCCACGGCGCCTGAGGGAACGCCGCCATCTTCAGGGACCGAGATGCTGAGGGCGGTGTCGGCAAGAACCGGCGCCGAGTTGGTGCCGGTGAGGTTGATGGTGGAAGTGGCGGTGGCGGTTAGCTGACCGTTGGCGGCAGCGGAGCCGTTAGCATCGGTCACGCTGAAGGTGATGGTGCGGGTGAGGCGTGTGGCGTTGGCGGTGGGATCGGTGCTGGTGCTGTTGAATTTAACATTTCGCAGAGCGGCTTGATAGCTTGACACGGTATCGGTGCCGCTCAAGGTGAACTTGCCGGTGGCGATATCGTAGCTGCCGGTAATATTGGTGGTGTTAGTGAAGCTGAGTGTGTCGCCTGCCACCGGGCTGGTGATGGTGATGGTGGCCCCGGTGACCTGGGTGTCATCGACATCGGCAAGTGTGAGGCTGGCCTGGATGGCGGCGGCGGCGGCGGCCTCGGTGTAGGAAAGGCTGCCGCTGGGGGTGATGACTGGGGCATCGTTGACTGGGTCCAACGCCACCCGGACCTGGATAGGTGTGCCGGAGGCCAAGGCCCCGTCCCAAGCTTTCACGGTGAACGCGTTGGTGGTGCCGTAGGTGTTGGCGGTGGGCGTCCAGACCAGGGATTCGCCAGCGGACAGGAGGGTGGTGCCGGCGGTTACGGACACCCCGCCCTTGGTGAGGGTACCGGTGGTCAGCGACTCAATGCGGAAGGAGAGGGTATCATTTTCCAGATCGGCCTCATCGGCCGCCGCTGCCAAGTCGGCGTAGCTGATGGTGTAAGCGGTGTCCTCGGTTCCACCGGTGAGATTGCTGATGGTTGTGAGGGTGGGGGCATCGTTCACCGCGGTGATGGTGACCGTGCTGGTGCCGGTGCCGGTCTGAGCGCCGTTGGAGGCGCCGCTGGCGTTGAGGTCGGTCACGCTATAGGTGATGGTGCGTGAAGCGGAATTGGCCGTCGGGTTGTCGCTGGTGGATTGAAAGGTGACCGCCCGGAGCATTGCCTGGTAGTTGGAGACGGTGGTGCTGCCGGTGAAGGTAAGAACGCCGCTAGAGGAATTGTAACTGGCCGTCACGCCGCCCAACAAGCTGGCGGTTGGGATGGAAAGTGTGTCGCCGGTGGTTAAGCCAACGGTGATGGAGACGGTGGCACCTGTGGCAATTGAAGTATCGTCAACATCAGCGATTGTGAGACCAGATGAGATGGCAGCGGCAGCAGCATTTTCGGTGTAGGCCAGGTTGGCCCCGGCACCCACCACTGGGGCGTCGTTGACAGCGGCCAGGTTGATGGTGAAGGTCTGCTCGGCGCTCGTATTCACGCCGCCGTTAGTCGTGCCGCCATTGTCTTGCGCGACCACCGTCACGGTGACGGATCCGTTTGCATTGGCCGCCGGCGTAAAGGTGAGCGTGCCGTTGGCCGCAATTGCGGGTTGTACGCTGAACAGCGCATTGTTGGTGTTCGTAACGGTGAAGGCCACCGTCTGCGTGGCTTCATCTGTGCCGCCACCGGCCGAGATGCTCGTCGCGAAGTTCGCCCCATCCGTATACGCGCCGCTGTCCTCATTTACCGAAATAGAATAGGAAAGTGGTGCACCCACCGAGGTGTAGACCTGGCCATTATAAACCGATGCAATCAGTTTGCTTCCGCTCGCCGAAGATGCGACGTCTGTCCATTCGCGGACACTCTCCCGCTTAATCCAGCTAACGCCAGAGTCAGTCGAGGTGTAGAGCTCATTGTTTCCATACCCCACAACCGCCACCAAATTGCTGCCATCAGAAGAGGAAGCGAGGGCCATGGCATTGACAAGGTTGCGCGCAGTCCATGTCACGCCGGCGTCGGTAGAGGTGTAAATGTTCCCTTGGTTAGTAGTCGCGACCAGCTTATTCCCGTCCGCCGATAAGACCACGCGTTTCCACCATTGATTGGGGCCGCGCGCCGTCCAAGTCGCACCCGAATCAGTCGAGGTATAAATTATACCGAGATTTGACACAAAGCTCGTGGCTACCAGCTTGCTCCCATCCGCCGATGAGGCGACGAAATCAAATTGCCTTGGACTAGTGCGCTCCACCCAAGTCGCACCCGAATCGATAGATGTGTAAAACTGATTGCCCGCCCCCACCGCCACAAGTTTAGTCCCATCCGCCGATGAGGCAACGTTGCCCCACCTCACCCAAGGAGTAACGCACTTAGTCCAAGTCACTCCTGAGTCGGTAGAGGTGTAAATTGCTGGGTCGACATAGCTGTCATAACCTACGGTCGCCACCAACTTGGTGCCATCGGACGAAGAAGCGATTGAATTCCAATAGCGAGTACTATCACGTCGGGTCCAAGTTGCGCCCGAGTCGGTCGAGGTATAGATATTCCCACTATAGGACGATACGTAGGCTACAGCCACAAGCTTAGAGCCATCAGATGAAGAAGCGACATAACGCCAACCGCGGTTAGCCTCGCGCGCCGTCCAAGATAAACCCCCGGGCCCATCTTCGCCGACCGGCAGTGCGAAGCTCGGGGCATCATTCACGGGGGTGACAGAGATTTGGACTTGGATGGCGGTATTGGAAGGCAAGTTGCCATCCCATGCCTTGACGGTGAAGGCATTGAGGGTGCCATTGGCATTGGCATCCGGGGTCCAGACTAAGCTTTGGCCTGAGGATAGAACGGTGAGGCCCGCTGTGACCGGAACGCCATCCTTGGTGAGGGTGCCGGTAGAGACCGAAGCAATGAGAAACGAGACAGTATCGCCGCTATCAGCATCGGCTTCATCGGCCGCGGCGGCTAGGGCGGCGTAGGTGATGGTGTAAGCGGTGTCTTCTGTAGCACCGGTGAGCGCGGTGATGTTGGTGAGTGTTGGGGCGGTGCCCGGCAGCACTATATTTTTGAGATTCCAATCAGCCTGCGAGGCGGCTTGGGCGGTGTTGACCACTCCTGTGGCGTATTCGAGGACGGCATCGCCACCACGGGTGGAGGAGCCGGTGCGGTTGATGCTGGCGGCGACATCGGCAGCGGTGAAATTGGCGAGTTCATCGACGAAGGTGCGGCCCAATCCGGTGGAGGCAATATCGCACCCGTAGAGGAGGAGGTCGGCTCCGGGGGCGAGGGAAGCAGCCCAGCCGCGGACCTCGGTGCTGCGGGCTTCTAGCAGGGTTTTGTCGAGTTTTTGGCTGCCTAGCCAGAGTGTGCCGGCGGAACCATGGCTGACAATGTGGATGGCAGAAAGTTGTTTGCGGCCCAGCAGGGTTTCGGTCATCTGGCGGATGGAGTCGCCTGTGGGGTTGAGAACGACGACCTCGGCACCCTTGCCCCAGACAGCGGGGACGCTGTCTGCAAGTTCCGCGGTGACGAAGACGATTTCGCCGCCTGATTTTTCAAGTGGTGGGTAGCCGGCCTCGAGGCTGGAGGCGACGATGATGCCTGATTGGGACTGAAGCAATTCAGAGCCGCCCAGCAGCCAACCTGGTCCTGTGACGGAGGTGCTGGACTGGGGCAGGGTTGAAATAGTAGTGGCAAAATGTGTGGCGAGGAGTTCGTGGTTGGGGCCCTGGGCCGGCAGGGGGCTGCCTGTATTAAAACCCCAAGAAAGATCTGTGTTGACCGTAGGCATGCGCATGGCATCGAGGTTGGCGATGTCTGCGACAGTGGGGGTGATGCGCTCTTCGAAGCGTTCGATGCTGAGGGCGGGTTGTCTAGGCGTTAGCCTGCTAGTGACCGGGCGTCCACCCAACCACTGTGCGAGGCGTTCGATTTTACCCAAGGCCTGACACAACCAGCCCTGACGGGTGATGCGGGTTCGCCACCCACCCCAAGGCGTCTGCTTGTTTTCAGTCGTCATCTTTCCCCTTCACCTCCGGTTGGACCTACATGGACGGTCGGCCCAACTTTTCGGTTTAGCAAACCTTGGACTCGGCTTGCTATAAAATGCTAAGCAAAATGAACTAAATACTCGTAACCAGATTAGCCCACTTCATCGGCTTGTACCTATCTCATAGCTTACGCCTTTAATGTTTCAAGTCACAAGCTTAAAGTGGCAAAAAATGCTTATTTTCTAGGTGTTCAGAATTTATTCATAATGCACCGGCGAGGGTGTTTTTGGGGCCATTTATTGATATCTATATATTTTATTTTTTTATCTATATTTAATTTTTATTTATCACAAAAAGCATGCCAACTGGCCCCTTCGGACTTACCACCCATTCTTCTTAAAGCCCCCATTTTAATACATTTCTGGGCCTTTGGGGCCTGCGAACTAGGATTGGCTACCACTTTTTTTGACATATACAGGGTTTATAATTTAGTTTTCAGCATACTTTTTGTCATTTTTATACCTCCTTGCCGGACGAGAATTACCTCGAGGATCACTTTTTTAGGCCAGAGGGCCACCCAAACAGTGCAATTTCGGCAGGAAAAGCAGCCCTTTTTAGCACCAATAGGATACTTTAATATATTTATTTATATCTTATTAATTTTCTAGCTGTTCGGGGAACTGCTTAGTCTTTCAGGCCCCCCACTTTTGCAACCCAGATTAAGAAGTGATCGCGCCAGGTGGTGTCGGGTTCAAATTCGAGTGTGTGGAAGGCTGTTGGGTATTCGATGATCTGCTTTTTTTGGAAATGGCGGTTGATCCAGGTGCGGGTGCGAAGGTTGTCGACAATTTTCTCCTGGCCGGCTAACAGAATTAGGATAGGCAGATCCCATTTGCGGACTGCTAGCCACAGGTCCAACCGGGTGCTTTCGACCATGAACCTGGCTGTGGCCCGGTGCAGGGCAAGCGGATCTTGGCTGAGAAATTGCCGCCATTTTTCGCTGGCTGTGAAGAGGGCTGGATCGTTGAGGGGGATGGGGTACAGGCTGGTGGGGCTGAAAACACGGGTGCAAAAGATGCTGGTTTTCTCGAGAAAAGAGAGATTCACCTTGGGGCAAAGGCCGGGAGCCCACAGGGCGACGGCCCGAACGCCTTGCGGGTGTCTTTTCGCAAGAGCCAAAGCGATTTTGGCACCCCAGCTGATGCCAACCACCACAACAGGGGCATCACCCCAGGCGGCGGTTCGGGCAGCGTGGGCATCATCGACTATTTGCCACCAATTGGGTGTATCGCCTCGCTTTTCGGTGTGGTTTCCCGAACCCCGGCGGTCGACAAAAAGCACCTCGTAGCCGGCCTGGCTGAGGGCCAGGCAGGTGGCCAAATACCAGCCTGAATGGCTTTGGATGCCATGCAACAGCAGCAAACGGCCCAGACGATTACCCTGCTGGGGAAACCGGCGGGCCTGGAGCTGAAGGCCGTCGTTTGTGGTGTAAGTGATTGTTTCGAATGAATTTGCAGCGGTTGCTGGATCAGCCACAGAGCACCTCGCGACGCACAGTGACGCGGGCGATTGCCGCGGGGTCGAGATCGATTCCCAAACCGTAGCCTGTGAGGGCGGGGGCTTTGCCACCGAGGCCAAAGGAGAGATTCTGGGTGGTTAGGCGCTCTTTGACGAGGTGGCGATCGTAGGATCCCTCGACAGCTGCCAGGCCACCGACCGACTGGGCAAACCTGCGGCCGGCGGCGGAGAGAACGCCTGTTTCGCCTACTTGGCAGCCCAGTTGGCAGCGAAGTCCGGCGGCTTTAGCGCGCTGGGCCAGTCGAAGGGTGGGGATGAAGCCGCCGCATTTACTGAGTCGGAGATTGAAGATATCACACAGCTCACCGGCGATTGCCGCCTCGGCATCGAGTCGACCACAGAGGGATTCGTCGAGCATGACGGGGACGCCTGTTTCTTTGCGGACCCTTGCGAGGCCGGCATCGGAGGCGACTGGGCAGGGTTGCTCAACCCATTCGAGGCCGACACTCTTTAGATTGTTAAGAGCCACTATGGCTTGTTCTGTGGACCAGGCCTCGTTGGCATCGATACGGATGGCCATGGCGGGGCCGGCGAGCCGGCGGACCTCGGCAAGGCGAGCGGCATCGTCGTATCCGTCGATGCCTACCTTCACCTTGATCTGGCGGAAACCGGCGCAGCGGTACAGTCTGGAAAGCAATTTCAATTTACGCCCCTTGGCACTGGTAATGACAGCGCTGTAGCGGACCTGGGCGGCGGGCTGGTGGAGTTCGGGCGCGAGCATGGGCACTAGGGAGTCGACCCCTTGCTTGAAGGCTTTGCCGCAGGCGTCGAGCCATGCCAGCTCGATAGCGCAGCGGGCGGCGTTGCCGCCGATGCCCCTTTGGTCGCCCGGAACCGGTTCAAGGGTGAGCGCCTCGGCTGCCGCCGCCGCCTGGGGCCAAGAAGTGGCGCGCAATTGGTCGGCGATTTTGGAGCGTTTGAGGAGATCGATAGCGCCTTCGACGGTTTCGCCTGTGACATAATCGCGTGGCAAGCCTTCGCCATAACCTATTGAGCCATTGGAGAGTTGGCAGCAGGCCAGGAGTGAGTCTGTGTAGGTTCTGGTGTGGGAGGCGTGTTTGATGGCCCGTTTGAGAGGGATTCGAACATGGGAAATGGTGAGAGCTGTCGGGAACATGGCAAACGCCTTCTCATATTGGGAGTTTTGGGCAAGCTAGTATGGCAGATGAATGGGTATAAATCTTTTTTTTGTAAGAATTTGGTTTTTTATGGGTAGGTTCGCATTGATTTGGTTGGAACCAGGTAGCTATGAGGTTGTTGTCCGTAGGGGGAGCAGGCTCTCTGCTCTTTCGGACAATGACGGGTGTCTTCGGTCCCATCTCCTTCGTGCGGGAGGGTGATGGGCTTCCCTGGCGGGGGAAGGGAGTCTCTGACCACTCAACGGAACGGCTGGGCCGCTTCCGGGTTTTGGATTCGCCGCGGTATACCTGAGTTTTTGCGAGAGGTCGGGCAGCATTGCCCGGCCTCTCTTCTTTTTTGATTTTCATTTTCAAGCTGTGACCTCGCGCCAGCGTTTGTCGCTTGCTTGCCAAACCTGTTGGGCCAAAAAAGCGTCTTTGGCCAAAGGTGCGGGCTCTTTTTCGGTGATTTGGCTGAAATATTTGCCCGTTACTGCAGCAAGAGATGGGTCAGTCGCGAGGCGGAGCAACCCTTGGGCCCCTTGAGCGGGCGTGATGGCAACGCGGTCGAGCAGGGTACGCCAGAACCAGCCAAAGAAGCCGTTGCCGCGAAAGAAGCGGGTGCCGACTATACCTGGATGAACGGCATTGATGGTGATGGCTGGGTTGCCTGGCTGTGCCCAACGGTTGGCTTGTTCGCGGACAAACCAGATGTTTGCCAGTTTGCTGCGGGCATAGGCCTGCATGGCCTTGTAGCCAATTGCAAACTCGAGGTCTTCGAGGGGTGGTTTTTTAGCCATGGTATGGGCGTTGGAACTGACCACCACAACGCGTGCTGGATTATCGGGTGCGGCGGCTGCCCGGAGTAGTGGTTCGACTGTTTGGGTGAGGCCAAAGGGTGACAGGTGGTTGAGTGCCCAGGTGGCCTCGACCCCTTCGTTTGTAAGCTGTCGGGGGTTGAAATAGGCCCCGGCATTATTGATGAGAGCGTGGATAGGCTGAGCGGCTTGGAGCAAATCGTCGCCCAATTTGCGGGTTTGACGGAGTAGGGACAGATCGGCGACGCGGGTGGTAACGCGGTCTGGTTGTTTGAGATTGGCCGAGACGGTGGCGAGTGCGGAAGAGTTTCTACCCACCAAAGTCACCTGCCAGCCCATGTGGAGTAAAGCCTTTGCGGCCTCGAGCCCTATGCCTTGTGTTGCCCCTGTTACGACAGCGTGCCGGGTTGGGATAGTCATAAAAACCTGCCTTGTATGAGGTGCATTTGGGAGGTGGTCAAGGGGTGCCTGTGATTTCCAGAAAGTGCGTAACTGTAATGCCGTGTTCTAATTCTGTCAGATGAGCGTATGAAAAAGGGACTAGGGCTTCTTTCAGTTGCTAAAATAACTTTGACGCATGAGCATTGCCTAAAAAATTGGGGATGCTGATGAAGCCCAGGAAACGCTGCTTTGCAAAAATCTGTAACACCACCCCCAGCACCCAGCACCAAGCATCAGATGATAGCCCCGCAGGCGACCAGGCCAACGGTGGTTCGACAGGGTGGAACGGGCCTGTGGCTGGTACCCATTTTGGTCGCATGCCATTTGTTGGTGGCGTTGCCTTTGCTTGCGCCTGCAAGCTGGGGGGTTCTGGCAGCCTCGTTGGTATTGTGCGGGTTGTTGATATTCGTTCGCGGATTTGGTTTCACTGCGGGCTTTCATCGTTATTTTAGCCACCATGCTTTTAAAACCAGCCGGGCTTTCGCCTTTATTTTGGGGGCATTGGGCTCGACGGGTTTGCGCGGGGGCCCACTGTGGTGGGCGGCGCACCACAGGAACCACCACCGGACCTCGGACAAGCCTGAGGATATTCACCGGCCTGTGGACGGGGTTTGGCACAATTATCTGGGTTGGCTGTTGGTTTGGGAAAACGGGGTCACCGACCTGAATTGCATGCGGGATTTTGCCAAGCACCCTGAGCAGGTGTGGCTGAACCGTTTTTGGCTGTTGCCCAGCGTGTTGATGGCAGGCTTTTGCGCTGCTGCCGGCTGGCTGGTGGCAGGCCTGCCTGGTATGTACGCGTTTTTGGGCTTGGGATTTGGCCTTTCGACTGTGTTGATATTTCATGGCCAGTCTTTGCTGGATGTGCTAGCGCACCGGTGGGGCCGCCGGCGTTTTGACTTGGCGGATACCAGCCACAATATTGCCGCGCTGCACCTGTTGTTCATGGGCGAGGCATGGCATAACAATCACCACCACCACCCGGGCAGCGCGCGGATGGGATTTTTCCCGGGTGAGATGGACGCTGCGCACGACACGCTGCGCGTGTTGCGGCTGTTTGGAATTGTGTGGGACCTGCGCGAGCCAGACCCACGGGTATTGGAAGTCAACCGTGTGGAAGACATGGTTGCCCCCGATTTGGCCAAGCGGTCGGGGATTGGCGGGCTGCCAGCCCATTTGGCTCCAGCCATTCGACTGCCGGAATAGCTTCACCCCCGCGCCATTCGAAGCGTTCAACCGACAAAAAAAGCCGGGCCATTCCCGCCATGGAACGGGACGGACCGGAAAAAAGGCGCTGAATTGCCCGATGCAAGCATCTGGCAACCGCCTTGGCAATCGTGCCTGCCAGGACGGTTTTTGTTGGGTCTATTCGACCGGATAGCACGCACCCGGAAGAACCAGCGCCAGCAAGACCCCCAAAACCCGATGGGAAACCGCGAAGCCGAGGGGTGGGTAAATTTCCTCGGTTTGCCAGAATCTCGCGCAAAACTGGCGAACGATTGGCGCGTTTGCGCCGGGCATGAAGGACCAACCAACCGATTGGCCTGGTGCGCTTGTTGAAGGGCACCTGACAAGCCGCCCCGTGGACCGGCAGCCAGATCCACGGATTGGTCAACGACAGGGCCTGCAGTCCCTGTGTGAGAATTGGTTTTGTTGGTCCTCTGCTTCCCATACTTTATTATAGTGTACAAAAGAACAGGTCGAGTAGGGGGTAGGAGAATCCTAGGGTGATATTTAGAAAGAATTGAGAAATTGGCGTCCAATTAGACCCCCCGGGAATTTCGCATGGCCCTCACCTCTCCTTGGACGCACCGTCATTTGCTGGGATTGGAACAGCTGACAGCAGCTGAAATTGTTTCGCTTTTGGACCATGCGGACAGTTTCTTGCCAAGTTGCAAGGACCCTGGCGCGAAGCGGACAGATTTGGCGGGCAAGTCTGTGGTGAACCTGTTTTTTGAAAACAGTACACGGACGCGGGTGAGTTTTGGGTTGGCGGCAAGGCGATTGGGTGCGGAGGTGATTGATTTCGCTGTGGGCGGTTCGAGTGTGAGCAAGGGTGAAACCTTTGTGGACACGGCACGGAACATTGAAGCCTTGGGCATTCATATGGTGGTGGTGCGTCATTCGTGCCCAGGTACGCCACATTTGTTGGCCCAGCATTTGCGTGCGGGGGTGGTGAATGCTGGAGACGGTGCTCACGAGCACCCGACGCAGGGTTTATTGGATTTGTTGACCATTCGCCAGCGGTTGGGGCGGATTGAGGGTTTGACAGTGGCTTTGGTGGGTGACATACGGCATAGTCGGGTGGCTCGTAGCAACATTCACGGACTTTTGAAGCTTGGTGCTCGGGTGATCGTGTGTGGGCCGCCAACGCTTGTGCCGCCCGAGATTTGCGCGATGGGTGTGGAGGTGGCGCACGATCTGGACCGTATTTTGTCGGAATGCCATGTGTTGAATGTGCTGCGGATCCAGTTTGAGCGGCAGAAGGGGCCGAACTTTCCTGGAGTTCGCGAATATTTTCATCTGTATGGAGTTACCAAAGAGCGTCTGGCGCGCGCCCGGCAGGGCGTGCTGGTACTGGCGCCGGGACCGATCAATCGCGGGGTGGAGCTGACGCCCGAGGTGGCTGATGGCCCGTCGAGCGCTGTGCTTGACCAGGTGACAAACGGCTTGGCTGTGCGCATGGCGGTGCTGGACGCTTGTGTGAAGGCGGTGGGGTAAGTGAGTGGGCCAGATTGCACGCCTTGGATTTTGACGGTAGACATCGGCAGTTCGTCGGTGCGGGCAGTTGTGCGCGACTGCAACGCGCGGGTTTTGGGCGGTCGGGGGATTGGAAAGTCTTTGGCAACACTGAAGGCCGGAGATGATGGGCGGGCAGTTTTCAACCCGAAGGAAGTGCTGGAGGCGTGTAACCGGGCAATTGACACCGCGCTCGATTCTTTAGGGGTGGAAGCAAGCAACATTGCGGGCGTGGCGATCGACAGTTTTGGCAGCAGCTTGCTTGCGGTTGATGAAAGCGGAGCACCTGTATCTGATGTGCTGTGCTACGCGGACACGCGGGGGTCGGCCCAAGCCGGGAGTTGGCGGAAAACCCTGGACGAGACACACGAGCATGACCGCACGGGTGTGAGGCTGCATGCCAGTTATTGGCCAGCGCAATTAGCGTTTTTATTAGGTGAGAACAGGGAGCTGCGCAAGGCGCGGTTTTGGCCTGTGGGCACTTGGCTGATGCGTCAGTGGTTTGGGGCGGGAGGCGACATGGCCAGCCTTTCGGCCATGTCGTGGACCGGTTTACTAGACCGGCGGACCAAAACATATGACCCGGTATGGATGGAAAGACTGGGGCTGTGCCCGGAGCAATTGCCGGGGCTGAATGATTTTGCCCATGCCAGGCAGGGGCTTTTGGAAACCTTTTCGAAACGGTGGCCGAGCCTGGCGCGCGTGCCTTGGTTCAGCCCGGTCATTGATGGGGCGGCGGCCAATGTGGGAGGTGGAGCGCACCAGCCTGGCACTTTGGCGGTAACCTTGGGGACCACCTGCGCGATGCGGGTTGTTGCCAGGGGGGAACCTTTGAAATTGCCCTTGGGCCTGTGGCAATATCAGGTTGACGCAAACCGCCCCTTGGTGGGTGGAGCCTTGACGGAGGGGGGCGGGGTATTTGATTGGGCTTGTCGTTTGACGGGCATTCAACCCGGAACCGCTTTGGAAGACGCGATAAAAGAGCGCAGGCCCGGGCAAGGTGGATTGGTGTTGGTGCCCTTGCTAGCTGGGGAGCGAGCACCGGGGTGGAATGATGCGGCTCGGGGAACGCTTGGTGGGATTAGTCTGGCGACCACCGGTATGGATGTGGTTTTGGCAGCCATTGAGGGGGTTGCGTGTCGATTGGCACGCCTTTTTGAGTTGATGCGACCGATCGTGGGTGAAGATCCGAAAGTGATTGCAAGCGGTGGATTGCTAGCCTCGAGGGCATGGCAGCGGGCCTTGGCTGATGCCATGGGTGTGGCGATTCATCCTTGCCTGGAGCCGGAAGCTACCGGGAGGGGGATGGCACTTTTGGCTTTGGAAGCCTTGGGAATGAAAACGGGTTGGGAACCGGAGTTGGGGGATGTGATTGAGCCTAATTTTGAAAGGCACTTGGAATACAAGGAATTGATGCAAAGGCAGACTGGGCTTGAAGTCAAGGTGAATGGCTAGCGGGTGGTAAGCAAGGAGACCGGTTATATTAAATTATAAAAAAGCCCCTAGCAGATGCTGAGGGGCTTTTTTATTGCATTGGCAGCGCCCTTGTCATGGGCGCGATGGCCTAGAAGGCAGAAAGCCTTAGGAGCCGTGGTAGTCGATTTCTTCCATCAGCAGGGCGTGCTTGTTGATGAAATCGCGGCGGGGTTCGACCTTGTCGCCCATGAGTGTGCGGAACATCTCATCGGCCTCGGCCGCGTCTTCGAGCTTGACTTGCATGAGAGTGCGCTTGGCAGGATCAAGGGTGGTTTCCCACAGTTCTTCTGGGTCCATCTCGCCCAGCCCTTTGAAACGGGTGACATGAAGGCCCTTTTCGCCCATGCGGCGAATTTCTTGGACCAGGTCACGCAAGGTAACCAGAGGTTTGCGGTTGTCGCCGGAAATCAAGACGAGGCGGGGTGTAGGCTCGCGACCGGCCACGCTTTGAGGCGGAATCAGATCGGAGGGTTCGAAGCCATAGGGCTCGAATTGTAGGAGAGCCTTGTTGATGTCGTGGACTTCGTGGATTTCCTGGCAGTAGAAGATGTCGGGTCCTGAGGAGCCGGCATCGCCCACCACGAGTTCACGCCCGAGTTTTTTTTGCATCTCCTCGCGCCAAGTTGCTGCCTGGGCACGGCTGTAGAGCCAATTTTCCTGGCCAGCAGCGACAGCCTTGAAGGCAGGGAGGCCTTCCTTAGTCAATTTGGCGAGGAACACTCCCAGAGTGAGGCCGCGTTTTTCGAGGAGTTGCAGAGATTCCTCGAGCTTGGCGGCGAACTTCATGACACCAGCGAGCCTTTCGCCTGTGATCTCGGTGGGCATGCCGCCTTTTCGGGGATGGGCCTCGAGTACGGCATCTTTGAGGCCGCGATCGAGGAGTTCGGTGGCCATCTCCTCGCGGGTGGCGACGAAGCGGGCCTGTTTTTTCTGTGTCACCTTGTACAGAGGCGGACGGGCGACATAGATGTGTCCCTGCGCGACGAGGTGGCTCATTTGGCGGTAGAAGAAGGTGAGCAGCAGGGTGCGGATGTGCTGACCATCGACATCGGCATCGGTCATGATGATGATGCGGTTGTAGCGAAGCCTTTCTTTGACTGCCGGGTAATCGGCCTCGTTGCCGATATCAACACCTATTGCGGAAATAAGGGAGCTGATTTCGGTGTTGTTGATGAGGTTTTCGAGTCTGGCCTTTTCAACATTGAGTGGTTTACCGCGCAAAGGCAGAACGGCCTGTACTCGTCGGTTGCGTCCAGCCTCGGCGGAGCCGCCTGCCGAATCGCCTTCGACGAGGAAGAGTTCGCTTTCAGCGGGGTCGCGGCTGGTGCAATCGAACAATTTGCCAGGCAAGCCACCACCGCCGAGAATACTTCGACGCTCTTTGAGTGCCTTTCGGGCGCGCGAAGCAGCCTCGCGCGCCTCGGCTGCGAGGAGGACCTTCTTCATGATGCGCTGTGCATCTTTGGGATGTTCCTCAAGGTATTTAGATATTTCCTCCCCTAATGCGCGTTCGACGGCGCTTTCGACATCGGCATTGAGCAGGCGGATTTTGTTTTGTGCCTCGAACTGTGGTTCGGGGTGACCGATGGAGATGACGGCGGTGACGCCTTCGCGGAAGTCTTCTCCGGTGGGTTTGACATTCTTGAAAAGTTCTTCTTTTTCGCCGTATTTGGAGAGACTACGGGTGATGGCGGAGCGAAACCCGGTGAGGTGGGTGCCACCCACGGGGTTGTGTGCGTTGTTTGCGTAGCAGCGGACGCGTTCGTCGTCGCTGGTGGTGAACTGAAGTGCGACCTCGACCTTGATGTGGTCCATCATGCGGTTGACATAGATGGGCTGGTGGATGACCTCTTCTGAACGGTTAAGCCAGATGACATATTCGGAGACACCGCCGTCGTAGTGGTAGGTTTCTTCGCGGCCGGTGCGGAGATCTTTCAGATGGAACTCGAGTCCGCGGTTGAGGAAAGCCAGCTCGCGGAGGCGATTTTCCATGGTGTCGAAATCGAATTTCAGGTCGCCGAAGATCTCTGTATCTGGCAGGAATTGAACCTGGGTGCCGGTGCCTTTGGCGGGGCCGATGTCCTGGACCTCGGTGACCGCGACGCCTTTTTCGTAACGCTGTTGGTGAGCTCGACCATCGCGACGGACAGTGGCGACAGTCCATTTGGAAAGCGCGGTCACAGCCTTGGCACCCATGCCGTGCAGACCGGCGGAGGTTTTGTAGGTGCTTTTGTCGAATTTGGCTCCTGCCCCGACGGTGGTCATAACCACCTCGAGGGTAGGCTTACCCGCCTGGGGATGCATATCAACCGGGATGCCGCGGCCGTCATCGAGGACGAGGATGGAATTGTCGACATCGATTTGAACGACGACGACCTTGCAGTGGCCAGCGAGGTGTTCGTCAACGGCGTTGTAGACCAGTTCGTAGACCAGGTGGTGTAGGCCACTGGTGGAAATGTCGCCTATGTACATTCCCGGACGGCGGCGAATGTGGTCGGCATCGCGCAGAACCTGGACGCTTCCGGCATCGTAGTCGGCTGAAACATGGTTGGCGTCGATTTCCGGAGTTTTGTCGGCATTGGTTGGCTGGTCAGTCATTTTCGATTCCTTCGTGATTGTGGACAGTCGCTTTTTTCGTGTGATCTTTATCGGGATTGGAAGTACAGGAGCTGAGCTAGCCTGGCTTTTTTGGCGCGGCTCGTTTGGGCGCCGGGGCATCGGCGAGATTCTTGAAGCGCACTTTTTTGATCTCAGGTACCGGGTGGGCAGCCTGCAAAGCTGTGAGCAAGGCGGACTGATGGAAGCCGGACAATTCGGACAAGGCAGCGGATCCTTTCACCCAGAGCTCGAGTGTTCCCTTGAAGAGTTTGCCCGGGCTGACGAGAGGCAGCATGGTTTCGCCTGCGGTGGCTTTGATGGCGGTTTTCACAGCATCTTCCAAGGCTGACCGCTCGGTTCTTTTGCCCCAACCACGGGCGACAAACAGTTGAGCGAGGACCTCGGCCAAGGCCTCGGGTCCTGGGTGTGGTTTTTCAATACGGATCGGGTTGCGGTGCAAATCCATCCTCCTGAAAGAACCGAGATCAACCAATCTTGTTGGATCATGTCAGAGGCATGATGAGGTACTGGTAATCGTCGCCGGCACGGACCAATGCTGGGTGGGCGCCGCTGATCAGTTCGATGTCCATGGAGGTGTCTGGCGGGTATTGCTTGAGCATGTCGAGCAGGTAATTGGGGTTGAAGAAGGTCTCGATGGGTGCGCCTGCATATTCGAGTGGCAATTCGACACGGCTGCGGCCGGAGTTGGCATTGCGAGCGGAGAGTGTGAGCATGCCGGGGGCGAATTTGAGGCTGAGCCTTCGGGTTTCGTCATCGATCATGATGGCGGCCTGACGGATGGCGGATGTGAAAGCTCCTGCATGGAGTGGAATGCGTGCCTTGATATCCTCGCGCTTGGGCAGGACGGCCTTGTAATCCGGGAAGCGGCCTTCGACTAGCAGTGTGGTGAGAGTGACGCGACCGGTTTTGAAAGCGGCTTGGCGGGGCTCGAGGCCTACCTGGACCTCTTCTTCATCGTCTGGAAGGCAGCGCTCGAGGGTGTTCATGGCCTTGGACGGCACCACGACAGACTGGGCCTTGCCTTTGTTCAGTTTGGGTCCGGTGGTCATGGCCAAACGGCGGCCGTCTGTGGCGACTAGACGAACCGCACCGTCGGTTGTGGTTTCCCAGAGGAGGCCTGTCATGGTGTACCGGGCCACCTCTGTGGCGCAGGCAAAAGCGGTACGGCGAATCATATCTTTGAGAGGGCCGGCAGTGATTTCGGCAGCTTCGTCCCAAGGGAACTCGGGAGGGTCGGGGAATTGGGCGGCATCTTCGATGGGCATTTCGTATTCGAGACTGCCGCCGCGGAGGACCACTTCGTGGCCTGTGACCTCGAGTTCCATTTCAGCAACGCGAGCTTCGCGCAGGATTTGGATAACCCGGGTAGCAGGTAGCAGCGCAACGCCTGGTGATTCAACTGTGACACCTGCCACTTCGACCTTCAGGCCAAGTTCGAGGTCAGTGGCGTAAATTGTGGCCTGACCGAGTTCCGCAGTGAACTTCAGGTTTTTTAAAACGGGTTTGATGTCCCGAGTTGGCAAAACCATGGAAGCCAACTGGCAGGCTTGAAGTAGCCCCTCACGCTGGCAAATCACTTTCATGCGCTATTCGCTCCGCTGTCTGGAATTGGCCTGATACCGTTCTGGTTTACGATCGTCTTGGATCTCTTCTTCCAAATCTATTTTATCTATTACTTGGTGATGGATATTCTAGCAGGTTTGAAGTCATGAACACAGGGGTATCGACGATCCGTAAGTGACTGAGGAAAAAGAATTTACAAACCGTCATGTCCAGGGGGAAAAGGTGTCAGTTTATTGTCTGGAGCGGAAGGATTGTGCAGGAAGCTGTTGGCTTGTGGGCAATGGGGTGTGAGTAGCCGACGCAGGGTGTCAGACAATGACAGGTATCAGACAGGTTTTCCCCTCAATTTTGCGGGTGTGTAAGGATAGCTGTGAATGCTTCTGGGGTATCGCAATCGAGCCATGCGGTTTCGCTTTCGGGCTCATCTAAAAAGGCCAAATTAGCAACATTTTCCAGCATGCCCAAGGCCTTGGTTTGGTTCTGTTGGAGCAGGGTGGCGGCTTTGGCATGCCAGGCACAGGGGTAAACGGTCACCAGAGGGTTGATATGGCCCGATTGGCGCAGGCAGACGGGTATGGTGCCGGCGGGGCTTTGGGCGACGAGGAGTAGCCTGGTGATGGCCTGAGGGGTGATGCGCGGCAGATCGCACGGGATGACGCAGGCGAAGTGTGCGTGAGGTTGTAAAGCCGCGAGGCCGGACTGCAACCCAGCCAATGGGCCAGCGTGCTTATTTATATCTTCTGATATAATTATTTTATAATTATTATCTGATAATTTGGGCAAAATTTGGCCGGGTGCGCATGCCACGGCTAAAGGGTGGCAGCCGGCACCCTGTAAGGCGTTCAGAGCTTTTTGCAGCAAGGAGATGGAATCGATTTGGAGATGTGCTTTGGATTGGCCCATGCGGCGGCTGGCACCACCGCAGAGGACCAAACCAGCGATGGGAACGGTCACAGTGCAGGAGCACCCCAGAGTTGGATGGGAGTGGCGCGGAGCATTGATTCGCCTTCCATTTTGGCAACCAAAACGGGGCCGTTGGCTTGCTGTTGCCAGATCATTGAGGCAGAGCGGTTGTTGCGCTGGACGGACTCGGAGATGGTGCGGGCCTCTCCCAATTTGGTGACATATTCGGCGATGCTGGTGGTGGCGGAGAATTCGGGTCGCAGCAGCTTGATGCCAGAGAGGTTGCAGTCTGGGATAGCGATACCCAGGGTGTAAAGTTGGTCGCTGGCGGTTTTGACGGGTGGCTTGTTGGCGGGTTTGTCGCCGGGTTTTGAATCTTTTGCGGCCTTGTCGGGGTCGTAGCCTGGGCGAATGGATGCCAAGTAACGCTTTGAGTGGTTTTTTGTTTCGGTGTCTTTGGCGCCGTAGACAAACATCATTTGAGTACGGTATTTGCCACGGGCGAGGGAGATTTCCTTGATCCAACGATCGACAGGTGCCACCAAGCCGGCGATTGAAGGCTTGTAGCTGAGCCAGATGCCAGCCAGTAGGTCGAGCCCTTCGGCTGGATAGGTTTTGGTGATGCGTTCGATTTGGGAGATACGAGGCCTGAAAGCGGTGCCGCTGATGCGTGGTCCACTGGAGGCGATATCGACCTTTTTGAGGCTGAACTGGCTGGCCATCCACAGGGAAGCCAGAGCGCAGGCCTCGCCTTCGGCTACCACATAGAGGCTGGAAGTGTTGCAATCGCCTTTGTCGTTGCGTTCGTCGAGGAACATTTTTGCGGCGGCGATGTCGTTGACCAGGGTGTAGAAGTATTTGGGGGGGAAAGCGCTGGCACTGATGTTGGGAGATTTGCGTGTGGCGGCGGTTTGGCCGAGTAATTTGTTATGGGGATGACCTGGGAGGCCGGTGACGAAATCGTCGTTGAGGTTCCAGAAATCGGGAGAGACGGAGGTGCTGTTGCCGTGGCCGCGGAAATCGAAAATCAGGCAGGAGTGGCCTTGTTTGGTCAAGGCGTCTGCCAGACTGCCCCAGCCTTCTTGGGCAGCGGAGCCGGTTTTGGGTTGGTGTAAAAACAGGAAGGTGCTACCTTTTTTGCCCAAACTGCCTGGGTAGAAAAAGCCTTCGAGGGTGACGCCATCGTAGGAGTTGAATTTGACGCGGTCGGGTTTGGCATCTTGTGCGAGTGCGGCGCTGGCTGGGAAGGTTGGGCCCAGCAAGCCGAGGGATGCGAAAGTGTGCAGGTGCTGGCGGCGATCCATAAGTGAAGCTCCCCTTCCGGTTTTGGAAACAGCAAACCGGTCCTGGGTAATTCTAACCCCTGAATGGGGCCAAAAAAAGTAAAAGCGTGCTAAACGGTGGTCAAAGTACCCAGAGCATAGTTCCGCTTGCCCTTGCGGAGCAGGATATGCCGGCCGAAGAGCAGGTCTACTTGGGTGAGAGGCCGCTGTGCTTGGTCTCTTGGAACGGGTTGATTGTTGATAGCAACGCCGCCGCCTTCGATGTCTTTGCGGGCTTGGCCCTTGCTGGTGGCAAGGCCGGCGGTGACCAGGGCCTCAACCAAGGGAAGGCCGGGATCCAGGGCTGGGAGGGTGAAGGCGGGGATTTCGCCTGCCAAGTCGGCAAATATGGCCTCAGACAAGCCTTCGAGCCCGCCGCCAAACAGCACCTTGGTGGCTTTTTCGGCCTCGAGCCGAGCTGTTTCGCCGTGCAGGAGGTCTGTCATGGAGCGGGCCAGTGCGGTGTGTGCCTCGCGCGCCTCGGGGCGGGTGCTGTGGGCGACCTCGAGGGCCTCAATTTCGGATTGGTTGAGAAAGGTGAAGAGTTTGAGGAACTTGATGACATCGCGGTCATCGACGCGGATCCAGAACTGGTAGAAGCGATAGACGGAGGTGCGTTTGGGGTCGAGCCAGATGGCTCCCGCGACAGTTTTGCCGAACTTGGTGCCATCGGCATTGGTGAGGAGGGGGAGTGTGAGCCCGTAGGCTTCACCGGCGTTTTTTTTGCGGACGAGGTCGATACCGGCGGTGATATTGCCCCATTGGTCGGTGCCGCCGATTTGTAGTAGGCACTGGTGGTTGGCACGAAGGTGGTAGAAGTCGTATGCCTGGAGGAGCATGTAGGAGAATTCGGTGTAACTGATGCCTGTTTCGCGGTCTTCGAGTCTGGCACGGACGGATTCTTTGGCCAACATTTGGTTGACGCTGAAAAGTTTGCCCACATCGCGGAGGAAGTTGAGGAAAGAGAAGGGTGAGATCCAGGCATGGTTATCGAGGAGGAGGGCGGGTTTTTGGGCGGAAAAGTCGAGTAATTTGGCCAATTGGGCACGGACGCCTGCGACATTTTTGGCGAGGCTATCGGAATCGAGCAGGGAGCGTTCCGTGGATTTACCCGAGGGATCGCCGATCATGCCTGTGGCACCGCCGGCGAGGGCGATGGGTTGGTGGCCGGCCAGCTGGAATCGCCGTAGGGTGATTAGGGGAATGAGGCTTCCGACATGGAGGCTGTCGGCTGTGGGGTCGAAGCCGCAGTAGAGGGTAATGGGGCCATTGTCCAAGGCTTGTGCCAATTCGACGGGGTGCGTTGAATCGGCGATCAATCCACGCCAGGCCAAGTCACTCAACAAACCATTGGCAATTGCTTCGGCCACCGTATCCATCCCCTTGAGATGTTGCTTGGGATCCCCTGACTTATCGGGGGGCCCAAGGCTTTCGGGGGGCTGGCACATTGCCTTAGCGCACCGGAAAGCTAAGAAAAGCCTTGGAAAATCAAGCTAACACCAAGTGGACAAGGACCGCCATACCTATGGACCTGGCCAGCCGCATTCGAGACATTGCCGATTTCCCCAAACCCGGCATTTTGTTCAAGGATATATCGCCACTTTTGGGGGATCCGGAGGCATTGCAGTACTGCTGCGAGCAGATGGCTGCCCCCTTTAAAATGCCGGGCAATGAAGTGGACGCTGTGGCGGCGGCGGAGGCGAGGGGTTTTATTTTTGCGGCTCCGGTGGCTTTGATGCTGAAAAAACCTTTGGTTTTGCTGCGAAAGCCCAACAAGCTGCCGCATACCACCCATGCGGTGAAGTATGACCTGGAATATGGCCATGCCGAGTTGCATATGCATACGGATGCGCTGGTTGCTGGGCAGAAGGTGCTGCTGATCGACGATGTTTTGGCGACAGGCGGAACCATGGCCGCAGCGGCGGAGCTGGTAGAGCGGGCTGGTGCGCGCGTGGCGGCTTATTCGTTCGTGATGGAACTTGCCTTTTTGGAAGGCCGCAAGCGCCTGCATGGACATCTGGTGCATAGTCTGCTGACCTATTAGCAGGGCCTGGGTTGGATTTTTTGATTAGATTTTTTTGGGACCCCCAGGTTTGATTGAGGCCGCCTCAAGATAGCCTTATGGTTTTTGAAAACACGGAAGATATATGAGCAATACATCTGATGGTGACAAGGGTATTTTAAAGCTGGGTTTGCCAGCTGGCAGTTTGCAGGAGGCGACAGGGGAGCTGTTTCGCAAGGCGGGCTACAAGGTGACTTTTGCCCAGCGGAGCTATTACCCGGGGATCGATGATCCGGAGATTCAGTGCACGCTGCTTCGGGCCCAGGAGATGCCGCGCTATGTGCAGGACGGTCTTTTGGACTGTGGTCTGACCGGTCACGACTGGGTATTGGAGAACGATGCGAAGGTGACGGAGCTGACGGAGTTGGTGTTTAGCAAGGTGAGCCGGCGGCCTGTGCGCTGGGTGCTGGCAGTACCCGAGGATTCGCCTATTCGTGGGCCCAAGGATTTGGAAGGCAAACGGATAGCCACGGAGGTGGTGAATATAACCCAGCGGTATTTAGAGCGGCACGGGGTGAAGGCGCATGTGGAGTTCAGTTGGGGTGCCACCGAGGTGAAGCCGCCCCGGTTGGCGGATGCGATTGTGGAGGTGACGGAAACGGGCAGTTCGCTGCGGGCGAACAACCTGCGCATCGTGGATGAGCTGTTGCAATCGACCACGCGGTTCATCGCGAACAATGAGGCCCTGAAAAACCCGTTCAAGCGGCGCAAGATGGAAAACATCGTCATGATGCTGAAGGGCGCCATGGCCGCAGAGGGCAAGGTGGGGCTGATGATGAATGTGCCCAGGAAGAGCCTGGAAAGCGTGCTGAAGGTGCTGCCGGCGCTGCAGACTCCTACTATTAGCTCTATGTCAGACCCGGATTGGGTTGATGTGAACACCATCTTGTCGGAGGAGACGGTTCGCCACATTGTGCCGCAATTGCGCGAAGCAGGTGCGCGAGGGATCGTTGAATACTCGATCAACAAGATCATCGATTGAGATGGTATGGGAGATAAAGACCATGTTGAAGCGATTTGGCGCAATGATTGTGCTGGCCTGTGTGACGGTAAATGGTCGAGCGGATGAGCCATTGGCTGGCCAATGGAGGGGGAACTGGACCAGCGCTGACAACGGCCACACCGGTCCCTTGAATGCGCGCATTGACCAACAGGGCAACGGAGTGGTGGTTCACTTTCGAGGCCGTTTCGCCAAAGTAGTGCCCTTTATTTACAAGAGCCGACTGGAAGTGGTGGCGGTGGACGGCAACGGCACGCATCTGCAGGGCAGTCAGCGTTTGCCGCTATTTGGCACCTTCAGCACCAGCGCCACGGTGAAGGACGGCCAGTTTTATGCTGTGTTCAATTCGGCGAAGGACAGCGGCACCTTCACGATGACGCGGGTGAGGTGACGGGGGGTTGTTTAAACCATCAACTGTTACCCGTTTGTTTTGGCAAGCCTTTCAACGCCTTCCTTGATAGCTTCGGCCAGTTTTTGGGCTGAGGCCCTGTCCAGTAGGACTTCAAGATCACCGCTGCGTTGAATCGAAAGGCAAAGTGCCACACACCCATCCGATTGTCTTACTACCGCTATGGCTGGTTCGCCAGAGCCGGAATCGATAAACGCAATGGTTGCTATTTCTCGGGTTTCCATTTTCATATTCCTGGGAAAAAGCTGGCAGTAGCCAAGAGCTAGCGGGTGAAGTGACGGGCGGGGGGTGGGCGGCCCCCTACCGGGCCCGGTTGGATGCCAGTGCGAGTGGGGCGGCGGCAAACGGGAACACCGCCAGGGATAACACCCCTGAGACCAGCAGGAATTGTTGGATCCGTGAGGCCCCCGGAGAAATGGATTCGTGGGTCAATTGCCACCTAGCGATAAGGACCAGGGCCAAAACCGCCAGTCCGGCAAGGGTCGCTTGGCGACCGTCCACCATGCGCCGGCGCAACGCCAATGCCCATGCCCACATTGTAAGTAGAAAGAGCACTATTCCACATCCGGATAAAGTGAAAACCGTGAAAAAATCAGCGAACCAGGCGGGTGTCAGGCCCCGCACGACCATCGCTGTGACCAGCCAGCCGCAATAGATTCCCCCCAGTATTTTCGGGTAGACCAGTTTACCCGAGAGGGAAAGGCAAAGTCCGAAGGTCATAGCTGTCCATGCGGCCAAAATTTGCCCTGGAAAATGCCACCAGACGAACGGATCGTGCGGATGACTTGGTCCGGCCAGCTCGCGCCCGACCAAGGCCAGAATATAGACCACGACCCAGATCAGAACCCCCCACACCAGCGAGCGGAAGGCTGTGGCCAGAAGAAGCCGTGACCATGCGACCGTGGCCAGGGGCTTGGTTGCCAGGAACGGGCTCATGGCCATGGAGGCGTCGGACGATCCCATGTTCCCCAGAATGATTCCCCCGATCATGGCGGCGGCAGACATCATCCACCCTTCCACCCGAATCGTATCCACCAAGTTGTTGATCGTGTTGTCGGTGAATAGCCAGAGCACGGCCGTAGTTGGCACCACCATGAGCACTATGGCCGGGAAAAAGAGGCCTTTCAGGGTCCACTCGAACCAGCTTTGAGCCTGAACGGCGTTCCGGAAAACCATCGCATTCCTGCCGAACAGATCGGAGATAGTATTGAACAAATAGACCAGCAAGCCGGTCTGGATCTCATTGCCACAGCGGGCGCGGGCGATACCCTGCAAGCCGAGGGCGTAACAGAGGGCCATAACTGTTGCAAACAGTACCCAATCCAGGGATGTGACCGTGGTCCAATAATGTGTCGGGAGGGAAAAAATCGGCCCGTGGCGGCTCTTTACCCATAGGCTCTCCAAGGCCAGGGCGCCGCCCAGCGCCGGGAGCATCAGCGTGGATTTCTGGAACAAGGTCATGAAAGACTGGAAGGTGGCGAAGATCATTCCAAAAGCCAGGGCGTTGCCAAGGAGCGGCCAATCGAGTCCTAGCAGGACATTCTGGATCCAGGCAGAAACCATGGTCTGCCCGAACACCAACAGGGTGGCTGGGACCATTTGGAAAAACAGGATGGTCGGGTTTGACAGGGGGAGTGTAAACAATCGCGAGGGGGCCCCGGTTGCATGCAGGACCGTGGCGCCGAAAGCCATGCCCGTGATTTGGGCGAAAGTGAAATGAATGAGGATCATCGCCGGATCCTCGACGATGAGAGCGCCCTTGGCCCTGAGTGCTCCCAGGATGAACAGGGGAAGCGAGAGTGCCCCAATAAACCCGAGGCCCAGGAAGATCCAGCTTCTCCGGAACATGTCCGCAAGCAGGACCCTTGTCACATTCCAGGGGGACGGGTTCATGAGCGCACCCCCGCGGCCAAAAGTTTTCCGGCGGTTCGCGCGACAAAGATATCATCCAGGCTGATCGGTTCCACCTTCAGGATTTCGGCCTGAAGGCGGGAAGCGGCCTCGCCGATGTTCTGGATATCGCCCTCGGCGACCATGGACCAGTCATGGCCGGAACCCTCGGCGTGTATCCAGATTCCCGTCGGGGGGAAGTGGGAAACCGCCGAGGAGAGGCGCAGATGGACGCGCCTGTGTCCGGAGAGGACTTGGTCCATCCCCGCACAAAGCTGGATGCGACCCTGGTGCAGAATAGCGATACGGTCGGCGACCCGCTCGACCTCGTCCAGCAGGTGGGAGGAGAAGAGGACCGTGCGGCCCTCATCCGCGATGGTGCGGATGATCGCGCCAAGGATGTCACGGCGGACAACGGGATCGAGCCCGGAGGATGGCTCATCCAGGATGAGCAGATCGGGCCGGTGTGCAAGGGCCACCAGGAGCCCGGCCCTTGCCCGTTGCCCTCGGGAGAGGGCCCGGACGAATGCCTTGGGATCGAGCTCGAACAAGTTCCTGAGCGATTCGGCGTAATCCGGATCCCAATTTGGATAGAAGGCTTGGGAATAGGAGATGAGCTGGTGAATCCGCATCCAGTCGGGGAGTTCGCGATTTTCGGAAAGGTAGCCGATCCGGCCCAGGGTGCCCACAGGATCGGCGACGGGATCGAGGCCGAAGACCCGCACCGACCCTGATTGCGCGGCCAGAAGGCCTAGCGTGTGGCGGAGCACCGTGGTCTTGCCGGCGCCATTACCCCCGAGGAGTCCGAAGACACCCCCGGTTGGGATGGAAAGGGTGACCCCGTCCAGGACGAGCTTTTTTCCGAAACTTCGTTTCAGGTCGCTGATTTCGATGATGGGCAGGTTCATGACGCATGTTCCTCCGGATTTTGGAGCGATGGTTTTTTGGCGAACGCTCGGGCGCGCTGGTGCAGGAGCTCCACCAGGTCTTCGAGCGGGACCTGCATCTGGCTGGCCTCGGCGAGCACGCCGTCGACCCGTTCGGAAAGCACGCGGAGTTTCTCGAGCCGGGCGAGAGGGGATGGGCCCTCTGCGACATAGGTTCCGGCTGTGCGTCGTTTTTCCACCAAACCGGCATTTTCCAGTTCGCGGTAGGCGCGGGCTACCGTGTTTGGATTGACCAGGAGTTTTTCGGCGAGATCGCGAATGGAAGGGAGTTCCCGGCCCGGGGCGAGGATTCCCGAGGCGACCTGGTGCTTGATCTGCCTGACAATTTGCAGGTAGATCGGCACCCCGTCCTGGGTGCTGATGTGGATGTGCAACGCAACGACCTCAAAAATAAGAAAGCCAGCATTTATCAATGTATTAATACATTAATACAGATTTAAGGAATTAGGAGCAAGGGAATGTGTGGATTCCTCTAGCCCGGATAACGGAGGAACTTCCACTACTGCTTTTCCAGATCCACCGGCCGGGGCAGGTCCTCGAGGCGGTTGATGGAGAAGAGTTTCAGGAAGGCTGGAGTGGTGCGGTATGTGGTTTCGCGGGAGCCTTCGCCCAGTATGAGGCCCATTCTTGCCAGTTGCCTGAGAGAGCCGGATGAATCGCTGCCGCGCAGGGCATCGATATCGGCGCGTTTAATGGGTTGGCGGTAGGCGACGACTGCCAGGGTTTCGAGCAATAACCCTTCCAGTTTAAGGGTGGGTGCCTCGCCCCGGAGGCGTTCGGCGACCAGACGGTGTGCTGGGCGCAGGAGCATTTGCCAGCCACGCTCTTGGCGAACGATGCGATAGGGTCGGTTTTGGGCTTGGTAGGTTTCGTTGAGTTGCTGGATACAGCGGGTGATTTCGGCCGGGTTGACGCTAGGTATAGCTTCGGCAAGGCTTGAGTCGGGTCTGGGGGGACCGCCCAGGAACAGAACGGCCTCCACCAAAAGCCTGGCATTTGGTGGTTTTTCAGAATCGGGCAAAGATGTCTGGGTGGAGAGTACGGCTGGGCCCGGCTCTTTGGTTGGTTCGATTGGGGCTTGAGCGGTGGCCGCTTCTTCGGGGACTTTAACGGGAGTTTGGGGTTCGAGGGCGTCTATCTCCGGGAGTGAGGAGGCCAGATCGAAGGTATCGAATCCATCGGGCAGGTCCCACGATTCAAAACCATGGCCGAGTGGCACTTGGGGAGTGTCTGAGTTTTCGGGGGCGGTATTAGCCATGGGGAAGCCCGAAAATGCCAGTCACAGCGGTACCGATCCACAAAATGCCAAACAGGACGGCGAGTTTAATGTGGATCGCCTTCTTGGCGAAGCCGGTGTAGAGCATGGCGGGTAGCAAAAGAGCTGAGGGGATGGCGAAACAGAGGTGGATGCGGAGCCGGGCCAGGAGAACGGGATCTTCCTTGATCCAGTCGTAAATGCCGGGATGGACGAGACGGAGAACCACCTCGAAGCCGACCAAGGTGGCCATAACCGCCAGAAAGAAGACGAGATTGATTTGGCCGTGGAGGCGAACCTTACCGGCTTTTAGGGCGACCAGCGACAGGGCGAGCAGGATCGATGCGATGGCCACCGCTGTTTTGAGGGCGAGAATCAACGCAGGTCCGTTGAGCTCTTTTACAGGATCTTCCACCGCCACCTCGAAGGATTTCCAAAAAGCCCAGGCAACCCGAATGGCCGAGTGAACACCTGTTGCGAAGCAACAGTTTAAGCGGACTTGGGGCTTGGGCGGAAGGGGATCCGTGGGGAGGCGGAAGTGGGCCAAGGTCAGGTTGTGAGCCGATTGAGGATGGTGGCGGGGAAATTGGCGGGAATTTTCTTTTCTGGACTTGGAGCTGGGAGCGAAATCTCGGCAATAGGCATATCCCGGGTTAGCTCGCCAAGCGGAATGAGGGCAAAGCGGCCCCAGCAGAGGTTGGCGATACTCCAGCGGCCGACGATAGTTCCCTCGCCCTCGGTGCGGCCGATGTAAAGAACGGCATGTTGGTCTTGATATTGCTTTAGGAGGCGCATGGTGCCGTCTGATTCGCGGGAGCCTGTGAGGGTGAACGGTCCGACAAGATCGTGGCCGTTGCCTGAGAGAGTGGAACCATTGGCCCGTAGTTCAAGAGGGTCCATCCACTGCCTGCCGTGGGTCTCTTGTTCCCACCACCCCCGCCAACGACCGTTCGGAAACATGGTTTTAGCCCCGCAAATTGAACCTGGCTTGGATTGCCCCATTGCCCGACGAAAATGATAGGGTCTTGGATTGCAAAAGTGTTTAAAAAGCTTGGGGAAATGAAAAGCCGCGCCTGCTGGGGTTGTTTGTTAGAATGGGCAAAGCAAAACCAGACACAAATAGAATGAGGAAAAGCATGCCTGACCCATCCTACCTTCGAATTGACCGACGGGGTTTCACCCTGATTGAGCTGTTGCTGGTGGTGGCGATTTTGGCGGTGCTCATAGGGCTACTATTGCCCGCAGTGCAGAAGGTGCGAGAGCGCGCTAATGCTTTGTCTTGCCAATCGAAACTGGGCCAGATGGGTTTGGCGTTGAGCCAATATGGCGAGGCGCATCGTTATTTGCCGGCGGGGTATAGGTCGAAGGTGGAAGGCCAGATGGAAACCGGCCCCGGTTGGGGCTGGGCGAGCGAGATTTTGCCTTGGATGGAGCAAGATCCGCTGAGTGGGAGTATTGATTTTTCAGTCAGCCCGCTGGATGCGAAGAACCGGCAGTGTTTGAAACAGAAGTTGTCGATATTCAGATGCCCGGGCGACCCGTTGGGCGAAACCCTTGAAATTCAACTGCCTATGGCTGTTGGCCAACAGCCCAGGGATGGGGAGCCGCCTGAGGGGCCCTATGCAGAGATGTTGGAAGTGGTGCCAGTGACCTATGTGGGGTTTTGCGGAACCACGCCTGTCGACCAGCCGGGTAACGGCCTGTTGTATCGCAATAGCAAGGTGGCCAAGCGGGATATTGAAGACGGTGAAAGCCACACGCTGATAGTGTGCGAGCGAGGCAGTTGGGTGGGGGCGTCGCTATGGCAGGGGATGCTGCCGGGTGTGAAGCCACCGCAGCCGACTGGTTATGGATATTTGGGCGGGCCGAAGGCTGAACCAAGCTTGGATGAGATAGTGGTTCAAGCCCACCCTGCCGCGTTCACACTGAGCCGAGTGGAGAAGGCCTTGAATGCCAGGCCCCAGCCGCTAGACGGATTGGGGAGCTACCATACCGCCGGCACGCAGGCGGTATTCGCTGACGGTCATGTTCAAGCCTTCACAGACAAAACCAGAGTGGAAATACTGAAGGCGTTGGTGACCCGATCGGGTGGTGAAGTAGCAACCTCTGAGTGAACTTTACCTGCAATTTTTCTTTAAACCCGAGTAACGCAATGCCCTTATTGCCTGTTTGGATGCTGAACATTCAATTGGTGTTCGCACAACCTGTCGCCGAAATGGTCATTCATGATTTCGAGGGGGCGAGCATGGGAGGCTGGAAGGCAGAAGGGGATGCTTTTGGCAAAGGTCCCTCTGGCGGGGCCTTGCCTGGCCAAATGGGCGTGAGTGGTTTTTTGGGCAAGGGTCTGGCCAACAGTTTCCACGGAGGGGATAAGACCACCGGCACCCTCACCTCGCCCGTATTCACCCTGAAAAGCAATACCCTGTCTTTCCTGATGGGTGGTGGCCGGTCGGAGGATGTGGGTGCGGAGTTACTGGTGGAAGGTCGGCGGGTCCGTTTGGTCAGCGGTGAGGAGTCTGAGGAACTGCGGTGGATGTCGTGGGATGTGCGCGAGCTGAAGGGCCAAAGTGTTCAGGTGCGGTTGTTTGACCGGGCCACGGGTGGTTGGGGGCATATTCTGTTTGATCAGTTGGTGCAAGGGGATGAGGCCCGGGCGGAACCGATTCCATACACAGCTTTGGAGTATCGCAAGTCAGCGGGTTATTACCGGGAGAGGTATCGTCCGCAGTATCATTTCACGCCCGAAATCAACTGGATGAATGATCCCAACGGCATGGTCTATTTTGAGGGCGAGTACCACCTTTTCTATCAGTACAACCCGTTTGGCAATTCATGGGGCCACATGAGTTGGGGCCATGCCGTTAGCAGAGATTTGGTGCATTGGGAGCATTTGCCTTTGGCGTTGGCCGAGGAAAACGATGTGATGATTTTTTCGGGCAGTGCCGTGGTGGACTGGAATAATACCAGCGGGTTTGGCAAGGCTGGCAAGCCGCCGCTCATCGCCATCTACACCGGGCACCACACGAAGAAGCCACTGCAAAACCAGCAGATCGCCTACAGCAATGACCGTGGCCGGACTTGGACCAAGTATGCGGGCAATCCGGTGCTGGACATTGGTGAGAAGGACTTTCGCGATCCGAAGGTGTTTTGGCACGAACCAACCCAGGCTTGGGTGATGGTGGTGTCCATGGCAGAGCAGAAGAGGCTGCGCTTTTACGGCTCGCCCAACCTGAAGGAATGGAAGCTACTGAGCGAGTTTGGCCCTGCAGGCGTGGCTAACAAGGCGAACTGGGAATGCCCGGACCTGTTTGAACTGCCGATCCGTGGTGAGAATGGGGCCAGCCGGTGGGTGCTGGAAGCGGACATGGGCAATGGATCTGTGGCGGGCGGTTCGGGTGGCGAGTATTTCACAGGAGAGTTTGATGGAACCACCTTCAAGGCAGATTCGAAAGAATCGCAATGGGTGGATTATGGCCGGGATTTTTATGCGCCCGTGTCGTGGGCTGACATTCCCAAGGCTGATGGCAGGCGCATCTGGATTGGTTGGATGAACAACTGGGAAACCTGTTTGAACCCTACCAAGCCGTGGCGCAGCGCCATGTCGGTTCCACGAGCTTTAGAACTGGCCCGAGTGGATGGCAAATTGCGCATGGTTCAGACCCCCGTGGTGGAACTGCAGAGTTTGCGCGGGCCGGAGACCCGCCTGACAGGCAAGACGCTGGAAGGCAAGGCGATGGCGGTGGGTCTGCGTGGGCAGCACCTGGAACTGGAGTTGGAGGTGGACCCAGGCACCGCTACGGAGGTGGGTGTGCGGGTGCTGAAGGGCAAAGATGAGGAAACCACCATCCGCTACCAACCAATGGCCAAAAAACTGACAGTGGACCGGACGCGCTCTGGCGATGTGCGGTTTGATCAGAGGTTTGCCGGGGCCTATTCGGCACCGCTGGCCACCACCGTCGCGGGCACTATCAAGCTGCGGGTGCTGGTGGATGCCTCGTCAGTAGAGGTGTTTGGCAACCAGGGAGAAACTGTGCTAACCAATTTGGTGTACCCGAAACAAGACAGCGACGGGGTAGAGTTGTTCGCAAGCGGAGGCGCGGCGCGGGTGGTTTCGTGCAAAGCGTGGCCTTTGAGATCGATCTGGACGAAAGAGCGGGCCAAATAAGGTTTAGGGCGGCATGTGAGGCAAAGCTGTTCTTGCCCCGGCGGCCCTGATCGCTTCCAATGGATTTCCCGCCTGTTGATTGAGAACCTGCCCATGCGTTTATACCTGTGGACCTTGCTGGCCTTATGTCTGATTTTTCAGGCGGGCAAGGGGCACGCTCAGAACTTGCCCAAGGTGGTGGCTGAGCGGTGTGTGAGTTGCCATGGCCCGACAAAACAAAAAGGTGGCCTGCGATTGGACACGGCGGGATTTGCCGCCAAGGGTGGTGACTCGGGTGTTATTTGGAACAAGGAAAAGCCATCGGACAGCCCGATTCTTGCCCGGGTGCGGGCAACGGATAGTGAACGGATGCCACCGAGTGGCCCGGCACTTTCCGTGGAAGAGATTGGCCAACTAAGTCGGTGGCTGGAAACCAAGCCATGGGAGGGCAAAACCGAAAAAACGACTAGCGACCATTGGTCTTTTCAGCCCATTCGGGATCCGGTTTTGCCAATGGTGGACAAGCCGAGCTGGAGCCGTTCACCCATTGATCGATTTGTTTTTGACGGTTTGCGCAAGCAAGGGCTTGTGCCCTCGGATCGGGCAGACAAGCGCAGCCTTATCCGGCGTGTGTCGCTGGACATGATCGGGCTGCCGCCCTCGCCCGAGGAGGCGGCGGCGTTTGAGGCAGATAGCGGAGCGGATGCCTATGAGAAGCTGGTTGACCGGCTATTGGCGTCGCCGCGTTATGGCGAGAGGTGGGCCCGGCATTGGCTGGATGTGGTGCGTTTTGCGGAAAGCAACGGATTTGAAACCAACACGGCGAGGCCCAACGCCTGGCCCTACCGAGACTGGGTGATTGGGGCATTGAACAGCGACATGCCCTATGACCGGTTTTTGAAATTGCAGTTGGCGGGGGACCAATTAGGTGACCCGGTGGCCATGGGATTTTTGGTCGGTGGGCCATGGGATGAGGTGAAAAGCCCTGATATAAGCCTTACCTCGCAACAGCGGGCGGATGAGCTGGCTGACATGACGGGTACTGTGGGTTCGGCAATGATTGGCCTGACGGTGGGCTGTGCCCGGTGTCACACGCACAAATTCGACCCGATCACGCAGACGGATTACCATGCGATGGTGGCCTGTTTTTCGGGTGTGGAGCACGGCAACCGGCCGTTGCCTTTGGGCCGTGAGAAGGAAGAGCGACTTTCGGCCTGGAGGAGTGCCGAGGCGGAGTTGGAGAAAAAGCTTTCGGCCCATGTTTCGATTGCCAGGCCGGGCAAGTTGGTGTTGATGGGGCCAGGCCAGATGATTCAGCAACCCACGGGGCGAACCGAATTTGAAGCGGGCCTGGCCCGGGGCCATCAGGGAGATTTGGGTTCGTGGAAGCGGTGGCCGACCGTGGCAGGCGGATATTTTTGGTGGGAAAAGCCCCAAGCAGGAGTTGTTTCCATTCAAAAGCCGGCGCTTGAAGGCAAGTGGAGGGTTTGGGCCAGTTGGGGAGCCGGTTGGCAGACCCACGCACCTGATGCCCGGCTGGTTTTTGATGCTGACGGGGACCTTGGCACCACGCAAGACCGGCGTGAAATGCTGGCGGTGGACCAACGGATGTTCGCCGACGGTACGCCTGCCAGCTCTTCTGGCGGGGCAGGCAAAAAGCTGTGGAGTGGCTGGCGTTTGGCTGGGGAGGTGGACCTTCAGGCTGGCAGCCTGATTGGTTGGACCCGGGGCGAAAAGGGTGGAGTGATCACGGCAAGTGACTTGTTGTTTGAACGGGCTGATCAGCCTAATCAGCCTGCTTGGGTGCAGCCACGGGGGCGTCAACCTGTTAGCCGGATGGCGAACATCGAGCGTTTTGGCCCGCGGAAGGCGCGTTACGCGCGAATGACCATTCGGGCCACCAACGGAGCGGAGCCGTGCATTGATGAGCTGGAGTTGTTTGGCCCTGAAGGGGCGAAGAATTTGGCATTGGGTGCAAAGGCTACATCGTCTGGTGATTATTTGGGGAATGAATTTCACAAGCTGCAACATGTGAACGATGGCGTTTATGGCAATTCGAGAAGCTGGATTTCGAATACCGCAGGCAAGGGTTGGGTGACCCTAGAGTTACCGCAGCCTGTGATGGTGGATCGAATTGTCTGGAGCCGGGATCGGGGTGTGACTCCGCCAACCTTTGGCGATCGGGTGGCGACGGACTACACGCTAGAAACATCGATAGACGGGAAAACTTGGGAGTTGGCTGCGGATTCGGGGGATCGGGTTGCAACCAGCGTTTTGGCGGCTGGAGCACCGTGGCTTTTGAGGCCGGACCTTGAACCCGCGGAGGCGGCAGGGCTGGAAGCGATGGAGAAAGAGCTAGCCCGTTTGCGTGGTGAGATCGCGGCTTTGGGCCAGGGCAGATCGGCGTATATAGGTAGGTTGAGCCAGCCGGGGCCCACCAAGCGTTTTCACCGGGGCGACCCGTTGCAACCGCGTGAGGAAGTTCAGCCTGGCGGCATTGAGGGCATAGGGTCGGCGCTTCGGCTGGAGAAAAACGCGCCTGAAGGGCAAAGGCGGTTGAGTTTGGCAGAATGGATCACGGATCCTTCGCATCCGTTGACCCGGCGGGTGATAGTCAACCGGCTGTGGCAACATCATTTTGGCGAGGGGCTTGCAGGCACGCCCAGTGATTTAGGCATCAATGGCGGGAGGCCCAGCCACCCTGAATTGCTGGATTGGCTGGCATGTGAACTGGTGCGAAAGGGCTGGAAGCTGAAGGCAATTCATCGGGAGATGGTGCTTTCGGAAACCTATTGCCAATCGAGCCTGGCGAGGCGTGAAGGGTTGGAGAAGGATGCGGGTAACCGGTGGTTGTGGCGGTTCTCGCCTAGGCGGCTTGAGGCGGAGCCCCTTCGCGACAGCATTTTGGCGATATCGGGGAATTTGGATCTGTCGATGGGTGGTCCGGGTTTTGACCTGTTCGAGTCGAACAGCAATTATGTGAAGGTGTATAAGGCCAAGGAAGTGTTTGGCCCATCGGAATGGCGACGGATGATTTACCAGAACAAGCCGCGGATGCAGCTTGATGGGGTTTTTGGGGCCTTTGACTGCCCTGATGCAGGACAGGTGACGGCGCGGCGGGGTCGGTCGATCACGCCACTGCAGGCGTTGAACCTGTTGAACAGCCGGTTTTTGATGGATCAGTCGGGGATTTTGGCGGCGAGGCTGCGTCGGGAGGCGGGTGAGCAGGTTGAGGCAGAGGTTGACCGGGCATTTGCGCTTTTTTTCAACCGGAATCCGGATGCTGGCGAGCGCGCGGCGGGCGTGGTGCTTGTGAAGTCAGATGGCCTGGAGGCTTTTTGCCGGGCCCTTTTCAACACCAGTGAATGGATATGGGTGGAGTGACCGAACATGAACCAGCACCCATTATTGAACCGTCGGGATTTTATGTCGGACCCTGCCTGGGGTTTGGGTGGGATTGCGCTAGCGTCTTTGTTGGCTCAGGAGGGTAAGGGTGCGCCTACTCGGCCGGTGATTGACCTGCGTGACCCGTTAGCCCCGAGAGCGGGGCATTTTAAGGCGAAGGCCAACAAGGCCTTGGTGATATTTTGTTCTGGTGCGTTGAGCCAGATCGACACTTTTGATTACAAGCCTGAGTTGGTGAAGCGGCATGGCCAGCCCATGCCTGGCGGTGACAAGCTGGTGACTTTTCAGGGTACGCAAGGGAATTTACACCAGCCGGTGTGGAAATTTAGGCCGAGGGGCCAATCTGGGAAGATGGTGAGCGACCTGCTGCCGAATCTTGCAGCTTTGGCTGATGAATTTTGTTTTGTGCATTCGATGACGGCAAAGAGCAACACGCATGGCCCGGGCGAAAACCAGATGAGCACAGGCTTCACGCTGGACGGTTTTCCGGGGATGGGTGCGTGGGTGAGCTATGCGTTGGGGACGGAAAACCGGGATCTGCCTGCGTTTGTGGCCATTCCTGACCCGCGTGGATTGCCGCAGGTGGGGCCCAATAATTGGAATAGCGCATTTTTACCGGCGGTGTTTCAGGGTGTGCCTTTTGGTGCGAACAGGCCTATTCCGCATCTTTCGCGGCCAGTGGGGCTGTCGGAGGCGACAGATAACGCCACCCGGGACTATGCCACCCTTTTGATGCGCAAGCATCTTGAGAGGCGGGGAGAGGACACAGACTTGGCGGCGCGGGTGGCCAGCTACGAGATGGCAGCGCGGTTGCAATCGCGGGCAGCCCAGGTGGCGGATTTGTCGGATGAACCGCAATGGTTGCTGGAGGCCTATGGGGCCAACCAAGCGGACCCCAACAAGTCGGGATTTGCCAAAAACTGCATTCTGGCCCGAAGGCTCCTGGAAAAGGGCGTACGGTTTGTGCAGTTATTCAATGGTTCGTATGCGATGGGAGAGGGAGTTGGCAACTGGGACGGGCACAAGGTGCTGGCCCAGCAATACCCGGTTCATGCGGGGATATTGGACCGGCCGGCGGCGATGCTGATACGAGATTTGAAGAACCGGGGGCTATTGGAAGACACGGTTGTGGCGTTGGTGACTGAATTTGGGCGGATGCCAACTTTTCAGGCTGGAGCCAGCGGTCGCGACCACAACCCCAAGGGTTTCACGGTTCTTTTGGCTGGTGCTGGAATTCGGGCGGGTTCGAGTTATGGAGCGACTGACGCATTTGGTCATCAGGCGGTGGAGAAGGTGTCGAGTGTGCCGGACTTGCATGCGACGCTGCTGCATTTGCTGGGTTTGGACCATGAGCGTCTGACCTGGTACCACAACGGGATTGAGCGGCGGTTGACGGATGTGCATGGGCATGTGCTGAAAGAAGCGCTGGCATAAAATTTCGAGAAAAAGCAGGCGAATTGCAGACCGCAAAGTTGGCCGATGGCCCCCTGTTGGCCGGATATTTCCATCTACCCCAGATTTCCCAACTCTTGACAAATGGACCGTTTTTAATTGGATAATCAGGAAGTCCAAAAATATCGGACAGATATGGAAATCGTTTGCCGCGAGGGATTCGCCATGGCCGCAATGAAAAAGAGTCGTCGTACGCGTTTGGCGCTGGAGTTGCTGGAGTGTCGGGTGGTTCCGGCCACCTTCATTGTGAGCCGATCGGATGATGACAACACCACTCCTACTGTGAGCACGCCGAACCTGAGCCTGCGTCAGGCGATATTTTTGGCCAACCAGGACAGCGATCCTTCGTCAACCATCAATATTCAGGTACCGGTCTGCCGTTTGACGATAGCCAACACGGCAGGAGGTCAGGACAACGAGAACCTATACGGCGACTTGGACCTGACTAAGGCCGAGCACACTTACATCATTCAGCAGGTAAACCCGACCAGTCCGGTGACCATCAGCCAAACCCAGAGTGACCGGGTTTTTCAGGTGTTTCCGGGTGTGAAGGTGCAATTCAACAATGTGACGATTAATGGTGGCAAGGCGGTGGACGATGGCACCCAGGGTGCCCAGCCGGGAAAAACGAACGCGATGGGTGGTGGCATTTTGGGGAGGATTCCCACGAACGATTACGGCTCGACCGTGATTTTGCAGGGATCTGAAATATCTGGTAATTCGGCGATTGCGTCCGAGAACTTCAACGCCCAGGGTGGTGGCATCCATCTGGATGTGGGCAACAGCCGGGAGGATTGGCTGGGGGTTAAGCTGTCGAATGCCAAGGTGCAGAAGAACACGGTTCAGGCTGGCAACGGTGGCAACGGGAATTTTGGTGGTCAAGCCAGTGGTGGTGGCATTTCGCTCAACCAAGGACAAATAGGTGTTGAGGGCGATAGCCTGATTGCCAACAACACGGTCACCGCTGGCAATGGGGGATCACCGGTCAGTTTGGGTTCGGTCAATGGCGCGCTGGGTGGCACGAGTCTGGGTGGTGGGGTGTATATGGCCAAGGGAATATTCATTGTGAATGGCCAACTGACCATGCAGGGGAACAGTGCCCTGGGGGGTAATGGCAGTGCTGGTATTGTGATCAGCAACAAGGGAGTGGAATCGGTAGGCAACGGTGGTGGCGGTGGCAGCAGCCGTGGCGGTGGCTTGTACATGGGTACCGGAGAGATTTATACAGGCTCGGGCAAAGGGTTCAGCTTCAATGTGCTGGCTAATGAGGCGCGGGCTGGGGCGGGAGCAAACGCGGCCGCCGGGGTGGGTGATGGTGCCCTTGGTGGCGCGGGCGGCGATGCGTTGGGAGGCGGGGTCTATCTGGGTCAGGCTAGCTTTGTCTTTAACTCGGCCTCGTCGGCCATTCAGGAA
>Ga0255132_1000066_pt1 | contig 37775 bp, 39 predicted proteins | sample Law_Law_RepA_8d_FD_188551 | JGI IMG/M metagenome (GOLD analysis project Ga0255132, IMG submission 188551) | Freshwater microbial communities from St. Lawrence River, New York, United States - Law_Law_RepA_8d | ecosystem: Environmental > Aquatic > Freshwater > River | place: USA: New York...
TGGCCCCCGTATTGGCCCCCGTATTGGCCCCAGTGGTGACCTCTCAAGTGGCGACCTCCCCGGTGGTCATCTCGAAATCCGAGCCAATCCACGAGCCGATGGTGACCCGAGTGCCTGTGGCTGAAAAGCGTGTCGAGTCGGTCAAGGTGGCCGTGGCAGAGAAGCCTTCAGTGCCAACGACTCCCCCTCCGGCCCTTCCGGCGCACGTCCCAGAAATTGTTGAGCCCGCGGTCGTGGTGCCCTCACCCGCACAAGAGGTTGCGAAGCCTTCGGTGGTACCCCCAGTCGTGGTTGTGCCCCCAGTTGCGGTAAAGACCCCAGTCGTGGATGAAACACATCCGATCACGGTCGCCGAAATTCATCCGGAACGTTCGGCCCCGACAGTAGCCCCGCTTTCCACTCCCGTTGCTGAGTCCATAGTTCCGTCCGAGAGCTCTGTTTCAGCATCAGCGCCGCCTTCCGCTCCGGCGGCAACTTCCGGATCAACGCCTGCCTCAACTTCGGGTCCAGCGCCGAGCGCTGCCCCTGTCCCGCCCCCTGTCCAGACAGGTCAGTTGGTCGGTCGTATCGACCTCAGTCAGTTCGGTTATGGCGGTCGCACGACTCGCGGTGTGAGCACGCCGCCGCCGCAGCCGCCGCCCGCCCGCCCGGCGCCTCCGGTCGTCCGAGACGATCGCCGTGGTCCGCCTCCTCCGCAGCCAGGGCGTCCTGGTGGCTCGTCCTACCAAGGCTCTTCCTACCAAGGTTCTGGGTATCAGGGGTCCCGCCCAGGTCAGCACCAACGCCCGGGTCAGTTTGGTCGTCCCGGTCAGATGGGTGGACGTCCCGGTGTCGCCGCAGGACCCGGTCCCCGACCTGTCCCAGTTGCGGCGCGTCAACAGTTCGCCGCGGACGCTCCATTAATTATTATGCGTCCGCCCATTGTGGTGCGGGAATTGGCCGAGCAGATGGGCAAGAAGCCCTTCCAGATTATTGGCGACCTCATGCAGATGGGGGTCTTTGCGACAGTAACCCAGACCATCGACGGTGAGGCGGCGGTAAAGATCTGTGCAAAGCACGGTATTCGGTTCGAGACCGAGAAACGCGACAAGGCGGCCCACTCCGTCAATGTTCCCAAGGAGGAGAAGCTCGAACTCGACAGCGAGGACAAGCCCGAGACGCTCAAGTCGCGTCCCCCGGTGATTACCATCATGGGTCACGTGGACCACGGCAAGACCTCGCTCCTCGATGTCATCCGCAAGGCGAATGTCGCTTCGGGTGAGGCCGGTGGCATCACCCAGCACATTGGTGCTTACTCCATTCAGTATCCTCATCCCAACACGGGTAAACTGGAGAGTCTGACCTTCCTGGACACCCCGGGTCACGCCGCCTTCTCGGCCATGCGGGCTCGCGGAGCTAACGTGACCGACATCGTAGTTCTGGTCGTGGCATCCAATGACGGTGTGATGCCCCAGACCCTGGAAGCGTTGGCGCACGCCAAGGCGGCCAAGGTTCCTATCATCGTTGCGGTTAACAAGTGCGACCATCCGAACTCCAATCCGATGAAGGTGCGGCAGCAGCTTCAGGACAAGGGATTGGTGCCTGACGATTGGGGTGGCGACACCCAGTTCGTGGAATGCTCAGCGATCACCAAGAAGGGAATCGACCTCCTCATCGATTCCATCCTGCTTCAGGCGGAGTTGCTCGAACTCAAGGCCAATCCGGATCGCAATGCCAAGGGTAACGTCATTGAATCTGGCGTCGATGCCGGTGGGTCGGTAGCTACGGTGCTGGTTCGCAAGGGAACGATGCGCATTGGCGACGTGATCATTTGTGGAGAGCACTACGGCAAGGTGCGCGCCATGATGAACGAAGAAGGGCTCCGCCTGAAGGAGGCAACTCCGTCGGTGGCGGTTCGCGTTCTTGGGCTCAACGGAGTCCCGGATGCAGGGTCCGAGTTCAGCATAGTGGAGAACGAGCGAGCCGCTCGCGACCTGGCTGAGGAACGATCCAATTCCCGCAGAAAGTCTGAGTTAGACGGCGATCGTCGCAAGACCCGGACTTCGTTGTCAGATCTCTTTGGACGCATCGGCGACCTGACTGCAAAGGTGCTTAAGGTGATCGTCAAGGCCGACACCCAGGGATCGGTGGAGGCCATCGTTGGTGCACTTCGCGAGATCAAATCCCAAAAAGTCTCGCTCGAGGTGGTCAACAGCGCTGTCGGAGCCATCAATGTTTCAGATGTCAATCTGGCTCGGGGTTCCAAAGCGGTCATCCTTGCCTTCCACACTCGCGTCGACAACAACGCTGCTGAGGAAGCCAAGCATCATGCCGTCGAAATTCGCCTCTACGCGATCATCTATGAGTTGATTGACCAGGTGAAGGAAGCCATGGCAGGACTTCTGGATCCTCTCCTCAAAGACGTGATCGTCGGCCAGGCCGAGGTTCGCAACATTTTCGATCTCTCCAAGGGCGGGCGGGTCGCCGGTTGCGCCGTCACCAACGGTCGTCTGGTCCGTGGCAAAATGCGTCTTCGCCGCCGGGGTAATCTGGTTTACGAAGGTGTTTCACTCACCCTCAAGCGCTTCCAGGACGAAGTGAATGAGGTTCGTTCGGGCATGGAGTGCGGCGTGCGCCTGGATGGCTTCGATGACTATCAAGAGGGTGACATCATCGAGTGCTACTCCGTAGAGAAGATCGCAGCCAAACTTGAATAACGCATACCGCTGTGTCCTCCCATCTACCACCGGCTCCGAGTCGGCGTATCCAGCGGGTGACCGAGCTTCTCAGGCGAGAAGTCAGTGAACTCTTGCGGCGTGAGTTGAATGTCGAGGAGGTAGGGCTTCTCTCGATCAACGAGGTGAAGGTGGCTCCGGACCTCAAGACGGCCACCGTGTTTGTCGGTTTTGTCGGCAACCGTCAGCAACGGGCCGCCGCTCCCGAAAAACTGGCCAAGCGAGCCAAGCACATCCAAATGATGCTCGGTTCGCAGTTGAGTATGAAGTGGACGCCAGTCCTCAACTTCCTGCTCGATGAATCCGTGGAGAAGGGCAATCGGGTGATCGCCATTCTTGAAAGTATTGAGAAAGGTAACTCTCCCAGTGCCTGAAGCACTGGCAGACACCATCTTTCCCCAGCCATGCGTTCCTCAGAAATGCCCAAGGCGGTGGAGAATATCCTGGCTGCCATCGATGCAGCACAGGCGATTCTCGTCGTAGGACATATCCGTCCAGACGGCGACTGCATCGGGAGTCAGGTGGGTCTAGCGCTCGCCCTTGAGGGGGCTGGCAAGGACGTCACTGTCTGGAATCAGGATCCAGTGCCCGACAAGTTGCGGTTTCTTGATCCGGACAAGCGCGTGCGCAAACCCACTTTGGGGCGTCAGTTTGACCTAGTAATCGCTACGGACTGTGCAGCCTTAGACCGGATGGGGCGGGTTACAGAATTTCTGCCCGACGGTGTGGTGTTGGTGAACATCGATCACCACGCGTCCAATACTCGCTATGGCAAACTCAACTGGGTTTCGCCCCGGGAACCGAGCACGGGCGAGTTGATTTTCGACCTCTGCAAATGGGCCGGTTGGAAAGTGACCCAACCGATGGCGGATTGTCTGTTTACCGCTGTCAGCACCGATACCGGCAGTTTCCAGTACCCGAGTACCACCCCGGATACGCTGCGCACCGCCGCTGAGTTAGTGGAGCGGGGGGCCGGTCTGGGTCGGATCTGCCAAGAGGTGTACCAGAGCTACCCCATGACGCGGGTGCGTCTCCTGCGCCACGTCTACACCCATTTTCGAGTGTCCGATGGCGGTCAGACCGCCTATTTCTGGCTCAAGAAGCGTGACTACACCCGAGCCGGGGCCTCGACCGAGGAAAGCGAAGGCCTGATCGACCATATCCGAGCCATTGACGGCGTGATCGTCGCGATGGTCTTCGAGGAGGTTAGCGATGATGTCACCCGGGTGAGTTGGCGTTCCAAGTCAGCCCGTATCGATGTCGCCTCCATCGCCCAGCGATTCGGTGGGGGCGGACACAAGGCCGCCGCCGGTGCGCGCATCGAGGGAAAGCCATTGGGAGTCCAACGCCGGGTCCTCAATGAGGTTCGTAAATCTCTCAAAGCGTCCGCCTGAGCACGGCCTTTTTAGATTGCTCTCCGACGGCTCTAATCCGTTCTGATCTTTAAGTTTCCGATGGCCTTACCCACCCTCTCGCCCCTCGACGGGGCCCTGTTGGTCGACAAGCCCGCGACATGGACTTCCCATGACGTGGTCGCCAAACTGCGCAACCACTTCCGCCTGCCCAAGGTCGGCCACTGCGGAACGCTGGACCCCATGGCCACTGGCCTGCTCATCCTCGTGCTGGGCAAGGCGACGAAATATTCCGAGCGATTGATGTCTTCGGACAAGGTGTACGAGGGGGTGATGAGGTTCGGTGAAACTACCGATTCCTACGATGCCGACGGGGAGTTGGTGGACTCCATGCCGGTGCCGCCTCTCTCGTTGGACGACATGAACGAGGCCGCGACAGCTTTCACCGGGGATATTCTTCAGACGCCGCCTATGGTGAGTGCGGTTAAGATCGGTGGTACGCCCCTGTACAAACTGGCTCGCAAGGGTATAGAGGTCGCCCGCCAAGCTCGACCTATCCATGTCTACACCTACCGCTTTGATGACTACGAGGAGCCCTTCGCCTATTTTCGGGTGAGCTGCACGAAGGGAACCTATATTCGCAGTCTGGCCCATGACCTGGGTCAGAAGCTTGGCTGTGGAGCCCATCTGACCCGATTGCGTCGCGTCACCAGCGGTCGGTTCGATGTGGCCGATGCCGCACCGTTGTCGGAGATTCTTCAGTGGGATCTTCCCGTCCTCGAGAAGCACATCATCCCTTTCCTGAAGCTCAAATCCTACGAGTAGGCTTGCAGGCGGAGGGGTTGCTCCAGAATCCTCTGTCGTCATGCCCTCCGAAGGTTCTCCAACCTCTGTGGAAGTCCGCGCCGTGCCGGATTCCCGGCGGGCTTGGCTATTCCGCGGTTTGGCCCTGATGGCGCCCGTGCTCGCTGTGTTGGGCATCGAATGGGCCTTAAGGTGGGCTGGACACCACCGGCCCACGGCCTTTTGGCTGGAGTCTGGGGACGGAATGCTTCGAGCTAATCCAGCCTTCGGTGCGGCCTATGTCGGCGAGACCCAGGCTCGGATGCCTCGGCCCTTGAAGATTCGCGAGCAGAAGGAATCCGGAACGCTGCGGGTACTGGTGTTGGGCGAGTCGGCGGCCCTCGGTGATCCGGAACCTGGATTGGGCATGCCCCGCTTCCTTCAGGCACAATTGGAAGCGCGTTTCCCAGGCCGCAAGGTCGAGGTGCTCAATGCCGCGATCACAGCCCTGAATTCCCACGCGCTGCGTCGGATCGCCGCAGACTCCGTCCGACTGGGAGCGGATGCGTGGGTTCTCTATCCGGGCAACAATGAGGTTCACGGCCCTTTTGGTCCGGCGAGCAACCCTCTCGGAAAAGCCCCGTCCCTCGCGGTCGTGCGCGCCGGATTACTGCTGCGTAGCACCGCCATCGGCCAGTGGATCTTCCGAATTCAAGAAGGGCAGGGTGAGGGGCTTTCGCTGGCGCCGCGATGGGCCGGTCTCGAAACCTTTTCCAAGAACCATCTGGCCGCGGAGGACCCTCGGTTGGAAGTCGTGCGCGAATCTTACCGGCGTAACCTCACCGATTTGGTGCGCTTCGGGGTCGAGTCCGGCGCCCAGGTGCTCTTGGGGACGATGGCGGTGAACTTGTCGGATTGTCCGCCGTTCGGTTCGCTGCCACTGGAGGGGTCACCCCAGGTCCTTTCTCAATGGAAAGACCTCTCCGAGCGGGGGCGGGCTCAAGACGCGGCCGGCGACTGGACGGGTGCCGTGGAAAGCTGGACCCAAGCCGTGGCCTTGGCACCCAGTCATGCCGAGAGCCGGTTTCAGCTGGGTCTGGCCCGCCTTAATGCCGGCGATGCGGTCCGCGGAACCATCGACCTCGAAGCGGCTCGTGATTTGGACACCCTCCGATTCCGTGCCGATTCCCGAATTGTAGCCATCACCCGCGAAGTGGCCGCTGCCGCTGCCTCGCCCCGGGTGCTATTGGTGGATGCCGCCTTGGAACTCAAGGGAGAGGATCCACAGCGCCCGCCGGGCGCAGACTTGTTCTTTGAGCACGTCCACTTGAGGCCCGAGGGCAATGACCGCCTTGCCCGCTTGTTTGCCAAGGCCTTGGTGGCGCGCTTGCCCGAAGGGACGGTGTCCTCGCCTCTCTGGGCGACCGAGGCGGCGTGCCGGACTCGCCTCGGCTGGAATCCGCACGCCGAAGTCCGGCTGTGGACCCAAATTCGGGCGCTGTGTCAGAAGCCGCCGTTTTCGTTCCAGAGTAACAAGGAGGCCCGGGATCGATTTTTGGATGACCGGTTGGCCGAGGCCAATGCCGGAGCTCGTAAGGCCGGGTTGGGTGGTTCCATCCAGGCTTTAGAGTCCGTAGGGACTCAGTACCCGACAGACTGGCAATTGGCCGAGCAGTCCGCCCGACTCCTGCGTCAAGGTCGGCGCTGGACCAACGCCATCGAGGCTTGGAAGCGGGTGGTCGCAGGTGCTCCGGACCACGTGGTGGCCTGGCACTTTTTGGGCGAAGCCCAGGCTCAGACCGGAGATCGCAGCGCTGCTCTCGAGTCCCAATCGCGGGCGTTGGCACTGCGACCTGATTTTGTTGAGGCAGCCTTAGCGTTGGGGCAGTTGTACGGCCAGTCGGGTCGCTTCCAAGAATCCATTACCGTTTTCGACCAAAGCCTAAGAAGGGATCCTCTAAATCTCGAAGCTCTGATTAACAAGGCGCTGACCCTGGAGGCGATGGGGCGTCGTGGGGAGTCCGTGCCTCTGCTGTCGCGCGCCATGACCGAACATCCTCAGTCTACGCTGCCGTGCGTTCGCTTGGGGGAATTGCTTTCGGCTCGCAAGGAGTACGCCGGTGCCGTTGCGGCCTTCGAGGAGGCGGCCCGCCGTGAGCCCTCTAATTTGGGGGTTCTCCAGCGCCTCGCCGGAGAACTGGGGCGCGCCGATCGACCAGCCCAGGCGGAGGCCGTGCTGCGTCGTGCGGTGCAGGTAGATTTGCAAAATGTCTCGGTGCGGATCGATCTGGGCGTGGCCTTGGCACGTCAAACTCGTTTCGCCGATGCGATCGTGGAGTTCGAGGCCGCGTTGCGGGCCCAACCGGACAACGCCTCGGCTCGAACCTATTTAGAACGGGCCCGGACCATGCTTTCCGCCGCACCGCAATCCAACGCCAACCGCAAACGCTAATGGGGTCCCTCCTTCGAGATTTCGCCCGATTCCTGATTCGGGAGAAGAAATGGTGGCTCGCGCCCCTGATTCTGATCTTGCTGCTGCTCGGGGCGGTGGTGGTCTTTTCTTCTAGTTCGGCGGTAGCGCCCTTCCTGTATCCGTTCCTCTGAGCCGCCGAACCAAGGCCGATCATGCACTATGTTCTGGGTATCTCCGGCCTCTACCACGATTCGGCTGCTGCGCTTTTAGGCGACGGTCGGATCTTGGCGGCGGTTCAGGAGGAACGTCTTTCCCGGCGCAAAAACGATGCCCGATTTCCCGAGCGGGCCATCCAGTCTTGCCTCGATCAGGCGGGCATCACGGCTGGGGACCTTGCGGCGGTGGCTTTTTACGAGAAACCCATCCTGAAGTTCAGTCGAACCTTGGAGGTGTTTTTGGGCTGGGCTCCTCGGGGAGGGCGCGCGTTTGCTCGAGCCATCCCTGATTGGCTGGGTGGCCGACTAGACCTCCGAGGCCGCATCCGATCTGCGCTACCAAAATTGCGAGTCGATTGCCCCATCTTGTTCACCACCCACCACGAGGCGCATGCGGCCAGCGCGTTCTTCCCGTCCCCCTTTGCCGAGGCGGCTATCTTGACTGTTGACGGGGTTGGGGAGTGGGCCACGACCACCATTGCTCGCGGATCCGGGGCTAAGATTAAGCCTTTGGAGGAGATCCGTTTCCCCCATTCTCTGGGGCTCTTGTATTCGGCCTTCACCGCCTACTGCGGATTCCGGGTTAACTCTGGGGAGTACAAGCTCATGGGCTTGGCGCCCTATGGGGAGCCGCACTGGGTGGACACTCTTTTGGAAGAAGTAGTTTCCCTGCATGAGGACGGTTCCTTCCGGCTCAATTTGGAGTACTTGGATCCACTGGCCGAGGACCACCTGACGAATGCGCGGTTTCATGACCGCTTCGGTGGGCCGCCCCGTCGTCCGGATGAGCCTCTGGAAAAACGCCATCTCGATCTGGCTCGATCCATACAAGCGGTGACCGAGCGGGCCCTATTGGGATTGGTCCGCCGCGCCCACGAGCAGACCGGCTCCGCCCACTTGTGTCTGGCCGGTGGGGTGGCCCTGAATTGCGTGGCCAATGGTCGGATCCTGCGGGAGGGACCTTTTGAGAAACTGTGGATCCAACCCGCTGCGGGAGACGCCGGGGCTGCCCTGGGTGCCGCCTTGGCGGCTTGGCATGGGCCCTTGGATCGCGGTGGCTTTGGCGCTCCGCGAACCCCGACGGCCTCCGACGCCATGGGTGGAGGTTTCCTGGGGCCTGAAGAATCTCCGGAAGCGGTCGAGGCTTCCTTGAAGCGATTGGATGCTGTTTGGGAACGGTTGGCTCCAGAGGTTCTTCAGGAGCGCGTCGTCGATGCGTTGATCGCAGGCAAGGTGGTGGGATGGGTGCAAGGACGCATGGAATTCGGTCCGCGCGCGTTGGGACACCGTTCCATTTTGGGCGACCCGCGGAGCCCGGACATGCAGTCGCGCATGAACTTGAAGGTCAAATTCCGCGAGTCCTTCCGGCCGTTTGCCCCGGCCGTGTTGGCCGAGCGGTCGGCGGAATTCTTCGGGCTCCAGGGAGAGTCCCCCTACATGCTGTTGGTGGCCCCGGTGGCGGATTCCCAACGGGTCCCATTGGCTCAGGAGGCCGAAGGGTTGGATCGATTGAAGCAAGTGCGGTCCACCTTGCCGGCCGTGACTCATGTGGATGGCTCGGCGCGGGTACAAACGGTGGACTCGGACCGCAACCCTCAGTTCTACGCATTGCTCAAGCACTTTGAGGCGAAGACCGGTTGTCCGGTGCTCATCAATACCTCCTTCAATGTTCGTGGGGAGCCGGTGGTCGCCTCGACCGAAGATGCCTTCCGTTGCTTCATCAACTCCCAGATCGATGTGCTCGCGGTAGGTCCCTGTTTTCTGGAGCGAGACCGACAACTCCACACCACCTTGCCCCGAGGCTTCGAGGCCATCCCGGACTAACCATGAGCCGACCCGAAACTGTCAGAAGCCTTCGCGACCGGTTTGCCATCGGCGCATCGCTCTTGCCTCCGGTGGCCTTGCTGATGTTCGCAGGTCGATGCGGATGGGTGCCGGTTTCGCCTCGAGCTTGCCTCGTAGCCATGCCTCTGGTGCTGGGGTTGGGGATGCTCTTTCCCGGAGTCTTCGCATCGTGGCACCGCTGGATCTCGCGGGGACAGGCTTGGTTGGGCGGGCGATTGGTTTTTCTGCTGCTTGTAGGGGTGTATGGGTTGGTGCTGATCCCGCTGGCATTTCTCATGCGTGGGTTGGGTCAGCGACCGGTCGATTTGTCGCGCTCGGGATCCAGTTGGGTCCGATCCAAAGGCTACGGTTCTTTGCGTGATCCGTTCTGATCGGCTCGTTCTGATCCTCGACAGGAATGGATTGGCTGTTGAAACTTTAGATGTTGCCTATGAAGAACTCTCTCTCTCTGGCCGTGGCGTGCACCGCCTTGGCTTCCGCCTCCGTTCTAATGGCCCACGACACGGGATCAAAACCCCATGATCATGGACCCTCACCCGTACCGGTGATTTTTCAGGTCGAGAAGAAGGGACCTGTGAAGGCGCCTGCGGCCCAGGACAAATCGCACGTGTCGCATGTCAGTGGTCAGGGTTTCTGGAAGTTCGCCCCGGTCACTACGGCGATGCCTGTTCCGGCCGAGGCTCAGCCCTTTGTGAAGGGCGCTCACGGCACGCTCATCGTCGATAGCGAGCGCGATGTGGTGTATTGGGGTCTGGAGAAGGTGGGTTGGATCGGCTTCAGCGATCGGCTGAAGAATTCCTGGATCGTGAAGGGGGATCCCTCGATCGCCTCAGGCAATTTGCACGGCGCGGACATTCTGCCGCGCAAAGGCCAGCTTCCGCTGGTGATCGCTGCCGACAACGTCGAGGGCGAAATCCTGTTGTCCGATACGACCTTCCGCACGGTGGAAAAGCTCAAGATCCCCGATGGAGGGCCCTATGCTGACAAGAAGGGCTGGGCTCCGACCGATGCGGCGTTCGCAGGCGACAAGACCCTTTGGGTCACCGATGGCTATGGCCGTCACTGGTTCATGGACGCCGATGCCAAGCCGATGAAGTACCGGGGTAATTTCTATGGTGGCGACAGCATGAGTCAGACGCCGCATGGCATCACCTTCGACCCCAAGCGCAACGAGTTGTATGTCTCGGCCCGGCCGGAGGCTCAGGTGCATGAGTGGTCGCTCAAGACACGCAAGTCGCTGGCGGTCCATCAGTTGCCCAAAGGAAGTGCGGCGTGCGACACCGATCTCTGGGGTGATTACCTGCTGGTACCCTGCCTCACTGGCCCGAACAACACCCCGGGTCCGCTCTACATCATCAACCTTAAGACCAAGGCCGTGGTCAGCACCATTAAGCCCAAGGAAGACCTTGGTTATGGGTATGCTCAGCACATGCATGACGCCTGCTGGTACGTGGTCGGCAAGGGACGCAACGCCAAGGTGTACATCCTCTTCACCGCTTGGAATCCGGGTGGCGTGGGCGCTTTGGAGTTGGTCAACATCAAGGACTGACCGGTCCTGATTTCGACTGTCCCAAGACTTTGTTCGACCATGCGCGCCTACCACGATCTGCTCCGGTTGGTTCTTGATCAGGGCAGTTTCAAGCCGGATCGGACCGGCACGGGTACGTACTCGGTTTTTGGGGCGCAGACCCGTTTCCGTCTGTCCGAAGGGTTTCCGTTGGTGACCACCAAGAAGGTTCACTTCAAGAGTGTCGCCTACGAATTGCTGTGGTTCCTTCGGGGTGACACCAACGTGCGATGGTTGCAGGAGCACGGGGTGAGCATCTGGAATGAGTGGGCCGATGCAGACGGAAACTTAGGTCGCGTGTACGGGGCCCAGTGGACCGATTGGCGCGGGGCTGATGGGCGTTCGATTCATCAAATCGATCAGGTCGTCGCGCAAATTCGCAAGAACCCCGACAGTCGCCGGCTCATCGTCAGCGCCTGGAATCCTTCCGAGGTGGATTCCATGGCGCTGCCGCCCTGCCACACGCTTTTCCAGTTTTACGTCAGTGAGGGAAAGCTCAGTTGTCAGCTCTACCAGCGCAGCGCCGATTTGTTCTTGGGCGTGCCCTTCAACATTGCCAGTTACGCTCTCCTGACTCACATGGTGGCTCAGGTGACCGGGTTGAAGGTGGGCGATTTCGTGCACACCTTCGGTGACTTGCATCTCTATTCCAATCACCTCGAGCAAGTGAAGGAGCAGTTGGCTCGCGAACCGCGCCCGTTGCCGACTTTGACCCTGAATCCGGATCGCCGGGAACTGCGGGAGTTCGCCTACGAAGACTTGGTGTTGTCGGGCTACGATCCGTACCCCGCCATCAAGGCTCCGGTTGCGGTTTGACGGGTGTTCTCTTTGAAAAGGCCCGTTGCCTGTGCAGGGGGCGGAGAATCGTTTTCTCGTTTTTGTTTAGTTTCATCGTTGTTGAATCTTTCCCATGAATCTTGAACTCCAGAACCGGGTGGTGCTGATCACTGGTGGCGCAGCAGGCATTGGTGAGGCCACGGTGCGTGCCTTTGCGGCCGAGGGGGCAATTGTTTGGTTTGCTGACCGCAACGCGGATCGAGGTCGGGCGTTGGCGGCGGAGGTGCCCCGGTCGGTCTTTGCTGAGGGAGATCTGGCTGATCCGATGTTTTGCGCAGAACTCATTTCCTCCGTGCTGCGGGAAGCGGGTCGTCTGGATGTCTTGGTCAACAACGCGGGTGTCAACGACAGCGTGTCCTTGAGTGGGTCCCCGACCGATTTTATGGCCTCGCTGCGGCGTAACCTGCTGCACGTGTTCGCCTTGGCGCATCATGCGCAGGAGGCTTTGTGCCAGTCCCGTGGGTGTATCTTGAATCTAAGTTCCAAGGTGGCGGAAACAGGGCAGGGCGGCACCTCCGGTTATGCAGCCGCCAAGGGGGCGGTGAATGCGCTCACTCGCGAATGGGCCGTGGCCCTGGCACCGCATGGAGTTCGGGTTAATGCCGTCATTCCGGCCGAATGCGATACCGACCAATACCAGCGCTGGTTCGCCTCGCAGCCCGATCCGCAGGCGGCCCGCGAGACCATTGAGCGGATGGTTCCTTTCGGGCGTCGCTTGACCTCTCCGGCCGAGATCGCTGCGACCTTGGTGTTTTTGGCTTCACCGCGAGCGGGGCATATCACGGGGCAGTGGATCCATGTCGATGGCGGTTACACCCACCTGGACCGGGCCATGACCGGCGGCCACCCGGGATGGTGACCTTGTTTGAGATTTTATACGAAGACGCCGACCTGCTGGTCTTGCGCAAACCGGCGGGTTTGGTCTGCCATCCGACCAAGGGTGACGAATTTTCCAGCTTGGTCAGTCGGGTGCGGATCCATTTGGGCTTTGAGCCTCACATGATTCACCGCCTCGACCGGGAGACGGGTGGGGTGATGGTTTTCGCCAAGACGGATGAGGCCGGGGCCGAGTTGCGCGCGTTGTGGGCGGCCGGCTTGGTGACCAAGGAGTATGTTGCTTTGGTTCGTGGCCGGATGCCGCTGGGCGAGGGGGCTATTGATGCGCCTTTGGGGCGAGAGGTGTCCAGTTCGGTGGCTATCAAGGACTGTGTTCGGCCGGATGGCGCAGCCGCTCGGACTCGGTGGCGCTGTGAGAGGCACTTCGAGCGCCAGAAGGAGGTTTATTCGTGGGTCCGAGTCTGGTTAGACACAGGGCGAAAACACCAAATACGCATCCACTTGTCGCATCTTGGCTATCCGATCTTAGGTGACAAAATCTACGGAGGAGACGAGCGGATCTACCTCGATTTTGTGGTCGGAAATCTTTCGGAGGCTCAACAGAAGTTTCTTCAGGTCCCGTTTCACGCCCTCCATGCGGAGCGGCTTTGGTTTCCTTGGAACGGCTCGGAATTGGGGTTTGTAGCCCCACCGGAGCCTTGGCTTTCCGACGCCGGCGCCGGCAAGGATGTCCCCTGGTTTGACGATCCCTATGCTCCGCCGGCGGAGTCGCGAACGTCCCGCCCCTCGGGTCCGTTCGTGCGGCCCTCAGCGGGCTCGGGCCCGTTGGTTCCAGGATTCAATTCCCAGGAGGGGTAAGGCGAAGGCGAAGGCGGCGTCTCGCTCGGGCGTATCAGCCCTCCGGAACACTTCGTAGATCGGCTTGCGGCGCTCAGGCGTCGCCACCGAACCTGGAGTGTGTGTCCAAAGCCCCAGGCGCAAGCCGCCTTCTTGGGCGTGATCCACGTGGCGGTGGAGGATGAAAGCGTCGATACCTGGTTCGCCAGCGACCTGATGCCACGCGTAGCAATAGGCTGCCGCTTGTAGGGTCTCACCCTCCGGGCCCTCCGGGGTGTGGAAGCCTTGCTCGCTCAGGATAACCCGTCGAGTGCGTCCCTGGAATTGGAGTTCGGGTTGTCCCAGAAACTTCCCGAGAGCCGCAATGTTTCGAAAGGTGATTCGCGGAGTGGTCTTCCAATCTGGTTGGGCGCTGGCATCCCGCCACGAGCGCGGGTTGAAGAGGTCTTCGGGGTAGGGATGGAACGCCAGATGCCAGTCGTAGTCTCCGCCGGACCGGGCCGCCTTGGCGAAGTGTTCGAGGAAGGGGCGCCCCGGGAAGACTTGGCCCTCTCGACCCCCGGGATAGGCAATATTCCAGTGATGTTCTAGGGAGAGGAACACTCGCCCATGGGCTGAGTGCCGGCGGACCGCCTGATGGGTGAGTCGGACCGTTCGCTCGTAGTCCGTTGCAAATGCCTCAGAGGAAGTGAGGCCCAGGTTAGACCAGAACCAGTGCGAATTAACCTCGTTGCCGACGATCCAATTCCAGACCCGGCCATAACGGCCGTCGGGCCTGCTCCACCGTTCCGCCAGGAACTGAATGGAGGCCTCATACCAGGCCCGACCTTCTGGGGTGATGGTGTTGAACGCGGACAGGTGATTCGGACACTGGGTGTTGTAAGCCGGGTGCAGCAGGATCCGGCGCAAATCCGGATCGGCGCTCTCGTAGTTGAGCAGGATCAACGAGACGACGATGCCCCGCTCCGAAAGCGTCCGGATTTGTTGATCCATGGACTCCAGGTACCCCCGCTGGAAGTGGTGGGTTCGCCCCTCGCGGGTGATCGCCGGATTGTTGGTGTCACCCCGTGGATCAACGAGCTGACCTAGGTTGAAATTGAGCGCGGCATGGCGGATGCCCAAGGCGATCGCATCGTCCACCATCTGGACTTGAAGCCCCTTTTTTGAAGTGGGCTGGGGATAAGGTTCTGGATTGGCGCCGCCGGCCAACCGGAGACAGAGAGCGCACGCTAAGACGAGGAAGCCTAATGCCGAGCTCCACCGGCTGCGAGAGGGGCTCATGCCGCAGGCCGGAGGCGCTTAATGAGAACCTTGGATTTGCGGCCGCTGGCGTCGTAGCGTTCCCGTCGGGCGGGTAGCAGATCGCTGGGACTTCCTTCCATAAACCCACCCTTGGAGATGAAGTAAGTGAAGGCTTGAGTGCTGAGGGTGACGAGTTCAGCCAACCCCTGCTCCCGGGCTCGTGCCTCAACAAATTGGATGAGTTTTGAGCCGATCCCCATGTTCTCGTGGCTGGGAGCCACGTACAGGAAGGCGAGTTCCCCTTTGTTCTGCTCTGGGTATTGATGGAGCGCCACGCAGGCCACCGGGTTTCGGTCGATCTCGTACAAGTAGTAGTCACCGACCTGTTTCTCGATGGAAGCACGGGTGCGCTTGACCAGTTCCTCGGAGGCGACTGAGTTTTTTGTCAGGTTGAGGAGCGCGCGAATGTCCTTCTTCAAGGCCCTCCGTATCTGGGTGTACTCGTTGGCATACACCAAAGTGCCGATGCCTTCGTTGCTGAAGACCTCGGCCAAGAGCCCTTCATCGACCTCACCATTGATGATGTGCACTCGCGGAACCCCCGCCTCACAGGCAGCGACCGCCTGGCGGGCCTTGGAAATCAGGTTGATCGGCCAGTCCGATGGGATCCGGCTGAGCATCTGCTTGAGTTCGCCGACAATGATCTGCCGGATCAACTGTCCGTCGCGGGTTAGCCCGTCGACCGTGGTGAGGAAGATCAGTTTGGTAGCCTTGAGTTGTTCGGCCAGAGCAAAAGCGATGGTGTCGGAATTGACCCGGTAGGTCTTTCCGTCGCCATCGAAGCCGAGAGGCGGAATCACAGGCACGATGCCTTGGGCCAGAAGGCTCTGGAGCATCTCGACATCAATCCGTTCGACCTTTCCGGTAAACTGATGGTCTACGCCACCGACAATGCCTAGCGGGTGGGCAATGACGGCATTGGTGGACACCGCGCGGAGATCGTTGGCAGACAACCCTTCGAGGATCTCGTGGGTGAGTCGGTTGGCGGCATTGAGCGAGAGTTGGAGGGTTTCCGCATCAGTGATACCGGTGCCGTCGAGGTTGGAGGCCTTGACCCCGCGCTCCTCGGCCAGTGCTGCGATTTGCTTGGCAGCGCCGTGCACGAGCAGGATGCGAATGTTCAGCGAACGCAGGACCGCGATATCGAGCAGGAGGTTCGGGAAGTTGTCATCGGTGACGATGGATCCATCGATGGCCAGGATGAAGACCTTTTCCCGGAAGCGCGGAATGTAGCGGAGGATTCCCCGTAGGTCGGTGGGTTTCACGTCGTATTGTCGAACCGGCCCGTTGGCCGATACCCAAAGAACAATCAGGAGCGCCGCCGCTGCAATGAAGAAATCAAGGAACCCCAGCTTTCCGGTAGCTCTGTCGCCGTCTTCATTCCACTCCCATTCGGTGAGCGCATTCTTTTTAGACCGCCCACCCAGTGTGACCCAGTCCAAGCTTGGGTCCGCCAGAGCGGTGCGCAGGTTGACTTTTGTAAAATCAGATGTTTCTGTAGAGACAGAAATGAGGTCGCTGAGTCAACTCTCCAATGCCGAGCGGCGCTTCATCCTCCATTGGGGAGAAATGGGGACCAAGTGGGGCATTAACCGGACGGTGGCTCAAGTTCATGCATTGCTCTACTTGTCACCTGAGCCGCTCAACGCCGAGCAAATTCAGGCAGTCCTAGAAGTGGCCCGTTCCAACGTCAGCACCAGCCTCAAAGAACTCCTAGGCTGGGGAATTGTCCGACTGGTTCATTTGCCCGGCGATCGTCGCGATCATTTCGAGAGCCTCAAAGATGTCTGGGAAATGTTCCGTATCGTGTTGGATGAGCGCAAACGGCGGGAGTTTGACCCCACGATGGCGGTCCTGCGGGAATGCATCGCCGAGGCCGAAAAGGATGCGGCGACGGGCGGCTACAGCGAGGATCGCCTGCGCGAGATGCACAATTTCCTGGCGACCACCGCCGGTTGGTACGCCACCTTCCGGGGTTGGCCCACCTCGGTCCTGAAGCGCTTCTTTGGCATGGGTGACAAGGCGCGCAAACTCCTCGGATTGACCTCCGAATAATCCGGTGCATCCCAATCAAACCATTTCTGCCATGACCGAAAAAAACACTTCATTCTCGCGGCCGTCCAGAGCATGGGCTTTTTACGATCAGCATTGTCCGGTGTGCCGGGCGACGATCCGCCAATGGCGACGGGTGTTTGAATCTCGCCACATCGAGTTCGCGGCGCTGCAGTCTCCCTGGGTTCGAGAACAGTTGGGATTGGCGGCTGGTGAACTTCCGGAGGAGATGAAACTGCTGACGCCCGACGGTCGAATCTTGGGTGGTCCCATAGCCATTGCCTGGATGTGCCGTCGTGTGGCTTGGTTGTGGCCGATGGGCGTACTCATGGTGACCCCGGGTCTCCATGCTGTGACTCGATGGGTCTACCAGTGGGTGGCCCGAAACCGCTATTGCCTGGGGGATGTGTGCGAATTGCCCCCGCTGGAACTGACTCGTCGCCGCCACCTCGCGGCGACCACGTTCCTGGAAACTCCATGAAACCGTGGCCCCGCGTCCAATGGCTGTTGAGTGTCCTGCGCTTCCAGGTATCGGTCAGTCGTTTGGGATTTTTCATGCCCCGCTGGAGTGCTAGGCCCTTAAGCCCTGAATTGATCGGTGGGGGCTTCCGGTCCTTGTGCGAGGCGGAGTCGTCATGGCACTGACAGGTTTTCCTTTTCCGTGACCAAACTCCTCAAGGAGCCAATCATTCAGTCGACGCGAGACATGGCCACCACCACTGAGACCCTCCACTTCGAGAACGCCCGGGCTGCCCTCCAATTGCTCGGGGGCGACGAACGCAACCTGCACGCTCTCGAAGAGGAGTTGAGCCTCAAGGCGACGGCTCGCGATGGGTGGATCCGATTGGAGGGCGAGGCGGAGGAGGTGGCGCGCGGAGTAAAATTATTCCAACTGCTCGAGGCGGCCCAAAAGGATGGATCTCCTGTGAAGGCTCGAGATTTCGCCCACGCCCTGCACGTGGTGAAGAACGATGGGCCTGCCGCCCTTCAGGCGCTCTTCCATCACAAGATCAGTACCTCGCTCAAGAAGCCAGCCATCACGCCCAAGACCGTCGGCCAGCAGCGCTATGTTACGGCAATCCGGGAGCATGACATTACCTTTGGTATCGGCCCGGCAGGCACCGGAAAGACCTACTTGGCCATGGCCATGGCCGTGAATGCCCTCAAAGAATCTCGAGTTGGGCGCATCATTCTGACCCGCCCCGCCGTCGAAGCAGGCGAGGCCCTAGGATTCCTGCCGGGGGATCTTTATCAGAAGCTTGATCCGTATCTGCGCCCACTCCACGACGCGCTTCAGGACATGATGCCGGCGGACGAAATTCAGAAGAATATGGAGCGGGGAGTCATCGAGATTGCTCCGCTGGCCTATATGCGTGGGCGCACCTTGAACCAAGCCTTTATCGTTCTGGATGAGGCGCAGAACACGACCACTGAACAAATGCTCATGTTCCTGACCCGTCTTGGCTTCGGATCGAAGGCTGTCATCACCGGGGATCCTTCCCAGATTGACCTTCCCCACAGCAAGCGCAGCGGCCTGGTGGAAGCGGAGACCGCTTTGCTCGGGGTTGAGGGTGTGTCGTTGATTCGCTTCGAAAAGAAGGACGTGGTCCGGCACCCTCTGGTGCAGCGCATCGTCCACGCCTACGAACGGCATCGCGGAACGCAGAGGGCCTAGTTTTGGGCAACCCTCACAAATTCCGGCCGATGCCGAACCCCAGGATTAGCACCAGCGCGAGCACCCACAGGTGGCGGAAATTCAACGGTTGAGGGAGACGGCGACCGGTGGTTCGTTGGATGGCCCAAGCGCTGACGGCGTAGGCGCCTACGGGCAGCAACGCCACCAGCAACGGGTTGAGTTGCCACGCCGAGCGGAGGTCTCCATGAAGGAGCGCGTGAGTGGCCCTCAATCCGCCGCATCCCGGGCAGAGCAGTCCGGTTACTTGGTGAAACGTGCAGCGCGGAAAGAAGATTTGCCCCTGGGGTTCATAGCGCCAGAGCAGTCCCAAGGCGATGAGTGTTGCGCAGGCGACGGCTGAAACCAGCGCCACGTTCCACCGCTTCAACCCTATTGGCAAAGTTGTTGGCTCCCCCATGGCCGGTGAGGGTGCGTGCTCCGGAGAGTCGGGCAACACGGGGGGTGCCGTCATGGTCACTGGTGACTGGCGATGAGAGAGCTCAGTGGAAGGATTTGCGGACTTCCGGATTGCTGAGGACGATGAGTGCCCAGATGCCGAAAGGCAGGCCGGTGCAGCAGCAGCCGCTGAGGCAGGGGAGCATGCCAATAATCACCCCGGCCATCACTAGGCCGTAGGAGCGACGATGGAGCATCTTGATGCCGGCCATCAGCGTCAGCGATGACAGGATCAGCGCCAGCAGGTTGAGTGGCAAATTGAAGGGCTCCATCGCCGAAAGGTAGCTCTTGAGTAAGACGGCCGTCTCGGGGGGCAAGCCAGGAGGGAGTTCGGCATTCTTGTTGGAACCCAAAACTGTGGCGATGACCCCATATAGAGAAAGCAGAGCACCCAGAGCGCCGGTGGTGATGATGCCGATCGCCGGAACCTTGATCTTTTCGTCGATGGCCGACTCGGAGATGCCCGGGGTTGATGGGCGAAAACCGCTGCCATAGGGCGAGGCGTTGGCGGCGCTGACGGCTGAGGGTTCGGACAGTGCAGACGCCGATGCTTCGGAAGCCGGAGGTGCTGTTCCAACCAATACTTCTGCAAATTCCGGAAAATCTCCCAGAGTCTTCCACAACGATTCCCCGTCGGCCCGGGCCGGAGAAAACCGGTTGAGCCGGTTCTCACTGATCCATTGGCGGAGTTGATCTGCCGAAACGGGTCCGTATTCCTTCTGATCGGCGCCTTGGATGTAGTACATGGCTGGTGTGATGAAACTTCTGTTGTCCCCGGGTCGACAGTGGATTGAATGTTACTTCAGTTCAATGGGTTGCAGATCTTGAAGTGGGCTTTGACGAATCTCGGTATTGATAACGCAGGGCCACGAAGACGAAACCGATGGCCACTACAAACAGCATCGCGGCACACACATTGAAGAAAGCCGGTCCGGAGACATGCAGCACCTCGGTGCCATCGGCCAGGCGCTCCTTCACGTTGAGCCCGAAGACCTTAGCAATGGCAAGGTTGCCCAAGGCGGTGGTCAGCAACCAGAAGCTCATCATCGTGCTGCGCATCGTGGCGGGGGCTTCCCGGAAGGCAAATTCCAGTCCGGTGTTGGAAACAAGCACTTCGCCTGCAGTCAGCACGATGTAGGGCACGGTTTGCCACAGAACGCTCAGTTTCTCGCCGCCGGCCACCCGTTGGTCGATCACCGACACCATGAGGAAGGAGATGGCCGTCAGGAAGAGGCCCGCCCCCATGCGGCGCAGGGTGGTGACTCGAAGGCCCGACTTTTCGGTCACCGGGAAGAGCACGTAGGTAAAGATGGGGACCATGAGCATCACCAGCAGAGCGTTCATCGACTGCATTTGCTCTGCACCAATACGGTCACCAATGATGAAACGGAGCACCGGTCCCACGATCGGGAAGTTGAGGATTCCTTCGCTGAAGATGTAAGGGGTCATCTTGTCACCCTGTAGGACCCAGGTGGTGCTATTCTGGTCCCAGAGAGCCCAGAAAAAGGGGATCAATGCGAAGACCATGGCCACCTTGGTGGCCGCTTTGGCGGCCTCCACCTGGTCGCGCGAGTAGCGATGCTCGCAGGCGCTCCAGAACCCGGCTCCTTGCCGGCGACCGGCCGGATGGGTGAGGGCATGCCAGAGCATTTCCCAGAAGCTGCCCCCCTTCGGTCCCGCTGGAGGGACGTGGATGTAATGCTTGCGGCCCATCCAGAACAGGAACGTGGCCAAACCCATGAAGAGGCCCGGGACACCGAATGCCCAGCCGTATCCGTAGTCTTTGGCGACGCGAGGGATGACTAGAAACGAGAAGAAGGATCCGAAATTGATGCTCCAGTAGAACAGGCCGTAGGCCCTCTGGAGCAGGTGTCCTTGACCGGCGTGGAACTGATCGCCAACAAAGGCCGAGACACAGGGTTTGATGCCGCCACCGCCTAAGGAGATCAGCGCCAGACCCGCGTAGAGCAGCCAAAGTTTGTTCTCCTGCGTCTGCACCAAATCGGCCATCGCCAACACCCCGTGACCGAGGCAGTAAAATAGGGAGATGAAGAGGATGGTCTTGTAGCGGCCCAGAACTCGGTCTGACAGCCAGGCTCCGAAAAGAGGCATGAAATACACGCCGAAGACAAACAGATGAACAACCTCAGAGGCTTTCGAGGATCCCTGACCGAGGTGTTTGGCGATGTACAGGGTGAGGATGCTGCGCATCCCGTAGAAACTGAATCGCTCGCAGGCCTCGTTGCTGATGATGTACTTGATCTGCGGCGGGAACGAATCCGCAGAGGCGGAGCGGGTGGAAACCGTCGGAGAGTCGGAGGACACCCCCACGGTTTAACCAACGGTACCGGCAAGACCAAGCAGCGAGTGCATCTAACGAACGATTTTCTTCTGAATCTTGAACTGGGGCTTGAGCTTTGGGGCCTCAGGCCTTGTCTTGGATGAGTTCGCGGCGTGCACCGCCCAAGAACCGTTCGACGAAGTTTGTGGTGTAGTGACCGCGACGGAAGTCGGGATCTTGAAGGATGGCCAACTCGAAGGGGATGGTGGTTTTGATTCCGGTGACCATGAACTCACTGAGGGCCCGAGCCATTTTGTTGAGGGCGTCGGTTCGGTCTTTGCCCACGGCAATGAGCTTTCCGATCATCGAGTCGTAGTAGGGCGGAATGGTGTAGCCCGCATAGGCATGGGAATCGAGGCGGATTCCCGGCCCTCCCGGCGGGTAGTACATCTCGATCCGTCCGGGGCTTGGGCGGAAGTCGTTGAAGGGATCCTCCGCATTGATCCGGCACTCGATGGCATGGCCTTTGAGGACCACATCGCTCTGGCTGATCGTGAGCTTCTCGCCGGCAGCGATGAGGATTTGCTGTTTCACCAAGTCGACCCCTGTGACCTCTTCGGTGATGGGATGCTCTACTTGAATGCGCTTGTTGACCTCTAGGAAGTAGAAGTTGCCCGTGTCGTCCGCAATGAACTCAACAGTGCCGGCATTGGTGTAATTGGCCATCTCGGCGATGGCCAGTGCTGCCTTGCCCATCTTCTTGCGAAGATCCTTGAGGTCTTTTCGGTCGAGCAGCGGCGAGGGGGTTTCCTCGATGACCTTCTGGTGGCGGCGCTGGATGGAACAGTCTCGCTCACCCAAATGGATAATGTTGCCGCGGGTATCGCCGAGGATTTGAAACTCGATGTGGTGCGGGTTCTCGATGAATTTCTCGATGTAGACCCCGGAATTGCCGAAAGCCTTTTCGGCTTCGGTGCGAGCGGTGTGGTACCCCTTGATGAGCGATATGTCATTGTGGGCAGCTCGCATTCCGCGACCACCACCGCCGGCGATGGCCTTGATCATCACTGGATAGCCGATGCGCTTGGCGACCGTGAGTGCTTCTTGCTCGGTCTCGACCAAGCCATCCGAACCGGGAGGCGTTGGGACTTTGGCCCGCTTGGCGAGATCGCGGCTGCTCGACTTGTCGTGCAGTGCATTCATGGCCGCCGAACGGGGTCCGATGAAGCGGATGTTGCAACTCTCGCAGACGTCGGCGAAATGTGCGTTCTCGCTCAAGAAACCGTAGCCGGGATGAATGGCATCCACGTCGGTGATTTCCGCGGCTGAAATGAGCCGGTCGATTCGGAGATAGCTGTCGGTCGAGGGGCCGTCTCCGATGCAGATGGCCTCGTCGGCAACCTGGACATGCATCGAGTTGGCATCCGCCTTGGAATAGACGGCCACCGTTTTGATGTTCATCTCGCGGCAGGCGCGGATGATGCGCATGGCGATTTCACCACGGTTGGCGATCAGGATCTTTTCAAACATGACAGGTACGGGAACCTTCCGGTGCCAGACTCGACAACGTCGAGTCTGCCGGGAATTGGGAGTATCTCAGAGCAGGCAGCAGGAGAGCCACCGATTCAAAGCGGGCGAATCTTGAACAGAACTTGGCCAAACTCAACCGGTTTGCCATTTTCTGCGACCATGGACGTGATGATGCCCCGGGCTTCGGCCTTGATCTCGTTCATGACCTTCATGGCTTCCAGGATGCAGACGACGGTGTCGGGTCCGACTTCGCTGCCGATCTCGACGTAGGGTGCCGAGTCCGGGGAAGGGGTGTTGTAGAAGGTTCCGACCATCGGGCTCTTAATTTCCGATTCAGGACCGCTTGAACTGGAGCTGTGAGCGTGTGCAGCCGGTACGGAGGCAGCCGACTGACGAGCCAATGCCGAATAGGCCGTCAACTCGGGGTCGTCCACCGGGCCTCCCAACATGGGGCCCGATCCGCCGATAGGGCGCTTGAGCTTGATCTTGAAGTCTTTCTCCTCGAGTTCGAACTCCGAGAGCGAGTTCTTCTTCATCAGGTCGATGATCGATTTGATTTCTTTCAGGTCCACGGTGCTTTTTGGGTTGGAGCCGTTCCAAGGGATTGGGCGGAACTCCTCAAGATGATCTTACTTGCCGAACCGAAACTGCTCCGGAGGAACCTCCGTGAGTGACAGTTGCGTGTCGCATTGGAGGCAACCTAGGGAGATTTGGCTTCCTAGGTCAAGACTCACTTCTGGTTCGTTTTTGCGTCAACTTGAGTAAAAATCAAGGTTTACGCCAGGTTGTTAACATTAACGGCCGCTTCCAGAGCCAGAATATAGGACAAAGCACCAAATCCGCTAATTTGCCCGCGGCAAACCGGGGCGATCATCGAATGGTGCCGGAAGGACTCTCGGGCGTGGATGTTGGACAGGTGCAACTCGATGACCGGCAACTCAACGGCAGCAATGGCGTCGCGCAGGGCGATGCTGGTGTGCGTGTAGGCAGCGGCATTCAGTGCGATGGCGTGTACAGCCCCCTTGGCTTGCTGGATCCAGGTGACCAATTGCCCCTCATCATTGGACTGGCGGAACTCCACCGAGACTCCGAGGGCCTGGGCCCGCACCTGAACGGAGGCTTCGATGCTGGCCAAGGTGTCCCGGCCGTAGATCTCCGGTTGGCGGGTTCCGAGCAAATTCAGGTTAGGACCATTGAGGAAGAGGATCTTCATCACGCTTGAGTAATAGGCTAAGGATCTTTGGTTGAATCGCCAGACGGGAATTTACCCCACCCACTCAGGACTCCAATTGCTGGTCACCGGCGTTGACCGACGTTGAGAGTCATTGTGCCTCCCAGGAAGCACTGGATGCGGGTCTCGATATATCCAAGTTCTCGCAAGGCGGCGTCTACCCCGTGCTGAGCGGGGTAGGCTTTCAAGGAATCGAGAATGTAGCCGTGAGTGTCGCCGTCGCCGCAGAAAATACGCCCAAACAGAGGGCAAATTCGCTCGAGATACTGGAAATAAACCCATCGCCATGGCAGGAAGTCGGGTTTTCCGAAATCTAGGACGAGCAAGCGCCCGCCCGGTTTGAGCACCCGGGTCAATTCTCGCAGTCCCCGCTGGAAGTCGGCGAGGTTGCGCAGGCCATAGCTGATGGTCACCACGTCGAAAGACCGGTCGGCAAAGGGAAGTTGGAGGGCGTCTCCCTGTTGGAAACAAACCGTGCCTGAACCGGCAGGCAGTGGATCCTGGGCCGCCCGTTCTGCCGCGACCGCGAGCATGGGGTGGCTGAAATCGAAGCCGATGGCGTCGGCTCCGGTTCGGGCCAATCGGAAGGTGACATCGCCGGTCCCGCAGCAGACGTCTAACGCGTGTTTTCCGGGTTGGAGGCCCGCCTCAGTGACCATTTGTTGCTTCCAAAGCCGGTGCATTCCGAAGCTTTGGAGATCGTTGATCACATCATATCGAGGAGCGATGGTGGCAAACAGATCCCCCACTTTGGGGGCTCGATCTGTGCCGGGGACGAAGAACTTGCTGGCCATAAGAGCTTGGGAGGGAGTCGGTTCAACGGCGCCGGCGATGAAACTCTTCGACTTGTTCTCGGGCCGTAACGGCCCGCCATGTGGCTCCGGTGGACAGCCGGCGCTGGGTGGTTTGAGTGAGTTTTTGAAGGCGCTGCTGAAGCGCGTCGCGCTCTTCTTCGAGTTTTCGAACCCGCGTCTCCATCTTGGCTAAAGCCTTGGAGGTGTCTTTGGCTACAACGGGTGTCTCCGGTGCTGGACCGGCCTTGAGGGCGAGGGTGAGGCGTTTTTCGAGGGCCGCCTTTTCACGGTCCAGTCGTTCGCGAAACTCGCGTTCCGTGGATAAGGCCGTTCGGAGTTCCGCCTCTCGGGAGGCTCCCTCCTTGAGTGATGCTCGGATCTTCCAAACCTCGGATCGCAGGGTTGTCAGTTCGGTGCTGCGCACACTGGCGTTCACGGCCGCGGTATTGGTTGCAGCGTTGGTTGCGCTGGCCAGTTTACGTTCCGTGGCGGCGAGTTCTGCTCGGACGGCCTCGCGTTCGGCTTTTTCGGCGGCCAAGGCTGTTTCGAGGGTTTTCACCGCATCCGCACGCTGTTCGGCGCCTCGGGTGAGGTCGTTGATCTTGGTCTTGAGCGCCTGGTTGGACAGTTCTAGGTCGGTGCGGGTCTGTTTCTCCTTGGCCAGCGTGCCTGCGATTAATTCAGCTTTGGCCAGAGAGTGTTCCGCATTGGCCTTGGCTAGTGCCAGGGAGTTCTCCAGCTGTCGGATCTTTGACAGGCTTTCCTCGGAGGTGCGGGCTTGGAGTTCTGCCAGTTGTCGCTCCAGTCCTGTTTTCTCGGAGGTTAGGGTTGAGTTTCGTTTCTTGGACTCATCGAGGCTGATCTGGATTTGCGCGAGTTTGGCAGCAAGATCAGCGACCTGTTTTCCGCGTTCAGTATCCGATTTCAGTTCGGTAACCTGTTGTTTGAGCGTCGAGTTCTCTTTTTGAAGGGTTTGCAGCGGTCCGGCCTGAAGGCTCTTTAGTTTGGTTTCGATCTCCTGCTTTTGTTTTTCAATGCGCCCAGCAGCAACCTTCTGTTCTAGCAGGCTCTTGTTGGCCTCATCGAGGGCGGCTCGGGCCTCGTCGGCGACCACCTTGTCTACGAGGTTGCGGCGCTCGGTTTGTTGCTGTTCTAAGGAGGCTAAAAGAACCTTGTTGGTGGTCTGCAGGGCGGTGATCCGTTCGATGGCCGATTGGAATTCACGCGGATCTACCGGGGCAGGTTGGGCGGAGAGGGCTTCGCGCAGTTTGGCTTCGAGCAATTGCTTGTCGCCTGAGAGACGCTGGATTTCGAGGTTTAGCTGCTCGAATTGCGCCACAACTTCACCATTCGGAGCCAGGGCCACGGTGGGTGGCGTATTGGAGGCCACGGCCGCAGAAGTTGCCGGGTTGGCGGAGGGCTTATTGAATGCCTCAGGAGTTTTTTTAAGAGCCTCCAGGCGCTCGCCGACGTAGCGAATTCGATAGGCCACCACCCGTTCATTCCAAGTCGGATAATTTCGGCGGAGCACTTCCAAGCCCGACTGGGCCTCGGTGAATGCTTCGCGGGCCGAGGACCATTGCCCAGTTTCTCGATGGGCCTCGGCCTGTTGGATCAGGTTGTAAATGCGGATGAACGCGTCATCTGCGCCGTCGGCGCAGAGTGGTGCCGCGCCGATGCAGAGCCCCAAGAACAGGTGCGTAAGAAATCTCCGGAGACGGGTCATCTGGGGACAGGCTATCCCAGGATCCCGCGACAAGCCAGAGGGACAGGCTGGAAGCGGTTTGGGCGGGATGGTGGCAGGGCGTTGAGACCGGCCGAAGAAAGCTACTTTAGCTCACGGATGCGGATGTTGCGAAATTCAGAGGCATCGCCGTGGTCTTGAAGCAGAATGGGAGTCGCAAAGCGGGTGCCCCACTTCGGTTCGTTTTTAAACTTGCTGGCGGCCTTGGCTGCTACGAGTTCGGGGGAACCGATCCGGTACTTGAGGACGCAATCGCCATTGAGCCAATGCTCAACGGAATCTCCGTGGACGAGGATGGCCGATTCATTGATTTGTCCGGCCGGCTTGACCCGGGGCGACTGGGCTGGCAGGGCATCGTAAAGCGCGGCGGTCTGGCGTTTCGGGCCGAGCTTGGCGTCGGGATGTGCTGCGTCATCGATGAGTTGGTACTCATGGCCGATGGCGGCCTTGCGGGCCTCGTCGATGAAGTACTTCACGCCGCTGTTGCCGCCCGTCGAGATTTTCCACTCGAAGCGCAGTTCAAAGTCGGTAAAGAGCCGGTCGGTAATGAGGTCGCCACCGCCTCCTTTTGCGACATGGGTCAGCCAGCCGTCTTTTACGATCCACCCGTGCTCCGGGAAGGTGGCTTTGCCAAACCCGCGCCATCCTGAAGTAGACTTGCCGTCGAAGAGGGCGATCCACGGAATGGGTTTGCCGGCCCCCGCTTTCTTCGATGTGTCCGCACTCCAGGCCGGACAGCTGAGGGACAGACACAGCAGGAGAGCGACGATGGGACGTGGGTTCATTCGGAAGACGCTGAACCGGCTCCGACTCCCGATGCAATACCGGAAAGAATCCAGTGGGCCTGCTTCGATAAAACGGACAGAGAAAAGGAGATTATTGGTGAGTTGTTTTTGAGTTCGAACTGAGCGGGTGAAAGGTCACCTTCCGGGTTCAGAATAGGGCTTTTTGGGCTGCGACGATGTCCTTGGCAATCTGAGCCTTCAGTGCGTCGAGGTGAGCGAACCGACGTTCTGGACGCAGGAAGCTCACCAGTTCCACAGTCAAATCCTGGTCATACAAATCACCGTGATACCCGATGAGGTGGCTCTCGAAGCGAAGCTGTGGCTGCGAGGACTGGAGTGTGGGGCGCAGTCCTAGGTTGACCGCGGCCGGGAATTCGCCACCGGCGTGGCGGGCTCGAGCGGCGTAGACCCCAAAGGGAGGGAGTTCGAGTCCTGTCACGTCGATGTTGGCCGTGGGGAATCCGAGGGACTGACCGAGTTGGTCGCCGCGGACGACGGGGCCTGCGAGGCTGTAAGGACGCCCCAGAAGCTCGGCCACCAGACTGAGCTTTCCATCTCGCAGGGCGCTGCGGACGCGGGTGCTGCTCACGATTTCGGCGCCGATATGGATGGGAGCCATGGCATTCACCGAGAATCCCAGTTCTCGGCCTAGCAGGCGCAAGAGCGCAACATTCCCGCTGCGGCCCTGCCCAAAGTGGAAGCCCTGACCCACGGTAAAGCTCCGGAGTCCGCCGAAACCGCTCACCAATTCGCGCACGAATTCTTCACCGCTCTTCTGGCTCATGGCTGCGTCAAAGCGGAGCACCAGTACTGCGTCAGCCCCCTGCGCTTCGAGGGAAGCGAGACGCTGGGCCAACGACTGCAGGAGTCGGGGGGCTTTTTCGGGCCGGACAACAGCCAGGGGATGGGGATCGAAGGTGGCCACCACGGTCGCCGCGCCGCGGGCCCGAGCGTCGATCTTTGCTTGTCGGACCACGTGTTGATGTCCGAGGTGGACACCATCGAAGAGACCCAGGGCCAAGCAGACTCCGTGCGGGCCGAAGGGCTGAGGGGCGATCAGGATGGGCACGGACATCAGCGGGCCACGTAGGGGGCCTTGGTTCCAAACTGCAAACTGGGGGCGGCCGCCGTGGTGCTGACATCGAAGGCTATCCAATGGCCATTAGCGGAATGGGAGGGAAATCCGCAGGCGATGGCAAATTCACCCGCCTCGTCCGCCACAAACTGGAAGGCCACGCCTCCTTTGCCGGTGGTGCCGCGCACGGGGTAGGGCGTTGAGGCGCCCTTGAAGGCCGGTTCGCCCATCTGGAGTTTCTTCACCATGGGCTTCTCTACCACGATGGCGCTGTGGGGTACTGGGCTGTTGTTGGTGAAATTCACCGACACGGTCCACCCCTGAGGGATGGTGTAGCGGGCGCCCCCCTTGGCGAATCCATTAAAATTCATGCCGTAGTTCACCGGATTGTAGGCCGAGACGACCACTAAGCGGGCGGTCTTGGGAGTGTTAGGGTCCACCGAAAGGAACATCGATTCCTGAGGTTCGGCTGCTTTGGAGTCGCCGCTGGGCGTGCCGTGGTCATGGCCGGTGGGAGCAGTGGGCGCATCGGCGGCCTGAAGCATCAGATTCAGGGCGAGGGCACAGGCGAGGGCGATTATCCGGAACATGGCGTTCAGTTGGTTGACGGCGATAAGATCTCAAAAAAGGCCCGGGGGCAAAGCCTGAGCTTTGCCCCCGGGTGACGGTTTTAAATAGAACAACGAGCGAGTGACGATTCCTTACTCCAACGGAGCCACTTCTGCGCCCGCCGGAACCTTGTCTGAGGGGACGAGCATCCAGACCGCTCCGCGTTCATTCTGCGCCGGATCGGCCGGACCACCGTAGTTGGCCTTCGCGTCGGTCACGTAAAGAGTGCCGTCGGAACCCTGTCCGCCACCGGTGAACATCAGCTTGGTGTTGAGCAGTTCCTGCATTTGCCATTTGCCCTGGGCGTCGCGAGCCGTGCCCCAGAGCTTGCCAGAGCCCCAATCTCCGAAGAAGTAGGTGCCATCCATCTGAGGGTACTTAGAGCCCCGGTAGATACCGAAGCCGATGACGCAGTTGCCTTGGTCGACGTGGCTGTATTCGCAAATGGGGGCCTCACCCACGCGCGGGGCATCCTTGACCGCATCCAGGTCCGGCTTGCCGCTGGCATCCAGGGGCAGGGGGAACGGATGGGTGCCGCACATAAACTTCCAACCATAGTTTACGCCCGCCTTGCCATGGGGCTCGAAGTTGACCTCTTCGTAGTGATTCTGGCCGATGTCGGCGATGTACATGTCGCCGTTTTTCGGGTCGAACTGGAAGCTCCACGGATTGCGTAGGCCATAGCTCCAGATCTCCGGCTTGGCGTTCGGGTGAATCTTGTTGAAGGCCTCCTCGGTCACACCGAAGAGCTTCATTTGCGAGGCGGGCGTGATGAACGGATTGTCTTTCGGAATGGAATAACCGCGGTCCGGTTGGGACGGGTTGACATCGATGCGAAGGATCTTCGCCAGCCAGGTGCTCAGGTCTTGGCCAGCACCCAGCACATCCCCTTCCCAACCGCCGTCGCCGCTACCGATGTACAGGTAGCCATCGGGGCCGAAGGCGATTTCGCCGCCGTTGTGATTGGCATAGGGGCGAGGCATTTGGAACACCACCCGAGCGGACTCGGGATCGGCCTTGTCGGGGTTGGTTTTGGAGACCTGATACTCAACGATAAATCCGGCGCCATTGAACCACATGTCGGAGTAATGGACGTAAAACTTGCCGTTTTCGGCGAATTTCGGATGAAACTCGAGGTCGTAGAGCCCTTGTTCAAGGAAGGAGCTGACCACCGTCTCATGGATGTCGAGGAAGGGCTTGTCCTGAACTTTGCCGTTCTTGATGAGTCGGACGATGCCGGTTCGCTCGCAGACAAACAGGCGGTTGTTGTCGCCGGGGGCCAGAGAGACACGGACCGGGTCCACGAAGCCGCCAGCGACCTTGACTAGGGACACCTTGACGGGCTTGGGGAGTTTGCCGCCGGAGAGGGCGGTGTTGTGCTTGGGTTCAGCAGCCATCGTGGTCAGCGATAGCGCGGAGGCAAGTAGGAGTGGGGTGAGGATTTTCATCGGTGAGTGTGTGATCCTGGGTTGATGAGTGAGGTTTGAGAAAGGGGCTACGAGCTTACGGTTTAGCGGGTGTGGGCGAGTTTGTATGGATTGTTGATCCGGCCTGAATGGGCTTGAGCGGTGCACCCGTCGTGAAGAGTGGCATCGACTTTTGTATCGATCGGGCGACACCCCAAGAGAGCGGTGTGAGCACCAGAATCCAGGTGACGATGAACAAGAGACGTTGCATGACGTTCGAAACTCAAGAGTGGGTCGCCAGATGATGCTTTGGATGCACCGGCCGCACCAGCAAGTTGGCGATAAGTCCAATGAGCAGCAGGCCGCACATCAGGTACAGCGTGCTGTTGTAGGCTTCGGCCGCTGGCACTCCGGCCTTCTTCTTCGCGGTGGAGATGTAGTTGATGAGTTGAGGGCCGACGATGGCGGCGAGTGACCAGGCCGTGATCAGGCGGCCATGGATGGCTCCCACCTGATGGGTTCCGAAGAGGTCTCGGAGATAGGCCGGGATGGTGGCAAAGCCTCCGCCGTACATGGAAATAATGAGTGCTGTAACGACCACGAAGAGGGAACGGTTTCCGATCTTCTGAGTCCACGGAACGAGCGAATACAGCAGTGCGCCGAGTAAAAAATAGATCGCGAACACAGTGCGTCGGCCGGTGAGGTCGGAGACTGAGGACCACAAGAAGCGGCCTCCCATGTTAAAGATCGACAGCAAACCGGCGAACCCGCCGCCCACCGCGGCGCTGACGCCGAACAAGTCCTGACACATCAGTGAGGCTTGGCCGAGGATGCCGATGCCCGCGCTGACGTTCATGCACAGGACAATCCACAGCAGCCAGAACTGGGGTGTCTTCCAGGCTGTGTCCACCGAGACGGCCTTACCGGGTCCGGCCTTGGATCCGGTGGCGGCCGGTTGCCAACCCTCGGGCTTCCAGTCGGCCGAGGGCACCCGGACGAGCCAGGCTCCAAAAAGCATCCATGCCGCGTAAAGTCCGGCCATAGTGAAGAACGTGGAAGCGACACCCGGGTCGGTGGCCGTCTTGAAGAACGACATCAACGTAACGCCCAGAGGCGCACCGATGAGCGCGCCGCCACCGAAACCCATGATAGCCATTCCGGTGGCCATTCCGGGTCGATCCGGAAACCACTTCATCAGCGTGGAGACTGGAGCAATGTAGCCCAAGCCAAGCCCGATGCCGCCGATCACGCCGTATCCGAGATAGACTAACCATAGCCAGTGCTGCTGCACACCGATGCCCGACAAGACGAGTCCGGAACAGAAACAGGTGGCGCTGGCCACCATCACTTTGCGGGGGCCGCTGCGCTCAACCCATTTACCGAAGACGGCCGCAGAAAGTCCGAGCAGCACCAAGGCGATGGAATAAATCCAACCGATTTGCGGGATGGTCCAATCGCGCGTGGGGTCGTGGGCCGCACCGCCAAGGAGTCGGCTCAGGGGTTCGTTGAAAACACTGAAACCGTAGACCTCGCCAATGCACATGTGTACGGCGATGGCGGCCGGTGGCACCAGCCATCGCGAAAATCCAGGGCCCGCCACAGTGGCTTCGCGGGAAAGAAAATGGGGCGAGTGATCACTCATTCGGTCGGACGGGAGTTCGTTGATTGAGCGCCGATCCCGCCTGCGAGCCAAGCCAGAAAGCAACGGAGAGCGATTGCCCGCTGGGCGGCGGTTGAGTTTCCGGTGTTCGGTAACACTCGCACGGTGAGGGCCGACAGGGCCTTGGGTGTGTGGTGTCATTGATGGAGCGCCTTGCGAAAGTCCAATGGCTGAACTCGGGCGATGTTGGGTCGGCCGTTTCGGTGCGTCGGATTCTGGACCGTGTCGAGGCGCGACACAGTCGGGTAGGGTGCTGGACGGCGGTTGCCCTTTCGCTCCATCCTGCGCTCATGTCCGACCCCGCCCATCCCTACCGGGACATTCATTCCGAGGCCTTCCTCCACCGTTTGATGCGGCGGCAGTTGGTCTTGTCCATCCTCTGCGCGAGTGCGTTCCTGGTGGCCTTGGTGGGGCTGCCGCTTCTGAATTATCTGACCCCGGAACTGATGTCCCGCCGTGTCGCCGGATTTACGCTGTCATGGTTGGTGTTGGGGGTGTTGTTCTTCCCCTTCGTCTGGGCCATCGCCTGGGTGTTCATTGGTCGATCGATTCGCTTGGAGACTCAAGAGGTCGACGAGGTGCGGGGCGCTTCGAGCCGCACTGTAGAGCGCTGAAACTGGGCACCCGATCTTAAGCGTATTCCCTCATGGATCTTCTCAAGGCATTCCTCGATGTGGTGCTGCATTTGCAAGACCACTTGTTTGAACTGACCCGCAATCAAGGGGCTTGGGTTTATGGCATTCTCTTTTTAATTATTTTTGCCGAGACCGGACTGGTGCTCACTCCGGTGCTTCCTGGCGATTCGCTGTTGTTTGCCGTGGGAGCGGTAGCAGCCAACCCGGCTTCGGGTCTCAATGTTTGGGTGGCCGGAGCCTTGATGATTGTCGCCGCCGTCATTGGGGATGCGGTGAATTATTCAGTGGGGCGATTCTCCGGAGATTACCTGACCGCGCGCTTTCCTAAAATTATTCGGCCCGAGTACCTCGAGAAGACTCATCACTTCTTCAAGGTCTATGGTGGCAAGACCGTGATCCTTGCACGCTTTATTCCCATCGTTCGGACCTTCGCCCCATTTGTGGCGGGCATGGGTGCAATGAACCGATCCCGGTTCATGTTTTTTAACGCCGTCGGCGCGGTGGCTTGGGTGGGGTTGATCCTTCCGGCGGGATGGTTCTTGGGGCGCTTGGAGTTTGTGAAAAAGCGCTTCGAGGTGATTGTGCTGGGTATCATCTTTGTTTCGGTGCTGCCCGTGGTCTGGGAAGCCTGGAAAGCCCGTCGTCAGAACTCCAACAAGGCCTGAATTATGGCGTGCTCTCCTGAAATTATTCACGAATTGACCCGGCTTCTCGGGTCGGAGTTGGTTCTTACTGCCGCCGAAGACCTGTTGGTCTATGCCTTCGACGGCACGGCCGCACTCACCCAACAACCCGGTTGCGTGGTGTTCGCCCGAGATACGGCCGATATCCAGGCTGTCTTGCGCTTGGCACAACGGACCCAGACGCCGGTGGTCACGCGGGGTTCTGGGACGGGCCTGAGTGGAGGGTCTTTGCCAGTGCCGGGATGCATCGTCCTGTGCACGGTGCGCATGAACCGCATCCTAGAGGTGGACCCGGCCAACCTGACGCTCCTGACCGAGCCCGGGGCCACCACCTTGCAAATTGCCGAGGCGGCCGCCGCCGTTGGTTTGTTTTATCCGCCGGATCCAGGGTCGATGAAAATTAGCACCATCGGCGGCAATGTGGCTGAGAATTCCGGGGGTCTGCGCGGGCTCAAATACGGCATCACCCGCAACTATGTCATGGGCTTGGAAGTCGTGCTGCCCGACGGAGAAATCCTTTTCACGGGCAACAAATGCGTGAAGGACGTGGCTGGGTATTCTCTAAAGGACTTGTTTATCGGCAGCGAAGGGACCTTAGGGGTGATCACCCGGATCCTCTTGCGACTGATTCCGCAACCGGCGGCCAAGCAGACGCTGGTGGCCACCTTCGACGCGATGGACGCCGCGGCTCAGACGGTGTCCGACATCATCGCCGCCAAGATCATTCCCTGTACTTTGGAGTTTCTCGACCGCACCACCCTCCGCTGCGTGGAAGACTACGCCAAGATCGGGTTGCCCGACTGCGAGGCGCTGCTGTTGATGGAGACCGACGGGCATCCGGCCCAGGTGGCTGACGAGGCGGCGCGCATGGAGGAGATTGCCCGGGCCAACGGGTGTCTGGCGATTCGGCGGGCCGCCGACGAGGCCGAAGCCAATGCGCTGGCGGGTGCCCGACGCTCAGCCTTCAGTGCACTGGCCCGGGTGGCGCCGACGACCATTCTGGAGGATGCCACCGTGCCTCGCAGCGAACTGGCCCGGATGATCCGCTTTGTGGATCAAGTGGCCAAGAAGCACCGGCTTCGCATCGGCACCTTCGGGCACATGGGCGATGGCAACTTGCATCCGACCTTCCTGACGGATGAGCGGAATACCGAAGAAATGCATCGGGTCCATCTGGCCTTTCGGGAAATTTTCGATGAGGCCATCCGCCTCGGAGGCACCATCACCGGCGAGCACGGTGTCGGTGTGGCCAAGAAGGAGTTCCTGCCGAAGTTTCTGGGCGATGCTTCGATGCGGGTGATGCGGGGTCTACGACGAGAACTCGATCCCCAGGGCATTCTCAACCCGGGCAAGATGTTTGATATGGAATGAGTTTGGATCGCCCCATCACCGGCAACGGGCCTGCTCCTTCAATCGCTCGACAGAAAGCGTTGCTGACCTTGTTGGCTGATGAGGACCGCGGGGTTGTTGAGGCGATTCGAGAGCAGTTGGCGCCGCGAGGACGCCCCCAGGCTTGGTTGAAGGCGCACCGGGTGCACGACGACCCGGTGATCCGGGCTCGGGTCCGCGAGTTGTGGGACGCTCAGGCTCGGATAGATGCCGACCGGGAGTTTCTCGAATTTTGTGCGGGGCACGGCGAGCACTTTGACCTGGAGGAGGCTGTTTGGAGATTAGCCAAGACGCGCAATCCCGAGGCTCCCATTGAGGCTTACCAAGCCCAGTTGGACTGGTGGGCCCAGGCGGCAGAGCCCGCGGTGGAATTGGCTTCAGACGGAGGAGGGGTGATTTCAGCCCTCAATGCGGTGCTCTTCGGGGAACAGGGTTTCCGGGGCGATACAGAGCACTTCTTTGATCCGGAGAACAGCTACTTGGACCGGGTGATCGACCGTCGGCGGGGCATTCCTATTACACTGTGTTGCCTCTATCAGTTCGTGGCCCGTCGCCTCGGCCTTCCGGTGGTGGGCATTGGTATGCCGGGGCATTTTCTGTGTCGCTATCAGGATGCCCAGGGGGAGTGGCTGATCGACGCCTTCCATGGTGGGCGACTGGTGACCCGATCTGAGGCCCGTCAACGCCTAGCCTATTTTGCTCTACCTGATTCTGACAGCGCCATTCTGCTGCAGCCCATCTCTCCCCGACGTTGCCTTCAGCGGATGATTGCCAACCTGCACGTGATCTATCAGGAACGCCGCGATGCGGTCGAGGCGAGGCGCCTTCAGCAGTATCTAGTGCTGCTTTCGAGGTGAGGACCGCTGAGTTAGGAACGGATCAATCGAGGCCGATGATGGCCGGGTTGCCGTAAAGCGTGAAGCTACCCACCCGCTCAATCCGAAGATTGAGGAGTTGACCCTGATGCCGCGGTGATCCTTCGAAGACGGTGATTTTGTTGGTTCGGGTCCGGCCTTCGTAGCGTGCGGGGTTGCGATGGCTGGGGCCCTCGACCAACACCTCCACTAAGCCGCCCACCAGGGCCTCGAACTTGGCCATAGCGATGCGGTTGATCTCGGCCAAGAGCCGTTGATGGCGCTCCTCGATCACCTCTTCTGCTATCTGATCGGGCATCGCGGCCGCCGGGGTATCCCGCCGCTGGCTGTACTTGAACAGGAAGGCCTGATCGAACTGGACCTGCTGGCACAGAGAGAGCGTCTCCTGGAAGTCTTCTTCGGTCTCGCCGGGGAAACCCACGATGATGTCGGTGCTGACGCCCATGTCAGGACGGACTGCGCGGAGCTTCGCAATAATCTCCAGGAAGCGTTCTCGGGTGTATCCCCGGTGCATGAGTTTGAGCAGGCGGTTGGATCCGCTTTGGACGGGCAAGTGCGCGCTCTCCACCAGTTTCTGGAGGCGACCGTAGGCTTCTACAAGGTCGTCGCCGTAGCCCTTAGGATGGGGCGAGGTGAAACGGATGCGATCGATGCCTTCGATGGCGTGGACCGCTTCGATGAGTTGGACAAAGGCGCTGCGGCCGTCCTGCACCGGGTACATCCGGCGGCCATAGCTGGTGACAATCTGGCCAAGCAAAGTGACCTCGCGGACCCCGCGTGAGGCCAGTTCTTGGCACTCGGCGACGATATCCTCCAAGGGGCGGCTCCGCTCCTCACCCCGGGTGGAGGGCACAATGCAAAAGGTGCAGTGCTGGTTGCACCCTTGCATGATGCTGACAAAGGCTGTGACCGGTCGGGAATCGTTGCCAACGCCATGACCCAGATGCTCGCGGATGGCCGACTCGCTGCCGGGTTCATCGGCCGTGTCCACGACCTTGTCGCGCGAACCGGACAGCAGCGCATCGAGGTATTCCCCGGTTCGGTGAGTTTTCTGTGTCCCGAGTACGAGGTCGACTCCGGGCAATTGGTCGATGAGTTCGCTCCCCCGGCTCTGGGCCATGCAGCCCAAGAAGCCGAAGATCTTTTTGTTCCCGCGCTTGCGGTCTGCACCGATGACATTCTGCATCCGGCTCAGGGCCTTCTGTTCGGCCATGTCGCGAACACTGCAGGTGTTGAGCAGGACGACGTCGGCCTCGCTCTCCGTGGGAGCCAGGGAGTAGCCGCGGGCCAAGAGTTGGACCGAGACAGCCTCGCTGTCCCGTTCGTTCATCTGGCAACCGTAGGTCTTGATGTAAACGCTGGGCATGGTGTCGAACGACAGAGGTCACGATATCCCGGTAGGCTCCGGGATGCCACGATCAAGCGCGCATTCTCCGGGAGGTCCAGTAAACCGCTGTTGGCCAATGGAATCGTTCCAGACTAGTATTCCCTTAGATGGGAACCATTGGGGAAATGATCGAATTGCCCGGACTGAAAGTTACGGTGGACCGGCTGCTCTACCAGCGTCTCCGGGCTGACCAGTCCGACAAGCCGCACTCGTTCATCTATTTCATTTCCATCCATAATGACTCTCCGGTTCCGGTGACCATCCGTGGGCGTAAGTGGGTGGTGACCCATGAGGACGACACGGTGTTGGTGGTGGAGGGCGATGGCGTGGTCGGAGAGACTCCGTTGATCGCTCCGGGCACCAAGTTTAGCTACAATAGTCGGCACATTATCGGAACAAATTCGGCAGTGGCCGAGGGTTCCTACCTGGGAGTCGACGATGCTGGGCGCTGCGTCGTGGTGCGAATCCCCCGTTTCCGTATGGAAGTCCCGGAGGCGAGCGAGTGCTGAAGTTGGGGGCTGCTGAAGACTCTAGTTCAGTCGTTGGATCGCGAGTTCAGAATCCAGTCGGCCACCTGCAGCCACCCATCGACGACAATCCCAGGATTCAGGGCTGATCCTTCGGTGCGTTCCAGTTCGGCCCCATAGCCCGTGCGCACCAGAAAACTCCGCCTCACTCCGGCATTCCAACCGGCCTCTAGGTCGATGCGTTTGTCGCCGACCATGTAGCTAGACGGGAGGTCGAGTTGAAATTCATCCCGGGCATCCCAGAGAAATTGGGGCGAGGGCTTGCGTCCGCGGCTTGGT
>Ga0255132_1000067_pt1 | contig 37734 bp, 27 predicted proteins | sample Law_Law_RepA_8d_FD_188551 | JGI IMG/M metagenome (GOLD analysis project Ga0255132, IMG submission 188551) | Freshwater microbial communities from St. Lawrence River, New York, United States - Law_Law_RepA_8d | ecosystem: Environmental > Aquatic > Freshwater > River | place: USA: New York...
AGTAATATCAGTACCAATCCCTCTAGCTCTTTGCGCCTTTGCTTCTTTGCGTGAGACTCTGTCCGCGCATTACACGCGCACCTGACGCCTCGCTGCGCTCGTGTTCGCGGCCCGGGAGGACCGCACCACATCTCAACGCTCCACAACATGCCCCACCACAAAGAAGATCAGTACCAATCCCTCTAACTCTTTGCGCCTTTGCTTCTTTGCGTGAGACTCTGTCCGCGCATTACACGCGCACCTGACGCCTCGCTGCGCTCGTGTTCGCGGCCCGGGAGGACCGCACTACGTGATGCCCCCACCACGTGACAGCTCGCACTACGTGATGGACCGCACGACGTGATGGACCGCACGACGTGATGGACCGCACGACGTGATGGACCGCACTACATGATGAATCGATGTCTTTCTTGCGTTGATGCGTTAGGTTTACCAAGCACCTCAGACACGGAAAAACGCACGCGTTATAAAAATTATCGACCATTTTGAAAGGAAAAAACCATCCCACGATAAAATCCATCCGCACACACTGCTTAGCAACTTTGTAAGTAGAGATGAGGCGAATTATGGAACGGAAAAACGATTGGACTCTCTTGGCGATCCTAGACGGAACACAATCCTGGATCGCGAAGCGAATGGAAGATGACACCGCAGTGACGATCTTAGGTTTACTCTCCGACGATCCGACAAATTGGGAAGAAGCCCAATCGGCTTGGCCTCGCGTGCGCACCAAAGTCGTTTGCGAACGTCCTGAGCAACTCCCCCTCGAACCATTCCCTCAAGAAAACCTTGTGGAACTACTCTCCGCAGCCAATGCATGGGTCGTTGTCGACTTTAACTCCAAACGTGTACTCAACGGTGGCGAATTCCAACCCTTTGAGCGCAACACAACCCTTGCAATGCAAACGGACGCCCAAGGGAAACAGCATGGTTTTCTTAGCATCCATCTACCACCTTGGTGGGAGTTGCATAATTCGGCACAAACGACTGAGGTTTTGAATCCGCGACAAACACCGATCGTCAAATCGAACGTCGACCGAGAATTTCTCTTTGGAGCTCCATTTCTAAATGAGATCGCTTCAAAAATCATCTCGACCGTTTCGAGCGCATCTTGGGAGAACAAGAAAGCGGCGCACCTATCGCAAGTTCGCTATAGGTTTACGGTCGAATTGCACCGCGATTGGTTGATGACTCCTCGCGCTGAACTCGATGGCCGCAAACCTCGCGATCTGCTTCATGGTGCACAGCACTGGAGCAGCCTTGTCGTTCAGTCGCAAAAACATCGTTGCACCGATGGCGATCCCCTCGTAGCCCTGCCAACAAATTGGATCGGCTACGCGACGGCACCGATGGGCTTCGAAGAGATCTGCATGTACTTCGACTTTTGCCGCGAAGCGATCGAAGCGGGATGGGACTGGTGCGATAGCAAAGAAGGTCGGTATGTGATTCAGAAGAACAAAGATGTCATACCGCGATTGACAAGGTTCCTAAAACGGAACATGGATAAGTGGCTCGATAGCTCCTTGGATGATGGAGCTCCCCCAAGCTTTATTATCGAATGCGAACGACGACACGTACCGCGAGGCGGTGGTGTCCGCATCGAAGGAATAGACCGCGTTCAACCCGATTACCATGTCATCGATTGCAATTGCCCCCTGTGTACGATGATGATCGACGGCACCTTCGGTATCTATTTCGACAACATCGATGGCTACCACCTCGAACTTGACGATGAATTCGCTTTTTCAATGTCCGAAACACTCGAAGAGTGGGAACAAGATCGATTTCGTCATGGTGGATTCATCGTTGAAGACGACGATGAAGAGCATCACGCGAAATCCTCAGCCGATGAACTTACGCGTATCAAATTATTCTCCCCACACACCTTCGATGAAGATTCCGATTCCACGGAAGACCTATGCTTCGATCCCTTCGGTTCAAGTTGGATGGGTATCAACACCGAACCTGTGCCCGGTGATCAAACGGGAATGCTTAAAATGGCTTTCATGTTAAGCGAGATCATCGGCTTATTGATGTGCCACGAAGAAGCAGATCAAGACATCACGAAACTCAACATGGCGTTCGACGATTTCCGAACGTCGGATCCATCCAACCCATCGCATCGTCAACAGAGATCCGACAATCTCAAGAAACATCTTGACGAAATCGCGGATCGATTCCCAGTCCTGGGTTCGAAATCTTCGGAACTTCAAAGCTACATTGACGAGACGAATCGGTTGATTATCGCAGAGCTGCACAAGCAGCTCGATGACTCAAGCGGAGCTGCGCAAGCGGCCCGGTGACTCAATTGGAGCTGCGCAAGCGGCCCGGTGACTCAATTGGAGCTGCGCAAACGGCCCGGTGACTCAAGCGGAGCTGCGCAAACAACCCGGTGACATCGCGGCAAAATCGCCCCATTCCGTTAATAACTAAATCCCTACAACTTCATCGTTGCCAATCGGTTCGACGTTTTTGATGGATTTAAACCGAGTACACAAAACACCGGGCGGCTTGCGCCGCACCGCTTTTATCGACCCACCGGGCGGCTTGCGCCGCACCGCTTCCATCGGGTCTGAATTCTCATGGTGCTTGCACAAGCAGTTTCGAATCGACCAACCACTCGCTAAGGCGTTCTGGCCATCGAGCCGCCGCATGATTCGCATCGGCTCGATACCCAAAACCATGCCCTGCGTTCGAGTAAATATGCAACTCGCATGCAACGCCAGCTTCCTTGTACTGCAAGTACAACTTGGCCATCCCAAGCGAGATATCGTCGCGATCCTTCGCTCCTAAAGCGATAAACGCCGGCGGCATCCCTTGAGTTACCTTGAATCGATGCGAACTACCTGGGTAGATTAGAACTTGGAAGTCCGGGCGGGAACTTGCTCGCTCCACAGCATCTGCACTATCAGGTTTCCCTGCATCGGATTCCATCGAGGCAAGAGCCGCTAATTCGCCCCCCGCTGAGAATCCTAGAATCCCAATCTTGTCAGCTGCGATTTTTAGCTCCGCTGCGTGACTGCGAACCCATCGGATCGCGCGACGTGTATCAGCCATCGCATGTTCATCGACACTGTACGGAGATCCTTCCTCCCTCGCCAATCGATATCGCAACACAAAAGCTGCAATACCGCGATCTGCAAACCACTGTGCTAACGAGTCTCCTTCATGCCCCAAACATAGCATCCGGTGCCCACCACCGGGAGCAATAATGATCGCCGTTCCATTGGCTTTCTCAGCCTCTGGTAAAAACATCGTAATCGAAGGAGCATGCACGTTGGTAACATTGCAAGCACCGTTCGTGCGATCGGTCTTCTCCGGCTCATCTTTCCTGTCCTGCGAACCCGGCGCACCTTCGGTCCAAAGCTCAACCCGCTTGGGCTCAGCCCCCAATGCCATTCGATTACCAAGTATTCCATCGACTTGAATTCCAACGCACAACAACGCAAACATCGCAAAGAATCTTTTCGCAACGCAATGGCTGTTTGCCGCATTATGGTTGTTTGCTACACACACAATGTTCATGATGAGTTAACTCTTTGGGTTCGAAGGGTAAATATGCAACTAGTAACGATTGTTTCGTGGCCTCAACACCACACTCGCGATTGTTATGGAGCCAGTGATCGTGCCGTGCCCGTGATCGTAATCTTGCCGCGCCCGAAATCGTGCTCGTGCTCAGTGAAACGGTGCTCGTGATCGTAATCGAAAGCAGCTTGGGATGGCCGAATCAGATTCCAAACGCGAACTACTTTGCTACGCGACGATGCTAGTTATATCGTGCGGGTAGAGGTTCGAGTAAGGACGAGTAACGAGTAAGGACGAGCACGAGCACGAGCACGAGCACGAGCACGAGCACGAGCACGAGTAGGAGTAGGAGTAGGAGTAGGGGAGGGAGAGGGAGAGGGAAGTAGTGATTGCCAGTCGCTTCGGGACTGCAAACTAAACCTTCAATGCGGGCAGAAGCACATCCCATACATGGTTCAACTGCCCCTGCATGTTGCTGGTATTGGCAGTCATCGCCACAACTGTACCTTGATCGGGCAGCACAACACAGAATTGACCATCTTTACCATCACCCCGATAAGCACCATGGCGACATCGCCAAAATTGGAATCCATACCCTTGATCCCAATCGCTCACCGGTGAACTACCGTTCGATACCTGCTTGGAGGTCGCAAGCTCCACCCAACTGCTCGGTATCAACTGCTTACCTTCCCAAAGTCCTTTTTGCAAATACAACAGACCGAACTTGGCGATGTCTTCGGTCTTAAGATACAGCCCGTAACCACCTATCGAGATCCCTTGCGGATTCGCGTCCCACTTCGGTGCAGCGATTCCTAACGGCCCATAAAGCCGGCTTTGCAGATACTCGTTGACGGTCTGACCGGTGACCTTCTGAACGATCGCCGACTGCATGAAAGTTGCCGGAGTGTTGTACCGAAAATGTGTACCCGGCTTGTGGGGAACGGGATGCGCTAAAAATGTACGGATCCAGTTCTGCTCATTGCGGACGTTTGGCTCGTCTTGATGTCCCGTCGACATCGTCAACAAATCCACCACACGCATCGCCTTCAAATTACCCGAAACTTCCTTGGGGGCATCCTCAGGAAAGAACGAAAGGACTTCATCATACAAGCCTAACTTGCCGTCCTGAACAGCCAACCCAACCGCCGTCGACGTAAACGATTTGCTCAGCGACCACAGCACGTGAGGCTTATCTGCCGATTCATCACCCCACCACTTCTCAGCGATCACTTTGCCATACCGCACTACCATGACGCTATGGATCGTTTGAACCTTGTCCTCCAACGTTTTCAAGAATCGTTGAATCGCTTCAACTGAAACGCCTTGGGACTCAGGTGCACTGCGTGGCAACGCGTCGGTTGGTGCAACCGCAGCCACACTTTTTGGCGAAGCTGCCAGCATACCTGCCGCAGCCATTCCACTGGCTGTCGCTACAACAAACTCACGCCTCGTCCGAAGTTTCAATCCATCCTGACGCATCGCTGACCGCCTCTCGTTATTCGAATCGCTATCGCTGACCTATCGCTATCCTGCTACCAATAAATGTACTGCAAGAACCTTTCGCGATCCTCAGACGGCAACAAATCGATGTCTTCGACGACATAGCGGTTCTCCCGCGTGTCGATCAACAACTTTCCATTATCGCTGTAGTCCAGTGCTTGGCCCGAAGTCCAACGCATGGTGAACTTCTCAGGGCCCTGGTCCGTCTCGACTTCCAGGTTCAAGTACCCTGATTCTAGCTGATTCTTCCGAACGCGTACAATTCGACGCATCAGATAACGACGAGCTAATAATTCGCGAGCCAACTCTGCCGATTCGCCAGCCCAACCATCAAGCGAACGAATCATGCCACATTCAACCTCTTCCCCGTTCTCCCCCCAAGTTCTTACGCTGAGATATCCCTCCGGGTACTTCGATGGGAAAGTTCGCACGACGAACGTCGAAGCCGCTTGCTGAACTCCCTCGTTCCACAACTCGATACGATCCAAATCCCCTCTGCGAAACTCCCAACTCGACGGATCCATCCAACGAATCACCGGTCCGTTTGATTCCTGCGATTCCTCTCCATCCTCGACTTGCGAGCCCGTTCGAGGTTGACCGTTTTGCGCATCGTCGCTCGAACTCCCGTCGACAATTGCTAACTTCGAATCGGATCCCTTCGATTCGGATCCACTGGACTCTTTACCGACTGAATCACGATTGCCAGCCTCGATCTCCGTTGCGGCATGAATGAGCTTATCAATGTCTGGGTTCTTCGTTACCGAAGTTTGAATTCGCACCAAGCGAGCATACGTACCATCCATCGCCAACAGTTCCGCATGGGAACCTTGCTCAATCAAACGACCTTGATCGAATACGAGGATACGGTCTGCATGGCGAAGGGTCGAAAGTCGGTGCGCGATGGCAATCGTTGTCCGACCTCGAATCAATACTCGCAGCGCATCTTGAATACTCTTCTCTGCCTCCGCGTCGATATTGCTGGTGGCTTCGTCCAACACAAGTATCCTCGGATCGTACAAGAGTGTCCGAGCAATTGATAAACGCTGCTTCTCTCCCCCGGAAAGTCCCGCTCCGTGCTCCCCTAAGAGAGTCTCGTAGCCAAGCTGCTGGCGGCAGATGAAATCATGTGCACCAGCCGCCTTCGCGGCTTGCAACCCTTGCTCGATCGTCGCTTGCGGTCGCCCATAACTGAGATTTCGCCATATCGTCCCCCGAAACATAAAGGACTCTTGAAAGACAATCCCCAACCTTTCTCGCAACTGATGACTCGCTAGATCTCGCAAATCATGACCGTCGACCAATATCCGTCCCTCTTGAACGTCGTAGAACCGACCCAACAAATTCACCATCGTGGATTTGCCAGAACCACTCCTACCTACAATTCCCACCATCTCCCCTGGTCGCACTTGAAAACTAACGTTTTTCAACACAGGCTGATTGCGGTCGTAACCAAAGCAAACATCTTCGAACTGAATTTCTCCTCGCGGCTGATCCCAATCCACGGGCTGATTCGGTTCACTGACCGTCAGCGGTGTATCGAGCAACTCAAGCACTCTTTTGCTTCCGGTCAAAAAGCTCGTAAGCCAGCTTGTGAAGTTCGACAATGCGCTCAGGGGTGCGTAAAACATTCCAAGGTAAGCTAGGAACGCGATCAATTCACCGAGCGTCATCGTGTTCCCGATCACATCCCGGCCACCTACATACCACACTATCAAACCACCAAGACTGAAGACGATCGACATCGCCGAGGAATACCAAGCGTTGGCGTCCTCCACCCAGAGCCTCCAATTCCGAAGTTCATCGCTTGTCTTCGCAAACCGTTCGTATTCGCGATCTTCTTGCGCAAAAGCTTTGACAACCCGTATCCCGGAAAGCATACCGCTCAAAACCGAGATCTGTTTCGACGAAGCGTCCCAAAGCCGATAGTATCGCGGATAGACCTTCTTCCAGAAAATCGATGTCCCCAAGATAACCAAAGGAACTGGAATCAGGGTGAAGAGAGCAAGCTTGGGGTTGATCCAAATCAACATCGCTCCAACGCCGATTAGCTGAGCGATCTGCAACAGAAAACCACCCGTGATCTGATGCATCAAACCGTGCATCACTTCGCTATCGTGCGCGACGCGACCAAGCATCGAGCCGACTTGATGGCGATCGTAATATACGACTGCGAGACTCTGAAGCTTCTTTACCATTTCAGCGCGAAGCGTTCGGGTCAGCCCAGTCCCGATGCTCGTAGCAAGCTTACCCTTGAAGACCGCCACGATAGACAACATCACACGCGATGCGGCCAAGGCTAAGACAATCAGTAACAACGCGGTGCGAAAGTCCGGCAACGGATCTACTGCTGCTGCTCCTGCTCCTGCTCCTGCTCCTGCTCCTGCTCCTGCCTTTGCTGCAGTCGCTCCATTACCTGCAAGGACGTTATCGATCAAGTACTGCTGAAGCTTCGGGGGAATCAACTCGGCGATGACGCCGACGATCGTCAAAAGAGACAGCAAGATCGCTCCCTTGCGATAAGGCGCGATCAACGTATGCACACGACGCAGAATCTGCCCCTTCTGCATACACCTCGGGCAACTTTCTTCCTTCGAACTCAATCGCAACGAACAAGTCGGACATTCCGGAGGATCAAATCCAGCCGCCGAAGCATGCGGATCATGCTCGAGCGACGATGGAACTTCAAACATCCACGTCTCAGGATGCTCCCGCATCCGCTCAAGCATCCGAGAAACTTTATGGAATCGAGTCGCATTCGCGTTCGAGAACCGCAACAAATCGATCCAGTCTTCTCCTATCCGAACTTGCAACGTCCCGCCACCAACCCCAGCTTGCGTGCGCACTGAGGCGACTTGCTCCCAAACCACACTCCGGAGCAATGAAGCGTTCGGAGCGATGGTACCGCCCGCGTCCAATCGGATAACGGAGATCTCTTTCGACGAGACAATCAGCCACTCCTCGCTCGGCTTGCCAAGCAGCGAGACGTCAGTGCGTTGTGCAAGCCACAACGCTCGATGCAGCTTCCCCGCTTCCTCCAAACAACTGACAATGACTCCAGGAATTAGTACGGCACTGATGGACTGTTGTTGCTGTGTCAACCGAGGAGACTCCCACCCACGATAGGACAATGAACCACCTGAAATAGAAAGCCGAACGTTTAGAAAAACACCTTTTTCTTCGATCGCTCGTTAGAGTCGGAAAGATCGTTTTAGTTCCCTGTTGCCGTTTTTTTTCACAAGCCCCCTGTGGTATCATAGAACGATCATTTCCCAGTCCGCGACATCCGCGAACTCCCGCCGCCCATCACACCGCCCGCCTGCAATCATACGCCCACCCTGCAATCAAACCGGCATCAAATCACCATCCCTCCGCTCTAGATCCGCCTACCCCCCGCGTCGAGGACTGATCCCACCATGACTCCTAATACCTCTCTAGCTGTCATACCATCCGTTCCACGTCTGAACTCCACGGCACTCGCTCGAGCAACGCGACTGTTATCGTCCCTTGTGATTTTTACGCTCATAGCCCAAGCAATCGACTTGCTATCGGGAGACACCTCCGCCGCTGACACCGATCCACCAACACCCGAGCAACTCTATTTCGAGTCGGCCGTTCGCCCCATTCTCAAAACACACTGCTTCCATTGCCATGGCGAAGCCGAACACCGCGAAGCGGGGCTGGATGTCCGACTCGTTCACTTGATCACCAAAGGTGGAGATTCCGGTACAGCGATTGTCCCAGGCGATGCCCCCGCAAGCTTGCTCTACAAGCGGGTCGCCGAAGACGAAATGCCACCAGGTGGCAAATCACTCTCCCCCAAGGAAAAAGAAATCCTGCAACGCTGGCTTGCTCAAGGCGCCAGGACCAAACGAAGCGAACCGCAGACTCCTCCACTCGAAGATTGGACAGAAGAAGAACGAACGCATTGGGCTTACCAAAGCGTAGCCGCATCCAATCCTCCAAAACTCGATCCGAGCATCGGTGCAGAAGCTATCGAGTCGCTCCTCTCACCCGTCGATGCTTTCATCCTTGATAAGTTGCGTCAGCAATCCCTGTCGTTCTCCCCTAACGCCGATCGTTTGACCCTCATTCGGCGGTTGTCCTTCGACCTGCGAGGAATTCCTCCAAGCCACGATGAAATCTCCAGCTTCGTCAATGACACCAACGTCGACGCCTACGAACGACTCGTCGATCGCTTGCTTGCAGACCCTCGCTACGGCGAACATTGGGGTCGGCATTGGCTCGATGTCGCGGGCTATGCAGACAGCGATGGGTACAGCGAGCAAGACACTGAACGCCCGTGGGCATTTCAATACCGCGACTATGTGATTCGCTCGTTCAATGAAGACCTACCGATCGATCGCTTCGTCTTGGAACAGCTCGCCGGTGACGAATTGGTGCCCACGCCATGGGATGCGATCAACGAAGAACAGCAGCGCATGCTAGCCGCGACCGGTTTCCTGAGAACAGCTCCCGATGGTACAGGTCATGAAGGAGTCGATCAGAATGTGGCTAGAAACGAAGTCCTCGCTGAGACGATCAAGATCGTTACCGGCGGACTGATGGGCATGACCGTCGGTTGCGCTCAATGTCACGACCACCGCTACGATCCGATCTCGCAACGCGATTACTACCGTATTCGCGCAATCTTTGAACCAGGCTTGGATTGGAAGAATTGGCGTGATAAAAACTCTCGTCTAGTGAACCTTTGGTCCGCCGAAGAACGACAACGCGCAGCGGATGTCGACAAGTCTCTCGCGGAACTAGAAGGGACACGGCTAAAAGAACTCGATGGAATCGTCGCCGATATCTTCGAGAAGGAGCTGATGAAACTCCCCGAAGAGCAACGACAAGAAGCCCGTACCGCACGCGATACCGCCGCAGATAAAAGGACTCCGGAGCAACAGAAACTTCTTCGCGATTTCCCAAGCCTAAACGTCGATCGCGGTAGCGCTGTTCTTTACGATGGAGCTCGCATCAATGAGTTCAACAAGAAGTATGAAACGCAACAAGCTGACATCCGAAAAACACGCCCGGCCGATATCTTCTTGGCTTGCTTTTCCGAAGTGCCAAATCAAGTGCCACCCACCCACTTGTTTTTCCGAGGAGACTTTCAGCAACCTCGAGACCCGATCCCTCCAGGTGGCTTGAGCGTCCTTCAGGAACAAGATCGCATCTTGCCGGATGCACCTGAAATCCCAACGTCAGGCCGCCGTCTGCAGTTCGCGAAGATGATTACCCAAGGGGTCCATCCTCTCTTCTCGCGGTCCATGGCAAATCGACTTTGGATGCCCCTTTTTGGCCGAGCACTTTCAAGCAATCCCGGAGACTTAGGACGTTTAGGTGAACCACCCACCCATCCCGAGCTTCTCGATTGGCTTGCCCATCGCTTGGTCGATGCACAATGGAGCCGAAAGAACGTAACCCGCGAACTGCTACTCTCGAACACGTATCGTCAGTCATCCGCCAAGAACGGACTGCACCAAGACAAAGATCCGCAAAACTCTTGGCTTGGCCGAATGCCATTGCGACGTTTACAAGCGGAATCAGTTCGCGATGCCATACTCGCCACCAGCGGAATGCTGAGCTTGAAAATGTATGGAGCACCATCCTCGGTGAATCCCGACGAAGTCGGACAGTTTATCCTTGGAAAAGCAACCCGCGACGGAAATGGAATCTTGGTTGCCAAACAAGAAGAAGTCGCTGACACATATCGACGAAGCATCTATACACAAATCCGACGTTCCATGCCGTTGGGCGTTTTGGAACCCTTCGATCCGGCCACCATGACTCCCAACTGCGACCGACGTTCGAATTCCACCGTCGCTACGCAGTCGCTGATGCTCATGAACAACTCCACCGTCATCCGAATCTCCGAACACTTCGCCACACGGGTGATTCGCGAAGCGGGGGCAGATGCGAACGCCCAAGTCACCCATGCTTGGCTGTTGGCTTTTGGAACTCAACCAAACCAAGAACAGCAATCCCGCAGCCTCGAAGGACTCGTTGCACTCCGCGCGGAATTGCTTCCCAAAGAGCTCGATCCAGCCAAGGTTGAAGCAGAGACGAGCAAGAGTCAGCATCAAGCCTTGGCGTTGTATTGCCAAGCCTTGTTATCTTCGAACGCCTTTTTATACGTTGACTAACTATCGATGTTTCGTATCGATGACTAAAACCGCGACGAGTAATGATTCCCTTCGCCGCAAACAGACCAAACACAAGAAGACCCGATAGTAGGATTTCAAGATGAAACGCAACCAAGCGAATGCCATGCATGCACCTTGCAGCTCGCGCAGACACTTCCTTGCACAGCAAGGGATTGCGGGAGCCACGTTATGGCTTGCCGGTGCTCTTGGGCAACAAAGCCTTGCGACACCGCCGAAACCGAACACAGCACCCGTGAACTACGACTTGAAACCCAAGCCGAGTCATCGACCAGCGCAAGCGAAGGCCATGATTTCGATGTTCATGCAAGGCGGTCCTTCGCACATGGATTTATTCGATCGCAAGCCGGAGATCGAAAAGCGGAGTGGAGAGAACTTCTCTGGCGAGCTCAAGTACGATAACGCGGCTGAGTCGTCCGCCAAAATTTGGGCCGGGCCTTGGAAGTGGGAACGTTACGGCCAATGCGGAATGGAGCTTAGCGAGTTGGTCCCACATCTTGGATCGATCGCCGATGATGTCACGTTGATACGCTCGATGAATACAGGAGTGAACAATCACGGCCAGTCCATCTATGCCTTGCACCACGGACGCATTACAGCCGGTCGCCCCGTACTCGGTTCATGGTTGACCTTTGGGCTTGGAAGTGAAAGTCAGCAGTTACCCGCCTTCGTCGTCTTGACCGATCCAGGTGGACTACCTGTTTTGGGAACCGATTGCTGGTCGAATGGCTGGTTGCCTTCGGTGTATCAAGGGACCGTGATACGGCCCCAAGAGCCTCGCATCCTCAACCTCAATCCTCCACCTCATCTGACAGGCAAACCCCAAAAAGCTTATTTGGATTTCCTAAAACAAATCAATGCAGAGCATTTTGCGAACCGCCCTTACGAGAGCGATCTGCAAGCTCGGATGGGGAGTTACGAATTAGCCGAATCGATGCAGTCGGCAGCCAAAGAAGCGTTAGATATCGGGCAGGAGACCGAAGCGACACACAAGCTTTACGGGTTGGATCAAGACGCCACGCGAGAATTTGGGACTCGATGCTTGATAGCGCGGCGACTGGTCGAGCGAGGAGTGCGATTCGTGCAGATCTACACATCCACACAGCAGTGGGATCACCATGCCAACATCAAAGACGCCCTGCCGGCGGCTTGTAAAAAAACCGATCAGCCATCGGCAGCGTTGGTTAAAGACCTTAAGGATCGCGGATTGCTCGATAGTACGTTGGTCCACTGGGGTGGCGAGATGGGGCGGCTGCCAGTGATTCAAAACGAGAAGAACGTGGGGCGCGACCACAACACGTATGGTTTCAGCACTTGGTTGGCAGGTGGCGGGATAAAACAAGGGTGTATTTACGGACAAACCGACGATTTCGGGTATCAAGCCGTTACAGATATCGTCCACCATTACGACTATCATGCAACTTTGATGTATTTGTTCGGCTTAGAGCCTGATAAATTAGTGTTTGCACGACCTGGCGGGAACGGCACCTTGCTCGATGGCCAACCTGGCAAAATCGTTGAAGGGATCCTCAAGAACCCGGTCTCAGCACCACCAGCGTAATCGAACAAGCTGCTCGTCTTAGAAAGTGAAAAGAACCTCACATGTCAAAAACCGAAGAACCCTTAGACGTGATCGCCGTCGGCGCGCATCCCGATGACGTAGAGATCGCATGTGGAGGGACACTTGCAGCCCTGGCCGAACAAGGGTATCGCGTCGGGATCATCGATTTGACCGATGGCGAACCGACACCGCATTCCCCTGGACCTGAGGTTCGGATCGCAGAAGCGGTCGAGGCAGCCAAGGTGTTAGGAGTGCATGTTCGCAAGATCCTACCCTTCAATAACCGTCGATTGATGGACGGCTTTGATGAGCGCGTGGCGTTGGCACTTGAGTTTCGCAAGTATAAACCGAAGATTGTCATTGGGTTTGGTAGCAAGACCCCGATGGCGTCTCCCGACCATTACCAAGCCATGCAGATTACCGATGCAGCGGTGTTTTATTCTCGGTTGACCAAATGGGAAGATGTATTCCAGGGTACCGAGCCGCACGTGATCGATCGTCAGTTGTATTTCCGGCTCAATTTCGAGCCCGTTCCAGCTTCGGGGATTGAGAACTCGATCACCATGGACATCACCGACACGTTAGAGCAGAAGCTCGAAGCGATCCGATGTTACAAGACCCAGTTTCCACCGTCGAAGTCCTACATCTTCGATCGCGTGCGGGGATTAGCGATAGCGGCAGGTGCGGCAGCAAATTGCTATGCTGGCGAGACGTTCATCTCCACACGTTCGCTCAGAACGAAGGATTTGATACAATCGGTACTTGGCTAACCCCCGTTGGTAGGCCCGTAAAAAACGCAGCAGTTAGACAGCGCAGTCAGACGCGTTGTCTAAAGATGATTGGCTTGTCTCCGATGAATACGATTTCGAGGACTTTCGACTAGGAAGATGCATTCAGTGAAAACCCATGCAGAAGGCTGCGTGTTGACGGTAGGGAATTTTGATGGAGTGCATCTTGGGCACCGAGCACTGATCGAGCGGTTGGTAGAGAGGGCTGCGTCGAAGGGTTGTCCGGCGGTAGTCTTTACTTTTGATCCACCTCCGTTGAAGATCCTGCAACCCGATCGAGTGCGACCGCCGTTGACTTGGAACACGAGGCGTGAATCGTTGCTTAAGAGTATTGGGGTAGACCGAGTCGAGTTTTATCCCACGACGCGCGAGTTATTATCGCTGAGTGCCGAAGAGTTTTTCCGCTCGGTGCTTATAGAGCGATTTGGGGTGAAGGGGATGGTTGAGGGACCGAATTTCCGGTTCGGCCGAGATCGGCTTGGCGATGTCGAGACCTTGCGAACTCTATGCGACGCGGCTTCGGTCGGATTGGATGTGCTTGTGCCGCAGTCTTTAGGAGGGACGATGGTTTCGAGTACACAGATTCGGCAGTGGATACAGGAGGGAGAGATAGGGTTAGCCAATCGTTGTTTGGTGGAGCCGTATAGGCTGATAGGCAGGGTGGAGCATGGGGCAGGGCGGGGGCGTACGTTAGGATTTCCGACAGCGAATTTAGAAAGCATCCCAGTTTTAGTGCCGCAGCATGGCGTTTATGCAGCGAAGGTATGCACCGAGGGTGGAATATTCGGAACACCGGTCGCGTTGCATATTGGTCCGAATCCGACGTTTGGGGAGGAAGCCACGAAGGTCGAAGCCCATTTGATTGGATATTCGGGGGATCTGTATGGTCAAGAGATAGAATTGCAGATCATCGATCGAGTACGGACTGTACGCAAGTTCGAATCCAAAGACGCATTGCTTGCGCAATTAAGCACCGACATTGCAACCGTCTTGCAGCTCGTCAAATAACCCCCTCACCCATCTGCTATCGTAGCAACTGCATCTCGTAGCAACTGTCGGCGGAATGAACTGACAGACTGAGCCCTCTCCCCGTAGAGCGGGCATGCATGCCCGCTCTACGGGGAGAAGCAACGCAAACCGTAGTTGGAGAGATCAACCACCTACTCAGCGCGAACACCGGCATTCTTGATCGCAAGCCAACCAATGAAAACACCGTGCGGGCAAAGCATGCCCACCCCACGGTAGGAACTGCAAGTCCGAGCTTCCTCTCCCCGTAGAGCGGGCATGCATGCCCGCTCTAGTGCGAGGCAAGTCTATCAAAGCTTAGTTTTGACGATGACGTGACTGTTGATTCCCGGAAACGGCTCTGTGGCGAATTCGCATCGATGATGCTTTTTTTCAACACCACTTTGTGACTCGCGACGTCGACGTACAACGGCCTGAGGAAAACGTTTTTCACTCACTTCTCTCGATTTTCCCATAGAAAACGCTCTCCCTCAGGCATACCATTGCGCTGCGGATCACTCTTCTGGCACGGAAGTCGCATTGCTCTAGGAATGACTACGTATTCCTTACCAATCGTTTTTCCCGCCTGCACTGCTTGAACTATGACAAAGAGAGCCTCCAGACAATCCTTCAACGATAAACCGATTTCCGGAGAGGAAGCCTTTTTCGAAGAAGATCGCGAACTGCTCGACGCTCTACCCAACGCGATCCCAGGCGGTATCACCTTCGAATCCGACGACGCCGATGTCGCTACCGAAGCACTCCCCTCCGAAGATGAACTCAGCGATGATGATGCGGATAACTTCTTCGCCGATGACGATGAAGTCGTCGATGCTACGGAAGACCCGGTCCGTATGTACTTGATGCAAATGGGTGAGATCCCTCTGCTAACCCGACACCAAGAAGTCACCGCCGCAAAACATATCGACCGCACCCGATACTTCTATCGCAACTGGATGCTCGCCTCGGATTTCATGCTCCAAGGTGCAACGAAACTTCTCGAACAAGTCCGGGACGGCAAACTGCGACTCGACCGAACTATCGAAGTGAGCGTCACCAACGCGACCGAAAAAGTCGCAATCATGCGACGCATCGGTCCAAATATCAAAACGCTCCGTCACCTACTCGTTCGAAACCACACCGATTTCTACATCGCTATCGATCGCAAAAGACCAACCCGAGAACGACGCGACGCTTGGAAACGACTGGTGTGCCGCCGCAATAAAGCGGTCCGACTCATCGAGGAAATGAACCTCCGCACCAACCGCCTCGAACCGCTGTTCCATAAACTTACGATCATCCAACAACAAATGGTGATCCTCAAATCACGCATCGCTACCGCGAAGAAAACTGGATTCGTCGAAGGAACCACCCTTCCGAAAATGGAACAGGAACTTCGACACCTGATGAAGATCACTTACGAGTCCCCCTCGACTCTGACGCGTCGCGTCGAAAAAGTCCGCTGCTTCCGCTCGGAATACGACGCGGCAAAACGAGACCTCTCCGCCGGTAACTTGCGCCTTGTCGTCTCCATCGCCAAAAAATACCGCAACCGTGGCTTGAGCTTCCTCGACCTGATCCAAGAAGGTAACACTGGCCTGATGCGAGCGGTCGATAAATTCGAATACGAACGAGGCTTCAAATTCTCGACCTACGCTACTTGGTGGATCCGACAAGCTATCACGCGAGCAATCGCTGATCAAAGCCGCACTATCCGAGTCCCTGTCCACATGATCGACACGATGAGCAAAGTGCGACAAGTCATCCGTGACTTGATCCAAGAACTCGGCCGTGAACCTTCCGTCGAAGAAACCGCGCAACGCTCGGGACTCTCCATGGACGATGCCCGAGTCGTTATCAAAATGGCGAAACAACCTCTCTCCCTCGACCAACCTGTCGGTGAACACGACGATAGCTTCTTCGGGGAATTCCTCGAAGACTACCGCGACCACGATCCTCTCTATGAGACTCACCAAGCGACGCTGCGAGAACAAATCCATGAGGCGATGCAAACCTTGAACTACCGCGAACGGGAAATCCTCAAGCTTCGCTACGGCCTCGCCGACGGATACGCTTACACCCTCGAGGAAGTTGGCAAGATCTTCCAAGTCACCCGAGAACGGGTTCGCCAAATCGAAAGCAAAGCAGTTAAGAAACTGCAACACCCTCAACGAAGCAAGACCCTCGTGAGCTTCGTCGATGGCGTCGAACTTCCCGAAACCTACGATTCGATCATCCGAGGGGATTCGAACTGATCGTTGGTTTTGAAACACAGAGACACAGAGACACAGAGAGATTCGATAATCCGGTGGACTGCAATCAGAACTAACAGATCGAAATCCCCATTTGGCGATTGCCCTATAAGAGTCCCAATTCAAATTTGCGCAAACAAAACAAGGTATGGGTCTTTCTCTGTGCCTCTGTGCCTCTGTGTTTCAAAAACCCCCACCGTCTGGCGACGAGTGGCTACGAGATCACGCGAGTATCAATCGAGCGACTCGACTCTTAATGGAATCGATACGGTACAAGTCGTACCGACCGGCTGTCGCTTGGCAAATTTCAGCGACCCACCTAAACCTTGAATCACATTTCGCGTTAAAAACACCCCAAGCCCCATCCCTTCTCCAACCTCCTTGGTGGTAAAGAAGGGCTCGCCGATCCGGCGTAAGACTTCGTCGCTCATGCCACTCCCCGAATCATGGATGATCAATTCCCATGTCCTGCGATCCTCTTGAGGCATGAGAATGGTGGCATACACTTCGACATGCCCTGGATGCCGGGATGCATCGAGGCCATTTTGAAGCAGATTGCGCAACGCTTGCGATAACGCTTGTTTCGGTAGTAAAGCTTTAAAATCCTCTACGGCTTGATCCATGTGGACTTCAACTCGGTGCGGCTCACGCATTGCAGCGATGGTCTCATCGATGATATCACCGAGGGATACAGGATGGAGTCGCTCCGCCGCCGCTTCCCCAGCCCCACTCTTCATCCGATGCAATATGTCCTTGCAGCGATTTAACTCTTCTCGAATCAATCCAACATCCCGTTTAACCTTCTCGGGGATCTCTTGCTTATCCAGCGTTCGCGACATCTCCCCGGCAATCACGGCAATCGTCGAAAGAGGCGAAGCTAACTCGTGACCAGCCCCAGCAGCAAGCGTCGCTAACGCTTCGAGTCGCTGCGCTCGCTCTTTCTCTTTCTCAGCAATCGCCAATCGTCGATCTCGCAATCGCACTTCCAAAGCAAGCTGGGATACGAAGTAGGTCAAGACACCACTGCATGTAGCGAATGCGATAAAGAAAGCGGTTTTCGTCACCCCCCAAGGGGCTTCGCTCGCAAATGCGGATCCATCGAAAACTTCCAATCGATGCGATGTTAGCAGCAAAAACAAACAACCCATCACCGATGCAAACGAAATCCCAATCGCCCAAAACTTCGATAACACCACCCCGGCTACGGCTATGTTCGCAACATAAAAGAGAACAAAGGGATTCGCTGCCCCGCCAGTATAAAAAAGCAACCCTGTCAAAATCGCGACATCAAACAACAGGATCCCACCGAGATCCCCTCTCTGCGGAAACCCACCTACCCCCGCATCTTCCGTCTCCAGTTGACGCAAGGCGCGTTTTGCAAAATACCACAACCCGACGTTACTGAATGCAGTCAGCAACACAAGCGACAACAGTTGCGGTAACGCCAACGGCAGCTTTAAAATCAGCCACACAAAACCGATCACCAGCAACTGACCTCCGATGGCAATCCATCGAAGCTTCGTTAACCACAACGCTGTCGACGCGTCTTGCTCGATCTCATGCACCGTCCGCTCGTCGCTTACCGATTTCACCGATTGGCTACTCCCTCTACGAGAATCTTCTCTTCATCCCATAACCCAGACTTCGCATCGAACGTGAACTCTTCGCGCTGTCCACTTGGCCAATCAATGCTGATTTGCGCGGCTCCAACAGATTCGGCCTTCCATTCCTCCGAAGGGATCCCGATGTGGACCAATAAGTCGCTGGTCGACGCATACGATCCGCCACCGATCACTTGGCGGACCGCGCGAAACCGACCGAGTTGAAGTTGTATTCGCGCACCGATTGCATCGCGATTGCTCTTGGTCCCAACCAAACGCAACCGCACCGATCTCTGATCATGCGATCGGTTCAGCACCAATGCGGCTTCTTTGTCGACCCGACTCGCGACGAAATCTAATTTACCATCCCGATTGAAATCGGCCGTCGCAAGCCCTCGCGCATTCATCGGCGTATCGAGAAACTTAGCATTACTTCGCGGAACCAATTGAAACGTCTTCCCACCTTGGTTCTGCAATACTTGTGGTCGCTGATCGACGGTAGAGCCTTTTGGCGCGAGCTCAATATGGCCGTTGACCACCAACAAATCCTCATCCCCATCCCCATCGAGATCTGCGAATGCAGTTCCCCAACCAACGCTCGCTTCATCCGTCGCTGCAATCTTCGCGTTCAACGATGCGTAGTTAAACACCAGTCCACCGCTGTTGCGGTAGAGTGCCCCAAGTTCATTCTGGTAGTTCGTAACCCATAAATCGGACTTGCCATCCAAGTTGTAATCCCCGACCGCAACACCCATGCTCCCCTCGGGAGTACCGCTGTCGTTGGTGGCAACTCCAGCCCGTCGTCCGATCTCGGTGAATCGGCCACCACCATCATTGCGATACAAAAGATTCGGGTCGACGTCGTTCGCTACGTACAGATCCACATCGCCATCTTGATCCCAATCTGCGGCGATCACCCCAAGTCCCCTTAACGCATCTTCTAAACCCGATTCGCGCGTGATGTCGCGAAAGGTACCATCGCCTGCGTTATGGTAGAACACATCCGGCAAGCCTTGAAACTCTCGGGGCCCGCAGTAGTCGGTGCTCTTGGTCTGCGTCCCAGTGCGTGCATGCTGGCCGCACACAGGGTTATTATCAAAACTCCAATTCGCATAGTTCGCTACGTATAGGTCGAGCAAGCCATCGGCGTCAGCATCAAAGAATGCCGCCGAAGCCCCCCAGAGGGGACTCGAAAGCCCTATCGCTCGGCAATCAAGTGATTCAAAGGTCCCATCCCCTTGATTGCGAAACAAATGGCTATTGGAATACCCAGCAATAAACAGATCGGGAAATCCGTCTCCATCGAAATCGGCAATTGCAATGCCGGTGTTGTAATGCTGTGAAAAATCGATACCCGCGAATTGCCCAACCGATTGAAAGCCAACATTATCGGATTGGGTTTCGGTAGGGGTTCCAGCGGCACCACCTGCCACCCCGTTACCGGCCGTACCGATGCGACGATACAAAGCGCCTGCGGCTCCGATCATTTGACGTTTCTCGGCGTCTGCTTCTCCACCCCCCGCGCAAACGATGTCTGTCCAACCATCGCGATCAAAATCGAAAGCCCCGATACCTCCACCTGTGGTCTCTGGCAAAAAAAGATTCCCGTTCTCTTTGCCCGTTTTGACCACCGCAAGCGGGACAGCCCCCTCGAGCCACTCGAGCTTGATCCCCGAGCCCTCAGCCCCGACTGGGTTAGCACCGACCGGATTGGTACTCCCTTGGTTAGCACTACCTTGAGTAGCAACGCCTTGGTTAGTTCGTCCTGGCGATGATTGTGCGGTAGCTTGATTAAGCTGCCCGCCAGAGGACTTCTTTTGTTCTTCAGCCGGCGGTTTTGGCGTACAACCGCAGAGCAAGCAACCGGCAAACCAACCGACAAGAATCGCTGCGATTCGTGATCGTCGTGTCTTGAAAAGAATTGGGTTGAAAACGCGCAACAAGAAGAACTCCCGACTGTTCGAAGAGGTGATCAGGCACCTCATTGCACTCCGCGCCGTAGATTGATGTACCGCTGATGCCGAGCGGCCAAATCGGGTCGATTGATACGAGTGAAGTACACTACCATGTCTTCATGTGCGGGCAAGAAACTCTCGTCGATCGATAAAGCTGAATTCAACCAGTGAATGCCATCCTCACGCGATTGCTTGTGCAGCAAAATATGTCCAAGCTCATAGTGTTGTTGAGCTTGTTTGTCTGTACCCGACATCAACCTAGCCAACCGTCCGTCGACGGATTGTAAATCGGCTTGGCCTGCATCAGCGATCTTTGCAAACCGATCTGCGTCCGCGTCGCTTCCAAGGGCTTGGTGAGCTTGGCTCAATTGGTTGGCGATGCGAACATCTTCAGGCCAAACGGCAGCGACACTGCTGAGAACTTCGACCACTTTCTTGTATTGCTCTTTGGCGGCATAGGCTCGAGCCAAATTTGATTTCATCTCGATCGTCGCTTTGCCAGATTCGATCAACGGTTCGACAAACGCGATCACTTCGTCGCCCATGTCTTGGTTAAACAGAGCGGTGACCATCGCAGACTGGGCATCGAGATCTTCGGGATTGCTTTTCAAGAATCGCTTTAGAGCGATCACCGCCCGCTCGTTATCGCGGCTCAGGAGATAAGCTGAAGCTAATTGACGATAAACTGGCACGAAGCCCGGATGATTCTTTGCACAGTTCTCGAGTAACTCGGTGGCGGCTTTCGCGTCGCGGCCGGAGAGAGCAAGCATCCCGCGAAAGAAATCGACCCAAGGAGTTTTCGGATCTTGTTTGATCCAAAACTGCAAAAACATTTCAACGGTTTCGAATTGGAGTTTGCCGAGCAATCCGTAGATCACCGCAGGTCCAATCTCTTCGAGTTCGCCGTTGGGCATCGCCATCAATTCAGCGGTGGCAAGATCGATATCGGGAACCACGCCAAGATGCGTTTCGCGCAACATCCGTTCGGCTTTTAACTTGTCGTCTGGATATCCAAGTTGCTTCGCGATGGCGGAGAACTGAGCGAAAGCGATATCATCACCCAAATGGCGGTATGCTCGCGCACGCAGGAACGCCGTTTGGGCACTCAATCCGTTTCGCTGCTCGACTTGCTTTATCTCTGAAATGGCATTTCGATCATCCCACATCGACAACGCTTTTTGGATGCGGTTCATCGAAGCTGTTTGACGGTTTTTGAAGTAACCGAAAATCGCCAGTGGGATCAAAATTGCTAGAAGAATAGCGAGCCTCAAGCTCGACCAACCGCTAGCCCGATTCGCCAAACGAACCTTCACCGAATTCTGTTTCGGATCAAGATCATCGAGGGTAAGTTGCACCACCCCCTTGCCGATAGCGCCGGCACCGCTAATTCCGCTGGCGCTTATTCCATTGGCACCTTGAAAACCCTGGCCAGTGAATCCCTGCGCTGCGATCGAACCTTCCGGTGCGGGTTGGATGCTTCCATGTGCCATAGTGAATGATCGAGCTAAACAACATCGAGCTCGCCGTTGGGAACTTCAGTTCGAACAATGGAAAAGTGTGGGCGTTCGCGGAATTCTTAATCCTAATATCGTAGCCCCTCGGCAAGTGGATTGCAAGGAATCTGCGGGCCCCCTCGCGGGGATCGATTTTGGATATTCCAAACAAATCGCAAAATTCTTTGCGCGCCATTTTGGAAGGATTTCTTCCCCTCACCGCTATACTGCACGTGCAGCGTGGCGTTTTCGATGATTTGCCAACGAGACAACCCCGCCAACCTTCTAGCTTTTAGTCCCCAAGGAACCTTACGCGTGACCGCAGACCGTCTTTCTAATTCACACGGATCCAGCCACTGCGACCGATCCGATTTGAACTCCAGCCCAACCGTTTGGGTCACAGGAAGTGGAGCAAAGCGAGTTGGCCGAACGGTCGCCGAACACTTTGCCCGCCAAGGATATCGAGTTGCATTGCACGCCAACACCTCTCGCGAAGGTGCTTTGGAAACCCTCAAGCATTTTGAAGGTCAAGGAATCCAGTGCATGGTAACTCAAGGGGACATCCGCTCTCAGGAATCCATCGAGCAAGGCGTTGCGCAAATCGTCGATCAATTCGGTCGCCTCGATGCGGTGGTTCACTGTGCAGCAGTATGGGACTGGTCCCCTTTGGAACAGACCACCGAAGCTCAGTTGCGAGCTCAATTTGAAATCAACACCCTTGGAGCCTACCACGTCGCTCGCAGCGCTGGACTGGCTATGGTTCCCCAACCTCAAGGTGGTCGGATTATTTTGATCGGCGATTGGGCCGTCGCGCGTCCCTACGCAAATTTCTCGGCATACTTTCTCGGCAAAGGAGCCATCGAAACACTCGTGCGCAGCATGGCGGTCGAACTCGCTACCCGAAACCCCGATATCCACGTCAACGGAATCATGCCCGGACCAGTGATGCTTGACCCAAGCATCACCCCTGAACGCGCCGAGAAGATCTTGCGCGCAAGCCTGATCAAACGCCATGGACGCCCCGAGGATATCGCCCAAGCTGCCTACTTTTTGGCAACCCAGTCGTTCATCACAGGAATCTGCTTGCCCGTCGATGGGGGACGCACGATCTGGGCGCCGGACGAAGCCGAATCGGTCGCGCATCCTACCTATCAAGTCGATAAGGGTAAGTAAGCTGCGGTTCGACTTTGCCAATAGGCACTAAGAAGACTTAGCGAGATTCGATGATTCCTTCCACTGCAACGGAGGTGCACGGTGGATCAGAATTCCATTTCCACGCTTGCGCCTGAATCTACACCGACTTCTGGTTCAACCGCTGATTCTGTCGGTCAACCAGAAGATTCTTGGACGGATCTTCTTTGGATCCGACTCATCGAGGGAATCACGTATTACCCGATGCTCGTCCAACTCACCCTGACCTTGATTGCAATCCGCGTCACGGAATCGATCGGTGCAGTGCTGTGGATTACTTTAGTAACCCTCACTTGCCTCTCACTCGGTTACTTTTTGTTACTGCATCGAAAGGAAATGGGCAACCGAGTATTTGTCTGGCAATGTTTGTTCTCGATGACATGCATCGCTTGCCTGTACAGTTGGGTACACGATTCGGCCAATCATCGCATACGCAGTCAGCTTGCTCAGTGGCACTCGATGCATTCTGCCGACCGCGCCGCGAACACCGCTCAAGCAACTTGGAAGCCCGTGGTCCTCAAAGGAACGATTGAACAAGCTGTCCGTTATCGAAAACAGGAGGGGTATGGGAGCGACCAAGCAGACTCATGGCAGTCTCAATCGCTAGTGCATGTACACTCCGTTCAGCGAGCAGCGAATTCATGGCAGCCTTTGTCTATTAAAGCAACCCTCACGATCGATGATCAGATTCGAGGATTCTTTCCAGGTGACGAAGTCCAACTCTATGGATCTTGGCGTCGTCCACTTGAGCCAACCAATCCGGGTCAGTTCGATGTTCGAAATCGCTATGCCGAACTCGGGCTCGCCGCTCAAATCAAAGTCGATTCCGCTTCGCTGATCCGCAAAACATCCGAAGGTAATCTGTGGCGGATCGATCGTGGACTGGCACAATGGACAGAGTATTCACTCGATGCGATGAATCGTTACGTGGTATTCGATCAAGCTCCATTAACGGCGGCCTTAGTCTTAGGTCAACGCGATCAAGCCGACTGGGATCTTCAAGTCGAGATGCTCTCGACGGGGACGATTCACATGATGTCGATCTCCGGCATGCATATCGAGATGGTCGCTTTCGCGTTGCTATTCGCTGGCTGGCTTATGCGACTCCCTTCGTGGTTCGTTTACGGCGGAACGGTAAGTCTATGCATCTTGTACGCCATGCTCTGTGGAGCCAACCCGCCGGTTGCAAGGGCGACGATCATGCTTTCGTGCGCACTTCTCGCTCGATTCCTCGGCTGGTCATTCACCGGCCTGAACATCCTTGCTTTCGCCGCTCTGCTGCTCCTGGCGCAACGAACCTCCATCGCCTTCGAAGTCGGCTCTCAACTCTCCTTTCTAACCGTTGCCGTTCTGATCCTGACGTTTCCGATCTTAAGCAGACGAGCCGCTCCCATCGAACGATTAATCGAAAGCAAACATACCGCTCGCCAACGATTCTTGCGCAGTGCGAAGCACTTTGTGCGTGAGTCGATCCGTAGCAGTTTCTGGGTGAGCTTTCTCTCCGCACCTCTCGTCTGGGAATCCTTTCATATTCTGAGCCCCATCGGCATTCTCCTGAATCTGGTGCTGTGGCTTCCGATGCTCATTGCACTACTCTCCGGCTTGGGACTCGTCCTGCTATTCTGGTTCCCGCCACTCGCATGGCTATGCGGTTTGCTCTGTGGAACGTCTCTGCTCATCTTGGATTCCTTCGTTTCCATCGGACACAAGGTTCCCTATGGTCACTTTTGGGCTCCAGCACCTCCGACTTGGTGGATGATCGGTTTCTATGCGATCGCTTTGGTTATCACTCTTTGGAGAGGAACCCATCGCCCCAGAGCAAGACGTGAATTGATTTGGGGCTTGGGCACATGGTTTCTCTTCGGTTGTCTTCTAATCCAATTCCAACAGGCTTTGCGTCCCTATAAACACGCCTTTGGCCAAGCATCCCTAGCGATAACCTTCATCGATGTCGGTCACGGCACCTCTGTGCTGATCGAACCGCCGACCGGTGAGATCTGGCTTTACGATGCCGGACGAATGGGGGATTCAAAAAGAAGCCATCAAGCCATCGCTCAAGCGTTATGGACCATGGGGATCGGTCATATCGATGGTCTGATTCTCTCTCATGCCGATGCCGACCACTACAACGCGATGCCGGGCCTGATCGAACGCTTCTCAATCAAAAGATTCATTTCTACCAATTCGGTTCTCAACCACTCTTCCCCAACCCTGAGGGACTTACTCAATGCCCTCCACGCTCGCGGTATTCCGATCGAAACATGGAGCGAAACCACCCCCGATCAAGACAAGTTCGGGTGCAAGTGGACGGTGCATCACCCAGGGGACGCGTTCCCGGGGAAATCGGCTGCTGGTCGCTTGCAGAACTCCCGAGGAGTACGAGACAATGCGACGAGCCTGTGTATTTCGATCCAATACGCTGGCCGATGCATCCTGCTTCCGGGGGACCTCGAAGAACCCGGCACGAGTGCATTGATCTCAGCCCCACCGATCGATCTCGACGTGTTGATGGCTCCGCATCATGGTTCGCTCACGGCGAACCCGAAACCACTGATCGCTTGGGCCACCCCTGAAACGATCATCATCAGCGGTTCGGCCCGATCGGTAGCTACCAAAGTCTTCGAGACGTATAGCCCCGAAGATCAGCAAGTCTTGCATACCGCGAGAGATCACGCATTGCGGCTAACCGTCGATCCCAAAGGAACGATGCATTGGTACCATTGGAGTCAAAATCATTGGCAGCGAATTACAGAAGCTGATCAAGTTCCTTAACCAGTTCGTTGAATCGCTGAAGTGCAGTCTGCACCGGCTCGGGCTTGGTCATATCGACCCCAGCATCCTTGAGAAGCTCCAGCGGGTCTTTCGAACAACCCGATTTGAGAAATCCTAAATACTGTGCCAATTCGTCGGCTCCGCCATGCATCACTCGCTGCGAGAGCGCGATTGCCGCCGAGAGTCCAGTCGCGTATTTGTAAACATAAAACGCTCGATAAAAGTGGGGGATGCGGAAACACTCAAGCTGCAATTCTTCATCGATTTCAAATGCAGGACCGAAGTAATCCCTGAGCAATTCGCCGTACGTCGCCTTGAATGAAGCCACCGTCAGGGGCTCGCCCGCTTCGGCCATCGCGTGAATCTTCTTCTCGAACTCGGCAAACATCGTCTGACGAACAATCGTTGCTCGAATACTATCGATCTCATGATTGATGATCGCTGCACGCTCTTGTTTGCTCGACGCGTGACGGATCATATGCTCCGCAAGCAATTGCTCGTTGAAGGTCGATGCGACTTCGGCAACAAAAATGGTGTAGTTGTAGTACTGAAACGGCTGGTTACGAGCCGAGTAGTAGCTGTGCATGGAATGCCCAGCTTCGTGCGTCAACGTAAAGACATCGTTGAGGACGTCTGATTTATAGTTCATCAGAATATAAGGATCGGCATCAAAGGAACCGCAGCTAAATGCTCCACTCTGCTTTCCTTGATTCGGATAGCGATCGCACCACCTACCTCGCAGCCCTTGCGATAACACTCCGCAATATTCCTCTCCCAACGGCTTGAGTGATTCCATCACCACCGCACAAGCTTGCTCCCAAGTCCGGTGCGTAGCAGCTTCGGATAAGATCGGAACGTAAGTATCATAATGGTGGATATCATCAAGCTTCATCTTACGTCGCCGCATATCGAAGTACGCATGTACGGCTGGTAACTGATCGCGAACGGCGGCAATCAGATTGTCATAGACGGCAACCGGTACGTTATCTGCGAAGAGAGACGATTCCAAAGCGCTTGGGTAATTTCTCGCTCTCGCATAATAAACGTCCGTATGCACACTTCCTGCCAATGTCGCTGCAAGGGTATTTTCGTGTGCAGCAAACTCGGAGTAGTACTGATGAAACGCTTGCTTGCGGATTTCCCTTTTCGGAGAAATCAAAAAACCACTGAAGGATGCATTCGTCAACTCAACCGCTTGGTCTTTTTCGACTTCGATCGAACCGAACTTCAAGTCAGCATCGTTAAGCTGGCGAAATGCCTTGCTCGCCGATTGAGCCATCTCGCTTTGCATCGCCAACAAGCGTTCTTCGTTCTGTGAAAGCGTATGAGCGCGGTAGCGATGAATCCGTTGAAGCACCAATCGATAAGGTGTCAAAACCTCCGTCTCTAACCACTTCTGCATTGTCTCATCGGCAATCCCCAAGATCTCCGGACGGATGAAACTTGCTGCCTGTCCCGCTCGCGAAGCAATACTTTGATATCGAGCAGCAAACCCTTGATAGACGCTGTTGCTCTGATCTTCCGTCGTCTTGAGAAATGCATAAGTCCCGATACGTTCCGCAATGCGATCGGTCTTCACATCGTGATCCAAACAAGCAGCGAGAATCGCTGGCGATTCCCCTAACTTTCCTTTAAACGATTCGAATTCGTCGATGCAAGCTTCCAGTTCGGGCAAAGCCGCTTGCCAAGCCTCATCATTGGGAAACAAACTCGACAGGTCCCAGGTATCCCCTACGGGAACTTCATTGCGTTTTGGATTGCTCATGGCTTATTTGGCTCGTACGCTGAATTTAATGGCTTGACAGTGTGAAGTGTGGTAACAGTGTGAAGTGTGGTAACAGTGTGAAGTGTGGTAACAGTGTGAAGTGTGGTAACAGTTTGAAGTGATAACAGGGTGAACGCTTAGCCGAAATCGCCGCTGCGACCATCGGAAGAGGGTAGTAAACGGACCGTTCCGGAGAGGATTGTATGGACAATCCCACGACTGTCTATCAAACACAACCCTCCTGATGCATCAATTCCGATCGCTCTACCGATCAACTCCCGGTGTGGTTGCTGGACGCAAATCCATCGATCCGCAAGCCAATCATGTTCATTCCAATCTTCCATGAACTCCTGCGGACAATCTTGAAAGCGACTCAAGTTCTCTCGGAATACTTGTAGAAATCGCAGCAACACCGATTCGGGAGCAACCGCTTCGAGGGTCGAACCACCCGCCTGAACCTCGGGACTGCTCACTTCATGCAAACTGACCGCATTGCGACGCACCTCGTCGCTCGCTGCGTCGAAGTGGACTTGGCAATTGATTCCGACTCCGACGATCAGGAAATCCTTGATAGGTTCGGGATTCCCTAGGCTCGTCTCCATAAGAATGCCGCAAACCTTTCGCTCCTCTATATAAACGTCATTTGGCCACTTCACCATCGGCTTCGATCGCGAAAGAGGCCCAAGTGCTTGGGCGACCGAAAGCCCAACTTGCAATGGGAGCAGCGAAGTCCCCGCATCAGCGGGCAATGGAAGATCGCGCAGGGATAATCCGAGTGAAAACATCAAACAACCGGTGGGTGAATACCATCGGTTTGCACCTCGGCCAGAACCGTGCGTTTGCGCATCGGCAACCATCAGCGCGGGCAATGCAACTCGCCCCTCTTTGACTTGGCGAACCATCGCACGGTTCGTCGAGTCGATTTCTCCAAACCACTCGACATGCTTGAACCATCCAAGTTCACGCAGAGAGTCCATGGCGGCCGAACGTCGAAGATCAGGTATCATGCCGTGCAGCGTACTTCTAGCAAACGCTTAAATTCGTTGTCCCAAACGGTCAGCCAAGCGTCGCAAGGTCTTGCTCGCATCATTCTCAACGAGCTTTGCGTGGATCAAATGAAGCTGCGAGCGATCATCCCAAGCTTCGCTCAATGCGGCATCAAACTCGGCTTCGTTCCGTACAACGTACCCCTTACCACCCCCGTAAACTTCAGGCAACTTGGAATAGTTCCAAACGGCGATCTCGTTGTACTTCCAATTTCCCTCTTGGAGGAAACGCTCGGTACCGTATCCGTGATTATCTAAGACGATTATGATCGGTGAATACCCTTCACGGATCAACGTCGACATCTCTTGGCCAGTCATTTGAAAAGCCCCGTCGCCGGCGATCACCAACACGCGATCTTGCGGCTTGGCAACACATGCCCCGAGGGCGGCTGGGACGGAGAACCCCATCGATGTGTAATAAGCAGGTGATAGATAATCGGTTCGTTCGTGGATTACGAGTTCCGAAGATGCGAACAACGAATCTCCAATGTCTGCAATGACAATTGTCTGAGCATCGAGTTGGGTATTGATCCGTTCGATGATGCGTGTGACGGTCAGCCCCTCATCGGCTTTGACTTGAAATGCATGGGGCTTCTTCAAGTGCAAGTGCTCAGGAATGTGCCGTCTTGCAGGGCTCGGATTCGCAGCGATGATCTTCGAGAGGAAATCTCCCAACGGTACGTTTGGATACTGGTGGTAAGAGATTTGCAGATGCTCGCTAGTAGCGTAAATAACGTTGCGAACATCGAGTTGAGCGGTGTAGATCCCAAGGTTGATGTCGGTCATGAACGCACCGAGCATCAAAACGCAGTCGCTATCCTCAACGTACTGCGTGACTTCTTCTCGCCCCATCGCCCCTTCGTACAAACCAACGAAGAGTGGGTGAGTTTCATCGACTGCGCTCTTTCCAAGAATTGTTGTCGCGATCGGTATCCCGGCTTGCTCGGCCAACTGAATGACTTGATCTTGCAGCCCGAATCGATGGGTCTCGACTCCAGCGATGATCAGAGGTTTCTTGGCTGCGTTTAGTTTATCGATTGTCTCTCGAACCGCTTCGTCCAACGCTTGAGCGTCGGCGCTATGATCGGGACTTCGATACGAATGAGTCACCGTGGGTACGACGTCGACCATATCGCGAGGAATGTCGATATACACAGGTCGCTTGTAGCGGTAGCATGCATCTAGGACACGATCGATTTCGCGAAAGGCGGTCATCGGGTCATTTAATTCCGTCGCTGCAATACAGAGCTTCTCAAAGACTTCCAACTGAGTGCTGAAGTCTCGCACTTTATGATGCAACAGTGGGTTGTTGATCCGCTCTTTGAGACCTGGTGAGCCGGTAAGGACCACCACCGGTGACTTCTCGGCGAAAGCGCCAGCGACGCTATTGCACACCGATAATCCACCGACGCAATACGTGACGCACAACGCTCCCATTCCATGGATACGGGCGTAAGCATCCGCAGCAAATCCAGCACAATCTTCCCTCGTGCAACCGACCACCCGCACCGGACTCTCTTCGAGCAGACTATAAAACCGCAAGACATAGTCACCGGGAATACCGAAGCAATCGTTAATCCCGTAGTCCAATAGGCGGCTTATCAAGTACTGGCCGATGGACAACTCTCTACTACCACGTCGATCAGACTTCGCCGGTGACTTCGACGTGTTACGATCCATTGGACTGAGCGGATTGGCCATTTGCAAATTCCGAAGAGAAAAGTTAGTTCTTCAATTCCACAAGGGTTGGAGCACTTGCTTTAGCATTATCTGAGGTTGGCAAGGATTGCTCATTGGCCATCTTCCGAATGTCTTCGGTGATTCGCATCGAACAATACTTTGGTCCACACATGCTGCAGAAGTGAGCACTCTTGAACGTATCTTGAGGCAGTGTCTCATCGTGATAAGCTTGGGCTGTTTGCGGATCGAGCGAGAGTCGGAATTGCTCTTTCCAGTCGAAAGCAAATCTTGCACGGGAGAGAGCGTCATCTCGATCTTGCGCTCCGGGTCGCTTTCGCGCGACGTCCGCCGAATGGGCTGCGATCTTGTAAGCGATAACCCCTTGCTTGACATCTTCGCGGTTCGGCAAACCAAGGTGTTCCTTTGGGGTGACATAGCAAAGCATCGCAGCTCCGCTCCATCCGGCCATCGCAGCGCCAATCGCACTGGTGATGTGATCGTATCCAGGTGCAATATCGGTGACCAATGGGCCGAGCACATAGAACGGTGCTCCGTGGCAAACTTCAATCTGCTTCTTGATGTTCATATCGATCTGGTCCATCGGAATATGACCAGGCCCCTCAACCATCACCTGGGTTCCCTTTTCCCAGCTTCGCTTGCAAAGCTTGCCAAGAACATCGAGTTCAGCGAACTGAGCAGCGTCGCTCGCGTCGGCGATCGATCCGGGGCGAAGCCCGTCTCCGAGACTCCAAGTCACGTCGTATTGTTTCATGATGTCGCACAAGTCATCGAACGCTTCATAAAGCGGATTCTGCTTGCGATGCGCCATCATCCACTTGGCGATCAGCGAGCCACCGCGCGAAACGATCCCCGTCACGCGCGAAGTGGTCAAATGGAGGTGTTCAAGCAATACTCCGCAGTGGATCGTCATATAGTCGACCCCTTGCTTAGCTTGATGCTCGACCATGTCGAGGAAGTGTTGTGCTCTCATGTCTTCGATGTTCCCACCGAGTTCTTCAAGCATCTGGTAGATAGGAACCGTTCCAATAGGAACTGGCGAAGCACCGATGATCGCTTTGCGGATGTTATCGATATCTTTGCCCGTCGACAAATCCATCACCGTGTCCGCACCGTAGTGAACGGAGACGTGTAACTTCTCGAGCTCTTCTTGAACATCGCTTGTTACCGCCGAGTTCCCGATGTTGGCGTTGATCTTGCACTTTGCTGCGATCCCGATTGCCATCGGCTCAAGGGCTCCTTCCAAGTGGACGCGGTTAGCAGGAATCACCATCCGTCCAGCAGCGACTTCGTCCCGAATCAGCTCAGGCGCAAGGCTCTCTCGCTTCGCGACGAACTCCATCTCAGGAGTGATCTGTCCGGCTTTAGCTGCTAAGTATTGTGTCGACACTTTTTATTGGCTCCCAAGGATCTAAGGGGGATATCTGATTTCGTGGAAATGAGCAGGAGCGAACAATCTGTCGTTTTGCATGAAAAATCGAAATGCAAACCGATCGACCGCTGAAAATCACTGCTTCCGCGTCTAAGTGTATCCTCGCAAGCTTGCCTCGAAAACCGCCGTTGACTTCGTCTTTTCCGACCAACCAACCTATTTCTGGATTTAAAACGGCCTAATTGGCTTAGCCCGTTGGCGAAACTTCAGCGTGAAAACACCCTCCAAACCCATAAATCGTTTGCAAAAAGTCGATTTACCCAGCCCTCCCTTCGTGCAACGAACTCACTCTTGGGTGCTAGACTGCCAAATCAGTGATAAACTGACTAAGACGAAAGAGTGCCGTTCCAATCGAGCAATGCAAAAGCTCCCCCCGGTAGACACTACGTACACCAAACCAAGCAATAATTACGCGGGAATTCGGCAACATGTTGAGTTTGTTCCTCGATAGCCTTAAACGACTTCGCCTAGCCATCGGCCTTTTAATCGCCGTGGCGTCAACTCTTCTGTTGCTGGACTTGAAATCGAGAAATCCTCAAACCGGCAATCTCGAAAATGCAAACCGCACGCAACGAATCGCTCTCGTTCAACACGCATCGATCAAAGCCATCGACGATGGGCGAATCGGACTTCTTGACCAACTGAAGAAACGTGGCTGGATCGAAGGCAAAAATTGCTCGATGCGAATCTTCAACGCGGAAGGGGACATCGGTACGGCAAACGCGATTGCAAAAGAAGTCGTCTCAGGATCCTTTGATTTAGTTATCACCATCAGCACTCCTTCCCTCCAGACTGTCGCAAGCGCGAATAAATCCGCTGGTCAGATTCCCCATGTCTTCGGACTCGTTACCGATCCTTATGCAGCCGGAGTCGGTATCGATCCGAACGACCATGCAAAGCATCCTCCTTACATGACTGGCTTCGGCAGCATGCAGCCCGTCGAATCGATTCTTCGACGAATCAAAGAGATGCGTCCAGAGGCTCGCCGAATCGGACTCGTGTGGAACCCTGCCGAATCGAATTCCTTTGCACAAACCAAGCTCGCCCGAGAACTTTGCCCGTCTCTTTCCTTAGAGCTAATCGAAGGCAGTGCGGAGAATTCTGCGGCGGTCCAAGAATCGATCAACTCGGTGATCTCCCGAGGTGTCGATGCGATTTGGATTAGCGGCGACATCACCGTATCCTCAGCCATCAATGCAGTGATCCGTTCGGCGACCAACGCGGGGATACCTGTCTTCTGCTCCCTCCCCTCCGCAGTCCTTCAAGGCAGCACCCTCGATCTAGGAGCTGACTACATTAGCATCGGACGCACCTTGGGTGACTTCGCCGCTGATGTCCTCGAAGGAAAATCACCAGCAGCAATACCAGTAGAAAACCGCACCGAAGAAATCTTACTGTTCAACGAAACCGTCTTAACGAAACTTAAAGACCGCTGGATCATTACCCCAGCGATCCGCGAAAAAGCGAATGGCTGGATCACCGCCGAAGAAACAAAAATCCCGGCTCACTTGCTTCCACAGAAATAATCGAACACGCAACGACTTACGCTGCTCGAGCCCCGAAATGAACATCCAAACAAAACACGAACCAGGTAAGACGATCCTCGAATTGGAGGGTCGACTCGATGCAAGCTGGAGCGATTTTCTCGGCACAGCGATCGATCATGAAATCCATCGCGGGGAACACCATGTTGTACTCGACATGACCAAAGTCCCCTTCATGAGCTCCGCGGGGATCGGCGTCTTACTTAAATATCAGCGCAAGCTCAACAGTGTCGGTGGGTCTCTGTCCGTTTGCAACCCATCGGAAAATGTCCTCTCGGTTTTGAAGCTGATGCGGCTGACCGACAAGCTGATGGTTCCCCAATCGACACCGACTTCTCACACTTCTTCTACATCGCCAGCTTCAAGTTCGCAAAACAGCACTCCGTTATCTGGTTCATCATTCTCTAGTTCATCAACCTTACCTAGCTCGTCAACCAACGGCTTTCGCGATGCTTCGGGCGTACAGTTTGAAGCCAATCTTATCGCTGCCGGTTCGCGGCTTAATTGCACACTCATTGGTGATCCTGCATCGTTTGCAAACGGTGTACAGCCGAGCATTGAAACCCACCGAGTCAAACTTGGGGGGAACACGTTTTGCCTCGGACTCGGAGCGATTCGCCGCGACTTTCAGTCCGAATTCTCCGATGACCTCACGGTAGACTTCACGGATACCGGGAACTTCTCCACTGACATCGCACCACCTTCGCACCAAAGCGAAATGGAGCTCGGTGAAACGATCGGAGTCGCGGGCGTTGGAATCGAACAACCTCCAAGCGTCAATGGAACGCCCGATTTTCAGATTGCCCAAGAAGATTTCATACCGGAACTGCAATTATCCTACGGACTTCAATCCAATGGAGAATTCTCGCACCGGATCCGATTTGAAGCGGGACGAAGTGAACGTGGCTCGGTACAACTCTCCGACGTCGTCAAAGAGGCTTTGGATTTTCTCAAGTCATCTCACATGGGCTTTGTCATCGTTGCCGAAGCAGAAACGGTCGTCGGAGCATCCTTGATCCAATCTCCTACCGCGTTATCCAATCAATCCATCTGGACTCACCCACAAATCAGAAACTGGCTTTCGTTCACCAGCGAACAATCTTACGACAAGAAAGTTCTCCTGATCGCGGGAGTCGCTTGCACAACCCCCACGGAACAAGCGAAAGGTTTTTTGCGACCGATTCGCGAAGCTAGTTCCATCGAATGCCATATTCATGCAGCGGTCTTTCCTTACCGTCCCCTATCGAAGGGAAATGCCAATTTGAGTGAGGTCATCCGAGACCTGTTCGCGGTAGATACACCCAAAAATGTACTGCACTTACTCGCCGACGAGCGAGCAATCGAAGGAGTCGGCGAAACGCGACTTATGCGAGGCACGTGCTGGTGTGGTCCGATCGATGGGCTGTAACATCGATCGACCACACACCTACTGATTCATTGCTTCAGCCGAATTGAGAACACCCTATGCTACTGCTTGTAAGCGCACTGAATTTTGGACTGATTTTCGCCATCCTCGCTCTAGGGGTTTACATCAGTTTTCGCATCTTTCACTTCCCGGATATCACCGCAGACGGATCCTTTGCTCTCGGTGCGGCTACCACAACCACATTGCTCGTCGCAGGTTGGTCACCTTGGTTAGCCACCTCTGCCGGGCTCCTCGCCGGAATGCTTGCAGGCACCACCACAGGCTTGCTTCACACGCGCTTTGAAATCAATGGGTTGCTAAGCGGAATTTTAGTCATGACCGCACTCTACTCGATCAATCTTCATATTCTCGGCAGAAGCAACGTATCGCTCGGCGATAGCGCAACTCTCCCGAAAACTTGGACGAACCTTTCAAGTGTCCTTCTTGGGGACTCCCAGCGGCACAACATCTTCGGCTGGACTGTCGGTTCACAGGACATAGCTGTACTGCTGTTCATGACATTGATGATCTTCGCGACGGGCATTGGATTGTTCTTGTTTCTGCAAACAAACTTAGGGACCGCAATGCGGGCTGCAGGAGATAACCCTCAAATGATTCGCGCGATTGGAGCAAGCGACAAGCGACTCCTGATCCTAGGCTTGGCTCTCGCGAACGCCTTGATCGCGCTTAGCGGTGCACTACTTGCTCAATACCAAGAGTTCGCCGATGTGCAGATGGGAATCGGAATGGTGGTATGGGGACTGGCAAGTGTCATCATTGGGGAGTCATTGGTCGGATCATCTCGATTCGGGATATTGATCGCAGGGACGATCATCGGCTCGCTTCTGTTTCGCATGATGATCGCGATCGCGCTGCGATGCGGACTGAATCCGAACGATCTGAAACTTATCACAGCCTTGTTCGTATTCGCGGCCCTCGTCGCGCCGCGATGGCTCAAAAGTCGCTCGATTGCGATTCCCAAATCGCTCGGCGGTGGCTCCAAAGTAGGAAGCGATCATTGATGCTCCACGCAACCGAATTGCACAAGACTTTCTATGCGGGTACCCCCAACGAAATCCATTCGCTGCGAGGTGTTTCGCTGTCGATCGACCAAGGTACGTTTGTCAACATCATCGGCACGAATGGATCGGGGAAGTCCACGTTACTTAACGCTATCGCTGGCGTGTTCTTCGTCGATTCCGGAAAGATCGAACTCGCAGGCCATGACATAACTCGATACCCTGAGCACCGGCGAGCCAAGCTTATCGGTCGGGTATTTCAGAATCCATTTTCTGGTACCGCTCCTTCGATGAGTATTGAAGAGAATATTGCTCTCGCTAGCCGGCGAGGTAAGCCACGCGGACTAAATTGGTCGTTGAACCGACAACTCCGATCCGAGATTTCCGACAGACTCAGTTTGCTGAAAATGGGCTTGGAAGATCGCCTTGAAACCCCTATCGGGAATCTATCCGGTGGACAGCGTCAAGCGATCACATTGTTAATGGCAACTTGGCACAAACCTGATCTGCTTTTACTTGACGAACATACCGCTGCTCTCGATCCACGTTCAGCAGATCAAGTCATCCGTGTGACCGATGAGATCATCGCAAGGGACAGGCTGACAGCGTTGATGGTCACGCATTCGATGCAGCAAGCAGTGAGTCTTGGGAATCGCATCGTGATGATGCACCAAGGTCAAATCGTGTGCGACCTATCAGGTGCTGAGAAAGCTCGCGCTAGACCGGACGATCTCCTCGGGCGTTTCGACGCCATACGTCGCTCCGAGCAACTCACCCCGGCGGTAGCTGAACTTCTGCGACGCTCCTACATCTAATTTATAAATCGGCTACCACATGCAATCGATCCTTGAAGCTCTCACCGCCAACTATGCTCAGATTGCCACAGGGCACCTCGCGGTCACATGGTATCTCGTCGGCTTGATCTGGACCATTCAGCGGGTGCACTACCCATCGATGGCTTTTAATGATCCGGAACCGAACCGGGCGATCCAAGCCGAGACGCAACACTGCGATCGCATCTTTTGGATCGTCGGGCCTGCGATGCTCATCGAAGGAGCACTGGCAACGATGCTACTTGTAGCTAGCTTGCAAACAACTCAATGGCTGCTTCCTGGTTTGGGAATGTTGCTGTTGCTCTGCATTTGGTTAAGCACTGCTTTGATACAAATGCCTATCCATGACCAATTGCTCCTAACACCAAATCTACTTGCTCAAGAACGACTTGTACGAACCAATTGGATCCGCACCGTCGCTTGGTCACTACGCGGTCTGCTCGCAGTTTGTTTAGTATTGGGTTTCTGAAACAGGTGGATTTTTTGAAACACAGAGGCACAGAGGCACAGAGCCAAAGATGCGCAGAGGAGACGCTGTAAGAAGGGGGGATAGAAAATGCGAGTGTTTTATAGTAAAGCGAACTGACCTTACGCCCTCAAACCGTTTCACCTCCACTCCCCGAGCATTCCCCCCTCTTAAAACTGCTATCCCACTATCGCTCGTCCCTCTTTTCTCCGTGCCTCTGTGCCTCTGTGTTTCCAAAGGTTCCCCGTGTTTCCAAAGGTCCTAATACGGTTTCGGTTCCACCACGGATGGAACTTCCGCATTAGGTAATTCCTCAAGAGTCAGGTCACTCAAATCCGGCTCTCCCGAAGTCGCCTGAGGTGCCGTGTTGCTTTGAGGCACATAGCCACCAAATGCTGCAGGGGCCATTCCAGGGAGATTTAGATTAGGTGCGGGGGCCAAACCCTTTCGATAAAGTTCTGTCTGGTCACGGGTTGTATCTAGCACAGGGTTTGTAGGAGCTATACCAGGTATCGAAGAGGTATTGGGATACGGCATAATGACTCCGGGTGCTGGCTTGTTTCCTCCGGGTGGTGGCTTGGTTCCTCCGGATCCCATACCACCTCCCATCATGCCACCTCCGCCAGCTCCCATCATGCCACCACCAGGCATTCCTCCAGGCAATGCGAATGGCATCGACAAATCATTGCGAAGCCCCATCGACTCGAGTTTCGCAAGCG
>Ga0255132_1000070_pt1 | contig 37455 bp, 33 predicted proteins | sample Law_Law_RepA_8d_FD_188551 | JGI IMG/M metagenome (GOLD analysis project Ga0255132, IMG submission 188551) | Freshwater microbial communities from St. Lawrence River, New York, United States - Law_Law_RepA_8d | ecosystem: Environmental > Aquatic > Freshwater > River | place: USA: New York...
GATCCATCTACATTCTAATTTCTTACTCGACACCACTAAAGAATCTAAGAATGTCACCGTCGCCTTTGTGCTTAAAGACAAAATACTATTTACAGTGCGAAACGAAGAGTTGCCTGTATTTAGACTGCAACGTTTAAGAGCGCGCGCAGAAGCCGGTTATGTGTCACAAGCTAAAGATGTTTTATTAGACTTATATGCAGCAGATATTGAGTATTCAGCAAACGCATTAGAAGATGTTTACTCAAGATTAGAAAAAGTGGGCAGCCAAGTTGTGAAGTCTTACATGACGAATAGCCAAGCGGCAACGATACTTTCTGATATAGCGATCGAAGAAGACTTAAACGGTAAGATTAGACGCAATGTAATGGATACTAGAAACGCGCTATCATTTTTAATGCGCTCAAAGCTTTTGTCCGCTAGTCAACATGAAGATGTTAAAGAAATTTTACGTGACATTGATTCACTAGATGGCCATACATCATTCTTATTTAATAAGATCAATTTCCAGATGGATGCCACAGTGGGTTTCTTGAACGTAAATCAAAATATTGATTTGAAAAGATTAACGATTATTAGTGTGGTCTTTATGCCAGTAAATATTATTGCAGGTATTGGCGGTATGTCTGAATTTAGCATGATGACTGATGGCATCCCATGGCCATTGGCTTATAGTTGCTTTATTTTAATGATGATTTCTATTGGAGTGCTGACTTTTATAGGTTTAAGAGCATTTGAAAATAAGCGCATTGAACGATTAAGATCTGAAAATAAATAAAAATTTTTTATAGATATAACAAAGCCACCCCTACGAGTGGCTTTTTTTCATTTCATTCCAACTTCTTGTTAAAGTTAATGCTTATCGAGCACGTTTGAATATTTTTGTTGTGGGCGTTTTATTTCTAGCAAATTGATGCATTCGTCTGGAATGATTTTCAGATAAAGGTTGTCTTGCAGGGATGAGATGTTTTTTGCTATCTCCAATTAAATCAGTTCGACCCATGCGCTGTAATGCTTCACGTAACATTGGCCAATTTTTAGGATCATGGTAACGAATGAATGCTTTATGCAGTCTTCGCACACCACCTGCTCGAGGAATAGGAATTTCTTCACTATCTTTCGTCACTTTGCGTAAAGGGTTTTTGCCTGAGTGGTACATAGCTGTGGCCATTGCCATCGGTGTTGGTGTGAACGTTTGTACCTGGTCTAATTTAAAATCGTGCTCTTTCAACCATAAAGCCAAGTTCATCATATCTTCATCAGTGGCACCTGGATGCGCTGCAATGAAGTAAGGAATTAAGTACTGTTCTTTACCAACTTCTTTTGAGAAGCGATCAAACATTTCTTTGAATTTATTATATGAACCTATACCTGGCTTCATCATTTTAGATAACACATTTTCCTCGGAGTGCTCAGGCGCAATTTTTAGATAGCCACCCACATGGTGCTGCACTAATTCTTTTACATATTCAGGCGAGGTAACAGCTAAGTCATAACGAAGGCCTGATCCAATAAGTACTTTTTTAATGCCTTTGGTATTTCTTGCTTTTCGATAGAGCTCTATGAGAGCAGTATGGTCGGTATTTAAATTTTCACAAATGCCTGGATAAACGCAAGAAAGTTTTCGACAAGAGGCTTCAATTTTTTCTGACTTACAAGCCATCCGATACATATTAGCTGTAGGTCCCCCGAGGTCTGAAATGACACCTGTAAATCCATCTACCTTATCTCTAATTTCTTCAACCTCTTTTAGGATGCTTTCTTCTGAACGACTCTGAATAATTCGACCTTCATGTTCTGTAATAGAACAGAAAGTGCACCCACCAAAACACCCGCGCATAATATTGACTGAGAAGCGAATCATTTCCCATGCAGAAATTTTCGCATCTCCGTAGCTAGGATGCGGTTTTCTTGCATAAGGAAGGTCGTATACATAATCCATTTCTTTTGTAGTGAGCGGAATAGGAGGGGGATTAAGCCAGACTTCTCTATCACCATGTTTTTGGATAAGCGCTCGCGCATTTCCTGGATTTGCTTCTAAATGAAGTACACGCGATGCATGTGCATAAAGTATAGGATCATCAACCACTTCCTCAAAGCTTGGTAAGCGAACGACTTGCATACTTCGATCAGCTTTTGTTTTTCGAACTATTTGAATGGCCTTCATGCCGTCAGGTAATTTTTCTTCACTCGATTTAGCGTTAGTTTCACAATCAGTCCCCGCGCCCATTTTCATTTCATAAGGGTCGACATGTGTTTCAACTTTTCCGGGACGATCAAGATGTGTGGAAGCTACCTCTTCCCAGCCTTCGGGAATTTTTTTACGTAAGAATGCTGTACCTCGAATATCTTGAATGTCTTCTAACTTTTCGCCATCAGCAATGCGATGTGTAAGTTCAATAAGAGCTCGTTCAGCGTTACCATATAACAAGATATCAGCCTTAGAATCGACAAGAACTGAGCGACGCACTTTATCAGACCAGTAGTCGTAATGTGCAATTCTACGAAGACTTGCTTCAATACTGCCTATCACTAAAGGCACATCAGAATATGCTTCACGACAACGTTGAGTATAAACAAGCACTGCTCGGTCAGGGCGTTTGCCAGCGATAGCTCCCGGGGTATAAGCATCATCTGAACGAATCTTTCTGTCAGCCGTATATCGGTTCACCATGCTATCCATATTGCCGGCCGTGATACCAAAATAAAGATTGGGTTTTCCTAGCGCCTTAAATGGCTCGGCACTTGACCAATCAGGCTGAGATAAAATACCCACTCGGAAGCCTTGATCCTCCAGCAACCGCCCAATTAAAGCCATACCAAAACTAGGGTGATCAATATATGCGTCACCCGTTACCAAAATAATGTCACAACTATCCCAGCCTAATACGTCCATTTCCTTACGTGTCATAGGGAGCATATGGGCCGTACCAAAGCGCTTCGCCCAATAAGGACGGTATTTATTAATCGCTTGCGGCGTTAAATGAGTCGTGTTTTGCATAGTTGAGTATTTTACCCTGATAAATCTATTTAACGCTTTATAATTAACTACTTAAAAGAATTAAACTCATCAAACTGGGGGCTTTATGAACTTTGAATTGATCGATTTAGCGATTAGCGTGTGTTTATTACTAGGCGCAGTCTTATATACATCTGTGGGACATGCGGGCGCTTCAATCTATATTGCGATCATGACATTATTTAATATTCCTAGCGCTGTGATTAAACCCACCGCATTAGTAATGAATATTTTTATTGCCTCATTGACGAGCTGGCGTTTCATAAGAAAAGGTTTTTTTGATTTTAAAGTCTTATTACCTATTGCTATAGGCGCAATACCTTTTGCATTTTTAGGCGGTTACATAAATGCGCCTAGTCATATTTATAAATCTATCGTGGGTATTATTCTTTTAATATCTGCTATTTCTCTTGTTACTAATCTTTCTAATAAAATCGATAAGAAACTTAAGAAACCACCGTTTATTTTGGCAATGATTATTGGCGCTTTAATTGGATTTTTAGCAGGCTTAACTGGAACAGGGGGAGGTATATTTTTATCCCCACTTATTTTATTTTTAGGGTGGAGTACAACTAAGACAACCTCAGGTATCACAGCACTTTTTATTTTAATTAATTCAAGTTTTGGTTTACTTGGAAATTATTCTTCTGTGCAAAATTTACCCGATCAATTGCCACTATTCATAGGGGCTACTTTGATAGGTGCTTTGATTGGTACAACGCTAGGCATAAAATTTTATACAGCTAATACCATTAAAAAAACATTAGCATTAGTTTTAGTGATTGCAGGATTTAAATTGCTACTTACTTGAAAGTAAAAAACCTAGAAAGGTAATTTTGATTCTGGAGATGCTTTAAAAAGTACTTTTTTAAATGCTTGCTGAATTCTTTCAAGTGCAATTTTATTTTCAGCTTCAAATCTCAAGACAATTACAGGTGTTGTATTGGATGCGCGCATTAAACCAAAGCCATCTTGATATTCAACTCGCAAACCATCAACTTTAATAATTTCTAGTGCATTATCAAACTTTGCTTCTGTTTGTAATTTTTTAATTAAAGCGTGAGGCTCACCCTCATTCATTTTAATTTGAAGTTCGGGTGTGCTAATACTGTTCGGTAGATTATTTAAAATTTCAGATGGATTATCAAAGCGACTTAAAATTTCTAGAAGTCGAACGCCAGCATAAATGCCATCATCAAAACCATACCAGCGCTCTTTAAAAAAGGTATGACCGCTCATTTCACCAGCGAGCGCTGCATTTTCCTCTTTCATTTTTGCTTTAATAAGTGAGTGTCCTGTTTTCCACATCAAAGGCTTGCCACCTTTGTCTTTAATCCACTGAAATAAATTACGTGTTGATTTCACATCAAAAATAATTGTGGCATTTGGATTTCGACTTAATACATCTTCTGCGAATAATAAAAGTTGTCGATCGGGATAAATGATTTGACCATCTTTTGTGACGACACCTAGGCGATCAGCATCTCCATCAAATGCAAAACCTAATTCAGCATCACTTTTTTTAAGGTGCGTTATCACATCATTTAAGTTGTGTGGCTCAGAGGGGTCAGGGTGGTGGTTAGGAAATGTGCCATCCACATCACAGAATAATTCTTCTACAGAGCAACCAACGCTCTCATAAATTTGTCTAGCGAAAGCGCCTGCCACACCATTGCCACAATCAATGACAATTTTCATGGGACGTTTTAAATAAATATGATTTTTAATAGCTTCAATATAGTCGTTAGCAATGTCATATTTCTTTTCTAAGCCATGGCCTTCATAAAAGTTTTCATTTTCTATGCGGGTATAGAGTTTTTGAATGGCTTCTGTTGACAAGGTGTCTCCCCCTAGAACCATTTTTAAGCCATTGTAATCAGGCGGGTTATGACTTCCTGTCACCATAACGCCGGATTGGGTGTTAAGGAAGAATGTAGAGAAATAAACCATAGGTGTTGTTACCATGCCAAGATTAATCACATTGATACCTGTTTTAAGCATGCCTTGAATAAGTGCGTTCGATAGTTCAGGGCCTGAAAGTCTTCCATCAAAACCAATACAGATGTCTTTTTGTTTGCGATCAATCGCTTCACTTCCAATTGCACGACCAATGATCTCTACAAATTCAGGCGTAAGGCTTTTACCCACAATGCCACGAATGTCATAGGCTTTAAAAATCTCTTTGGGAAGTGATGCCATAATTTATTCTGACTCTTCAATCCATGCGAGCTGAATAGCCTCTAGAATTTTTTCCCCACATTTATTAGGATCATCTTGAAAGCCTTCAAGATCTAGGATCCATTGGTATAGATCAGTAAATCGAATTGTCTTGGGGTCTATATCGGGATGTTTATCATATAAAGCCTCAGCAATTCTTTGACTATCAGTCCAGTGCATACAAAACCTCTTCTTCAATTTAGTTGAAAGATTATAACTTTTAGATTTTATCTAAGATAGAACTTCATTGAGAAAGATAGGTCAGACCCATGATAAAATATCGACTTTTCTGAGACAAAAATCTCTAATCTTTTTAAATACATAGCGGATATATAGACATGTTTAGCAAAGCTGAAAAATTAAGTATTGTGGACCCAGAAATTGCACTTCAAGTCACTCATGAAGTGAAGCGACAAGAAGATCATATTGAGCTCATTGCTTCGGAAAACTATACAAGTCCTGCTGTGATGGAAGCTCAAGGTTCACAACTCACAAATAAATACGCTGAAGGATATGTTGGTAAGCGCTTCTATGGCGGTTGCGAATTCGTAGATAACGTCGAACAAATCGCGATCGATCGTCTAAAGAAATTATATGGCGCAGAATATGTCAATGTTCAGCCCCATTCAGGTAGCCAAGCTAATCAGGCTGTTTATTTCTCAATACTTAAGCCTGGCGATACTGTGATGGGTATGAGCCTAGGAGATGGTGGGCACTTGACGCATGGTTCCCCTGCAAACTTATCAGGCAAACTTTTTAATATCGTTGCTTATGGCCTTAATGCAAATGAGGAGATAGATTACGATGCCATGGAAAAGCTCGCGATTGAATCAAAACCTAAACTCCTTATTGGTGGCGCTTCAGCTTATGCTTTGCGTTTTGATTGGGAGCGTATGTCGCAGATTGCGAAAAAAGTGGGTGCCTATTTTATGGTAGATATGGCGCACTACTCAGGACTTATTGCTGCAGGTGTTTATCCTAGCCCAGTTCCTTTTGCAGATTTTGTTACATCCACCACACATAAAACTTTAAGAGGTCCTCGTGGCGGTATTATTCTAGCGAAAGCTGAATTTGAAAAAAGCATTAATAGTTTTGTGTTCCCTGGTATTCAAGGCGGACCTTTGATGCATGTGATTGCAGCTAAGGCAGTGGCTTTCCTAGAAGCATTAAAACCAGAATTTAAAGTGTATCAAACACAAGTGGTTAAAAATGCACAAACGATGGCCGAGTCATTAAGTAAACGTGGTGTGCGTATTATTTCTGGCCGCACTGAGTCACATGTCTTTTTAGTTGATTTAAGACCTAAAGGTTTAACCGGAAAAGCCGCAGATATTCTTTTGGGACAAGCTCATATCACGGTCAATAAAAATTCAATTCCTAATGATCCAGAAAGTCCTTTTGTGACTTCAGGGATTCGTATTGGATCCCCAGCCATTACGACACGTGGTTTTAAAGAAAAAGAAGCCGACATGGTAGCGCATATGATTGCAGATATCCTTGACAATCCTGCTAGTGAAAAAGTCATTCACGAGACCAAAGCCAAGGTGGTTGCTTTAACGGCTCAATTTCCAGTTTATGGGTCTTAATTTCAGATTTAAATATCCCAAGTGAAATGCCCATTCTGCGGAACTGATGATACCCAAGTCGTTGACTCAAGAGTTAACGATGAAGGTAATTCAATTCGTCGCCGTCGTCGATGTTCGGAATGTGATAAACGTTTTACAACATACGAATCAGTCGAGCTCACACTTCCTCAAGTGGTAAAACAAAATGGTAAGCGCGAAGACTTTAGTCGAAACAAACTTCACCAATCATTTAGCCGCGCACTTCATAAACGCCCAGTACCTGTTGAATATATAGAGCAAGCCATTGAACGTATCATTCAAAAAGTTTTAGCTTATGGTGAGAAAGAAATCACCGCAAGAGAGTTAGGCGAAAACGTCATGCATGAACTAAAAAAAATGGATAAGGTAGCTTACATTCGGTTCGCATCTGTCTATAGAAGTTTTTCAGATGTCGAAGATTTCCATGATGTTATCCGCGATCTTGATTAAATGAATTCACATTCACCTCAATTTTTCATGAGTGAAGCTTTGAGGCTTGCAGAAAAAGCTTTATTCACCACATCGCCCAATCCAAGAGTTGGTTGTGTGATCGTGCAAGATAATGAAATTGTAGGTCGCGGTTTTCACGAGAAGGCAGGGGAGTCGCATGCTGAAGTGATTGCATTAAAAGAAGCGGGCAGTCAGTCAGAAGGCAGTGATGTATATGTCACATTAGAACCTTGTTCGCATAAAGGTAAAACGCCACCATGTGTAGATGCATTAATTAAAGCTAAAGTTAAAAAAGTATTTATTGCGATGCAAGATCCTAATCCCATAGTTTCAGGCCAAGGCATTCAAAAATTAAAAGATGCTCACATTGAAGTTGAGTTAGGTGTGATGGAAGCCCAGGCTCAATCATTAAATATGGGTTTTATTTCTCGCATGACAAAGCAATTACCTTATGTAAGAGCGAAGCTTGCAGTGTCCTTAGATGGCAAGACTGCACTTTATAACGGTAAGAGTCAGTGGATTACGGGCGATGCAGCGAGAGCAGATGTTCAATACTGGCGAGCTTCTTCCTGTGCAATTATTACAGGGATTGGCACTGTGGTGCATGACAATCCAAAACTCTCCGTGCGGCTTTATGAGCATGCACGTCAACCTTTGCGCGTGGTTGTAGATTCGGAATTAAACATTCCTCTAGAGGCAGACATACTCCATGAAAAACCTTTACTTATCGCTTATGCAAATGATAAACAAAAAAAATTACCACAATTAAAAGCCTTAGGCGTTGAATGTATTCAATTGGATGATAGTGGTAAAGTTGATTTGACATCACTGCTTAAAGAGCTTGCAAAAAGAGAAGTGAATGAAGTTTGGATTGAAGCGGGTGAAGGTCTTAATGGAGCGTTCTTAAAAGCTAATTTAATTGACGAACTCATGATTTATTATGCGCCTGTAATTTTAGGTTCAGAAGCTAAGGGTATGTTTACGCTCCCTGCTTATGAAAATTTAGAAAATAAGATTACGACAACACTTTTAGATCACCGCTGGGTTGGTCAAGATTTAAGAATGCGATTTAAATTAAAGTAATCATTCAGAATGCTCATCGATAGCCACTGTCATTTAGATGCATTAGAGTTTAGTCATGAGCAAGATGCGATTATTAAAAATGCGCTTCACCATGGTGTTGAGAAAATTATTATTCCCGCAGTTAACCGAAAAAGTTTTGATGATGTCATCGAGCTTAGAAAAAAATTTCCCAATTGTTTTTATGCGCTAGGTTTTCATCCTATGTATATTCATGACATGAAGGATGGCGATATGGATACGCTAGAAACCTATTTAAAAACATACGAACCAGTTGCAGTAGGTGAGATTGGTTTAGATTTCTTTGTGACTAAAGACAATAAAATACTTCAAGAAGAAATTTTTGTAGCTCAATTAAAATTAGCAGCTACATTTAATTTGCCAGTCATTATGCATGTGAGACATGCGATTGATGATGTGCTTAAAAATTTAAGACGCTTCCCAGTGAGGGGTGGTATCGCCCATGCTTTCAATGGCAGCATGCAACAAGCAGAAGCTTTTATTGAGTTAGGTTTTAAATTAGGCTTTGGTGGTGCAATGACTTATCCCAGGGCAACACATATTCAAGCGCTAGCTAAATCATTACCTATAGAGTCTATTGTGTTAGAGACAGACGCGCCTGATATTCCTCCCTCTTGGTTAGGACATCAAGGAAGAAATACACCCGGAGAATTACATCAGATCGCCACTTTTTTTGCCGAATTACGCGGCATGAATTTAACTTCTGTGATTGAGACGTCGCATCAAAATACGCTCGATGCACTCCCTAAAATAGTGCAGTTATGCACATCTGCTGAGAATTTACATTAAGTGTGACCAAAAATCCTAATGGAATTAGGGACATAAGTTAAGTCATTGATTTTAAAGAAATTTTATTTAGCTTAAAAAATAAGCGATTTAAAAAAACGCTTATAAATTCAAGAGTTATAAATTTATGTCATCTTTATCCACAAAGTTATCCACAGATTTTGTGGAGATGTTTTTTTATTAAAACGGGTTGACAGCTCACTATTTTATCCAGTTAAAGAAAGCCTATTTTCTTGATGATTTAGATAAAAAACGTTGAAATCCCTTTCCCTATTTGAGAAACCTCAAACTTCAATTGTGAGACACATAGCTTTAAAGTAAAATAGACTCCCGTCAGCAATTATTTAAAAGCCTTTCCATGACCAAATACGTGTTTGTTACTGGCGGTGTCGTTTCTTCCTTAGGTAAAGGTATCGCAGCCGCCAGTCTCGGCGCAATCTTAGAATCACGAGGCATCAAAGTGACGATGCTCAAACTCGATCCTTATATTAACGTTGACCCTGGTACGATGAGTCCATTTCAGCATGGCGAAGTCTTTGTGACAGATGATGGTGCAGAAACAGATCTTGACCTTGGTCATTACGAGCGCTTTATCTCAGCGCGTATGGGCAAGAAAAATAATTTTACGACAGGCCAAATTTACGACAGCGTCATTCGCAAAGAGCGCCGTGGCGAATACTTAGGTAAGACCGTCCAGGTCATCCCACATATAACAGATGAAATAAAATTACACATTAAAAATGGCTCTCATGGTGCCGATGTTGCTATCGTTGAAGTTGGAGGCACGGTTGGTGACATTGAGTCACTCCCTTTTCTAGAGGCTATTCGTCAAATTGGATTTGAAGAAGGTCGTGAAAATGCATGCTACATCCATCTCACTTTACTTCCTTTTATTTCAACAGCGGGCGAATTAAAAACAAAGCCAACCCAACATTCGGTGAAAGAGTTAAGAGAGATCGGTATTCAGCCAGATATTTTAATTTGTAGAGCAGATCGTGCTATTCCTGATGAAGAAAGAAAAAAAATAGCGTTATTTACAAATGTTGCCCCTGAGGCAGTGATCTCATCAGTTGATTCAGATTCGATTTATAAAATACCAAGTTTATTGCATCAGCAAATGATTGATGAAATTGTTTGTCACAAATTAAATATTCTAGCCAAACCTGCAGACCTATCGAGTTGGGAAAAAATTACAGACGCACTTAAAAACACTAAACATGATATTGATATTGCATTCGTGGGTAAATATGTAGACCTCACTGAGTCTTACAAATCTCTCACAGAAGCATTAATACACGCTGGTATTCATACATCATCCAAAATCAAAATTCATTATCTTGATTCAGAAGAAATTGAAAAAAGTGGCACTAAGCCATTAGCTAATATGGATGCGATTTTAGTGCCTGGTGGCTTTGGTAAGCGAGGTACTGAAGGTAAAATTAAAGCCATTCAATTTGCACGAGAAAATAAGATTCCATATTTAGGTATTTGTTTGGGTATGCAACTTGCTGTGATTGAATTTGCAAGACATAAAGCTATGCTGAAAACTGCAAACAGTTCCGAATTTGATCAGGATGCCGAACATCAAGTTATTGGATTAATTACGGAATGGAAATCATCTGAAGGTGCGATTGAGAAAAGAGATGATTCATCAGACTTAGGTGGCACAATGAGATTAGGCGCACAGAAGTGTCCAATTGAATCTGGTACTTTAGCGCATAAGATTTATGGATCTGAAGTGAACGAGCGACATCGTCATCGTTACGAAGTAAATAATCATTATGTAGATCAATTGATCAAAGCAGGGCTGACAATTTCTGCAAGAACGCCTTTTGAGCAGCTCTGTGAAATTATAGAATTACCGCAAGATCAGCATCCTTGGTTTATTGGCTGTCAGTTTCATCCAGAGTTTACTTCCAACCCAAGAACAGGCCATCCATTATTCAAAGCCTACATTCAAGCTGCGCTTAAATATAAACAGTCTAAAGGAAGTGCATCATGAAATTATGCAACTTTGATGTTGGATTAAATCACCCATTATTTTTAATTGCCGGACCATGTGTCATCGAGTCTGAGGGGATGACTTTAGATGTGGCAGGTCAATTAAAAGAAATTACTACAGCACTCAATATCCCGTTTATTTTTAAATCCTCTTTTGACAAGGCTAATCGAAGCTCAAATAAAACCTTTAGAGGTTTTGGTATTGATGAGGGTTTAAGAATTTTATCTGAAGTGAAAAAACAAATTGGTGTGCCAGTTTTAACGGATGTGCATGATCAATTTCAGGTTGAGCAAGTTGCAAGTGTTGTGGACGTTCTCCAAACACCCGCCTTTTTATGCCGACAAACAGATTTTATTAATGCTGTTGCAACTTCAGGTAAGGCTGTAAATATCAAGAAAGGCCAATTCTTAGCGCCCGGTGATATGAGACAAGTAGTCACAAAAGCCAAAGAAGCTAATGGCGGCCTAGATAATATTATGGTTTGTGAGCGAGGCGCATCTTTTGGTTACAACACGCTTGTCTCAGATATGAGAAGTTTATCTATTATGCGAGAAACAAATTGCCCAGTCGTTTTTGATGCAACGCATTCAGTGCAGCAACCTGGAGGGCAGGGGGATAAAAGCGGTGGTCAAAGTGAATTTGTCCCTGTCTTGGCAAGAGCTGCTGTAGCAAGCGGTATTGCAGGAATTTTTATGGAAACACACCCGAATCCAAAAGAAGCACTATCTGATGGTCCTAATGCGTGGCCACTTAAAAAAATGAAAGCGCTGCTTGAAGTATTAGCTGAGATTGATAGATCAGTTAAAAAGGCAGGCTTTATTGAAATGTCTTAAATAATTAATTGCAAAAGAAGGACTTAGAATGAGTTTTGTGAAGCAAATCGTTGCTCGAGAAATTATCGATTCGAGAGGTAATCCAACCATTGAAGCTGATGTTTTTTTAGATTCCGGTGTCATGGGAAGAGCAATGGTGCCATCAGGCGCTTCCACAGGAAGTAAAGAAGCAATTGAGCTTCGTGATGGTGATGCAAAACGTTATTTTGGAAAAGGTGTTTTAAATGCTGTGAAGCATGTCAATACAGAAATTGCGAAAGCTGTGATAGGGCTTGATGCAGACGATCAAGCATTGATTGATCAAACTATGATTGAATTAGATGGAACTGATAACAAAGGTCGATTAGGAGCTAATGCGATTCTTGCGGTTTCAATGGCATCCGCTGTGGCTGCAGCTAAAAATTCTAATGTACCGCTTTACCGTTATCTTGGTGGCTCAAGCCCCATGCAATTACCTACACCTATGATGAATGTAATTAATGGTGGTGCGCATGCAGATAATAATGTGGATATGCAAGAGTTTATGATTATTCCAGCTGGAAGACCGACATTTATCGAGGCCATAAGATGTGGCGCAGAAATTTTTCAATCTCTTAAAAAAACACTCAGTAAAAAAGGCTTCTCAACAACCGTGGGTGACGAAGGTGGTTTTGCACCAAACCTTCCATCTAATGAGTCTGCTATACAGATGATTATGGAAGCAATCTCACAAGCTGGATATGAGCCAGGTCGTGATGTGTATCTTGGACTTGATTGTGCAAGCACTGAATTTTATAAAGATGGTAAGTATCATCTTGCTTCTGAAAATTTATCTTTATCAGGCGAGCAATTTACTGATTATCTAGCTACATGGTGTGACAAATATCCAATCATCAGTATTGAAGATGGCATGAGTGAGTTCGATTGGGATGGATGGCATGTCCTGACACAAAGACTAGGTAAACATATTCAGCTGGTAGGTGATGATCTTTTTGTAACCAATCCAAAAATTTTAGATGAAGGTATTAAGCGTAAGGTAGCTAACTCTGTTTTAATTAAAGTGAATCAAATTGGCACACTCACTGAAACGTTTGAGACGATTGCAATGGCAAAAAAAGCAGGTTATACCGCAGTCATTTCTCATCGCTCTGGTGAAACAGAAGATACGACAATTGCTGATATAGCAGTTGCTACAAATGCAATGCAAATTAAGACGGGCTCACTTTCAAGATCTGAACGTGTTGCAAAATATAATCAATTACTTCGTATTGAGGAAGAGCTTGGCAGTGCCTCATCTTATGCAGGCCTTGCTTGTTTTTATCAATTGAGTAAATAATCTTATATGAAATCTTTAACTATCATTTTTGTGGTGCTAGTTGCATTAATGCAGTACCCGTTATGGTTCGGTAAAGGAAGTTGGTTGCGTGTATGGAGTTTAAATCAGCAAATTGAAACTCAAAAAAAAACAAATGATGATAATCAGATAAGAAATAATGTGCTTAATGCAGAAGTATCTGATCTTAAGCAAGGTTTTTCAGCTATTGAAGAAAGAGCGCGCAATGAACTTGGCATGACCAAGCAAGACGAAATATTTTTCCAGGTTACAAATCCAGAAAAAGATAAAAAAGAGACTGAAGTTCTGAATAATACAAAAGCTAAGAACTAATCAAAGATTTTTTTCTCTTCAGGGTTTATTTCAATTAAATAATTTTTAATATATAGCGCTTCATGCGCCTGATCTACTCTTAGTTCAATCAGCATATTTGTTTTACTATTATTTTCTCGTGCGGATCGAACAAGCTGACCTATTACTTCTTTTTTTTCATTTAAGATTTGGTCGCCAGGCGTCAAAACATCTTGCGATTCAATAAAACCTCGGTACATTCGTCTTTTAACTTTACCTAAGTAGTGCGTTCGTGCAACAATTTCTTGCCCTGTATAGCAACCCTTTTTGAAATTAACACCATCAATAAGGTCCATATTTAATGACTGTGGAATGAACGCTTCCTGTGTGGTCGGATAAATATCAGGAACCCCATCTAAAATATTTAAATTATTCCAAGACTCAATACTCATAGATGTATATTCAGGTAATTGAAGTTGCATAAATGACTTTACTTTGGATGCTTCACCCATTAATTGAAAGCGTTCAGTATCTTTTCCTACACGCATAATCATCACGTCATGTGACCGAACAATATCTAGGTAGCTTTTTGGTGGCTGAATACCTTGCTCTAGAAGAGCTTTGAATCCGATAAACCCTATGCATGTAAATTGATCGCCTAGTAAACTCATAGAAACTTTAGAGCGAAGCACATACATTTTAAGACGCTTAAGAAAAGACTCCTCAATGGAGCTATCTATTTGTATGTGAATTGATGCTTGATCCATATAACACAACATAAAAGCTAGGACTCTTCCTTTAGGATTGCAGAAGCCAGCAAATAAAGCTTTATCAAGCGCGATGAGGTTGATGTCTTGGGTGAGTTGGCCTTGTAAGAATTGGATGCGATCATCACCCTCAACTTTGATCGTTGAATGTGTATTAAGATAAATGAATTTACTTTCTACGTTTAATGACATATTGCTTTATGTGTTTTATCGAAATAAATCGAAGGCTAAAAATGATTCCTGCGAGAGAAGCAAAAAACCACTTAAGATGAAAATCTGCTGTATCTTGCCAAGCAGGTTTTTGTTTTTTCATGGCACTTAAAATATTAAGTACAGAATCACCCCTTACATAGATACCATCAATTTGTTTAGTAATATCTTTTAAGTAGGCTTCATCAAGTTTGGATATATAGCGGTCACTTTCACCACCCGCTACAAGATTATCTCGTGTGCCAAGATTAGCTTCAGAGATTTGTGCAATACCTGGTTGCAATCCAAAGCTATCACTAGACCAATATCCGATTAATTGATTCTTACCGTCAAGTTTGGGAATGGGAGCGCCTTTAAGGCTGCCGACACCTACAATAACCCAGTCATTACCTCCTTGGAATTGGCCAAGATCTCTTGTATTAAATGTATGAAGTTTAGGTGCTTCTTCGCCATCTGTAAAATAAACCACTTGAGAGTTTTCAGGGAAACTTCTAATGAGGCGGGCTAGATTGAAAAAAGATTCTCTTATACGAGAATTGCCAGACCAGCCCGACCGCCAATCTAAATGATCGATGGTATCTTCAATGGCATCAAAATTTTCACAGATTTCAATTGGGGTATAAGATGCTGAAACACTGACACCAACAAAAATTCCAATACTTACCTTCGTGCCACAGGGGAGTTCAGACATAATTTCATGAAGACTATGCTTCATGTGCTCGAGTCTTGTTAAGGGTTTATTCATAACGGACATATCTATTGTGTTCATACTTTGAGAGATGTCAGCCACAAACACATAGTTATAAATATTATGTTTAAGCGGTATCGATGGATTGATAATAGCTAGCACTATCAATCCGATCGATAATATAAGTGAGAGGGTGTCCAAATCGAGATTTGATCTCGATTGTATTGTCTTCAGCCACTCTTTCATAAGTCTAAGGCAAGCCTACAGGAATATTACCCAAAATAAGTCCAGGTGATTCGGAGTCGCCAACACCTGGAGCTGGATTAGCAGGAAGTATCATCAGGACGCGATCGAGATTATGTTTCACATCCCACGCATGATTATCTATTTTAATAGAGAGCATATAAGCGGCTTTTGCTTGTCTAAATAAATATTCAGTTTCATTTTTTACAGTCATATCTGTGCCATTAATAGCTAATGCGCGCTTAAAGAAAATGTTACCAGTATTGTAGTGAATCGCTGCTTTTTGTGATGGTGATGCAACAGGTAAAAGATTTGAAAAAAGAAGGCTTGCCTCTTTATATCTTTCTTTAGTGGTGAGCCAGTAGGCAGTTGCATAGCGTGCTTCAAAACTATTTAGAAACATGCGAGGCGATTTGCCTTCCTTAATATTTTGATTAAACACTTGAATATTTTTTAGTTCGATAAATTGCTTAATAAATATACCGAGAGAAGCTATGAGGAGCATGACAAAAAGCCAAGTAAGTTTTTTGGTGCTAAAAATATTTTTTGTTATTAAAGCCATGACTTAACCTCTATCAATTTAAGCGTCAGCAAAGCAATCATCAAAAGAGCTGCCGTTACAAAGCAATGGGTTGAATAATCCTGCCCAGGAATTTTTTCGAAATATTTAATTGGTTTCTTTTCTTTTTGATTAATATCTTCAATCGCTTTTTGGAGTGTTTTAGGGTCTTCAGCTTCGTATGCCTGGAAAGACGAAGGAAGTGTCTTAAAGAATTCATTTAACTCAATTTGAGGGGGCAAAGGATCATCATCTTTTGGTTTGAATGATGTATTAAAAATACTGATACCACCAGGCTGCCTTAATACGATCCAATAGAGACTAATTTTAAATCGGCCAAACCAATCTTTAATTTTTTCTTGCGTCGCAGCGTCAATGCGACCGCCACCATCTGAAAGTAAAATCACGGCCCTTGAGCCTGAGTCAGGCACTTTATTAAACAATTCTGCACCTGTCGTAAGTCCACTGCCTATATTAGTTTGAAATAATGCATTACCAGCTGTGGCTCTGACCGCAGAAATAATCGCATTTTTATTGTCAGTCAATGGTAAAACATACATCGCAGAGTTACTAAAAGTAACCATCCCAATCATATCATTTGCTCTAGATTGAACGAATTCAATAATAAGTCTTGCAGCAGCAGCAGATTTAATTTCTCCTACTTTTGTTTGATCATTCCCAGCAAAAGGGTCATCCATACTAGCACTTCGATCTAGCACAAGACCAATTTGGGCACCTATACCTGTTTTTTCAATTTCTTTTTGACGTGAATGCGGACCACTTAATCCTATAATAATCATGATTAAAATAAGCGTGGCGATAAATTTTAAAATGATTGCAATGATGCTTGAGAGACGATCTTTTGGAATCATTTCGTTCCATGAATAATATTGAAGAGAAGTCTCTTTAAAAATAAGTGGAATAAATGCTAAAGGCATAAACCATAAGACCCATGGAAATGAAAATGTCATTTAGCAACCCCTACCGCGAGTACACTTTTGTCGACGATAAGTTTTCTTTCACAATCTCGACAATGTCTCGAGAAATTTTTAAGCCATTTGAGTATTTCTTCGTGATCATATTTTTTAGATGAGGCGTTAAAAAATACGAGTGTTGAAAGTTTAAAGAACTCACGAAGTTCTGAGTCAATATTTTCAAATGAAGTATTTTTTATATAAAGATCAGAAAGATTGTCTTTAAAAAGTATTTTTCCTGTCACAAGATCGAAAGCATGATGCATATCAGTTATGGCTTTTTGAACAGAAGCAGGGGTAGCTTTCAGCTTTACAATCGTACGATGTGTTCTTGCAAATACACCTCTCTTATTAGGTAGCCAAGCATATTGACTATAAATATAAATAAGGCCGATAAATGCGAGAAGTGCGATGATCCCAGAAATTTTTAGAATTTTAATAGAAGCTTCTTCATCCATTAAAAAAACACCTCTTAACGGGCTCATATCTTCTTCAATTTTAACATTGCCGAAAATAGAAAGAGGAGAGATTGCGATGCGACGCTCCGGAATTCTATATTTAAATACTTGTTTTTTAGAATTATTAGGGTTTAAGAGTCGAATATATTCAGAGGGTAGAAATCCTGGCTTAACGACAACCTTATTTGTAAAAATTTGGTAGGTGAGATCAAGTGTTAGTGTAGTTGATGCATCACTTTCTTTTATTACATGCTTCATGGTGTCTAGAACAATACCCAAGTCTTGACCTTGGTATTTTCTTTCGTAGCCCGGAATAGGAAGAGACTCTTTAATCAGTACATAAGGCTTTTTAATGGTGATTTCGATATATCTTGAAGGCTTATCACCGATGGTATAGCCCACTTGCTGGAGGGGCTCTTTTATTTTGATAGAGACGATACCCTCTTCAATATCAGGCCATTCTTGAGCATCAAGGGCAAAGCCCGTGGTTGAGAGTAAAAGTATCCAGAGGGAAATAAGGTATTTCATAATCTTAGGCGCCCACAAATTGATTAAAGTATTCAGTCATTTTATTGGCATCGAAATGTTCGTCCACAAAAAAAGGTGGAATATCAAAATTCATAAAAGATTTTGTAATGGCGGCGCGTCTTTTTTCAAATGAATCTATAATTTTTTCTTTCAATTCTTTTCTTAAAAAAAGTGTATCTTTTTTGCCACTCTCAGGATCAGTGATGGTCACAATACCAAAATTAGGTAAGTTGATATATTCTTTCTTATCCCATAGCACGATAGGAACGACATGATGCCTCATAAGATTCGATAAGCAATTTTCCAAATCAACTTCTGGTATATGAAAGTCTGAAATAAAGAAAATAAGCGCACGCTCTCGCGGCATGTATTGATAAAGATCTTTGATTGCTCTGTTTGATTTATTTGTTGATGTAAATTTTTTAAGTTCATTGATGAGCGTCATTGCATGTTGTGATCTAAATGAAATAGGCGCCAACCAATCCTCTCTAATTTCATCATCAAAACCTACAAGCCCTAAAGCATCATGACGATCAATCGCTGAATGTGCAATGGATTGAGCGACTTCGGCCGCAAGATTAATTTTTTTATTTTTCCCACCAAAATTCATACTGGCAGATAAGTCGCACACAATCATGACGGGTGTTGCACTTCGCTGATTAAACATTTTGACGTAAATCTCACCTAAGGGATCTCGAATTGATTGACGAATGTCAATTCTTCTTGGATCTGGATATGAGAGAAGTGTTGTATAACCGGCGAACTCAATACCCATACCTCTTTGGTTACTTTTGTGACGACCAGGATGCTTGCCTTTAGATTTCCAACTGATGTGGTAATCAAATAGTGGAGTTACTTGTGTCATCTTGTTTAGGGTGCTTTAATAACGTTCAAAATGCCATTGGTTAAATCCCGAGCAATTACAGTTCTTCGCATTTCATAAACAGGATTAAATACGAGTCGATGTGCAATGGTTTCGTGGAATACTGCATGAATATCAGTTGGAGTCACAGAACTCCGTTCATTTAACCACGCGTTAACTCGAGCTGCTCTCATCATCATCATCATTCCTCTAGGGCTTGATCCCGATATCATTAATCGATTCATATCAAGATCAGGTATCTTAATCCCATAATCAGCAGGACTTTTTGTTGCTTTCCATAGATTCAGTGCATACTTTTTAAGTGCATCTGTTGCGGTAATTTCTTCTTGAATTGTCTTGGCTATATCTTTCAACTTATCAAACTTTAGTAAACTAGGTTTAACTTCACTTACAAGATTGTCAGCATCATGAAACCTTGTTTCAAAAATTAAACTTTTCATCATGTCATCATTTTTAGGGATGAGTATTGGAATCTCCATCATAAATCGATCACGTGCGGCAGAAGGAATTTCAAAAGTTTCCTCACGTTCTACTTGATTTCTGTCTGCGAACACAATCATGTGCGGAAAGTAATGTTCCTTATTAAATGCTGAGAGTGTTCTTTCAGCCATAATTCTTAAAAGTAAGGAATGAACTTGCGGCCTTGCTCGGTTAATTTCATTAAAGAAGAAAATAGATAAATCACTACCAGACATTAAAATAGGGCCGGGGGTTACATGTGGCTTACCATCTTCACCAAGATAGGTATGATAAATAAGATCGTTTGGCATAAGGTCAATCGTACCTTCAATACGTTGATAACCCCCACCAATGGCGCGCGTGAAAGCTTTAAGTAATGTTGTTTTTCCAACACCCACGTCACCTTCTAGAAGAACGTGACCACGTGCAAAAATTGAAGTGGTAATCAGCCTTACAGGACGCTCTTGTCCTATAACAACTTTATTAATTTCTGTTTCAAGTTTGACTGCAAGCTTTCTCCAGTCGGCCAGATTTTGGTCGCTCATTATGGAATCCCTAATAGATGAAATTGTTTGTTGAGTGTTTTACTATGCTTTTCATATTAGCGTAATAATTTATCAGGGTAAATAGATAAAAACACGATAAAATAGTTGCGTCGCAAAAGAATATTTCCACAATTTTTATTATCTACTGCTTATAAATTCAATGTCTAAAAAAAATAGCTATACAAAAGAAGAGCTTTTATCTTGTGGTCGAGGGGAGATGTTTGGGCCAGGAAATGCTCAACTTCCACTGCCCCCTATGCTTATGTTTGATCGCATCGTAGCTATCACAGATGATGGTGGCGAATTTGGCAATGGACAAATTATTGCTGAACTAGATGTCAATAAAGACCTTTGGTTCTTTGGCTGCCATTTTGAGGGTGATCCTGTAATGCCTGGCTGCCTTGGACTAGACGCTATGTGGCAATTGGTCGGTTTTTATCTAGGTTGGAAGGGTGGCTTAGGTCGGGGCCGCGCACTGGGTGGCGGTGAAATTAAGTTTACAGGCCAAGTCTTACCTACAGCTAAAAAAATTACCTATGCTATTGATTTAAAGAGAGTAATTATGCGTAAACTCATTATGGGCATTGCTGATGCTAAAATGTCAGTCGATGGTCGAGAGATTTACCATGCTAAAGATTTGCGTGTCGGTTTATTTACGCGTACTGATAATTTTTGATCGTTATTTAAGGGGAGGCGACGCATGACCCGTCGTGTTGTTGTTACTGGATTAGGGATTGTATCTAGTCTAGGTAATAATAAAAAAGAAGTTCAAGATAGCTTATATCATGCTCGCTCTGGCATCTCATTCCAGCCAGATTATGCTGCCATGGGATTACGCTCACATGTTGCAGGCTCCATCAAAAACCTTAATCTTGAAGAATTAATCGATCGAAAATTATTTCGCTTCATGGCGAAAGGTCATGCCTATGCCTGGCTCGCTATGCAAGAAGCGATCGCTGATTCAGCTTTGTCCGAAGCTATGGTTTCAAATATACGTACCGGTTTGATTGTGGGCGCGGGCGGCGCTTCACATGAAAGTATTTTAGAAGGTATAGACACCGTACGAGAAAAAGGTATTCGACGTGTAGGGCCTTACATGGTCACAAAAGCAATGGCGAGTGGCGTTTCAGCATGTCTTGCAACGGGTGCCAAAATTAAGGGTGTGAACTATGCGATTACCTCGGCATGTTCAACCAGTGCTCATTGTATTGGTGCGGGTATAGAACAAATTCAGCTAGGCAAACAAGATATTATTTTTGCAGGCGGTGCCGAAGAAGAGCATTGGACACTTTCATTTATGTTTGATGGTATGGGAGCTCTTTCAAGTAAATACAATGAGACTCCAGAAAAAGCCTCACGGACTTATGATGTTAATCGAGATGGTTTTGTGATTTCAGGTGGCGGCGGCATTTTGGTTCTAGAAGAGTATGAGCATGCAAAAGCACGTCATGCGAAAATTTATGCAGAAGTCGTAGGTTACGGCGCGACATCTGATGGGTATGATATGGTGGCACCAAGCGGTGAAGGTGCTGAACGATGCATGGCTCTTGCACTTCAAGGGATCGACCAAGTCGATTATATGAATACACATGGCACAAGCACCCCAGTGGGTGATGTCAAAGAACTTGAAGCGATTCGTGCTGTATTTGGGGATAATAAATATGGCCCTATGCCACATATCGCGTCGACCAAATCCTTATCTGGTCATGCATTAGGTGCAGCTGGAGTCAATGAAGCGATCTATAGTCTTATCATGATGGAAAATAAATTTATTGCGCCATCAGTTAATATTGAAGAATTAGATCCTTTAGCTAAAGGCCTTCCTATTGTGACAAAGCGTATTGATAATATTGAAGTGAAAACAGCTATTTCAAATAGCTTCGGTTTCGGCGGTACAAACGCTTCCCTTGTATTTTCGACAAAAAACCTTTAAAGCATAAGCGCCAGCAATACTTTACGTTCTTCGTTTGCCAAAATATTGTAGGTTCTGCATGCCGATTGATTGCTCATAGATTCAATAGCTATATTTTTCTTTGAAAAATATTCCAAGAGTTTTGGCTCAAGATGTTCTTGTGTATTGCCAGTACCCAATAAAATAATTTCAATATCTAAAGATTCGATAGCTTCAAAACTATTCTCTTTCATATCTTTGATGGTTTTGACTGACCATTCAAGAAAAAGTCGATCAGGGGTCATAATTAAACTTGATTCGTGGCGCGTTTGATTGACTTCCACCCAGTTTAAATCGTACCCCGTAATGAGATTTTTGTTATCAGATTGAATTAAGTGAAATTTCATAACATCGTGTTTTTAAAGAAATAAATTAAACCAAAACCCTCTCATTTGTTGGCGGAATGCGCGTTCACAAGGTAAGATATCATATATTCAAATATAGGTAATTAAATTGGCTCAGCTTAAAAAATCATCGAAATTAAATAACGTCTGTTATGACATTCGCGGACCTGTTCTAGCGCACGCTAAAAAAATGGAAGAAGAAGGGCAGCGCATTATCAAGCTTAACATTGGTAATCCAGCCGCCTTTGGATTTGAAGCGCCTGAAGAGATTGTGCAAGACGTGATTCGGAATATGGGTAAAGCATCCGGCTATACAGATAGCAAGGGGCTTTTTGAGCCAAGAAAATCTATCATGCATTACACACAGGAAAAAAATATTCCAAATGTGGATATTGATGATGTGATTATTGGTAATGGCGTTTCAGAGCTTATCGTGATGTCGATGCAGGCATTGTTAGATAACGATGATGAAGTATTGATTCCCATGCCAGATTACCCGCTATGGACTGCAGCTGTTACATTGGCGGGCGGAAAACCTAGACATTATTTATGTGATGAAGCTTCAAACTGGTACCCAGATCTTAAAGATATCGAAAGTAAAATCACAAGTAAAACAAAAGCGATTTTAGTAATTAATCCAAACAATCCAACAGGCGCCCTTTACCCAAAAGAAATTTTAGAGGGCGTTATTCAAATTGCAAGGAAACATAAACTTGTTGTTTTTGCAGATGAGATTTACGATAAGGTGATTTACGACAAGAAGAAACATATTTCAATTGGATCTCTTGCAGATGATATTCTTTTTGTAACATTAAACGGCTTATCAAAAAACTATCGTGCATGTGGTTATCGTGCAGGGTGGTTAGTCGTGTCAGGAAATAAGAAAGAATCTGCAGATTATATTGAAGGTCTTAACATGTTAGCTTCCATGCGTTTATGTGCAAACGTTCCTGGACAGCTTGCAATTCAAACTGCTTTGGGCGGATACCAAAGTATTGATGATCTTGTCGCCCCCTCAGGACGACTCTTCAAGCAAAGAGAACTTGCCTACGATATGCTTGTTTCGATACCTGGTGTGACATGCGTTAAGCCAGAGGCTGCGATGTATCTATTTCCTAAATTAGATCCAAAAATATATCCAATTAAAGATGACCAAGAATTTATTTTAAAATTATTGATTGATAAAAAAGTCTTGTTAGTTCAGGGCACAGGATTTAATTGGAAAGATCCTGACCATATAAGAATTGTATTCTTACCCAATGAAGATGATCTTAAAGAGTCAATTAATCGTATTGCAGATTACCTTGAAAACTATAAAAAAAATACTGCGCACTAGAAAGCTATAGCCGATGAAAAGAATGAATATAGGTTTATTAGGTATTGGCACAGTGGGGGGTGGTGTATTTGAGCTTTTAAAATCAAACATTACCGAAATACAGCGTAAGACAGCGACTGATATGAAAATTATTGCTGTGGCAGACAAGGATATTGCGCGCGCAAAAAAAATCGTAGGAAGCTCTATTGAAGTGACCGACGACCCATTTAAGTTAGTGGCGGATAAAGAGATCGATGTCATTGTTGAGCTTATTGGCGGAACAACCATTGCAAAAGATTTGATTGTTAAAGCCATTGAAAATAAAAAACATGTCGTAACAGCAAATAAAGCATTACTCGCAAATTTTGGCAATGAGCTATTCGAATTAGCCAAAAAGAATAATGTCACCTTAGCATTTGAAGCATCAGTAGCGGGTGGTATACCTATTTTAAAATCAATTAGAGAAGGTTTAGCTGGAAATAAAATCGAGTGGGTCGCGGGTATTATTAATGGCACTACTAATTTTATTTTGACCGAGATGCGTGAAAAGGGTATTACATTTGCAGAGGCTTTATCTGAAGCACAGTCTTTAGGTTTCGCTGAATCAGATCCTACCTTTGATATTGAAGGTATTGATGCTGCACATAAATTAACAATTCTTGCTGGATTGTCTTTTGGTATTCCAATGAGCTTTAAAGATGTTTATGTGGAAGGTATAACGACGCTTGAGCAAAAAGATATTCAATACGCTGACGAATTGGGTTATCGCATTAAATTATTAGGCATCGCTAAGAAAAGAGATAAAGGTATTGAATTAAGAGTGCACCCAACTTTAATTCCAGAAAAACGTTTAATTGCTAATGTAAATGGCGTAATGAATGCCGTTGTTGTTAAAGGTAATATGATAGGGCCAACACTTTATTATGGGGCTGGTGCTGGAGCCCTTCCAACAGCAAGCTCAGTGGTTGCTGACCTTATTGATATTTCTAGATCATCTCATGTGCCACCTCATGGCTTTGAAGATAATAAGATTGATAAGATTCCCATCTATAAAATTGATGATGCGATCAGCGGTTATTATTTAAGAATTAGAGTTTCAGATAAGCCAGGTGTTTTAGCTGAAATTACAAAATTATTTGGTGATAAGAAAATTTCAATTGATGCAATGCTTCAAAAAGAACCGAAAGAATATGAATCTGAAGCTGACATTGTCATATTAAGTCATTTAGCTGTTGAGAAAGATATCAATGTTGTGATTCATTCTATTGAATCCTTGTCAGCTACTATTGGGAATGTTATTAAAATTAGATTAGAAGAGCTTAGTAAATAAAGGTTTTATGAAATATATTTCAACGCGTGGACAATCGAAACCACTTTCTTTTTCAGAGATTTTGTTAGGAGGTCTTGCCCCTGATGGCGGCTTGTACCTTCCAGAGACTTACCCAAAATTTTCAGCCCAAGATTTAAATAGCATGCAAAGCATGACCTATCCTGAGCTTGCTTTTCACATTATTTCTAAATTTATAGATGACATACCGAAAGATGATTTAAAGGCGATTATCAATAAAACATATACAAAAGAAGTATATGCATTTTCAAGACCACAGCAAAAAGCTGATGACATTACACCTATTTTAAAGGTTCAAGATAACTTATATATTCTTTCACTTTCAAACGGACCCACACTGGCATTTAAAGATATTGCAATGCAGTTACTCGGTAATCTTTTTGAGTATGTGCTTCAAAAAGAAAATGCTGAAATTAATATTCTCGGGGCAACATCAGGGGATACAGGTTCAGCTGCAGAGTATGCAATGCGAGGTAAAAAAGGTATCAATGTCTTTATGTTGTCACCTTACCAAAAAATGAGCCGTTTTCAAGCAGCCCAAATGTTTAGTATTCAGGATCCTAACATTTTTAATTTAAGTATCAAGGGTGTTTTTGATGATTGCCAAGATATTGTAAAAGCCGTTTCTAATGACTTAAATTTTAAAAGAGATTTTAAAATTGGCGCGGTGAATTCAATTAATTGGGGAAGAATTTTAGCGCAGATCGTTTATTACTTTAAAGGGTATCTTGCTGTTGCAAAGAATAATGAAGAAGTCAGTTTTACAGTGCCTACAGGTAATTTTGGTAACATCTGTGCAGGCCATATTGCCCGCATGATGGGGCTTCCTATTAAGAGACTTGTGGTAGCTACAAACGAAAATAATGTTTTAGATGAATTCTTTAAGACAGGTATGTATAAGCCGCGAGACTCACAGAATACCTTCCATACATCAAGCCCTTCCATGGACATATCCAAAGCATCAAATTTTGAACGTTTTATTTTTGATTTAATTGGACGAGATAGTAAAAAGTTAAATGCATTATGGAAGTCAATCGATCAAGGTGGTAATTTTGATTTAAATCAAGAAGGTGTTTTTGAAAAAATCCAAGCTTTTGGTTTTACATCATCCTCAAGTACACATAAAGAACGTATTCACTATATTAAAGAAATCTTTAATCAATATAAAATTATTATCGATACACATACGGCAGATGGATTTAAAGCGGCCTATGAGCATACAGACGAGAATGTCCCAATGATTGTTCTTGAGACAGCTTTGCCCACTAAATTTGAAGATTCTGTTGTAGAAGCGATAGGTCAAAAACCTGAAAGACCAGAATCATTAAAGCATTTAGAGGATCTTCCGCAAAAGTTTGAGATTTTTGATAATCAAGTGGATCAAGTTAAAAAATTCATTAGGCAAAACGTTTAAGACCATGAAGCAATATTTAGACTTACTGAATCACGTTAAAAATCATGGTGACGTCAAACATGACCGAACAGGCACAGGGACTATGTCTGTGTTTGGCTATCAAATGCGTTATGACTTATCAAAAGGCTTTCCTCTACTCACTACTAAAAAAGTCCACTTAAAGTCAATTATTCATGAGCTTTTATGGTTTTTAAGTGGCAGCACAAATATTAAGTACTTAAAAGATCATGGTGTGAGCATTTGGGATGAATGGGCTGATGAAAATGGTAATTTAGGCCCTGTCTATGGCTTCCAATGGAGAAGCTGGCCTACATCTGACGGAAAGCATATTGATCAAATTACAGATCTCATTGAATCGATCAAAAAGAATCCAGACTCAAGGAGACTCATTGTGTCTGCTTGGAACGTTTCGGAAATTTCTAAAATGAAATTACCCCCTTGCCATGCATTTTTCCAATTTTATGTTTCGAATGGCAAGTTATCTTGTCAGCTTTATCAAAGAAGCGCAGATATATTTCTGGGTGTCCCTTTTAATATAGCTTCTTATGCACTCCTTACGATGATGGTAGCGCAAGTATGCTCATTAGAGCTTGGTGATTTTGTGCACACATTAGGTGATGCTCATATTTACTCTAATCATATGGAGCAAGTGAATGAACAATTATCAAGAACACCTAAAACTTTACCTCGCATGAAAATTAATCCTGAAGTTAAAAGTATTTTTGATTTTAAATTCGAAGATTTTGTTTTAGAAGATTATGAACCTGATCCCGCGATTAAAGCGCCTGTCGCAGTCTAGTGTTTAGGTTATCTATTATTGTTGCAATGAGTTCTAACCATGTCATTGGTGTCAACAACACCTTGCCATGGCATTTAACTGAAGATCTAAAGCATTTTAAATCTTTAACAACAGGCCATACCATTATCATGGGTCGAAAGACATATGAGTCTATTGGCCGTCCTCTTCCTCACCGACGAAATATCGTAATTAGTCGAGATACTGAAACGACTTATGAGGGTGTTGAAGTTGTTCACAGCATCGAGGATGCTTTTTCTATTTCAAAGAATGATAACGAAGTCTTTGTTATTGGCGGTTCAAATATATATAAACAAGCGCTAGACTTAGTCGATCATCTGTATGTTACTGAGATTAAGAAAAGCTTTACAGGAGATACTTTTTTCCCTGAGATTGATAAAGAAAAATGGACTGAATTTTCAAGAGAAGATCATGTGACAGCCGATGGCCTTGAGTTTTCTTTTGTAAGTTACCAAAAAAATACTAAATAGAAACACAGTCTACAAAGTAGTGCGCTTTGCCATCAATCTTTTGTTTCACTAATCCATGATTGTCTGTTTCGAATCCAGGAAATTTTTCATTAAAATCTCTCGCAAACTTTAAATAGTTCACAATAATATTATTAAAGCGCTCGCCAGGAATTAAAAGTGGTATGCCAGGCGGATAAGGAGTGAGTAGAACTGCTGTAATTCTGCCCTCTAGATCATCAATCGCTACACGTTCAATTTCTTTATGGGCCATTTTTGCAAATGCATCTGCAGGCTTCATTGCGGGTACCATATCCGAGAGATACATTTCTGTTGTAAGTCTTGCAATATTATGTTTTTTGTAAATTTCATGAATTTGTGTACATAAATCTCTAAGTCCGATGCGCTCATAACTTGGTTGTTTCTGAATAAACTCAGGCAACACTTTCCATAAAGGTTGATTCTTGTCGTAATCGTCTTTGAATTGCTGAAGAGCAGCAACAAGTGTATTCCAGCGACCCTTAGTGATACCAATCGTAAACATAATAAAGAATGAGTAGAGCCCAGTTTTTTCAACAATAACTCCATGCTCTGCCAAATACTTTGTAACAATAGATGCGGGTATCCCAAACTCTAAAGAAAACTCTCCATCAACATTAAGTCCTGGAGTAATAATAGTTGCTTTAATAGGATCAAGCATATTGAAGCCATCAGCGAGATCACCAAAGCCATGCCAATGATCATTAGCATTTAACATCCAAGCATCTCTATCTTCAAGACCTTCATCTGATAAATCGTTAGGGCCCCAAACTTTAAACCACCAGTCAGATCCCCATTCAATATCTACTTTTCGCATAGCGCGTCTAAAGTCTAGCGCTTCCATTAATGACTCTTCAACAAGAGCCTTGCCCCCAGGTTCTTCCATCATTGCCGCTGCAACATCGCAACTTGCAATAATTGAATATTGTGGACTGGTAGAGCTGTGCATAAGAAATGATTCATTAAAGACTTCACGATCGAGTTTATTTTTTTCTGCATCTTGGACGAGAATTTGAGATGCTTGACTTAACCCTGCTAAAAGTTTGTGTGTCGATTGTGTTGAGAAGATTAAGCTATCTTTGCAGCGCGGACGATCAGCACCAATTGCATGATAATCACCATAAAAATCGTGAAATGTTGCATGAGGCAACCAAGCTTCATCGAAATGAAGTGTGTCAATTTTTCCATCTAACATTTCTTTAATCTCTTCAACGTTATAAAGAATGCCATCATAAGTGGATTGTGTAATGGTCAATACACGAGGTTTATCTTTTTTGTTAGTGATGAATGGATTTTTTTGAATTTTATCTTGAATATTTTTCCATTCAAATTCTTTTTTAGGAATAGGGCCAATAATACCGAAGTGATTTCGAGTTGGCATTAAGAAGATTGGAATAGCGCCTGTCATAATAATAGAATGCAGTACTGATTTATGACAATTACGATCAACAATTACAATATCACCAGGAGCAACTGTTGAATGCCAAACCATCTTGTTCGATGTCGATGTACCGTTTGTAACAAAGTATAGATGATCAGAATTGTAGATTCGCGCTGCATTTCTCTCTGAAGCACCTACAGGGCCTGTATGGTCGAGTAACTGTCCTAACTCGTCAACTGCATTGCATACATCAGCTCGCAGCATATTTTCACCGAAGAATTGGTGAAACATTTGACCAACAGGTGATTTTAGAAAAGCTACACCACCTGAGTGGCCAGGGCAATGCCATGAATAAGATCCGTCACCTGCATAATGAGTGAGTGCTTTAAAAAATGGCGGGGCTAGGCTATCTAGATATGTTCTTGCTTCTCGGACAATATAGCGCGCAACGAATTCTGGCGTATCCTCGTGCATATGAATAAAGCCATTTAACTCTCTTAAAATTTCATTTGGGATGTGACGACTTGTTCTAGTTTCACCGTGTAGAAATATTGGAATTTCTTCGTTGCGATATCTTATTTCATCTACGAAATTTTTTAATTGCTGAAGCGCAGTTTGATTTTCTTCGACAAATTCTTCATCATCAATCGATAGAATAAACGCAGAAGCTCGACTTTGTTGTTGAGCAAATGATGTTAAGTCACCGTAACTTGTAACACCTAGTACCTCAAAATTTTCTTTCTCGATCGCTTTTGCTAAAACTCTAATACCAAGTCCTGACGAATTTTCGGATTTAAAGTCTTCATCAATGATGACTACGGGAAAGTTAAATTTCATGTTAACCCTTTATATTTTAGGTAATGTTACTCCTACTTGGCCTTGGTATTTTCCACCACGATCCTTGTAGGATGTTTCACATACTTCATCGGACTCAAAGAATAGCACTTGAGCGCAACCTTCGCCTGCATAAATTTTTGCTGGAAGGGGGGTTGTATTGCTAAATTCTAAAGTTACATAACCTTCCCATTCTGGTTCGAAGGGGGTCACATTCACAATAATGCCGCATCGGGCATATGTTGATTTACCTAAGCATATAGTGAGCACACTTCTTGGGATTCTGAAATACTCAACAGTTCTTGCAAGTGCGAATGAGTTAGGCGGAATGATGCAATAATCACCGTTAAATTCAACAAATGAATTAGGATCGAAATTTTTTGGGTCTACTATAGTGCTATTAATGTTGGTAAATACTTTAAATTCATTAGCGCAACGAATGTCATACCCATAGCTGGATGCGCCATAAGACACAATTTTTTGATTATCTTTCTCGCGAATAAGCTTAGGCTCAAATGGCTCAATCATGCCATGTTCTTCAGCCATCTTTCTTATCCATTTATCTGATTTTATCGTCATAATTTTCTTGTCTTAAAAAAGAAAAATCCCGTTTGCACAATCTTGACGCTACGGGATTTCCAATAATTTAAATTTTCATTACTTTAGAGCTTATTTTCACCGATTTCAATACTCTGACGCCAAAATTGTTCAGGCTTGTCAAAAATGATTTTGGATTCAGCAGGGTCAGGACTTCCAGCAGGGTAGGTAAAAACCGGGCTCTTATCTTCATTCCAGGCTTTAATCACAGGATCAAGGAGCCTCCAGGATGCTTCTACCTCGTTAATATGCAAGTATAACGATTGATCACCCTGCATGAGATTTAGGAGAAGTGACTCGTAAGCATCTACACTTTCATCACCTGTAATTCTATTCGGAGCATCCATAGCGACTGTTCTTACTTTAGTATCGAGTCCGGGAATTTTCGTTTGAATTTCAAAGCGAGTAAATTCTTTAGGTTGAATACTAATGACGAGCCAGTTATCGGCTTGATCGGGAAGTGAAAGGGGTGATTTTTTAAATTTAATAGCTATAGCAGTATCAGATGCGTGAAGACGTTTTGCTGTCCGGACATAGATAGGTACACCCTTCCATCTCGGTGTGTTGATGTAGAACTTCAGTGCTGCATAAGTTTCAACAACACTTGTCGGATCTTCTAATTCTTCTAAGTAGCCTTTCACTTCCTCATCATTCACTTTTCCGCGTCCATACTGTGCTTTAAAAGTGTGTTTTTTAAGCTCATCAAGTGGAATGGGTGTAATCGATTCAAGCACCTTAATTTTTTCAGCACGTATATGTTCAGGGCTTAATGTTAATGGTATTTCCATCGTGGTTAATGCAAGCATTTGCATAAGATGACTTTGAATCATATCTCTTAGGGCACCTGTCGCATCATAAAATTTAGTTCTCTCGCCGACACCAAGCGTTTCATTATTAGTAATTTGGATATGATCAATGTGTTCATGTGTCCAAAGTGGATCAAATATATGATTTGCAAAGCGGGTCAGCAGAATATTTTGTAATGCAGATTTGCCAAGGTAATGATCGATACGATAAATTTGTGTTTCTTTTAAATGCTTTGTGATTGATTTTTGAAGTGCTTGTGCTGTTTCTAAGTTAGTGCCAAATGGTTTTTCAATAACAACACGACGCCAGGCTTTGCTTTCATCTGTTAAGCCAACGCCTGCAAGTAAATCAACAATAGACGCAAAGTCAGATGGTCTAACGGATAAAAAGAAAGCTAAATTTTGTGGGAAAGTTGATGCATCAGAAAGTCTTTCGCTAAGCCGTTTAAAAGCATTTTCATCATCAGGAGGATTCGCGTGATAAAAATTTCTAGCAATAAAACGGTCAAAAACTTTTGCGTCATAATTTTTTTTAAATTTAATATCAAGCATCGACTTGATGTCATCTCGCCATGCTGATTCTTTAACGTCAGATCTTCCAACAGAGAGAATTTTTATTTTTTCAGGGAGTCTACCTAGAGAATCAAGCCTAAAAAGACCTGGAATAAGTTTTATTCTAGAAAGGTTTCCGCTTGCACCGAAGAGGACTAGGGTGCAGTCATCAATTTTTGTCATAGATAATTTGAGATGATATAAAAGTTATTTAGTTTTTTTTACTACATGACCACCAAATGCATTACGCATAACTGATAGCAATCTATAACCATAACCTTGTTTTTCTTGGCTTCTGAATCTTACTTGTAATGCAAGCGTCAGCACAGGTGTTGGAATACCTTGCTCGATGGATTCAACAACAGTCCATCTGCCTTCACCTGAGTCAGCGACATAAGGAGCAACTTCATCGAGTGTTTGATCTTCTTTAAGGGCGTCTGCGGTTAAATCTAACAACCAGCTTCTTACCACTGAGCCATGTTTCCATAATTCTGTAATTTGCGCTAAATCGAGTTTAAATTCACTTTTCCCTTTAAGGAGTTCAAGGCCTTCAGCAAATGATTCCATCATGCCGTATTCGATACCATTGTGAATCATTTTAGTGAAGTGACCCGAACCTACAGGACCTACATGAGCCCAGCCACGATCTTCGTGCGCCAATGCTTGGAGAATAGGTTTCATGGTTGCTGCAACTTCTTCTTTTGCCCCTACCATTAAGCAGTAGCCATTTGCTAAACCCCAAACGCCTCCTGATGTTCCACAGTCCATAAAGCCAATACCTTTTTCTTCAAGGAATTTACCGATACGCTGAGAATCTTTGTAATTTGAATTACCACCATCAATAATAATGTCGCCTTTATTGAGCATGGGGATGAGTTCATTGATTTGCTCTTCGGTAGGGTTACCTGCTGGCACCATAAGCCATACGATTTTTTGACCGTCTAATTTTGTTAAAGCATCAGCAACTGAAGTTGCACCAATCATTTTTGCTTTTTCTTCTAGCATTTTTACAACTTCTGCACTTCGGTCAAAGCCTACAACAGAAATACCTTTTTGAATGAGACGAGTAGCCATATTGCCACCCATTTTTCCGAGACCAATCATTGCTAATTTCATTTTTTTACCTTTTTATGGAAGATTTGTCATTACTTAATCTTTTGGATTAAAGCAAATTAGTTTAAAGTGCGATACAAGTTAAATTATATCAAACGCAAGCCCCTTCAAGGAATTGATTTCGATATAAAATCTTCATTATTTTGAAAGATTTTCATGAGTTTAAAAAATACTAAATGGCAATCATTTGAAAGCCAAGTTTCCCTTGATCAGGCAGCTATGGATAGGGTTGAAAGGCTTGCTGAGGCTTCAATTAAAGCACGAGGTCAATTCCATCTTGTATTGGCAGGAGGCTCAACACCTAAAAACGTCTATACACTGCTTAAAAACATCAGCGCAGACTGGCATAAATGGCAGATCTACTTTGGCGATGAGCGTTGTCTAGAACCAAATCACCAAGAGCGAAACAGCACTATGGCGTTTGAAGCATGGCTTAATCATGTCGATATACCTGCGCAAAACATTCACGTGATTCCTGCTGAACTTGGACCGGTTGAGGGTGCTCATTTATACAATAAGACATTAAGCCAGCTAGGTGATTTTGATTTGGTTCTTTTAGGGCTTGGCGAAGACGCCCATACTGCAAGCTTATTTCCCGGGCATAGCTGGGATAACAGTTTAGATGCTTTAGCGGTCTTTGATGCACCTAAACCACCCTCATTAAGAATATCAATGTCTCCTGCACGTTTAAGCCGATCTAAATCTGTACTTTTTTTAGTAAGCGGAATAGAAAAACAAACGGCGATAAATCAATGGAAGGCAGGAGATGCAATACCCGCAAGTACTGTCACTTGCAATGATGGTGTAGATGTATTTTGTTTTAACGTAAGCTAGGTTTTTTGAATCACAATATTTGGGAACTTATTGCTGTAATCTTGAGCGAGTTTAGATACCTTAATTGCTGTTAAACGAGCAATTTTCTTGTAGGTTTTTGCAGCACTACTTTCAGGCTCCGCCACTACCATTGGGTTACCACTATCAGACTGTTCTCTAATTTTAATATCCAAAGGCAAGCTTCCTAAAAGAGATACACCATAATCTTTACACATTTTTTCGGCACCACCTGATCCAAAGATATGTTCCTCATTGCCACATTTTGAACAAGTGTGCATGGCCATATTTTCTACAATACCAATAATTGGAATATTTACTTTTTCAAACATTTTTAATCCGCGTCTAGCATCAAGAAGGGCAATATCCTGAGGTGTTGTGACGATAATGGCACCTGTTACAGGCACTTTTTGAGACAAGGTAAGCTGAATATCACCGGTACCTGGCGGCAGGTCGACTACAAGGTAATCAAGATTATCCCATCTTGTTTCTTTTAAGAGCTGCTCAAGTGTGCTTGTCACCATAGGGCCACGCCATACCATAGGTGTTTCTGTATCAACCAAGAACCCAATCGACATAGCTTGAATATTGTGAGCCATGACGGGCTCCATAGATTTGCCATCTTTACTTTCTGGTTTGGTATATATCCCTAACATTTGTGGCTGGCTTGGGCCATAAATATCAGCATCTAAGATGCCAACCCGAGCACCTTCGGCTGATAAAGCGAGAGCAAGATTGACAGCAGTAGTAGATTTTCCAACACCACCTTTACCTGAGGCGACAGCAATAATATTTTTAACGCCAGGAATAAGAGCGATACCTTTTTGCGCTGCATGGGAAGTAATCTTAAAATCAACCTCAATGTTTAAATTGATTTGAGGTAGTGCTTTTTGAATTTGAGTGGCAATTAAATCTTTAACGTCATTCAGTTGGCTTTTAGCAGGATAGCCAAGCAAGACTTTGATATCAACATCATTATCTTTAATTGAAATGCTCTTGATAGATTTATCATTAACGAGGCTGTCGTTTGTATTCGGATCAACAACGTCCTTTAATAGATCTTTTATTTGTTCTTCTGTGTAAGCCATGAGGCTGTAATTTTAACCTATCTTAGTTAAGGCGTCATTTGATAGAATAGGGACTTAGTTAAATCGATAAAGTTTCTCAATTCATGCGAAAGCTCTTAATTACATCAGCCTTGCCTTACGCGAATGGAAGCATTCATTTGGGCCATTTAGTTGAATATATCCAAACTGATATTTGGGTGAGATTCCAAAAGATGCAAGGCCATGAAGCTTACTATGTATGTGCTGACGATACGCATGGAACACCTATTATGCTTAGGGCTGAAAAAGAAGGAGTTACGCCAGAAGCACTTATAAAAAAAGTGCATATAGAGCATTCAAAAGACTTTTCTGATTTCTTTGTTAATTTTGATAACTTTTATTCTACAAACTCTCCTGAAAATCTTGAGCTATCTCAAACTGTTTATAAAAAACTTAAACAGAACAACAAGATTTATACGAAAACGATTGAGCAATTTTACGATCCTGCGAAAGCAATGTTTTTACCTGATCGCTTTATTAAAGGTGAGTGTCCAAAGTGTCATGCCAAAGACCAATATGGTGATTCATGTGAAGTTTGCGGTGCAACATATGTACCTACAGAATTAATTAACCCAACATCTTCTGTGTCAGGTGCAGTGCCTGTCAGAAAAGAAACAGAGCATTACTTCTTCAAGCTTTCAGAGTGTGAATCATTTTTAGCCGACTGGACATCTTCTGGAACGCTTCAACAAGAAGCCGCTAATAAAATGAAAGAGTGGTTTAAATCAGGCCTAGCCGATTGGGATATCTCAAGAGATGCACCTTATTTTGGCTTTGAAATTCCAGATGCACCTGGTAAATATTTTTATGTATGGCTCGATGCCCCAATTGGTTACATGGCGAGCTTTAAAAAACTCTGTGAAGATAAGAAAATAAATTTTGACGAGTTCTGGAATGCAGATTCAAAAACAGAGCTCTATCATTTCATTGGAAAAGATATTCTTTATTTTCATGCTCTATTTTGGCCCGCAACACTAGAATTTTCAGGCTACAGAAAACCTACTAAGATTTTTGCTCATGGTTTTCTTACAGTTAATGCAGAAAAGATGTCTAAATCACGCGGCACTTTCATAACCGCCCGAAGTTATTTAGATCATATTAAAAATCCAGATTATCTTAGATATTATTATGCAGCTAAATTAAATAGCACAATGGAAGATATTGATCTTAATTTGGATGATTTCTTATCTCGCGTGAACAGTGATCTCGTAGGTAAGTTTATTAATATCGCAAGTCGAACATCAGGATTTATTCATAAGTATTTTGAAGGTAAGCTTTTCCTTGATGATTCAAAAACCGACCAAGAGCATATTTCTATTTCGCAAAAATGTAAGGATATAGAAAATGAAATTAAAACTTGTTTTGAAGCAAGGGAGTATGGTCGTGCGGTTCGTGAAATTATGCGTGTAGCAGATATTACAAATGAGTACGTGAATACAAAAGCTCCTTGGACACTTGCAAAAGATGAGGCGCAACATAAACCTGGCTCAGAATTACATATTATATGTAGCCGAAGTCTTGAAGCCTTTAGAAGACTTTCTATTTATCTCACACCTATACTTCCAAAGCTTACGAAAGATATCGCAATATTCTTTAATGAAAAAGAATTCGCGTCGCTTAAAGATATTGATAAGAAAGATATTACTGTCAATGAGTACCAACATATATTAACTAGAGTTGAAAAGAAAGATATCGACATGATGATTGAATCAAATAAAGAATCGCTAGACAAGCATACTGAACCCCCGAAAAAGGTAGAAGACGATCAATCAACTATTTCGATAGATGATTTTATGAAGATTGATTTAAGAGTGGCACTTATTAAAGAAGCCTCTTTTGTAGAAGGTGCTGATAGTCTTCTTAAGCTAACTCTAGATATTAACGATGGTCGGTTAAGACAAGTTTTTGCAGGGATCAAATCAAAATACAATCCTGATCAGCTTGTTGGAAAATTAACTGTTATGGTTGCTAATTTAAAGCCAAGACAAATGAAATTTGGTTTATCCGAGGGTATGGTGTTAGCCGCAAGCAATGAATCTGAGGGACCGTTTGTTTTATATCCAGATCAAGGTGCTAAACCTGGTATGCGTATTAAATAATTAACTTTGGTTAATTTCTAGATAAATCTTTTCTAAAGTTTTTGATGGATTTTCTGATTGAGTAATAGGCCTTCCAATCACTAAGTGACTTGATCCAGCCTTAATGGCTTCAGAAGGCGTCATAGTTCTTATCTGGTCATTCGCGACATCATCCGTCATTCTTATACCTGGCGTTACAAATAAAAATGATGAGTTAAAGTGATTTTTCAGAAATGATAAATCTTTAGCTGAGCAGACAATACCACTAAGCCCACTTTTTTCTGTTAACTTCGCAAGACGCAAAACCTGATCTTCTAAATTTCTAGATACACCAATTTCTTCTAAAGTCTTTTGTTCCATACTTGTTAATACAGTGACCGCAATAAGAAGAGGTGATTGTTTGGCTTTATTTACACCCTCTAGAGCAGCCTCTAACATCATACTTCCTCCTGAAGCATGCACATTGATCATCCATACTCCTAAATGGCTTGCAGCCTCACATGCTTTTTTTACTGTGGTAGGAATATCATGAAATTTAAGATCTAGGAATACTTTGA
>Ga0255132_1000071_pt1 | contig 37267 bp, 25 predicted proteins | sample Law_Law_RepA_8d_FD_188551 | JGI IMG/M metagenome (GOLD analysis project Ga0255132, IMG submission 188551) | Freshwater microbial communities from St. Lawrence River, New York, United States - Law_Law_RepA_8d | ecosystem: Environmental > Aquatic > Freshwater > River | place: USA: New York...
AGTCTCACCCGCCCAGTAACGCCCCTCCATCTCCACCGTGTGCCGCACCGAAACGACCAGCCACTCCCCGTCCTGACTGGGATGATCACCAAGGCGAAAGGAGTGCCCGGGGCTGAGCTGGCAGCAGTCGCCCACCGCTGTGGCGCGCACCATGCCGGCAGCGGCGCTGTAGGCGATGATGCGAGCCTGGTGCCCCTGCCATGTGTACATCTCCTGGTTGGCGTCCGCATTTTCCATCCCGTTGCTGTCGATGGCGTCGAAAAAGCGAGAGGCGGAGTTCTCGTCCTGCTCCCATGGGCCCTCGTTGGGGAGGCGGCGAAGGGTGCGACCGCCGGCATCCACTTCCATTGGTCCCTCGGCGCTCGCGTCCAGCTTCTGGTTGAAAAGCTGGAAATTGTTGCCGCTCACGCTCCCCTCGGTGGGACAATGCGACTGCTCCACGCGCCACGAACGGATCGAGGTGCGCATGACGGTGCCCCCCTCCCGCTGGTCGTAGGGGATTGTCCCAAGGTCGGGGGCGTTATGGCTGGTGTCGTCGGTCATGTGGAGGATGAAGTTGTCGGCGGAATGCCGCCAGAAATGGATGTTGCCTGATTCCGAGCAGAGGCGAAGGAAGAAGTCGAGGTCGGTTTCCCGGTACTGGGTGATGATGACCCGCTTGGGAAGGGGTTTCAGCAACTGGATCATCTTCGACACGCCGACCTGGTCGAGCAGGATCTGCCAGACTTCCGCCGCCGATTGGTTCTGGAAAATGCGCGAGCGCTTCGTCAAGCTCAGGCGCGCCAGACTGGGCTTAAGCGTCATGGTGTAGTGGTCGAATACCTCTTCGCCATCCTCTTGGGCGAACGCCAGAATAACACCGTGGAAATACCGGGTGACACCGCCGGGCAATTGGAGCGAGACATGGGCGTGTTGCCCCATCAGCTTAGAGAAGTCTATGGTGGTGCCTCGCTGGGCGACCAGGCTGACTTTGAATTCAAAGATCCCGCCCAATTTCTCGCTACCCACCAGCCGGGTGGCCAGCAGGGTGTTCTCTGGAAGCGGGGTGAATACCTTGAGGGGCGAATTTTGCTGCGAAAAATCCGGCACCGCGAATCCTCCAAGGTTTTCTTTCAAAAATTTTCGGATTGCGCAGCAAAATTAATCAAACAGTCCGACGAGGGAAACCCCGTTTTTTTCCAAACCGTGGTTTTCGCCTAATTTGATGGCGGAAAGTTTCCTTACATCCTTAATCCGCCTTGAGGGCCTCCCAATAATCGCCCTCGGTTACGTGTGTCTGTGACGGGTGTCTTGTTCCCCTAAATGCTACCGTGGGCGTGCGGATGTTCCGCTTTTTGGGCCTCGGACAGGTACGGCCAGCTTCCACCACTTTTGTAAGACTTTGAAGTAAAAAAGGGGACATTCTACTTTTCAAGTAAGATTGGTTGAGGTCATAGTGCGACAATGCTGCCAACTTCCAGGTCCTCGTGCGGTGGCCCTGTTTACCATGTCCTGAATCAGGGCAATGGGCGGAGCAATGTTTTTCACAGCGAAGAGGATTTCGCATTATTTGTTGGGCTGATTCGGGAGCCAACAACAAGGTACCCATGCGGCTGATCGGTTATTGCCTGTTGGCCAACCACTTCCACCGACTTCTTTGGCCCAGGAGGGATGGGGACCTAAGCCGGTGGATGCAGTGGCTGTTGACCAGCCATATCCGGCGTACCACCGCCATGAACAGGGAAGCGGCCATGTCTGGCAGGGCCGCTTCAAGGCCTTCCCCGTTCAAGACGACACCCATTATCTGACCATGAGGTCAAAAGTGGTTCCAAAAATAGCCTGAATATTGAGGTTAAATGACAATTCGCTAGTGCTTGCCAGCTAACAGGAGGCCTTCTCCGCCGACTGCATTTGTCTAGAATATGGTAAGACCCCGCCTCCCAATTGGCGGGGGTTTGTCTTTTCAAGGTGGGAGCTCAGTTTCATGGCAGATGTTCAGCCGTTTCGTGGCTACCGGTACAATCTTGCCCAAGTTGGCGCACTTGAGGATGTTATCGCTCCCCCCTACGATGTGATCGATTCCGCCTTGCAAGAAGAGCTTTACGCCAAAAATCCAGCCAATGTTGTCAGGCTCATCCTGAACAAGGAAACACCCAACGATACCGAACTCGACAACCGCTACACCCGCTCCGCTGCCTGCCTGCGGGATTGGCTGGCAAACGACATACTCCTGCAAGAATCCCAACGCAGCATCTACGCCGTTGAGCAGCGCTTCGAGGTCGATGGCCGCATACTCACGCGCAAGGGCTTTTTGGCGCGTGTCAAGCTCGAGCCATTTGGCCAAGGAAGTATTTTTCCCCACGAAGAGACACTTTCTGGCCCCAAAGCTGACCGCCTCAAACTGTTCCGTGCCACCGCCATGAACCTCAGCCCGGTCTTCGGCCTCTACCCGGATCCAACCGCTGCTGTACCCAAACTCCTCGACCAAGCCATTGGTCGCGCGTTGCCCATCGAGGCCACCGACCATCTCGGGGTTGTCACCCGTATCTGGCCTTTGGCCGATCACCATCTCGTCAACCAGATTACTGCCCTCATTGCCGACAAACCGGTCTTTTTGGCCGATGGCCACCACCGCTACGAGACCGGCCTGAAATATCTGTCCGAGCGCGAGCAACAGGCCACCCTCGAAGGTCGCACACTCGAACCCGATGCCCAAGCCAGATACATACTCATTTTCCTGGTCGCCATGTCGGACAAAGGCCTTGAAGTCCAGCCCACCCACCGCCTGGTGCGCGGCCTGCCCGGAATCTCCACCGAACGCCTGCGCGAACTTCTCGAACCCGCCTTCGACATCGCGCCATTTGGTAAAGGCGAAGAGGGCTGCAAGGCCGCTTGGGAGGAGATTGAAATGGGCGGCGAGCAAGATGTTCTCGCCTTTGGCACCCGTTCCGATAGCAACTGGTTTCTCGCACGCCTAAAGGACCAGGCCACCATGGAACAGGTCGCCCCCGGAAAATCCGATGTCTGGCGCGCCTTGGGCGTTGCCATCCTCCACGGCGTCGCCCTCGACGGTTTATTGAAGCCCCATGCAGGCCCCGATGGACTCCGCTGCACCTATGTCCACCAGGTCCGCGAGGTCATCGAAGACCAAGCCTCCTCCCAAGGGGCCGACATAGCCGTGCTAGTCCCACCCGCAACCATCGATATGGTCGAGGAAATTGCCGGCGGAGGCGAAAAAATGCCCCCCAAAAGTACCTACTTCTACCCAAAGATCCCCAGCGGTCTGGTTTTCAACCCGTTGAAATGATCCAAAACAAAGGGCTAATCAAACCGATTGGCCCCCTTCGTCTTGTCACCAGCCAAATCTTGAGACCATTTTTGCCAATTCAGGAAATTTAACGCGCCCAAAATGCCGATAAAAAGAATCAGGCCGACAATATGGCCGGTTTTTCGGCGGAGTGGCCCATGCGTGTTCGTTTCGGCTGCCTGATTTACCTCCTTCCCCTGTGCCTTCTGGCCACAGGGTGCAGGCACAAGCAGTTGGTTCCTTCCGGTGAGAATTACCAATTTGGAACCGGTTGGCACGCAGGCGAAGTGGCCGCGGAAGATGTGGTCGGCGCCCCCGATGAACCCCAAATCGAAGAGGGCAAACCAAGACCCCTAATCGACGCCGCCGGTTGGGTGTTCGGCATCCCTTCCAAAATCCTGCTGTGGGACAGACGCGCCAAAAATCACCGAATCAGCGCCCGTACTACCAATGCCGTCGGCGAATACATCGACAGAAATGGCCTCAACGACATCTGTGTGCGTGTCAACCAATACGCACCGCTCGAAGAATGGCACCGCCTCTGCGACAACACCGAGGTCGGCCCCGGTTGGCGCTACACGGTGGGCGCCCTCAGTGTGGCAGGCTACACGCTCCTGCCCGGCCGGCTGTTTGGTAACGATCGTTACAACCCCTATACAAATAGTCTTTATATTTATTCCGATATCCCCGCTCTGGGAATTCAGTCTGCCGCCTACGCGAAAGACCTGCGCACTCGCAGCCACCCAGGCACCTATGCTTTCGTCAACGAGTTGCCTGTACTCACCATGTGGCACCAGACCATCGCCACCCAAGACGCGCTTGATTATGTCGCCGCCACAGGTGACCGTCAGGCCCGCGAAGAAAGCTTGGTCATTCTTCACCCCCACTATGGCTTCAAGGCGGGTGGGGCCGTTGAAGAAATGCTGATTGCTACACCACTCATTCCGCTGGGTGGCGCTGTGCTGGGCCATTTCACCGGCCGCATCAGCGCCCTGGCTTTGCCCCCCGAAGAGCAGGTCTCATCACCAGGGGTGGAACCTGCGGAGGGCCTAATTCAAACAAGCAAAAAAAACCAGGATAACTCCACCCCAGACCTTCCTGCCCCAAGCCCCACCAAAAAGAAATGATGGCTCCAGCCACAGCCCTGAGCCTAAAAGGCGTTAGTATTTGAAAGAAATCTGGGCAAAAAAGAGGCTGCTATCTGAGACTTTTCCTGTATTCTGCAGAAAATCGCCACCGTTCAAATAACAATATCCCGTTAAAAAGTCGGTCCGTGGCCCCAAGTGGAAATTGCAGATCAGGTCCCATTCATCGCCCACATAATACCCCGCGCTACCCTTCAGGCTCAATCGCCCAGGCTGGCCATTGGCAAAATAAAGCGCATCACCAGCCGAGGCCAACCAAAAATTATAATGCTGCACCGTTAAAGTTGTCCACTTGGTTGGGTGAAAATATGCCTGCTGGCTAACCGACTGGATATTCTGCCTGCCCACCAAATCACACCAACCCAAGTAATAATGACTAAAAGGGAACAACTGCTGAAAGGTGTTGCTAGCCCCCTCCCGATAGTCGCGAGAGCCCGAGGCGAAGTCATAGTAGGCCCAAATAGTAGGGGACATGGGCATATTGCTGAAGTTGCGCCCCAGACCCAGTGTGGCCATGCCGGCGGTCAGCGGTTGGCCATCGTAAAGAGTGCCCAGTTGCATCGCCACTTCCGCGTCATGCAGCCAGTCGTTGTGGTTGCCCACCGTCCTGCTGCCCAGCGTGGCGAAGTTGCCGACCACCAGAGGCGTCCCACCCTCCTCCACAAACAGCTTGTCATTGCTATACCAAAGAGCGTAGAGGTCGGCGGCATTGTCCTTATCAAAGCGGTGGGTCCACCAGCATCCCGCGAAATTGCACGAGGTCTCCGCCCAACCCCATCCCTCGGGTTCGGGGACCACCGGTTGCACCCAGAAGAAGTCCACACTGTCCTGTTCGGTGTGGTGCAGCAGCCGCGCGCCCTGAAATGTCCTGCGCGTGTTGGCCCAGTCCAGCGTGCTGATCAGCCGTTGCGAGCCAAACAGCAGTTCGTGCCGGCCGAAACGAAGCACAGCGGGTGCAGAATCCCATTCCAGCAGCTTCATTTCGGCGAAAAGGTTCAGGAAATCCGCCGGGTCCTTGTCAGGTAGCACCGGGTCCAAGCTGTTGTTCCAGATTTCCGCCGTGATGAACTCCGCGTAGATCCGGAAGTCATCATGGTGCCAGAAATCCGTGAACACCCGCGCCCGGAACAGGTCATAGTCGTTCTGCACGGGCCGCAGCCGGCTGTTGTTCTCGTTCATGTACCGGTAGCGCACCTCGCCCCCGGCGGCCATCAGCCAGTTGTCTCCCAGCGGAATCCGCTTCAGCTCATCCAGCAGCGGAAAGGACCGGTCCTCCCCGGGTGGATCCACCTTCCGGTAGTCCAGTTCGAAATAGGATTGAAATACCGGGCTGATTGCCGGCCACGGGGAAGGGGGGAGCGCCTCCCGCTCGATACCCCGCAACCAGTCGATGCCGGTGTAGTACCCCGTGCCCTTCGCAGGGGGATTCGGAAAGAATCCGGGTTTGGGAAACACCTCGGCCCGGGGGACTTTTTTCCACCAGTCCGGACGGAAGGGCCCCAATTCCCCCGCCGCTTCCTTTTCTTGGCCAAGTTCTTGTTCTTGGGCGGGTTTTTCCCGCTCTGCAACTTCCACCCTGTTTGCGTCGCCCAAATGATCGATGCCATTTGCCACTTCCTCGACGGGAATTTGCCCGGCGAGTGCCAAAACCAACCCTGCAATCAGGCTTCCACCAAAGGGCATGAAACACTCCCCCTACCAACCAATTCGGAAGCCAGCATGGTTCTACCGACCAATTCATGCCACCTAACCAAAGGTAAAGTTGGGAATGATCCCGTCAAAACTAATTTTTTGCCCATTTTGCCCAGTCGTTTTGCCGCCAAGGCGACCATCAACGGTAGCCCATAATGCCTAAAAGGCGATATTATTATCTGATTATAAGGTTTGGTTTGACTTTTACCTTCCGGGATGGTCGTGTGAGAGCTAGTTTCCCAGTGGAGTTTTTCATGCGCCTTGCCCTAATCTTCCAATTGGTTTTTTGTGCTGCTTTCAGCCAAGCTAGGGTAACCCACGCTCAATCCGCAGACCCATACCTCAACTGGGTCCTGTCCCAAGCCGCCGAAATGCGTAAAGCTGCCCCATTGCCTGCTGATAAACTCCGCGAAAAGCTCTCCCTTGCCCTGGGGTTGACCACGCCGCTGGCCCAAGACCTGAAGCCCCGATTGGAGGGCACCATTCAGGCCGATGGCTTCCGTATTGAAAAAGTCAACTTTCAAACCTTCCCAGGCGTTCGCATGCCGGGTTTGCTGTACCTTCCCCAAAAATCAGGCAAATATCCCGCCGTCCTCAATGTCCATGGCCACTGGAAGGGGGCCAAACAAGACCCTGTGCTCCAAGCCCGTTGCGCGGCCTTGGCCCGCGCGGGCTTGGTGGCATTGGCTGTCGATGCCTTGGGGGCAGGCGAACGAGGCGTCGGGCGCCCGCTGGGGGAATACCACGGTGCCATGACCGGGGCAGGGCTACTGCCAGTTGGCTTGCCACTTTGCGGCGCGCAAATGCTTGAAAACACCCAAGCTCTTAACTACCTGCAATCACGGCCCGAGGTGGATGGCGAAAATCTGGGAGTCACTGGTGCCAGCGGCGGCGGCAACCAAACCATGTACCTCGCCGCTTGGGATAAACGGGTCAAAGCCGCTGTGCCCGTTTGCTCCGTGGGTAACTACCTGGCCTACCTGGGGGCCGCCTGCTGCATGTGCGAAGTGGTTCCAGGGGCGCTCAGTTTCACCGAGGAAGACGGCCTTCTTGCCATGGTCGCCCCCCGCCCGCTCATGGTCATCAGCGCCTCGCGCGATGCCCGCCAGTTCTCGCCCGAGGAGGCCCGCAAATCCATCGAGTCCGCCCGCAAGGTGTACAGCAAATTGGGGGCGGAAAAGTCTCTGGTGCACAAGGTCTTCGAGTCCGGCCACGATTATTCAAGGCCCATGCGCGAGGCCATGGTCGGTTTCATGCGCCTGCAACTCCAAGCCGGGGGCGATGGGTCACCTTATCCAGAAGAAGAATACAAACCATTCCCCCCCGAAGAACTGCGCTGCTTCCCAGAGGCCGCCAAACCCGAGGGCTGGATCACCGTCCCTCAATTGGCCCAGCGCCTCGGCCGCGAGGCCCTAGACAAAAACCCGCTCCCCATGGAGGTCAATTCCTCATGGCAACTTGCCAAAACCATCGCCCTCGACAAACTGCTGGCAATTCCAGCCCAACCCGAAATTCACGAGACCGGCCACCTTTCCGAAGATGGCAAAACGCTGGACTGGCAACCAGAGCCCGGGCTAAAACTGCAGGCCTCCATCCGCACCTCCAACGGCGCCGGCACCGTCGTGCTCCTGTTGCACCCAGATGGCAATAATGCAGCCCAAAAACACCCCATTTTCCGTGAACTCGAATTGGCTGGCGCAACCGTGGTCACAGCCAACCTGCGCGCACAGGCCCGCCCAGCAGATGCCATCGGTTCAGCACCCGATCACAACAGTGCCGAATGGGCTCTCTGGTTAGGCAAACCCATGCTCGGACAATGGACCACCGATGTCCGAACCCTCGCCGAAGAAATCGTGCAAAGTGGTGCCGCCGGCCGCATCGGCCGGGTCAGGGTGGTGGGCATTGGCTCCATGGGTGTGGTGGCCCTCACCGCTGCTGCCAATTCTCCCCGCATCAGCAAGGTTGCCACTCACCAAATGCCGCTCAGCCTGCTTTCAGACCGGCCCTTCACCAACCAGCGACTGGGCCTGTTTGCCCCAAGGCTCTTACTCGATGTAGGCGATATTCCCCATCTCATTGCCTTGCTAGGTTCAGAACGCGTTGCCATTTCAGGTGCCGTCGATGGCCAAGGGCTAGACCTCCCTGCCGATGCCATCCTCAAAGCTGTCGGTTCGGTCAATTCAAAGGCTATAATTCCCGCCCAACCAGACATGGCAAAGGTGGTCAGCAAAGCGGCTTTACAAGATAATTGACCAGTTATGGGTGACAAAGATACCACTTGTTACTAAAACAGAAGGCTAGCTCGTTAATTCTAGCCAGCATAAATGGCCAACAGTTCCATGAAGCAAAACAGCCAGTCCTTCATCTTTGCAATGGTTGCCCTGGCTTGTTCCGTGGGCGTTTCCTGCTACGCCTTGTATTTGGCAAACTCTCTCATGGCCAGAAATCGCGAACTCGAAGCCCGCGTGCAAACTGAGGCCGAAGGGGGGCGCCGTCGCGATTTTAATCTCCGTCAATCCGAAGAGATGGAAAGGCTCGAGGCAGAGCGCCGCATACTCGCCAGGGTGGAACTGGACCGCCAGCAAAGAGCCACCGCCGAAGCCGAGTCCGCCGTGGCCGCCGCCCTTCAGGCAGACTTCGCGATCAATCAAGCTAAGCCTGTCGAATTGGAGCGTGAAATTGCTCCAGGGGTGAAAATGGCTTTCCGCCTTATCCCCCCCGGAACTTTTCAAATGGGCTCGCCCAACGACGATCCCTTTCGCAACGAAAACGAGATTTTGCACACCGTAGAAATCACCCAAGGTTTCTATATGGCTAAATTCGAGATCACCCAAGACCAATGGAAAGCCGTCATGGGAGTCAATCCCTCCCATAGTAATTCCGAGAAATTGATGGAAGATACCGGTAATTTGCCTGTCGATCAGGTCTCCTTTGTGGATGTGCTTGAATTTTGCGCCAAAGTTCAAAAAAATGCCGGCCTCAAACTCCGTCTTCCCACCGAGGCCCAATGGGAATACGCCTGCCGGGCAGGAACCAGCACGCCATCTTATAAAGGCCCTGTAATGCGCGATAATCAAGGTAAGTTTGTCGACGGTAACCACAAACCGGTTGGCTCCTATCCCCCCAATGCCTTTGGCTTATACGACATGATGGGCAATGTCTGGGAATGGTGCTTCGACTGGTTCGCCGAATACCCCAAAAGCACTCTCAAAGATCCTGCCGGCCCCGATCAGGGAATCTATCGCATCCTTCGCGGCGGGCCATGGAACGATAATTGGAGCCCCCGGCGCTCCGCCTACAGGCTCAAACTGCCCGAAAATACTCGCTGGAACCGCCACGGCGCCCGGCTCGTCCTGCCACTTGAAGCCGCCATGGCTAAACCTTGAACCCAGCCACCCCCAAAAGCAGAACGCCCGGGGCTTTGCTTTCAATTTTGACCATTTTTTGTTTCGTCTGAAAAGAAATCCGGACCGCGGGGTCATTAAGGTGAAGGCTCCACCCGGAGGTGCTTACTTTTCATGCCCATGGCCCCGCAAACGCTGGCGCTTTTGATTGAAAGCCACGCGGCGGTGCTGCAGGTCTTGGTTCGATCCAGGACGCCTCATTGGGAAGATGTGGTGCAAGAAGCTTTTTGCCGCTTGGCCCAACAGCATCCCGCCCCGGATCAACCTGTAGCTTGGCTCTTCACCGTTTGCAAAAACCTTGCCGAAAATGCCAATCGCACCGATCGGCGCAGGACACGACGCGAGACTATCAAGGCTTTGCCCGAGGCGTTTCAGTCAGATCCTGGCCAGGCTCTCGAACATTCCGAAACCCTGGCCGCGGTGGAAGCACTGGAGAGCACCCTCAAGGACACCCTGGTCGCCCGGATTTGGGGCGGGTTGGGTTTTGAAGAAATCGGCAAACTCCTCGGCGTTTCCGCACCTACCGCCTTCCGCCGTTATGAATCCGCACTCAGGCAAATCCGCGACATCCTGGTTTCTCCTACGGAACGCACCCCATGAAACCATTCTCCCTGAATGATCCTGATCTTGCCGAACTCGAAGCCGAGTTGCTTGCCAAGAATATCCGGCTTGACCAAGCCGGCCAGCAGGCCCTTCTCTACCACGCAGCCTTTCGGGCCGGGCAAGCCAAGGCCACCAAAACCACTCGTCTTTGGCAGGCCTACACGGCAGCACTAGGGATGATTTTGGTCGTTACTCTTTTTCCATGGAATCGACCAAGTCTCACACCACCCATGAACACCGGCCAGTCGCTCCCTACCAACATCCCACTGATGATCACCGCCGCTCCCAAGGAAGATCTGCCGCTGGGCTCCCATGGCGACCAGGGACAATCCGTTCCTCCTTGGGAAAACTGGGCGCAGGGAAGGGGAAATGCGGAGTTTTTTGATCAAGCCCTGGAAAAATTCGCCCAGCTTGACGCCCGGGAAAGATCCTACTCCCTCATTCAGTTTTCGCATCTGGAATCCCTGGGCTATTGACCCACCCTGATATCGATGCATTCTCATTCCAATCAAGGAGTTTTCTATGCAAAAGCCAGCCTTCATTGTTTGGTTCTTTTTTTTCATCTCGCCGCTGGTGGCCCGGGAGACCCTGCCAGAGGATGCCAAACCACTAGGTCCCAAAACCATCGTGGTGGAGATCACTCCGCGCGCGATTGAAGGCCCCATCCTCAAGTACCGGTTCCTTCCCCGCGAGGATGAACTCAAACCCGGTAACGCCGTTCCTATACTCCTTCGTTTGCCCTGGGAGCAACGGAATTGGATGGAAAAGGTGTATCCCAATCTCCAAAATTGGGAGGACGTTCCCCTGACAGACCCCAAATGGAATGAGTACAGCGATATACCCCCGCGCTTTTTTGATGAGATGAAACGGGCCGCGTACCGTCGAGATGCCGGCTGGGAGTACCCAATCGGTGAAGTCCCTGCCATGACGATTCTTCTTCCGGATGTCCAGGGGTTGAGGGCTTTTTTGGGTTATGGTTTGTCCTCTAGGGCCAAATATCACCTGTCCCGGGGCGAATTGGAGGAGGCTCTGGAGGTGATCAAGGTTGGCATCGCCAATTCACGCCATATTGCTGCGACCCCATTTGTCATCAACCAGCTGGTCGCCGCGGCAATCCAGCGCACCATGTTCGATCGCACGGTCGACCTGATCAGCCAGCCCAAAAGTCCCAACCTTTATTGGGGCCTGAGTGCCATACCCAAGGGGATTCTCTCCTTGGAGAGAACGGCGGATTTTGAAGGACAAATGCTGGCGTTGACGTTCCCTTTCATCAAGGATCTCGACAAGACCCGTGACAGCCGGGAATGGAAAAAACTGTTTGACCAGCAATTAAACCAAATGGCGATAACCATGGGTTTGGTTGTCCCCAAGGAAGAGGCGGGGAAAAAACAGGCCTTTGCCGAAGCGGAGCGCGTGGCTCGCCGGGAATTGGTGAAAATACCAGGTTATTCCCAGGAAAAAGTGGCCCAAATGACCATGGAAGAGGCGGTCCTTCGTTGGTATGTCTTCAATCATCTCAACCTGGATGCCCGCTACAACGCTTATTCTGTGCTTCCACCCAGGGAAGCCATTCCCCAATTGCTGAAACTCAACAAAGATGCCAACGAGTTTTACGGCCACTTGAATTACAAATTCTTTGATTTCTTCAAAAATCCCCTATTCAACTACTTGAGCCTGAATGGCATCTATCGCAAGATTCAGATGATCCGCGTCATCGAGGCGGTTCGCCATTACGCCGCCACGCATGATGGAATGTTCCCCGATAAACTCGAGGATATTAAGGATATTCCAGTTCCCCTTGACCCTCTGACCGACAAGGCATTTGTCTGGAAGGTGAAAGTCGGCCAGGCAACGCTGAGTCCCCCTGACTTGCCGGCGGAAATCATGGCTTCCATGAAGGAGCACAAGAAAGATTCTTTGGCCGAGTTGCTCGGAACAACCTACCAGTTGAAACTGCGGACAAAGTAACCAAAAAAGTACTACGCCCTGGCAGGATGCTTATCTTGCCAAGGCGTGCTTGTCTTGAAGAAAACTGGGCTAGCCTCAGGCCGCAGCCCGCCGCGCGCTCGCCACCAGAGGTCCCCTCGGTGCCGGCAATCCCTTGATTCCATGCGGCCCATCCACCCGTCCGGTCCACCGGTGCGCCGCCATAGCCTCAAGAATCCGCTCGGCCAGTTCCACCACGCGCCGTCCGTCTGTCCCCGTCACCCGCGGGCTTTTACCCGTGCGCGCTGCCTGCGCAAAATCCATCAATTCTCGGGTCAGTTGGTCATGCTGAGATTCGCAAGTCTTGTCAGTCTGCTCAAGGTGCCCCGCCATCTCCTGCTGCAGCGCCTGCAGTGCTAGCGGCGTCATCCGCGTCGCATCAATCATGCCGCTTGCCAGCGCCTGCGAAGGCTGAATCAATTCGACCTTCTTCCCGGCAAAATCAATTTTCACCACGCCCTCGCTACCCATTGCCACCATCTGCCGAGCAGGGATAGGGCTCATCCGGCACGAGGAAATATCTGCGATTAATCCGCTCTGAAAACGCAGTCGCGCCTGGGCGATATCTTCATGGCCGCCTAAAATCGCAGCCCCAAATGCTTCAACCGAGACAACCTCGCTCGGGTCCCAATCCAACACCAAGTCCAAATCATGAATCATCAAATCCAACACCACGCCCACATCCAGCGAGCGCCCGGTGAATTTGCCCGCTCGTTCTGCCCGAATGTAACGCGGCACCAGCGAGGTTTGCCGCGCTGCCTCATACGCTGGGTTGAACCGCTCAATATGACCAACCTGCAAACACACACCCGCCAATTCAGCAGCTTGCTCCAACTCCCGCGCCTCGCGGGCTGTCGGGGTAATTGGCTTCTCAACCAGCGTGGGTAGCCCACGCTTCAAAGATTCCATGGCCACAGCATGGTGAAAACGGGTCGGCGTCACCACCACCACCGCATCCACCAGATCCATCAGCTCGCTTGGATTCTCAAATCCCTCGCAGTTGCATTTGGCGGCAACCGCTTCCGCCTGCGCCCGGTTGGGATCAGCCACACCCACCAACTTCACCCCGGAAAGCCCCGAAGCGATGCGAGCATGTTCCTTACCCAAATGACCCACACCCACAATTCCTAGGCGAAGGGGTTCACCCGAGTTTTTTAACTGCTTGTGCACGAGGTTGGGCTCCCGCGTTTCTAATAAATCTATAAAAGTTCGGGCTCGAACTCTAAGCCGCCCGCCTCAGCCGCTGCAACGGCAGTATTCTCGGGGGGTCCAAGGCTGACTCCGCCTGTTGGCGTAGCACCTGGCGGGCAAGTTCCACATTCAGCGGATGCCCCGAGCGGCAACCCACCAGATGCCCCGCTATGTCAAAACCCAACAGGTTCAGATCACCAATCAGATCCAGCATCTTGTGCCGGGCAGGCTCGTTGCCAAATCGCAGCCGGTTACCCTCAACACCAAGCCGCGAGAAAACCAACAAGTCATTCAATGTGGTTCTCGACCCCAAACCTTGCTGGAGCAGCGCGTCCGCCTCCTCACGCAAAAGGAAGGTACGGCACCAAGCCAATTGGGCCCGGTAATTCTCTGGCGACAAGTCCATAGTGTGCATCTGCCTGGAGATGGGTGACAAAGACCCATAATCCAGCAAATAACTCAAAGTCAAAGTCGTGCTTTTGGTGGGGTGCAGGGTCACCGTGGCATTCCCTGCGCGCACGCAGGTCATTCGCTCCACACCCATCACCGGGCGGGTCGCCTTCTGGGTGACGATCCCGGCTTCAAAAATGGCTTCCACAAATGGCCCGGCCGAACCGTCCACACCAGGCGCTTCAGCCGCATCCACCTCAATGACGCAATTGTCCACCTTCATGCCACCCAAGGCGCTCAACACATGCTCAACCAACCCCACATCGCAAGGGGAATGGCCAAGAGTGGTGCGTCGGGCGGTGCCGGTCACATGCCGCACACCCGCTGGAATTTCAGGCAATCCAGGCAGATCAACCCTGCGAAAAACGATGCCCGAGTCTTCCTCACCCGGTAACAGCCGCATGCTGACCAGATCACCAGAAAGGAAGCCTATTCCCGAAATCTCCACCGGACGGCGAAGAGTGCGTTGCGGGCGATGGCCAAGGATTTGCACGATGCTCTCCTGTGCATAATCAGCCAGCCAAAGCTGGCGCGGACAAAATATATTGGAACAGGAACCGCCTGTCCCCATCAATGCGGGTCAGGCGGTCGGTTGAAAAACCAAATTAGGGGCGGGCGGCACCCGCGCCACTGGTGGTCACACCAGGAGCCGCTCCAGGTGCACCGCCAGTGGCGGCCCCTGGGGCGGTTCGGGTGAATGCCGAGTTCAACGCATTCACCACTTCATTCGTGATTTCAACCCCAGGCCCGTAGTGCAAGGGCATGCACGCGCCAGCCTGCAACTTGCGGGCGATATTCATCGCGCTCCAATATTCTTGGCTGGTGGTGGCGTCGTTGTAATGCAAAACCAAGTCATATCCTTGAGCCATGGCCACGCGCTGGCAAGCTTCCTGAATCTCTTTGAACAGCACAATCAGCATGTCGTCTTGCTTCTTGCTGATGTTCACCTGAGCCTCGTTGGCCCCGTCTTCAAGCTCACGCTTCAAATTGCGAATCTGCTTCTCATACGCTTCCCGCTGGTCAGGCTTCGACTGGGCTTCTTTCATCAGGGCTTCATACTGAGCTGCCTTGCCCTTTTGCTTCTGTGTCAGCGGGCTAATCAAGTCCTTCATCTCATTGTTGAAGGAGACCGCTTTTTGATAATTCTTGAGCACATGGCTCAAGTTGATCAGGGCCACACGGTTACCCGTGCCTGCCGGCCTGGCCGCACCGGTCTGGGCAACTATGTCGCCACCCATCCAGCCCAAACCACCAAGAACCATTGCCACCAGACTAAAAGCAATCCATCGCATCGGATCAATCCCCTTTCTTGCAGCCTCAAACCAGCTTCCCGGCAGGTCAAGGCACCAGAACGCATTGATAAAACTCAAAACAACCTTAAAAAACTGTGTGACCGATTTCCGGGTCCGCCAAGCCTGCCCTCTCCCCAAAGGAGATTCAGCAAGACCTGACCTGCCGGCAATTGGGTGGGCTAATACCCCCGCTTGTTCGCCCGGTCAAGCTCAAGAAGTTTGCGTTTTTGCAGGCTTTTCCCGCCCTTTTGCCCACATTTTCAAAAAATTCCAGTTTTTTCCAACCAACTTGTAGCCCACCGTGATCCACAACCCCGCATTGCGGCGCCATTCGACCGTGGCTTACACTTTTCGCAGGTCGCAATCCATGGAATCAGCGGAGGTGGGCATGTCCCCCTTGGCGCTTCATTTGCAAAACGAGCCGCGCCAGTCCACGGTGCCTTGGGTACCCGTGGCCTTGGGTTCCGCTGTGGTCATAGCCGCAATCGCCTTCTTGGTCTGGCCTAGTCGAGAACCAGCCAAACCGGTCGCTGTTGCCGGACGAGTTACTTGGCGCGGAAACCCGGTAGCAGGCGGCACCATTGTCTTTGCACCCGATTATCGCAAAGGTCACTCCGGCAACCTCGGCATGGCACTCATGGACTACCAAGGCCACTACGAGATACAAACCGATGGCCAACCCGGGTTGATCCCAGGCTGGTATGCCATCACCGTTGCACCACCAGGCTCCGCAAGCCCCATAGGCTGGCCCTACAAATACCACCATCCCGAAAGCTCGGGCCTAAACTGCGAGGTCAAGGCCGGCGGAAACCCGGCCTTCGACTTCAATTTGGAATAGCCAAATCTCCCAATCAAACATGCCCACGAAAGGTTGTCCATGAATCAGTTGCTGCGCGGCGTAGTTCAAGCCACCCGAGAGGTTTTCCACCTGCCAGAGCCCATACTCGAAGTGGGCTCCTTGCAGGTCGATGGCGAAGACATGATCAACCTGCGCAGCATTTTCAATAATAAAGACTACCTGGGTATCGATTTCAGACCAGGAAAAGGTGTTGATCAAGTGGCCGATGTCGAGCGACTTCCATTTGCCGACAACACTTTCGGCACCGTTTTGGCTCTCAGCACCTTCGAGCATGTCAAAAGGTTCTGGCTCGGCTTTGCTGAAGTCGCCCGCGTTCTCAAGCCCGGTGGCGCGTTCCTTGTTTCCTGCCCCTTCCACTTCCATGTCCATGCCTACCCATCCGACTACTGGCGCTTCACCCCCGAGGCCCTCGAATCCCTCTTGCAGGGAGCCTATTCCGAGGCGATCGTCGGCTGGCATGGCCCAGAACGACGCATGGCCAATGTCTGGGCTCTGGCCTACAAAGCGGGGGGCCCACCCAGAATTTGCCCAACCACCGAAGGCCTCTACCGCGAGGCCCTCTACGATTGCGCCCACCAACCCATGAAGCTTAGTCGCAAAATGCGCTATGGTTTGGCAGCCCTCATCGCCGGCCGCCGCCCCTTGGCCCCATGGCTCGACCGCGAAAAAATCGATATCCGCCGCGCCAATCTCGCCGCCTGAACAACCAAATCACCAAACCCAGCCGCCTCTCCATCCACAGAAAAAGACGGCTAACCATTCAAAGCTGCGGCATTAAATTGCCCAGGCTTCCTATATCTCCTTATTTGCTAGCCTCCAAAACCCCAAAATCCCACCACCCCGCCAATCCGGCACAAGTTGTCTGACTGTCCTAGCCGATACTTCCGAAGCATGCGGAATGTTCTTCCTTTTGTTCAGGAATCGGGACTCTTTCCCCTTCCTTCAAAAAGAAGAAGCTAATCCGCCCCGTGTTGCCCAAGTGGGAGGTCGGTCCATGCCATCAGGTCGCCTGGCGTTGTTTTTCGCCTGGGCATGCTGCGCCTTCCCAGTGTTGGCCCAGCCGGCGTTTCAACCCCAACCGGGGAACCCTTCGGCTCTAACCGAACTGGAATTGCCAGCACGCAGGCTGGTTGTCCCACCAGACATCTCTCACGATCCGCCCCCAGGCTATCCGCCTGGAGCCATGCCTATTGGCATCGTTGAACAAGGCCCCAACGCCTGGATCAACGCCGAGGCACTCTGGTGGTTCACCAAGCCAAGCAAGTACCCGGTGCCTCTGGTTACCAGTGGCAGCCTGTCCGATGCCGCCCCGGGCGTCATCGGTCAGCCAAACACCGTCATTCAATCCTTTCCCAACGATGTCACATGGGGCACATTCCGTGGATTGCGATCCAATATGGGAATTTGGCTCGACGAAGAAGGCACCTATGGCATCGAAAATACCGTTTTCGTCTTGGAAGAACGCAGTTGGAACCAAAGCTTTGTCTCCAACTCCAGCACCCCCTACATCGTCACGATCCCCTTTTTCGATGTAGCAAGTGGTGGCCAAAACTCCCTGCTGAATAAAATGCTCGACACCACGCCGTTCCCGTTGCCACCACTGTCCACCGAAATCACAGTCAACAGCAGGCATCAGGTTTATGGCGACGACATCAACATCATCAAGAACATCAACCGCGACAATTGCATCTCCGTTGATATTCTCACTGGTGTCCGCTGGTTGCAGGTGGTCGATGCCACAACCTTGGGCCAAACCACCCAAAACGATGTCAATGGTCTTGTGGTTCCCCAGCTCGGCTACGATTCCATCGCCTGCACCAATAATTTCTGGGGCTGGCAATTCGGTGGTCGCATCCGCGAGCAATGGGGTCGCTTCAACCTCGAATCCACGGTCAAAATCGCCTTGGGCGGCAGTCAGCAACGGGTGAACATCTCGGGGGCCAATCTCACCAATAACCCCAATGCAGGCGGCCAATTCGGCGGCCCGGGCTTTGTGTTCAGCCAGCCATCCAATATTGGCGCCTACAACTTCACACGCTTCGCCGTGTTACCGGAGTTTGGCGCCAAACTGGCATACAACCTGACAGATCATTTCAATCTAAGCTTTAGCTATAATATTTTATATCTGTCAAGCGTCGCCCTCTCAGGCAACAACTTTGACAAGGTGACTAACCCCAATGTGGGCTTCAGCCCACAGTCTTCCCCCACAGGCACCCACCCCGCTTTTCTGAAACAAAGCCAGGATTACTGGGTTCAAGGTGTGGGCGTAGGCGCCGAGTTCCGCTACTAGAAAAAATCAGCAATCAACATTTCGATCCGGGTTCCAGCCAACTGGAACCCGGATTTTGCATAGCTAAAGCAAATTCTTAGGCCGGCACCTAAGCTTGCGATAGTATGCTTTAAATATGCCAATATATTTAAGACAATCGCTTTCCTTGCCGGTTATTGAAATTGGGTTGCCGTTTTTGGTTTTTTATTCAACCTTTTGAAATTTTCCCATTTCGCAGCACTATCTTTATCTAGGCACAAGCGCTGTAATAACTTAGAATGGTATTCAGAGCTTGTGTCGGTACTTCAGCTTGCCGTCATTCCGCCGGGCCTACCTTGGGTGCCCGGGATACGGCCAGCCCTTTTGCCTTGGAGGTTGGAGTATGTTCTTGAGCCCTGCGGCAGTCGCTGGCCTCTTGGCCTTCGTGGCCATCAATCAATCACCCCTGAAAATCGACAACTCCCGCCTAACATACGGTGCTCCTGGCCCAGATCGCGCCAGCGCCCAAGTGTTTCCAGGAGACGAGGTTTATCTCAGCTTTGAGCTGTCAGGTTTTCAGACCGACGCAAACAGCGTCGCAAAAGTAAAATTGTCCACCGAGGTTTTCGGTAAGGACGGCAAACTCGAATTCAAACAAGACAGCGGCGAGGCACCAGCACTCGACCTGTTTAAAGGTGGAAAACTCCACCTCCATGCCCGTATTGATGTCGGCAATAAAACCCCAGCCGGAACCTACAAGGTGAAGGTCACTGCCACCGATGTCGTTGGCAAGGGTGTTGCCAGCACAGAGAAAGAAGTGACTTTGCTTGAACCCGCTTTTGCAGTGGTCAAAGCAGGTCTCTTTGCCGACCAAGCCCTACGAGCCGGATCAATGGTCTATTCCATTGGCCAGCCCGCTTATGTTGGTTTTGCTGTGGTTGGCTTCACCCGTGAGGCCAGCACCAATCACCCCAACATGAAGATTGAGCTGGTCGTTAAGGACGACAAAGGTGCCATTATCACCGACAAGCCTAACATTGCCATCAATGCAGCCAACCCCAACAAGGTGCCTCCAACCACCCAGTTGTTGCAGGGAGAATTCCAAATTCCTCTGAACAAAGTTGGCACTTTCTCCATCGAGATCAAGGCCACCGATATGGCAAATAACAAAACAAGCCAACCGGTCGTCCTCAAGCTCGTTGTGGTCGATGCGAAATAACTTGGTTCCGGGGCCATGGGTGCCCCGGAGGTTTTTAAGATACGTTATCTAGGGTTTTGCGAAAGGGCGTCGGATTACTTCCGCTGCCCTAATCTGCTCCAGGAGATGCGCAGCATGTTCCGGATGAAGGGCTGGCCTGTGGTATTCACCTTGGGATCCTGCGTGGCCATGGCCGGTTGTGGCCAGCGCAAGGTTCCTGAAGGCAAGGCTAAAGATAAAGCCGCGGTGCCGGTGCCGGCTATCACCGCCACCGCTCCATCTGAAAGCAAGGCCTCAAATGCAGCTGCAGCAGGTGTGACCCTCTACAGCGCCAAAGGCTCGGCCTTGGTCAGCGAGGGTGGCAAATTTACCGTTGCCGATAAAGGCGCATCCATCAATCCAGGCACTCGGGTTGTCTCCGCTGGTGGTGCCGTCCTCCTCTCCAATGGGGTCGAGGTCGAACTGTTGGCCGATCTCAGTGGCAACGATCCCATGCCCGTTGCCACCTCCGGCCTCAAGGTGTTGAAGCCCTCCAAGCCCGACATCGATTTTGAATTCACCATCGAGCCCGGCCGAATCGACCTCGAAAACAAAAAAGCCTCCGGCCCTGCCAAAGTTCGCGTTATCTCACCAACAGGCCACTCCCACGACATCGAGCTGGTTAACCCGGGCTCCCGTTGCACCATCGAATCCTATGGTCGCTTCATGCCCGGCACCCGGTTCGACCCTAACGCCACCCCAGAAACTGCTGCCAGGCCAATTGGCCGTGGCGCCTTGGTGGTAATCAAGGGTGAAGTCAATTTCTCTGATGACGATAGCTTTTTGCGCATGCACGAGGCACCAGGCCGTGCCATGCTTACCATCGATGGCAACCTAGGTCACGAACCCGTTCCAACCTACCTCGAAAAGGCCCCAGCTTGGGTCTTTGAAGACCCCAAAGACCCCGCGGTTATCAAAAAACAGGCACTGATTAATGATCTCGAGGCAAAGCTTGCAGATAAGGGCGACCTCGATGCAGTCATCGATGCCTACGCTTCCAGCGATGACAACACCAAGCGTATTGTCGCAGTCTATCTTGCTAGTGCGGTCGATGACATCGGCAGGGTTTTCCTTACAGTTGCCTTATCCAAAAATCCTGATGTCACAGACGAGGCAATCGTTGCCATTCGCCATTGGCTGGGTAGCGGTCCCGGGCGCGATCGCAAATTTTACGAAGCGCTCATCAAAGGCTCACCCGAGATGGTCGCCAAAACCAATGGTTTGGTTGGCAAACCATTCAGCGAGCCCCAAGCCATTGCACTCATCGACCTGTTCTTTGGTTTCAGCGATGAGCAAAAGGTCCAGCCAGGCACCTACAAATATCTGCTCAAGATGCTGTCAAACGAGAAGGCCGCCATCCGTGCCTTGGCCTCGTGGTACCTCAACCACATGGTTCCAGAAGGCATGCGCTTTGGCTTCAATCCCACCGGTTCAGATGAGGCTCGCAACGCCGCCATCAAACTGTGGGAAACCCGTTTGACCGAATTAAAAAAACTTCCGGTGCCCCCAGTGGCTCCCAAGTTGCCAGCGCCCAAAAAACCCTGATAAATCCAGTGGTTGGTCAGGGCGGCACGGTAGCTTCACGAATTCGCTTAAAATAATGGGGTAATAACCCTATTTTGTTTGTGGAGGGGTTTGAAATGCTCAGGGGCATACGCAATCTGTTCACTATCGGCCTGCTAGCGCTGGTTGCCGGGTCTGTCTCGGCTCAATTCGGTGGCGGCACCTACGGCCTGACCGGCGGCGGCATGGGTATGGGCGGCATGGGTGGCATGGGCTACGGTGGTTACTTCCCCGGAGCTTACGGTGGTTTCATGCAGGGTATGGCCTCGGTGACTAACGCCAACGGCCAGTACCAAATGCAAATTCAGCAGGCCCGTGTCGAGCAGCAGCAGGCAGAGCAGGCCCGCTACAAGTCCCGTCTCGATTGGGACAAAACCCGCATCGAAGAATTAAACCTCCGTAGCCAAGAAGCCACTGCCAATCGCGAATACCGCGAAAACATCAGGGACCAGTCCCGTCAAGAGACTCTCAATTGGAGCCGTGACAACCCCCCCGCCCACTACATCTACGAGGGTGTCGCCCTCAATGCCATTGCCGATCAAATCAAGAAAACCCAACTCGATAGCAGCATGCGTGGCCCGCAAATTCTTATCGATCAAGATATTCTCAATCGTATCAATGTCAGCGATGGTACCAGCACCTCGGCAAGTGCAAGTCTAGGTGTCATCAAGGCCAACGGCTCGCTCAATTGGCCCGTCATCATGCGTTCCCGCGATTTTGAGCCAATCCGTAAAGAACTCGACCAGCAGGTTGCCGCAGCTATCCGCATGGTGCGCTCCGACAGTCTCGAAGCCGAGCCCTACACCAAGCTCCAAGCCGAGACCGATAAACTCCAAAAATACATCGACAGCATGGTAGGCGACTTGCGCCCAGATGATTACATCCGCGCCAATCGCTTCTCAACCAGCCTCCAAAAAGATGTCGTCCTCTTGGGTGGCGATAACGCCAAGAAATACTTCAGCGGCGACTACAAACTCAGTGGCTCCAGTGTAGGGGAAGTGTTGGAGAATGTGTTCAGGTCCGGCCTGAAGTTCTCCGCCGCCGGCGATGCAGACCGCCAAGCCTACAACGCCTTCTACAACGCTCTCCTGCAATACGATGCGGGCCTGCAGCAACTCGCTGGGCCAGCCAAGCCTGCAGCTCCAGGCAAAGGCCCTGCCTTCCTGCCCGAACCGTAGTCAATCAGGCTGAATAGGCGTTATAAAACAATATCATCAGCCCCGGGTGCTCAAGCCCGGGGTTGTTTCTTGAAATGGGGTTAAAACGATGATCCATCGCAGGGAAATGTTGGGTGCAGTTGCCATCGCAGGCGCTGCGTCAAGTGTGGGTCTAGGCCTCAGCGCCGCACAGGCCCAGCCAGGTGGAATGGCCAACAGGCCTTACCGTATTGGCGTCTCCACCTACTCTTTCTGGCATTTCAAGGGAAAGCCGGTCCCCATTTTCGATTGCATCGAGCAGGCTGCGCTCATGGGGTTCGATGGCGTCGAGATTCTCCATGTCCACATGGAAAAGGATGCCGAAGCCCGGGGCCGAAAGGTCAACGGTTACTTCCTCAATGAGATCAAACAACACGCCTTTTCCGTGGGTATCCCCTTAATGGGATTCTCCACCCACCAGGGCTTTGTCTCGCCGGAACCAGAGGTGCGCAAGAAGAATATCGCCCACACGGCCGAATGCCTCCGCCTCGCCCACGAGCTGGGTATCCCCACCATCCGCGTCAACACCGGCCGATGGGGCACCATCAAGAGTTTTGATGACCTCATGGCCAACAAGGGCCGCGAGCCTATCCTTGAAGGCCATACCCTCGACGAGGGTTTCGCATGGGTCAAAGAATGTTTCGAAAGTCTGGTCCCCACAGCGGAAAAGTTAGGCGTGGTAATGGGACTCGAGAACCATTGGGGCCTCGGCCGCGAAGCCGCTGGCGTTCTGCGTGTCATTCACTCAGTCAAGTCCCCTTGGCTTCGCGCCACCATGGACACCGGCAATTTCCTCGAGGAAGCTTACGACCAGATGAAGGCCCTCGCCCCCGAGGCCGTTCTCGTCCAGGCCAAAACCTATTTCGGTGGCGGCGAGTGGTACACCCTCGACACCGACCATGCGAAGGTCGCCTCCATCCTGCGCGATGCCGGCTACCGCGGCTGGATCTCGCTGGAGATGGAAGGCAAGGAAGATCCCAAAACCGCTGTTCCCAAAAGCCTTGAGCTGCTGCGCAAAGCCTACTCCTAACCCAAAACACCTCTCAAGCAATTCGCCAGGCTGATGGCAGGGGAATCTCCCCACCCCTGCCATCAACTACACATAAACAAGTGCTAAGCCAGCCTCAAGCTAATCATAAAAGCAAACTGGTCGTGATAAATTGGCAAAACATTTCGGCCAGCTGAAATCTTCCAACATTAATTTTACCTGAAGCGCAGGCGTGATTCGCAAAAAGCGATAAATATAAGTTTACGCATGCAATTCGTCAAAATTCAATGAAAAATATTTGCCAATAGTGGTGGGAGAAGCGTGATGCAAAGTTCGCAGTTTCACTCAATATCAGCTTGTGTCCTGGGCCTTGTCATTGCGTTTGCAGCGAATTCCCAACCAAGCCCAAAAGATGCGCCCAGAAATGAACCGGCCATTCAGTGGTACGCCACACTCGATCGGGGTCTGGCAGAGGCCAAGCGTACTGCTAAACCAATCCTCTTTGTCAGCGCGGCTCCCCATTGCTCGGGTGTTTCCGGAATGTGGTGACCAGGCAAAGTGACCATGGACAGGAGTTTCCTGTCCCAAAAATCAGTGATTATTGCGGCTCAAAAATTCGCCTGTATACGCCTCACCTCGTATGAAAGTGAGTCCGAGAAAGCGTTCGTGGCAAAATTAGTCAATGGCGAACCAGCAAACACGGCATTTGCGATTCTTTCTCCAGATGGAGTCCGTGAGGTGCGGGGCAGAGGCCCAGGCCGTGGGCCTCGCGACCTGTTCAACAATGCCGATGATATGGCCAAGGGAATGGATGCAATAGCTACCAAATACCCACAAAAAAAGACCGCTAGCGTCCCAGCTTTGCCAATCACACTCAATGCGAAAGTCGGTCTGGCTGTCGCCGCTGGAGACCTGCAGCCTCTGGTCGTTATTGTGGCCAAAGACAACTTGCTAAAGAAAAAATGGGAAGGGGCAGTGGCTGAACTGGCATGGAATAAAGACTTTTCAGGTTACTTCACCTACGCGGTCGCCAACTCGCTCAAGGAAATTCCAAAACTAACAGGCCAAACGATCAACGAGGGAATTTTTTTCATCGAGCCAGATGTTTTTGGTTCAGGTGGAAAAGTGGTGCAAGAACTTACAGGCGATCAGGCCGACAAACAGTTGGAACCTGCGATGCGCCAAATTCGAAATACTCATGTTCAAACGCCAAAAAACCGTCGCCAACTGGCTAACATGGGTTTGAATGAAGGGATATTCTACGAAACCGGAATCCCAGTAAGCGGCAAAGGTGAAGCTGCCGACCGCGAACGCTACAAAAAACGCCTCGACATGAATAAAAAGTAGGCTTCATTGATTCAATAAATTCTTTATTTCGCATGGTCATTTCACATGCAAATTTGCCAGAAATTTCAAGCTCAACCACATTGCTCAATAGCGAAAACAGCTACATTACCACTTCCACTCTTTTCCGTGGTCAGCCTGATGGTCGCAGGCCTGTAATCTTCAGAATAACTTCTTATCGGTTGACCCATTTTGGACCTCCCTCCAACTCCAATTTCCCAGCTTCCTGTGACTGCCCACCATCCCTTGGAAATGTCCACTCTCTGGGTAATGCCGATTTTCCAAGGGTAACTTCATTGCTTTGGCAGTTTCATTGCAGTCGCAAGCATCCCCAAGCCCGACCAAGTGTCGATAAATATTCAAAATAGATACAAGTATTTCCTTGGCGCCTTGGTAAAATAGGCTGCATGGGGCCTCTTTTTGGATTGCGTTCTTCACTAGGGTGAAACCATGCACAATAAAAGCGCTAAATTCGCCAAAAAAAACAATCGCTTTCAGCCCTCTTTATTGCAACTCGGGCAAAGGCTAACCCCTGCGACTTTTGCAGAACCTGTGGGCCTTTTTCCTCAAGACGGCATTCTCGAAGTCACCCTCACCGCCAAACAGGGCACGATTTAGCTCGACACGGTGTCTTCCCCTGTCTCCAACGCTTTGACCTTCAGCTATAAACTCGATCATGGAATCAGTAACGGCGCATCCGCCGGATCTGGCCTTTACCCCGGCCCAACTCTGCATGTGAACCCCGGCCAAACCCTGATCCTCCACTATGTCAACGAAATGTCCAATCTCACCATTCCTGATTTGACAGACATGGATGGCAATGTGCTCACTTCGGCCAATGCCAACAACCACACCCACGGTTTGCACATTTCCCCCGCTGGCAATTCAGATAATGTTCTGCTTAACATCCAGCCCGGTTCTGCAAACACCTACACCTATCAAGTTCCCACCAATCAACCCGAGGGGCTCTATTGGTACCACAACCATTTTCACGGGCTAACGCAGGAAGAAACCTATCTGGGCCTGTCGGGAATGCTGGTCATTGGCCAGCCCGATGGGGGCATACCAAAGGTGAGCCAAAATCAGTTGCCTTCACGCATAATCGCTATCCAGTATAACGATGTATTCGGCCGGGCAGATGGTTTGTCCACCTTGGTTTCGGCCAACGGCCAGCCATGGAATATCACAGATGGTCCTGTTGGCACCCAATATGTCAATGTGGGTGGGGCATCGGGTTATGTGCCCAACAACCTCTTTTCCTTCGAAGGCACTTTGAATGGGTAACCATATGCCATTCAGGCCAATACAGCGCTGCCCGAGTCGGTCAGATCAACCCAGTTCACAGTCAATGGTCAGTTCCAGCCAACCCTGTCGGCTCCCAAAGGTCAAACTGAAATTTGGTCAATAGTCAATAACAGTGATTTGGCCTTTGCCCGCCTGCGGTTGACCAACACCGCCGATGGTTCCCATCCACAAATTATTGTTTTGGGCCAAGATGGCATCGCCTACGACAACGCCGCTCTGGCACCGCTGGAAAACGGCACCCAATTCGTTATGCCTCCAGGAGCGCGCTACACCATTGCGGTGACCGTGCCTCTCACAGGCGATCTAGTCCTGGAAATGCCACCAGATCCCAATTTCACTTCACGGGTTGAATTCCCCGGTTCTTCCGCCGGGATTGTCGTGCCCGCCACGGATGGTCAAGGCAAGCAAGTTGTCACAGCCCAGGGTACCGCCTACCTTGATCCGGCAAGCATTAGTTACTTCAACGGCTTCAATTATTTTCCAGCCCAACAACTGCTACGGGTCACTTCCACAACCTCGGTGGTGGCACCGGTCGTGTTTGTTCCCGGAGAACCCTTGGGGGCCTAAAATCAATTCCAAGACCTCAGTAATATCAAACCCGACTATGTGCGCGATATCGTGTTGAATCAAGGCAATCTAAATCCAGACGACCCCTCCGCTTTTGTGTTCACAATCAATGGCAATGCCTACCCATATGCTCCCACGGTTCAGCCTCGTTTGAATTCGATCGAGGAATGGGTCTTCACCAACATAACCGGCGATCAGCACCCCATGCATGTGCATGTGAATTCATTCCAGGTGATGGAAGTGGTCGATCCCAATAATTCCACCAATAGTCATGGTGTCCAGAATTGGTACCAAGATGTGGTCAATGTGCCCGCGGCCAAATTCGATACAAATGGCAATCTGGTGGCACCCGGCATCGTTAAAATACGCTCCCAATACAAAGATTACACGGGGGCCTTTGTCCAACATTGCCATCGCCTCGATCACGAAGACGGTGGCATGATGCAATTGGTTGACATTTTGACCGAAAAACAATTCAACGCTGCCGGGGTGTCTGGAAACTCCAACCAAGACGCCAGAGTGGAAGTGCGTGACGACACCGATGCCTCATTCCTCGCCAGCTTGGTTCCATTCCCCGGTTATAAAGGCCAGCTTTCCGTGGCGCTGGGTGATGTGGATGGAGACTCCATTGCCGATTTGGCGGTGTCGCCTCTGTCAGGCTTGCCCCATGTGAAGGTTTATTCTGGCGCTTCGCTCAATACCGACATGCCTTTTGCCAGATTGATTGCCAGCTTCATTGCTGAAGGCTTCTCAGGGGGAGTTGCGGTATCAGTGGGCGCCATAGATGGCACGCCCAAAAGCAATGTGGTGTTGGCCACGCAGGGAGGCATGAGCGCCACCATAGGGGTGGTGGCATTGATGCAAGAGGCTCAATCCAGTTTGCTACTACCCATGTCCATTGCCAGCTTCATGCCATTTGAGGGTTATCAAGGCAGCCTGAGTGTGGCCACCGGACTGGTTGATGATACTGGCCGAATTTCAATAGTGGTAGGCGCGGGTTATGGTGCGCCACCCAATGTGGCCGTTTTTAACTACTCGTTAATGGCATCCATGGGCAATTCAGACATGACTAGCATGGTCAGTGCCACACCTCTTGGAATGTTGACAAACACCGCCAGTTTTTACGCCTTCAGCCAGTCCTATCTCGGTGGTATCAGCGTTGCGACAGGCTGGGTGAATGGCCCCCAAGGTGGGTTTCAAAACATACTGGTCGGCGCGTTGGTGGGTAGTAGCAATGTGGTCACCTTCAGCACCGGCTCAGCCCTCAATGGCTTCCCTTCCATGAGCGACATGGACATGGCAACCGAGTATTACCTGACTTCAAGCTTTTACGCTTTCGGTGAGCAAAGCACGGCAGGGACCAGGGTTTCCGCTTCAGACACACTGTGGGGCTAACCTTCTGGTTTCCACAGTCGAAGCCAACCGTGGCCTGGTTTCCAGGTTTGACTTGCTGAGGCATAATGATGCAACCCTGCTGGAGCCGAAACTTATTGAAACATTAGAATTCCGCGATAGTCTGTTCGTTCCGCCAAGCCTGGGTGGCTACTGACCTGCCTCTATTCCAACTCTGCCCCATAAAGAATGGGCCAGTGCCGAAAGCGAAAGATTAGGTCCAAGCAAGCTTTGGGCGCAAATCTTTCATTCATGCGGCAGGCTTTCTAGCCGGCGGCCAGCCCGGAATAGGCTCCACCCTAAAAAAATCACCATAATCCCAATCGCTGTGCCTAAAAATAGCCAGTTATCCAAAATGCCCCGCTTGGAGGGCGTGGCCTTAAAGAAGAAATCAGGATTATCAGTCTGCTTTCCAAGCCCGACTGACATGGGCTGGTTATTTTTCAAAAGGTTGGCAATCACTTGGCCGGCGTCATATTTGGGCGCCTCAGCATTATCTGAACCATAAAAGGCATGGTATGTTCTCCCTGCCTGCGCTAGAAAAACCGCCCTCAGTGTGCTTCCCTCCGCCCGCACCCCGGTGATCTCCAAACGGGGATTGTCTTCGTTGTGGATGACGATCTGGAATTCATCTTCCCGCCTTTCCGGAAAATCAATCAACACCTTTTCCGTCTTTTGTTCGAGGAAGCTTATGTTTTCAATCATTCCTTCGGCAATGGTTAACCATTCCTTTTTGCCTTCTGATCCACCCAACCGGGTGGCCGGTTTGGCTCCGGAAGTGCTTGGTCCCTTGGGTGCCGCAACGCGAACAGTTATACGCCTCGAAAAATTGCGGCTTGGGGTTTCCACTGTGAGCTTCATCAGCGGCTCTCGGTGGGTTCTCACCGTGATCAGGGTTTGTTTTTCGGTCGTGTCTTCCACTATTTGCATCCCAGCCAAAGGGTGGGTCGTCAGGCTAATTGCCTTTATTTGTTCCTCTTTCCAGCCGCTTATCCCGTTGATGCGGAATGGGCGCCTTTCTAGGACCGTCAACTCCACCTTCCTTTCCTCCTTGGCATCCACAAAAGTTTTGGATAATGCCCGGAAGGGGGATTCGCTCTCAACGGTCAAATCACTCACGGTTATTTTGAATTCCCGGCAAGTGTTTTTAGGCAGCAAGATGTCCCGGCTCGAAATGTCCATATGCTGCGAATAGTCGAAGATGATTCCATTGCTAACAAGAGGCTCCCATTTTTTCCCATCCGTCGACCCCGATATGCTGACTTTTCGCTCGTAATTACGCAAAGGTGTGGCGAAAGTGAGGCCATTTGCTTCGCCAGCACTATCCGGTAGCCGCAAATGAATCTCCATGGCATTCCCCTCCGGGCGGAGACCCACCACTACCATCTCGAAGTTCCTGCGGGCCTTCTCTTCCCGGTTCTTGAATACCGTCTCCAACTGGAAAGGCGTTTCGGCGCCTGTTTCATCAAAGATTCTCAGGTCTGCAAGGCCGTTTCGGGTGTTGGCGTAGATCTCACTGTCCAGCGTGAAAGAGGCGATGCCCTCTTGCTTCGAGGGGGCCCTTTCAACTTTCTTAAAGAAGTGAAAACTGGATGAGGGGCCCTCAGGAGCATCCCCCGCAAGAACAAGCCAGATTACTAGAGCGGCCAGGTTGCTCATCGCGGGTCCCCCATTTTTGTTTGAGGTTGGTTCGCAAAAGTTTTGCGGTGCCTTAAATAAATGAAGGATCCGCAAAGAATGATTAAGCCAAGGATCATGAAAGCGATAATCCGGTAAAGTGGTCCAAGTTGGGCCAGATCAAAGAGCATTATTTTTCCGGCTACCACCACAAAAAGTCCCAGCGCAATGTATCGCAAAGCCTGCATTTCTTTTCGGATACCACCAAGCAAACAGCCAATGGCAAAGATCCCCCACAGGATCGACACGCCTCCCGCTTCGGAACCATTCAAAAAATGAGCCAAGAAGGTGCTCGTCTCAAGGGTCAGGAAAATGAACAGCAGTCCAAGTGCCATGATCCCGCACAGTTTTCGGGCGATCTTTTCATTTTCCCCGCCCGCGGTCAGCAAACGGTATCCGGTCAGCATAAGCAGGATAATCGCCCCAAAATCTAACAGGCGCAGTCCTGCCTCCAAGAATGAATATTCCCAATAATCCAAGGCAAAACTTCTCACCCCCCAGCTTGGCATGTCGACTAGGAACAGTTTTCCGATAACTGTGAGCCCAAAGATAACGGTCGCAAATAAGAGCGCATTGGTCCGATGGGCAAGATATTCCACCAGCAGAATCCCGGTGACCCCAACCCATAATAAACTCAGCACAGGTAACCGGGCCGGCGGAAAAAGAAAGCCCACTGCACGATTCAGTTCCAGGTGCAAAAATAGGAATGTTAGACCAATCACCGCAAAGGTTGCAAAACGGATCACCCAGCCTTTGCGAACCCAATCCGTATTGTCGAACATCCCGGCTGGAATTGGTGCTTCCCGGGGGCTGGTCTTTTTTAGCAACCACATGGCGGCACCTAGAGAGCCTATGGGCAATGCCAGTACAGACACCCGCTCGGCCATCAGCAAGAAGAAATCCCCAGTCTCCATATCGGCCGGGATTTTCGTGTACTGCCTGAAAAGGTCAATCACGAGATACCGAAAAATTACTACCAGATAAAGTAAGTACGAGATTTGGCGAAGAAAAGCACTGTCCAGTTTTTTCGCTATCCAAAGCATCACCAATGCCTGAATTGACCAGCTCGTCGTGATCCAGGCACTTGAAAGCAAAAGGGGAACCGTTACCGCCAGAAAAAAAGCGGCCAGACCCATGAAGCAAATCACCAACTCCCGGTCCAGCACCCTGCGGGCTAGGCAATACCAGGCATGTAAAATGTAAAATGCTGCAACCGAAAGCGTCACTGCGGAAACCCAGCGGTGACCCGTCCCAGGCCCATTGACCCCAGGCCAGCTACGCATCTCGGCTGCATCACTCACGAGGAAATAACTTGTAACGAAGAAAATTCCTGCGTTAGCCAGCAGGAAAAGCGTGTCCAACAGGTTGGAACGGGCTCCGCTCGTCAAGTTGTAGAGGAAGGCCATTGTCGAATAAAGTACAAAAAATCCCGTAAGGAAAGGCATCACCTCGAAAAAATTCTGGTAATCATAATTGCGCAGTGCCTTGAAAAAAAGGATGTAATTGCACACAAAACTCAAATAGGCCAGAAGATGCCATTTTCTGTTACGGCTGATCCCCAAAACACCACAGCCAAGCAGGATTTGGTAGCTGAACTGGCTCGTAAAGTCCACTGCCCCGGAAGCCAACATGATTGGAGTTGCATAGCCCCCCAACATTCCCAGAATTGCAACAACCAGCGCATTCAGCCGAATTGCGATAATCCACGAGAAAATGGTGGTTAAAATCATCAGGCCAAAAGCGACGCTAGCAGGGATGAGCTGGTGAAAATGAAATGCGGCAAAGATGGCAAAATAAAGCATGGCCACGCCTGCACCGATCATCCCTTGGCCAAAGGGCTTGTATTCCTTGCTTGAAAGCCGGGTGCCAAAAGATATCAGGCTCACCCCGGCCAGAATCACCAGGCCAACGCGCCCCAATGGTCCTATATAGTCATGGTCGATCGAATATTTCAGAAAGAAACCTATCCCCATCACAAGGATCAGTACCCCAACTCGCAACAACCAGGTGCTGGCGATGGCGAATTCCATCGAAACACCTTCTGGTCGGTGTTCCTCTCCAACGATAATCCAGTTCCATATTTTTTGCAGAATCTCTTGAGCAGCGATTTCAAATTGACTAAGGGGGCGATTAGGCAACTGCTTGGCTGCCTCTGGCTTGGCTGCCTCTGGCTTGGCTGCCTCTGGCTTGGCTGCCTCTGGCTTGGTAGAGTGCTCCCTTATCGGATGGGCGATTGGCGCCACCGGCTCCGAGTGTTGCCCATCCCCAACCTTTATCAAAGGAGTTTCCGTTTGTGCGATAGGTGTCGTTTTCGCAGGCACTAAGGCTGATTCCGCAGCTTGGCCCTTCTCAAGAGCATTAGCCATGGGGAGTGCCGACTCAATCATGGCCCGCCCGCCCTTCGGCCCTAAATCCTTGCCCGAAAGGTGTTCACGTGATTGAAGCAGGTGCAGGATGCGGTTCTGCTCACCCAAGGTTGCATGCAATTGCTTGAATTGAACGGAAAAGAGTTTGGTTGCCTCTTTTTGCTGGCGTAAGAGCCTTAACGCCATAAAAAAAAGTATAATAATAGTGGGTATGAATAAAAAAAAGCAACAAATAAAGAAATTGATTGTGTCAGATATAAACATAGTGCGCCTCGGGAAAAAGGCAACGAGCGGACCCTCATTATATAATATGCTAAAAAAGAAGAGCCTGCTAAATATTTGGCCAAGCCCCCGCTCGGTTTGCTAAAAGAGACCACAATGTTTCGATGACATGGTACTTGGATGTTGTCTTTGACAGCCAAAGCTGTCCCTCAGTCTATTGCAATATTTCAGAGAATAATCCCATAAAAAAATCCCTTTATCCTGTAAAGGGTAAAGGGATCGTGTTGCAATTGGCACAGTTCGCAACTTTTTGCTTACTTAAGGCTTCCCATATAAGCAAGCAGGTCCAGAAACTCCCCAGGCGACATGGCACCAGCCAGACCCTCGGGCATACTGCTCTGCTTCAGGATCTTCTTTTCCTCAATGTCGGCGGTCTTGATGGTACGCTTTTCTTTGCCGTCAAAGATCACCACCGCCTCCGGGCTCTCGCTCACCACCAACCCGTTGATGGTTTTGCCATCGGAGGTCGAAAGTACGGTGGCGTAGTACTTCTTGTCCACCTCTGCATTCGGGTTAATCACCGATTCCACCAGCTTGAGTGCGTTCAAGCGCATCGCAACCTTGTCCAGAATCGGCCCAAATTCCGATCCCTCGCTGCCTGCCTTGTGGCAAGCCGTGCAGTTGCGCAAAAACACCCCTCGGCCTTTGCCAGCATCGCCGCCTTTCATATCGGCAATCGCCTGCATCGCCTTGTTTTTGGCTTCCTCAGGCTGGTCACCCTTGCCTAAAAGAATTTGCAGGTGCGGGATCATCCCAGCCACCCGTTTGTCAGCGGCAAGCAAGCCGTCCAAAATCTTGCGTTGCTCGCCGTCGGCTTTCGCAAGCTCCCCCTTGATGTAGGCGGGTTGCCAAGTCTCCAAATTGGCCCCCAAAGCAGCATCGGCAGTATATTTCACCCAATAATCATTGGGCCACGCCGTCATCGCCTTCAGCACCGAGTCCATGGCTGCGGTATTGCCAAAATGGCTCAGGCCTCGCAAAGCCTCTGTCACCACGCGTGGGTGCTTGTCCCTGCTGGCTGCATCCAAAAGTTGCTGGGCGTTAGCCAATCGCTCCCGCTCATCAGCAATCACCCGAACAGCCGCGGCCCTTGCCTCGGCTGTTTTCGCGCCCATCACACGGTTCAAAAGACCCAAGTCGTTTTGGTGATTGGCCGCACGAATCCAAATCGCCTCAGTAAGCAGTCGGTCCGTTACAGGGTCACTGCTATCCAGGCCCCCAACCCATGCGTCTAGCGCAGGCAAAACTTCCTTCTCCCCACGGGCCTGCAGTTCAACACGCACACGGTAACGCGTGCGCCATTCTGGCTCCCGCAGTTGATTCAGCATTTCTCCAACCGACTTCCCATGTTGAGTCACAGGTTTCAACAGCGGCTTTTCCTTATAAACCAGCCGATAGACCCGCCCATGCACATGGTCGCGGTTGGGGTCACGCTGCGAATATTGCATGTGCCCAATCAAGGGGTTGGCCCAGTCGCCAAACCACAACGCCCCGTCCGGCCCGATTTGTGGGTCAACCGGGCGGAAATGCTTGTCGCTCGACTTGATCAGGTCAAATGCTGTCTTGGGGTCAGCCGGATTGTGCCGCACTCGGTCACCCTTAAAACCCGCTCCATCATCTTTGAAAGTCCAGCGGGGCATCCCGTTCATGTTGATAACGCACGCATACAGAAACTGTCCTTGTACATCATCGGGAAATTGCCGGCTGTGCAAAAATTCACTCCCCACCACCGGTCGCATGCCTTCGGTGTTGAACACGGTGTTCAGACCCTTGCGGCCTCGGTACTGCGCTCCCGAAAGTGGCGTGTCCCAGTGCTGGCTGGCCATCGTGCCGTCACCGCAGAAGCCTTGCCCCCATTGGTCAAACACATAGCACCAAGGGTTGCCATAGCCAGGGGTCACAAAGTGGCGCACCTTCCAAGTGCGCGGGTCCAGCACATAAGAGCCTGGCGTGCCAAAATTGCGGAATGGCCCCCAAGGGGTCTCAAGGGTGGTGCTCATCGCAACCCCTTCCAGCATGTGCAAGAGCCCCGAGTTGTTGAACTCAAAGGCGCCCATCGTGTGATGGGTATCTTCGGTGGCAAGACCGTCCAGCACATGGGCAACCTGGTCTGCCTTGTCATCCCCATCCGTGTCCTTCAGCCACAAAATCCGAGGCTGGTCAGTCACCAACACCCCCCCGTTGAAAAATTCAAAGCCGGTGGGGCAGTGTAATTTGTCATAAAAAACGGTACTTTTGTCGGCCTTGCCGTCGTTGTCGGTGTCTTCCAAAATCACCAGCTTGTCGTTGGGCTTGGGGTCGCCCGGCTTCCAAAGCGGGTAGCTAGGCATCGTCGAAATCCACAGACGCCCTTTCGCGTCAAAGCTCATCTGCACCGGTTTGGCTATCTCTGGAAATTTGCTCTCGTCTGCGAAGAGCTTGATTTCGAAGCCAGGCGGAACCGTGCAGGATTTGATCAATTCGTCAGGTGGCAATATTTTGGGCCCACCTTCTTGGTTCTCGCTGTATTTCTGGTTGGGCACGCCAAAACGCGTTTGGGGCGTGAACAAATCACCCGTTTTCGAGTCGTCAGGCTTCGCTGCCACTTCTTTGCCAGTGGCTATATCCCACACATATTGGTCCCTGACTGCAGCCATTGCCCGAATTTTCAAATACTCCCGGGGGAATGTCTCCGTGTCCCAGGTCCGCCTGCCGCCATACACATACCATCCGTTCAGCATCCGATAGTCTTGGCTGTGCACCCAAGATTTGTCATTCACAGCCGCTCGCAACTTTTCATAACGACCAGGAACAGTGCCTCCCGACCGCGCGTCAAAGAATAGCCCAAAGTCCAAAATGCCGGCAACCACACGGTCACCAGCCTCGTTCAAATGGCAACCGTTGATGGTCAACCGCCCGTTACTGCCGCCTTCCATCGCTTTTGCGGTCGGCCCGTATAGGTCAACAAAGAGTAACTTGCGCTTCTCTGCCACTCGCTTTGTTGCGTCCGCATAAAGCTTCAACTCCGCATTCCGTTTGCCAGCTTCGGGCAGCAGTGGCCCTGCCGATTCAAAAGCGATGGGCGATATCAGCACAAATCGCGGCGCACTACCCGCGTCGTCCCGGGCGTATTTCTTCGCATATTCATCCAGGAATGCCTCATAAGCCTGCTCAAATTCAGCAACGCCCGCAGCTCCTTTATAAGATTCGTTGAACCCGAAAAAGCACAGGAAGGTATCGGGATTAAAAGCCAATAGCGGGTCATCAATCTTGGTGTAGTCGCTGGGCCGCTGACGGTTTCCAACCTCGTCTGCTGGCCGGGCAAAGTTGCGGATCACCAGATTCTTGCCTGCATGCCGTAATTGCGCGAGGGTTTCAAAATGGCCAAACAGGTTGAACCGCTCAGCCGTGCTGTTGCCAATCAAGGCGATTTTTTCACCCTGAATCACTTGCAAGGGGAAGGCGCTGCCCGGAAGTGGCTCTTTCTTGGGCCTAGGCTTCGGCTTGAGCGCTTCTTCTATGTTTTTGTTCTGCTGGCTCGTGACCACACTCGGGGCAAGTGTGACCATCCAAGCTGCCGCCAGCGAAAAAATACCAAAATGCAAACGATTCATGGCGATATTGCCCAATCACAAGCGGGTTGTTAATTCCAAACCATCCGAATAGCCATCATTCCACAAAACCTCCGTCCATTCCAACCAAAATCCTTGACCGGCCGGCCTTTGCTACAAACCATTCAAACAGGTACACTAATATAGCCTGATTGTTTGTTTCTGTATGTGCTGTGCCTGCCCTGCCGGAATCCCGGCCTCCCAAGGATCAAACGCATGCCACTAGGTCGTTGCGTCGCCGCCATGCTTCTGGCTTCACTGCCCATCTCGGCATGGGCTGGCCCCCTGGAAGACTTTTTTGAAAATAAAATCCGGCCGGTTCTGGCAGAACAATGCCTCAAATGCCATTCCGAAGGCGAAGGCCGCAAAGTGAAGGGCGGCCTTCGCCTCGATAGCCGGGCAGCTTTGCTCAAGGGCGGCGAATCCGGCCCGGCGATTATTCCAGGTGATCCGGAAAAGAGCCTCATCATCAAGGTCATCCGCTACCAAGATGACCTGCAAATGCCACCCAAAGGCAAACTGCCCGATTCCGTCGTTGCCGATATGACTCGCTGGGTCAAAGAAGGCGCCACTTGGCCTGGAAACACCGTCGCAGCAGCCGGGATAAAAGAATCTTTTGATATGAATGAGCGCAAGTCCGCCCATTGGTTTTGGCGCCCGCTTGCCAAAGTAAATCTTCCCAAAGTGAGTCTTTCAGCCGCCTCAGATAGCCCAGTAGACCAGTTACTTGCCAACGTTAGGCAGCTTCATGGCGTAAGCGAGGCCCCTCCCGCTACCAAGGCCGCCCTGCTGCGAAGGCTCACTTTCGACCTCACAGGCATGCCTCCCACCCCTACAGAGATTCAAAGTTTCGAGTCTGATTCAGATCCCAAAGCCCTGCAGCACCAGGTCGATCGTTTGTTGGCTTCCCCCCGTTTTGGCGAGCACTGGGGCCGTCACTGGCTCGACCTCGTTCGCTACGCCGAAACGCGCGGTCATGAATTTGATTTCCACACACCAAACGCCTGGCAATACCGCGACTACATTATCCGCGCCCTCAATGCCGATCTGCCCTACGACCAGTTACTCACCGAGCACCTGGCCGGCGATTTGCTGGAAAAACCCCGCCTCAACTCCGAAAAAGGTTTCAATGAATCAGTTCTGGGAACCGGCTTTTTCTTCCTAGGCGAAGAAGTCCACAGCCCGGTCGATGTCCGCCAAGATGAAGCCGATCGCTTCGACAATCGTATCGATGTTCTGGGGAAAACCTTTCTCGGTTTAACAGTCGCCTGCGCCCGCTGCCACGATCATAAATTCGATGCCATCAGTGCCGCTGACTATTACGCGCTCTACGCCGTCCTCGAAAGCACCCGCTACAGGCTGGTCCGTTTCGATGCCATCGAGGCTGAGAAAAAACTATCCGCCGAATTGGTCAACACCCGCCGGGCTCAAAAGGCCAATTTGGTTGCTGCACTGCAGGTCGAATTGATACCGTTGGCTGCGCAGTGGCCCCAGTTGCAGGCCGCCACCAACGAATTGGCCGCCAAGTTCAAAGGCAAAGCCAACTCAGATGAGGCCCGTACAGCCATAGCCCAGCGGGCCACGCTCGATAGACTCAATCAGGC
>Ga0255132_1000072_pt1 | contig 37043 bp, 35 predicted proteins | sample Law_Law_RepA_8d_FD_188551 | JGI IMG/M metagenome (GOLD analysis project Ga0255132, IMG submission 188551) | Freshwater microbial communities from St. Lawrence River, New York, United States - Law_Law_RepA_8d | ecosystem: Environmental > Aquatic > Freshwater > River | place: USA: New York...
GTCCTCCGCAATCGGATTTGATACACCGCCTTTTGGAAGAATTCCATGCCCGCCGCCATCCGCCGCCAACGCTTGCCTAACACGGTGGAAAACCTCAATCCCGAGGTGGTTATACTTTCTGATGGATTTGGCGGTGAAGCGGTGATTTGGCCTGCGCTAGGGTTCAACTGCATCGGCTGGACCTGTGATTGGCAGGGGCGCCAACTGAATTTGGTCCATCAAGACCCGGCTCTTTTCACCCACCCTTCGCCCACTCGTTCGGGTAATCCGGTTTTGTTTCCTTTTCCCAACCGGATTCGCCACGGCAAATACGATTGGGCCGGACACACTTACAGCTTGCCTATCAACCATGGCGACACCTCCATCCATGGATTTGCCTGCCGGGTTCCATGGCGGGTGGTTTCCGAAGGGGTTGCTGAGGGCGAAGCTTGGGTAACCGGGGAATACCACGGTTTTTTGGACAATCCCTCCACTAGCGAGCAGTGGCCGGCTGACCATATCCTCAGGTTGACCTGCCGTTTGAACCGAGGCAGGCTTGGGTTTGAGGCCGAGATTCTCAACCCCGATCCCATCACTTTGCCTTGGGGTTTGGGTTACCACCCTTATTTCCGTTCCAACTGGCATGCCGATTTCGCGAACAGCCCATTGGAAATCCGCGTTCAAGCAACAAGTTCTTGGGAACTGGAAAACTGCCTTCCCACGGGAAAAGTAAGGCCAGTTGATAAAAGCAAAGATCTATCCCAATGGCATAGCCTGACTGACCTGAATTTGGATGATGTGCTTACAGGCTTGGCGAACCAACCTGACAACGATGGCCTGCTGGTTGAATGCGGCGCATTGCGCTACCCGGGCGGACCGACCCTACGCGTTTTGGCCGACCCGGTTTTTCGCCATGTTGTTGTCTTCACTCCAGCTGACCGAGCGAGTGTTTGCATTGAGCCTTATACTTGCGTGACAGATGCAATCAATCTCGAAGCTTCTGGGAAGTGTGAAATGCCAAGCGGCTTGATTGAATCACCCCCCGGCGGTCATTTCCGCGCAGAGATGGCTTGGGAGATATCCTGAACTTATGAAGACTCCATTCCCTCTTTCCCGCCGTCAGATTCCCGACATGCTGAAGGCGTCGATCCGCGGCCCGCTCGTGATACTCATGGGTTCACCGGCCGAAATTGGCAACCTACTCGAGCAGCTCAAGCTGCCCGACGCACTATGCCTTCAGCTAGACCTGCACCAGGCCCGAGCGGTGCAGGCCGAACTGGCAGAGCGCGGCATTACCGCCCGAGTGGAAGTTGTCAAAGACTTTTGGGACATCCAACATAGCCAAGCCACAGTCCTCGTGATGGCGCAAATGCGGGGTGAGCGCGAACTGAAGATCGACATGATCGATCAGGCTTTCCACTCACTTTCCACGGGTGGCCGCATTCTGGTTTGGTGCCCCACCATCGACGACTCACTTCACCCGGAACTTTTAAAACGGTTTTTTGGCAAGACCCATGCCCACATCTGCAGCAACAGCCTGATTCTTTGGGCAGTACGGCAAGATGGCGATAACCGCCCCCGCCGTCGCCACGAGTTGAATTTTCATGCCCGTTTGGGTGGACATTCGTCGCAGAATTTCATTAGCCGGCCTGGAGTTTTCTCCTATGGCAAAATGGATGACGGATCACGGGCATTGGCTGAAATTGCCCGCATCGAACCGGGTGACCGGGTGCTTGACCTTGGCTGCGGCCATGGAACATTGGGCGTTTTTGCCGGGCTGAGCACCGGGCCCAAAGGTGAAATCACCTTCGCTGACAGTAACGCTCGGGCACTGGACCTTGCGGCCTTGAATGCCACCAATTGTGGCGTGACGCATTTCAAAACCCAGTTGGCATGCGAGTCTGCAGACCTGATCCCATTGGGCGAAAATTCTTTCGATGTGATCTTGGCGAACCCGCCCTACTTTGCAGGGGGCAGCATCGCCTTGAAGTTTGTCGATTTGGCTGCTCGCATGTTGAAGCCGGGAGGAAGGTTTTATTTGGTGACTCGTCAGCCAGACGAACTGGCCGAGGCGATGAGCCCGCATTTCCCAAGCTTTGACGCGATCCTCAACCGCGGCTACACGGTGCTTTTGGTTGACGAGCAAATGTCACTGCGTCCCATCCCCGAAGAACTGCATGTTCCCGATGAAAACGCGGTGGAAGAACCGGCTGAGCTTCCCGTGGAATCCATAGAACCCGAGGCCCGAATCCAAACCAAGCATCCGCGTGGCACCGGTTTTCGCCGGCGAGGCGCAGGTGGTGGTGGAGGCGCACCGCGGGGCGGGTTTGGCAAGCCCCGCACCAGCCGCCGCGACAACACTGGTCGCGACTTTCGTAACTCAAGGGAAGATTAATAATTACAAAGACGGTTTCGTTTCTCAGGAGAAGGCAGCATGAACAGGCGGCAATTCAATCTGACAGCCATGGCAACAGTGGCAGGCATGTCCACAGGCACCGCTTTGGCCAAACGAGCCAAGCCGGCACTGAAAAAGGCACTGAAGTACGGCATGATCGGCGGTGGTGGCTCGGTGGAAGACCGTTTCCGCCGGGCTTTGGCATGCGGTTTTCAGGGTGTCGAACTGGACAGTCCCATGGAAATCGATCGCGCTGAGGTGGTCAAGGCGCGTAATGCAACCGAGATGGTGATTCACGGCGTTGTCGATTCCATCCATTGGAAGGATACTCTTTCCAGCCCCAACGAGGCCGTGCGAGCCAAGGGGCTGCAAGGTCTGCTCACCGCCATCGAAGATTGCAAAACCTATGGAGGCACCACGGCCCTTTTGGTTCCAGGCGTTGTGAACAAAGACACAACTTTCGACCAATGCTGGGAGCGTTCAACGGCCGAGGTTAAAAAGGCCATCCCCACCGCCGAGAAGGCCGGTGTGAAAATCGCCATCGAGACAGTGTGGAACAACTTCATCACCACGCCCGACCAACTGGTGAAGTATGTGGACCAGTTCGACAGCCCCTGGGTAGGTGCCTATTTCGACATCAGCAACATGATCAAATACGGTGTGCCCCCTTCTGATTGGATCCGAAAACTGGGTAAACGCATGCTGAAGTTCGACTTCAAGGGCTATTCCAACGAGAAAAAATGGGTTGGCATTAGTGAAGGCGACGAGAATTGGCCTGAAGTGCTGAAAGCCCTCGACGAGGTGGGCTACAGTGGTTGGGCGACTGCCGAGGTGGGTGGGGGCGACGAAAAAGTACTAAAGGACATTGCGGCCCGCATGGATAAAGTGCTCGGTTTGGCTTAAACCGCTTTAAATAAGGGCTCCGGGGGAAAAACCGGGCCCTTCCCTTACGCGCAGGCCAAAATTATTTTTCCAACAAGCTGGTATGCTCGGTAATCAACTGCCAGCGGCCATCCAGTTTTTGCCAGACATCGGTGTAGCGTTGCACTTCATCGATTGGCAATCCCTTACGCTTGCCACGCACTTTCACCAAACCTGTTTCCACCACCACATTCCCTGCCAACCGTCGCACCACATCCTGCGACTCGACTGATTCGTAGTGGGTGTCGGGTTTGGCCAACATTTCAAGCACAGCGGCTCGTTCCATCACCCGCCCAGTGGCGGTGGTGAACACCGCCGCCTTGGCGAGGATGCTTTCCAGCGCCGGCAGATCTCGCTGGGTGATGGCGAAATCGTAGGCTTTCGAAACAGCCTCCACTTCTGCCAATACTATTTTGGTCCCGTTCGCATGGATGGTTTGACCAAATGCCAACAGGAGCAACAGGACCATGGTTTGAGTTTTCCTTTTCAGGCTTGAGGAGCGGGAGCCAGATCACAGCCCTGGAAAACTCCCTTGTGCGCGCCATCACAGAACGGCTTGTTCTTGGACAAACCGCAGCGGCAAAGTGCCACCACTTCCTTGCCTGCAGGAATGGGAAAAGGATTTCCCAGATGATCAACCACCTTCACGGTACCGGGCACAACTAGGGGACCATTTTCACGACACCGAAGAGTGATAGGTTCGGACATGCTCTGCTTCCTCCAAAAAAATCCAATCAAAACGAACCGACCCCGCAATGGCGGGGCCGGCCGCTTCAATCTCTTTTATTCTAGCGATTGCCGTTAGCGGGCAAATCGACATAGAAATCGTCTCGGGTCGGGTGAGATGTGAATTTCCACGAAATGCGTTTGCCTAGATACTCCATGAACACCTGGCGAAATTCGGCTGGAGATTTTTCGGTGGTGGTCAACTGCATCGCGTTTTCGCGCGGATAGGTGCAGGAGAACGGGCGAGGAGGTGGTGATTCCTCAGGGTGCTTCACATCCACCAAAGAGATGGTCATGTCTGCGTTACCGCGGTAGAGGGTTCCGCCTGAACCCGGCTCATACAGACCAAGCTTGTTGATTTCCATGTAAATAACCCAGTCAGCCTTGAAGTATTCACCAATGCTGGCCAACTCGGACTCATGCCAGTCGGGGTGGCTGATTTTATAATCTTCCACCTTGCGGGCGGGAACTATTGTCACCTTCTCTTTGTTCAATTCAAAAAGCTGGCGCATGCTGCGCTCGAGAAAATGGGTCAACTCTCGGTCTGAGTTGATGAATTCCGGGCGAAGGTCAAGGCGATGGTAGGTGAGAATCACCACCTTGCGCTCTTCCTTCTTATTTTTGGAGGCGACCTTCTGGATTTCGGCCTCATGCTTGGGATCTTCCATGGCAAAGAGGAAATAGGGCACCTGTAGCACATTGCACCCTGCGCCGGCCAAGGCCAGACCGATCACAGCGCCAGCCAGCAGCCGAAACCGATTGAAGACCTTACTCATGGCATACCCCCCATTCGCGCCCACAAAATGGCGCCAGAAACCAACAACCAGCGTCCCAGGGCAGTAACCAGTGCGATAAACAAACCGGTTAACAGGCCTGTTTCCAAACTGGTGAACCACCATAACTTTCCACCCAGCCCCGCCAACAAGCACCAAGGAATGGCAACCAGCCCCATGAGGACAAGTAACAATCCAGCACCATTGGCCCGCCAGCTTCCCACCACATCTCCATGCATAAGCAAAGAAAAGCTGGTGGTCATGCCGCAAGAAGGGCAAGGAAATCCGCTAATGACCAAGAAGTTGCATGGAGGCAAGCCCAACTGGGTGTGAGTTCCTTGGGTAAAGGGCTCGCCGGTGGTTGGATCGTAGGGGTTGAGGCGCAAGGCAATTGCCAAAACCACCGCAATCCCTGTGGCAAAACCCAAAGCTGCGATCCGCTCCCAAGCCTTTGCTGGATATAGCTTTATGCCAAAAAAAATGGTTTCACTCAGCACGGATTGATTGCCCCTTAGTGGCCACCCTCCTCATGCAGCCCTGCTCTTTTCATGCCTGGAGGAGACTGAACTTTGGGAATTCGCCAAAATTTCTTCAGCTCGCTTGTTCACATCATCTAGCGCCTGTTGAACCTGTTGGATAGCGCGCTCCATCATCCCCCTGCCAGCCTCTTGGGCAAACACCAGGGGCTTGCCTGTAACCAAAATGGCGCGGCTGAAGGGCTTGGGCAGGGCAAACCTGTCCCACGATTTGAACCGCCAACAGTTAGAGTAGGCCACACCAAAGGCAACCACCGGCAGGTTAGATTTCAAAGCCAGATAACCAACCCCGGCTTGGACCTCGCGCCTTGGCCCTCTGGGGCCATCAGGGGTGATGGCCAAATGGCAAGTTTCGCCTTGGCGCAACATTTCCTTGACCGCTTCGGCACCACCCCGGGTGGAGGAACCCGCCACTGTGGCAAACCCCAATGCTCGAATGGCACGGGCTATCATCTGCCCGTCGGCATGCTTGCTGGTTAGCACCTGAATATCCTTGCGGGCGTACTGACTGGCTGGCACTAAAATATGTTCGTGCCAGAAACAGTAAAGAAAACGCCCTTGGAAACCAGGGTCATTGGGGTCGTAACGGCCTTCTTGCGGGTGGTATTCGAAGCGGATTGTCCGCATCCAGGTCCGCACCAAGATGGCAATGCACCAACCGGCAACCGCCACTAAAAATGGGCTGCGGATTTTCATGGCCAACCCCCTGGGAATGGCCATGAAAATGCTCAGCCGGGCCAAATCCCGCTGAAAATCTCCGTGGCCGGCCCCGTCATATACACCGTATGGCCCTCACCGGGCCACTCCAGTTCCAATTCTCCACCCAACAGCTTGCCGGTGCATTTACTGTCAAGCCTGTTGGTCAAAATTCCAGCAACGGCCACAGCGCAGGCGCCGGTGCCGCAGGCCAAAGTCTCCCCCGAACCGCGCTCCCAGACACGCATCACAAACCTATTCCTGGAAACGATTTCCACAAACTCTATGTTGGCCCGCTTGGGAAAAGCCGGACAAGTTTCCAGAAACTTACCAACCTCATGCACCATCGAGTCGGTGATTTTTTCCACAAATGCCACAGCGTGAGGATTTCCCATGCTCACACAGGTAAGCTTCACAGCCCCCCACGGAGTTTCCACAGGCACTTCCAAGGGTGGTTGCCCAGACAAAATAGTGGGAATGAGCGCGGCCTGCAAAATGGGTTGCCCCATTTCAACCCGCACCCGCGCCACCTTGCCACCTTCCAATTCCAAATCCACCGGCAACAAGCCTCGACCGGTTTCCAGCACCAGACGGGTTTTGGGCGCTATGCCATGGTCATAAACCAGCTTGGCCACACAGCGGAGGCCGTTGCCGCACATTTCCGATTCGCTGCCGTCAGCGTTGAACATGCGCATCCGGGCGTCGGCCCCTTGCGCTTGGGCGACAGCACTGGGCGGGCAAACCAGAATCAGTCCATCTCCGCCAATTCCAAAATGACGGTCACTCACCGCAACCGCCAAAGCCGCGGGATCTGCCGGAAGCGGGTTACGGAAGCAATCGACATACACATAGTCGTTGCCCAAACCGTGCATTTTTATAAAGGGAATCACCATAAAATCCTTCTTTTATGCGGAGCCCAAAAATCCCGAGAAGCCGATCATTCCCATTCGATTGTGGCGGGCGGCTTGCTGGAGATGTCATAGACCACACGGTTCACCCCACGCACCTCGTTGACAATGCGTGTGGATATTTTGCGTAGGAGTTCATGCGGTAAAGGAGCCCAGTCTGCGGTCATGAAATCGTCGGTGGTTACTGCCCGCAGGGCGATGGTTTCATCGTAGGTTCTGCCATCACCCATCACGCCTACGCTGCGCACAGGTAATAAAACCGCAAATGCTTGCGATGTTTTCTCGTACCAGCCGCTGGTGTGGAGTTCAGCCTGATAAATGGTGTCGGACTTACGCAGCACTGCTAGCCTCTCCGAAGTGACTTCACCCAGGCAACGCACTGCCAAGCCTGGCCCGGGAAACGGATGCCGCCAGACCAGCTCGCGTGGCAGGCCAAGGGCCTCTCCCAGTTTGCGGACCTCGTCTTTGAATAAGTCACGCAACGGTTCAATCAGCTCAAAACCCAGTTTCTCGGGCAAGCCACCTACATTGTGATGGGTTTTGATGACTGCCGCCGGTCCGTCCGGTGATCCACCGGACTCAATCACATCAGGATAAAGGGTACCTTGGGCAAGAAATTTCGCCCCCTGAAGCCCCTTCGCCTCCTGCGTGAAAACATCGATGAACAACCCGCCGATCTTTTTGCGTTTGGCTTGCGGATCGGTGACGCCTGATAACGCGTCGAGAAATAGCTTGGTGGCATCCGCCACGCGCAATTTGGTGCCAAAATGGCTCTCAAAAACTTCCGCCACGTTGGCTGCCTCATCCGCTCGCAGCAGGCCGTTATCCACCAGAATGCAAACAGCCTGAGGGCCAATCGACCGGGCAAGCAAAGCTGCCAAAACCGATGAATCCACCCCGCCGGACAAGCCGCAAATCACCCGATTTTTTCCAACCCGTTTGCGAATCTCTTGAATCTGATGCTCCAGAAAATCGTCCATGGTCCACAGGCCGTGGCAACCACAAACTCCCTTTAAAAACTGGCTTAGAATTGCGCCACCACGGTCAGTGTGCACCACCTCTGGATGAAACTGAAGGCCATAAAATGGCTTGGTGGAATGCTTCACCGCCGCCATCGGGCAGGTGGGGGTGCTAGCCAAGATCTGCCATTGGCCCCCCTGCCCCGGCTCCACTTGGTCTCCATGGCTCATCCATACCGAGGTTGTTTTTTCGCCCACAGAATCGAGCAGGCCACCACCTTCAACCACTTCAACACTTGCACGGCCAAATTCACGGTGGTCGGCCCGTTTTACATTCAGGCCAAGGGTTTGGCAAAGGGCTTGCATGCCGTAGCAAATGCCCAGAATCGGGATGCCAAGCTCAAGAATTGCGGGGTCGAACTTGGGTGCTCCCTTGTCGTACACGCTGGAAGGGCCGCCGCTGAAAATGATTCCCTTGGGCTGAAGCTCCTTAATACGGGCTGCAGTCAGGTCGTGGCGAACCAAGCGGCAGAACACCCTGTGCTCGCGTACCCTGCGAGCTATGAGCTGTGCATATTGTGACCCGAAATCAAGGATTAGGATCTGTTCAGATTGGGCTTGTTGGGCCGTGTCCAACTGGGCCATGGCTGCCTGGGCTTTCCTTAGCGGTCTCCAATCATGGGATTGGTGGACCGTCCAATCAAAAGAAATATACTAGCATCGCTGACCGCTCTGTCCATCGTCAGCCAATCTTTTGATACCCGTTGCCAAGAAATGGTCAAAACTCATTTTTTCCCCAATTCTTCCGCCCTTCGGGCCGCAGCAAGCACCGCATCGATCAATCCGCCCCGAACGCCGGCCTTTTCCAGAGCGTGAAGCCCTGCAATGGTGGTGCCCCCCGGGCTGGCCACTTCGTCCTTCAGTTGAGCCGGGTGCTTGCCGGTTTCTAACACCATTTTGGCAGTGCCTAATACGGTTTGGGCGGCCAAAGTTTGGGCCACATCGCGTGGCAAACCTGCCCGAACTCCCCCATCTGCCAGGGCCTCAATCATCAGGCAAACAAAAGCAGGCCCACTGCCGCTTAGCCCGGTCACCGCGTCTAGCAGGCTTTCTTTCAACTCAAACACTTTACCTACCGAACCAAAAAGTCTGGAAACCACTTGGGAATCTTCAATGCTGGCCTGTTTGCCGCAGGAGAAAGCCGAAGCACTGGCCCCAACTTGACAAGGGGTGTTGGGCATGACCCGAATCACCCGTTGGTGGCCAAGGGCGGCACAGAGGGTTGGAAGTGTAGCCCCGGCCACGATGGAAATGATTAGTTTTTCGGCCCCCAAATCACCCTTCAAATCGGCAATCACCGCATGAAGTTGCTGGGGCTTCACTGCCAAAACCACCACTTTGCTGGCCTTCAGCATGGCACGATTATCGTCGGTTGCCCAATAGCCAGTTGCCTGGTGAAAACTCTCACAGGCTGCGGCAAACGGATCCGAGGCTTGGCAGTGGCCCAATTTTAAAAGGCCTGCATGCTTCCAGCCCACAGCCAAGGCGGTGGCCATTCGGCCGGCACCCAAAAAACCCAAATCCAAAACAGGAACTGGCTGAATTTGTTGGCTGTTTGGCATGAATTGGCTCTCCACTGACCCGCAGACAAAGAAACTTCAAGCCGAAAGCCCGCAGAAGCTTGCGTCCTAACGGCTGGAGCGTAAAACCTCTGTTGGGGGAATCTTAACGCATCCTGCGAAATAAGGGGGATGATCTGCCCCCCTCCCGGAGGTCTGACCATGGCAGATGCCGTCTCACTCACCCCACCCGTTTCAGCCAAAAAAGGCTGGGAAACTCTCGGCTTGCTCTCGAGATATCAGTGGTTTGTTTTTCTAATGGCAAGCTTAGCATGGACTGCTGACTGTATGGACCAGCAGCTTTTCACCGCCGCCCGGGTTCAAGCTATTCAAGCTGTTCTCACCAACCAGCACGGCGCGGAATTTGTCAAATCATCTGAAGGTGCCGCACTTGCCAAATCATGGGCTGCGGGAGCCACAGCAGCATTTTTGGTTGGTTGGGCGGTGGGTGGCTTTATTTTTGGAGTGATGGGCGACCGTTCCGGCCGCGTGAAAACCCTCATCACCACGGTGCTGCTGTATTCGGTTTTCACCGGCTTAAGCGCTTTTTCCACATCTGTCTACGATTTCACCCTGTACCGTTTCCTCACCGGTTTGGGCGTGGGAGGGGTTTTTGGTGTTGCGGTCGCCCTGCTGGCAGAAGAAATGCCTGATCAGGCGCGTCCCTACACCCTAGGACTTCTTCAGGCCCTTTCGGCAGTTGGCAATGTGACTGCCGCCCTAATCACTATGCTGTTCGGCTATTTGGTAAGTCAGGGCACCTTTGTCGGAGCCAAATGGCAACCATGGCAAATCATGTTTCTGGTGGGTGTGGCACCAGCCGCTTTGGTTTTGTTAATGCGCGGTCGCCTGCATGAACCGGCCAAATGGGTGGAAAGGGTCAAGGCTGGAAAGGCACAGGGAATCAAGGCGGGGTCTTTTGGAGAATTGCTCACCGACAAGCGATGGGCAAAAAATGCTTGGCTTGGTTTGTTGCTAGCTTTTGCGGGGGTAGTGGGATTATGGGGCATTGGCTTTTTCAGCGTGGATTTGAATCAAAGCATTTTCAGGAAGGTAGTGGGTGAGCATGCCCAACAATTGGGACTCGATGATGCCACCAAGGCCTATTTCATTCCCGGCATGACTATGGTCTGGTCAGGCGTTGGTTTGTTAACCCTGCAAATCGGCGCCTTTTGGGGCATGATCAGTTTCAGTTGGCTCGCCCAGGCCATCGGCCGCAAACCGGCCTTTTTCATCTCGTTCCTGGGGGCGCTCGCTAGCACAGTTGCGGTGTTTGGATTTGTCACTGAGGTGTGGCACCTCTTCACGCTGGTACCGTTGATGGGCTTTTTTCAATTGTCGCTTTTTGGCGGCTATGCCATTTACTTCCCTGAGCTCTTCCCCACCCATTTGCGCAGCACGGGAACCAGCTTCTGCTATAACTTCGGCAGGCTTATCGCAGCCACCGGCCCGCTGCTATTGGGCTATCTGACTGCCAATGTTTTCACCAAGGAAAATGGCTATCAAGAGGGAATGCGCCAGGCAGGCATGGTGATGTCGAGCGTGTTCCTGTTGGGTGTGCTGGTTTTGCCTTGGCTGCCGGAAACCAAGGGAAAGCCCCTGCCGGAATAGGCCCCCAACTGCTAAAAATAGCTCATTGTTCCCAGAACCAACCCAAGGCGATCTAACATGGCGACCAGCACTCCTACCCAACCCCAGTGGCTATCTTGCCGTGGTGGCAAGTTAGTCCCCAGCTCGAATGGCCAAAGCTGGCTTGTCGATTTGGGTGCGGAACCTGCTTATGCCTTGGTGGCCATTCCCGCCGAAGGCAAACACACCGTGAAGGTGCTGGAAACCATCAACGGCAAGCAATTCACTACCGGCAAGGTCTACCCCACCATTCAGGCTGCCCTGGAAGCTGGGGCCGAAGCCCTGCGCGAAAAAATGGGCTGGTAGTTTAAGCCGCGATAAACCTTAAAAAGTGTTGCGTTTGGTTGAAAGCCCTCAACCAATTTCCACCCAATCGCCCACCTGCAAAACATGCGGGGTGGCCTTTGTACCCAATCGAACCTTTTCAGCCCACGAATTGGCATCCTGCTTGATCAGGTCGAAAGTGTTGTAGTGAATAGGCAGCACCATTTTAGGTTCGAGCATTTTTAGGGCGCGAATGGTATCGTCGGGCCCCATGGTGAAATTGTCGCCAATGGGCAGGCAGGCCAAGTCTATTCCTTCCTCGCCAATTAGCCGCATGTCGCCAAACAGGCCTGTATCGCCCGCATCATAAATGCGCGAGCCATCATTCAGGAAAAGTTGGATACCGCAGGCGATGCCGCCATTCGAGCCGTCCGGCAAAACACTGCCATGCAGGGCATGGGTCAACTTCACCACCCCAAATGGAAAGCCAAAGGCTCCCCCTGGCTGCATCCCGTGGGTGTTCACCCCCTGCTTTCCCAACCAATCCGCGATCTCGTAATTGGCAATGACCGTAGCACCTGTTCGCTTGGCGATTTCAGCCGAATCACCCACATGGTCAAAGTGACCGTGGGTGATGAGAATAAAATCCGGGTGCAGGCTCTCAGCTTTTTCAACTGCCACCGGATTGCCGCTAAGGAAAGGATCGATCAGCAGCTTTCTGCCGTCTGTCTCAATCCATAAGACCGAGTGGCCAAGCCAACGAACACGGGTAGCCATGTTTTTGTCTCCTCAAGTCACGCAAACGGGTATGTTGCAAATGTAGAGTTTGGCACTAGCCAGTCCACCAAACAGGAGCCTATGTTGCCTCGAAGTTCGCTAACCGCCCTGGTTTTCTTCCTGGGACTTCTGGCAATAACCGTGGCGGCGGTCAGGCCTCCCTTGTTGCGCATGGTGGCATTGTATTTGGTTGAAAAACGATTTGGCGTAACAATCGCGGTATCAAGCGCTGTTCCCCATGGCCTGCTGGAAGGCATCCATCTGCACCAGTTGCAGGTGCGAAGTGCCGAAACCCTAAAAAATCAGGCACCACTTTTCACAGCAGAAAAACTGCGGGTAGAAAGTGGCATTTTGGGCACTTTCCTCCACCCATCCAGGCCTGATCTGGTTTCTTGTGACAGCCTGCAGCTTCGACTGGATTTCGATTCCCAAGGCAAACTGCTGACAAAACTCCCAAAAGTCAAAGCGGCCGGCGGTATGGGCCCCCGCATCAACATCCGCGACTGGCAACTTGTTTTGGCCCAAAGGGACCGCCCTGATTTAGTTTTAGGCGGTTTACTGTGCGACTTGACCCCGGCAGGCAACGGTTACATTTTTCGCGCCAACTTCGAAGATGTACGCTACGGCATTTGGTCCGTCACCGGCACCATGGAAAGCCAGCCACCTCGCTTGCAACTGAGCCTTAGCTCTGCCAAGGCCTTCATGAATCCTACACTGCTCCGTGATCTTCCATTTGTGCCAAGTTCGGTTTGGAGCCAGGTCACTTTGGAAGGATTTGGCCAAGTTCGCCTAGATCTTGATATCCAACCCCAGGCTACCCGGCACCATTTATGGCTCAATGCGTCAGAATTAGACGTCAATGTCCCAATAGCAGGTATTCAGGCTAAAAAAGTTTCAGGCTATGCCGAGGTAGCCGGGCGCCTTATCGATTTGCACCATGTAAAAGGTGAGTGCTGGGGTGGCCAACTCGTAGTTCCCCAAAGCCGACTCGATTTTGATAAACCCTTCCCAGTCATGACTTTCCACATCGGTGGTGACGATTTGAGGCTTGCCGATTTGCTCAGGCAGCAATGGGCCCAAGGTCGCCCCGGTTTGGCCAAATTGGCGCTCTTTGCCAAGGGTACCGCCAAAGGCTTTCTCGAAATGGCGATCACATTAACCAAACCGCTGCCCATGGTAGAGGTGAGTGGTGCCGGGGAAGCAGGCTTAAGGGGCGGAATTCAAATCCATTGGCGAGTCAGAACGGAAGGAGGACGGATACATTTTGAGCCCGCCTTGGGCCCGAAATAACTACCGACCTAGTGCCTTTTCTAACCGCTCGGCGATAGCCATCCACATGCAACCGCTCGCCATAAAGTCAAGACATTTTTGACCTTCCGCAATGCCTTGCAAATAACAACCATTCTATGAGCGACTTGACAATCTGAAAAAATCGCCTTAGTCTGCTTCGGGGAGAGGGATTCCTTTCCGACCCTCCCAGGAGGTACGGATCATGACCAAGAAGGAAATTGTCAAGCAAATTGCAGACCGCCTCGGTCAACCCCAACTCAAGACTAAGGAAATTGTCCAGCTTACCTTCGATGCCATCATTGACACGCTTCTCGAGACCAAGCGTATTGAGTTGCGTAATTTTGGGGTTTTCGAGGTAAAAGAAAGGCGAGCCCGCCGCGCCCGGAACCCTAGAACCGGTCAACAAGTTGATGTTCCCCCCAAATTGGTAGTCACATTTAAACCCGGTAAGGAAATGGAAGAACGCGTCCAGCGTATTGCCAATCAAAAATTGGCCCAGCAGCAGGCACCCCAAGTTGCCCATCAGCCCCAAATTACCAAGCAGGCGTCTATTGGGTAATGGGCTAAATGCCTCTCTTACCGGAATTTTCGGAAAACACGGATTCTCCCACTCAAGTCATTCCTTCGCTTTGGCCGATAGAGTCTGCAGAGTGGGTGTGCTGTTCATACTGTCACACCCGAATTGACCGGCTTGCGCGGAGTGTGGACCATGGCGCGAATCCTTCTTGGCCTTACTGGCTTTCTGGCCCTCAGCAGCACAGGCTGCCTTATTAATGCCTACCCCTCCGATCCCGGCGAGCGGGTGAAGGCTCTTTTGAACCAGTCGGAAGACCTCCGTCAGGTTAAGGAAGAGTGGAAACGCATTTGGTTCCTCGATCATCCGTCGCATCTGACGCCTGATCGTATTGACGGCGGTATTCAGTAACTCGCCCGGCCCAATAATCTGCTCCCCCCCGGCACCGAAGCTTTTCGGTCGCAAGCAGAATTACTGGGCAACCTGCCCCAACCTCAAGCCTTGCGGCCCGAAAAGCCGCAGGGCTATTTGTTTTTTTGAATTGTTTTCATTGGGTAAGACCAAATTCATTTGCAGAATTTGTGTCCCCTTTTTTAATTTCAGAACCTTGGCTTGGCCTTCCGCAAATTGGGCCCCCAACAGTCGCACTTCAACATCCCCTGCTTGTTGTGCTTCCAACTCAAATCGCAAGGCTACAGGCCCGTTTATAGGCACTTCCAACAGCCCTTCGGGCCCACTGGCAACCCCAAGCCATGTGCCAGAAACGGATTGAATTTCCGCCTTTAGAACCAATCCACTCATAGTCTTTTCAACCGCAAGCGTTGAAGACAAAAACGCAAGAAGGTCCACCAACTCATGGTGGGTCAACCCAATACCCCCAACCGTTGGCATCAACGAGGACGGGTCAGGAAAGGGAGCCGAATATTGATCTTTTCCCAATAGATGGACCCGACCGTTTGCGTCTTGAATCGCAGGTAGCTCTTTGGAACCAGCTCCCGTGCGCAACAAAACTCCCCGAATTTCCTGGCCATCTATGCCTCGCACCCGAACAGTCTTATGGCCACCAGCCAATTTCGCATTCGGCCGGACTAAAGACTCCAACAAATGATCCACAGGCAATTTTGAAATCAAAGGGGGGCCAACGGTTCCGCCTGCTCCCTGAACTAAATGGCAACCAACGCAGTTCGCTTTTTTCCGATCGAGGGCCACAAAAAGGCCACGACGGGCGTCTCCCAGATTCGCCACAGTGAGGGCCAGATTTTTTCTGGCATCATTGCCTGCTAGCCATGTTTCTGCCAATGTCTGGTCAGATTCGGCACCCGCCCCAGCTTCCGCCAGCGAATCCACCCAAACTGACCAATCCAGTGATGGAAATTTGCTGTTTTTGCCACCTGCAAATCCGGTATTCACTTGCTGGCGAACTTCAATATCTTTGGCAAGCAATCTTGCCGCCGCCCGCGCTGGGCCAGTCTGAACCTTTGCGGTTCTTAAAACCCTTTGCGCTGCTTCGCGTCCGCCATTCTGGTCAAATTCTGCCAAGGCTTCCAAGGCAATCTGGGTGGTTATCGCATCCTGCCCGGGGATTGCTCCCGGCTCCAAAACTGGCACCGCCAGTTTTAAAACCACCGGGCCCTGCTTCCAAGCGCGCATCAACCTGATACCAGCAAGCCTTTCTGCCGAGCTAAGGTCCTCACGCTCCAGCTCTGTGGCAACTTCTCCGCCCCAGGCAGGAACAGAAAGCCGGGCAAGTTGCTGAAGGGCCAAGGAGCAGGCCTCTCCTTTTTGCTCCTTTACCATCAATCGCCACCAATCGACTGGCGAATACTTGACATGGAGGTCGCCTGACAATTTCAGGCCCGCTTCCAAAACCTCGGGGGGCTGATCTGCATGATCTTCAAGCCAATTGAGGGTCGCTTTTATTCCAGTTTCCAGATCCCGAACCGGCTTGCCACCATTCCACCCAAGCCAAGCCCGCTGGCCTTCCAGATATAAAGCTTGATGGTCAGGGCCCAAATGCGGGTGCTCAAGCCATAATTCGCAGCGACCTGCTTTGTCCGCTTCCCAAGGAAACCCAATCCGCGCCCTGAGCGCCCTCACCGCTTCAGCCCGCACCCCGGTTTGCGCCGCCGCCAACATTCTTTCGGCACCGGGTGCACCCAACAAACCTAAGCCGTATAGAAAACAGCTTTGAACCTGGGGGTCGGTTTCATCCCTTTGAAAAAGGCCAGCAGCCAACAGCTCTGCGGCTCCCGGCACCTGATGGGCCCCTGTAGCCAAAGCTGCCTCAGAGCTGACCAAGCCATCCCCATCCTGCAAACAACCAAGCAGGGCCTCTGCCAAATCGACCGGCAGTTTTGACAAACTGGAGCAATACCTCGCGGCTGCTGCCCTCAATTGCGAGTTGTCAGTTACCAGCAGATTGGCTAGCTTTTTCTCTGCTAAAGGGCTGCTAGCCAAACCATTCCAAGCTGCAAGGCGCAACTCACCCTGAACCGAGGTATCCAGTGCCAACTCGGCCAACTTTGCCGACCACTCGCCTCCCAGGTTTGCAAGCTCCCTGGCTTTAGCTACCCTGCCAGCACCTTGGGGAACCTGCATCAAGGCATCACGCGCACTCAGGTTGTTCTGCAAAGGCCCAGCCAAGGCTTCGCGGCTAGCCAGCCATTCGGGGTTTTGCAAAAGTAAAAGTTTTCCTTGGCCTGGCGGCTCGAGCGGCAACACACCTTCCGCAACAAAGTCCCTGCTCGGCTCCAACATCCAAACGCCTGCCCCGCCTGCATCTTCAGCCAAACCGACCGGGCGTAATTCATTACCCGGGGCAACCAGCAATTCTCTTTTGCCGGTGATTTGCCTGGTCACACCCCCCTGTCGAGGCGCCACCAAACCAGTCAACCGCCCTGTGGCTCCAACCAGCAGCACGCCGCGCCAATCTTTTCCAAGGGAATTCCCCAAGGCAAGTCCGCAGGTCGCTTCCAAACCCGAGATGCCGGCCAAAGGCAAAATTGCCCCTAAACCTGCCGATACCATTCTGCCCGATGCACCAGGATCATCACTTCCCCTAAATCCCAAATCATTACCGCCACGAACAATCCGCACCAAGGCTTTCCCGTTCCAATGATCCACAGCGAAAATTTCACCGTCGCCTGCCGGGGATAGCCATTTCCCGGGGGCGGCCATTCCCCAGGCATACAGTTCGCGTCTCGTATTAGGACCATTACCAAGCCCTATTATTCCCCAAGTTTTGCCCGGCACAACAAGCCGGCTTTTTCCACCAGCGCACTGCCATACACCTGGCGCCACCATGGCAAACGCATTGCCTTGTTCGTCCAAGGCCGGAACCGGCACAACCTCTTTGTCTCCCTCAACAATCAAGTTGGGTTTCTTTTCCGGCTCTTGGGCTGAAAGACGCCACAGCGAACCGCTTGCTCCCACCAGCAAATCATGGCCAAGTGCGGCCAAAGTCCTTGCCCCCTCAGGGGCCGCAAACAGGCCGGTTTGTCTCCAACCGTTCTCAGTCAACCGGATCAAAACCAAGAATGGGGAAAGACCTTTCCGGTCTATCCCAGGCAAACCTGGAACCGGTTGGTCCAACAACACCCAAACCTCGCCACTTCTGCCCGATGCCACAGCCAGCGGGCGGCCCGATGGCAAGGCCAACGATGCTCCAACAACGATCCCTGTGGCAGCCTTTGCCCCAGGGGGCAGCATTGGGCCCGACAAGTCGGCCAGTTTGCTACCGGGAACCACTTGCAAGTCGTCAACGGATCTAAAAGAAGTGAATTGGGGCAAATCGGCTCGCTGCCCAAAAAGCAGCGCCGACCATAGGGCGAAAGCCGAAAACCCGGGCATGCTCAATTTTCCCCTCGGGCACCGCTGCCCGTTTAGAAACCACCGGCTGGCGTCACCCGCAGTTTCATCTTTTTTCCAGCCCTGCTGATTTCCAGAGGCACCGGGCTTCCCGGCTTCAAATAGGAACTGGCCAGGATGAGGTCGGTTGTGCTGTCGGTCCAACGGTCATTCAGGCTTATCAAACGGTCACCCACAACAACTCCTGCCTTTGCAGCGGGGCTACCTTCCTTGACAGCATCCACCAAAAGGCCAGAACCATCATTTCCATTCTCTCCGGGCACCAATCCCAAAAGTGCTCCTGAAGGAACCACCTTGAATCCGTCTTTGGAATTGCCTTCGGCTCCAAATAGCCCCTTGACCATTTCCTTCATCACATCGGGTGGCTGAAAGGTTCCAGGCTCGAGGGTGAGTGTTTGGTCGCGATAGTCAACCGTCATTTTATACCGGGCGAAAAATGGAAATCCCACAATCCCCTCAATGGGCCCCAAGTGCTTTGAAATCAACGAGACAGTTGGATGGTCCATGACAGCAGCCTGAACATCTGCCGCGATCCCTTGGCCCACTTCCAACTTCTTGATTTTCACATCACCCTTGGAACCGTAAGGGGCGAAAAAAATCGGCGCCTTACCCTTCAGTAACTCAGCCTCTTTTGCCACTTTGTTGTTCAACAGGTTGATGGGTGCGCCAGTATCAAAAATAAGGGTGTAGGGTCCCTTGTCATTGATCTTTGCCTCAACCGTCATGTGCCCGGTTTTCAGCAGCTTGAAGGGAACGATTGCCTCCTTCAGAGGGTCCTTTAAAGGCTGGTCTTCCGCCTTGCCAAAAGGCCCAAAAGCAATCAGGCATGCTGATAAAACGAAAAAAATCAGCAAGCGAATTTGAGGCGCTCGACTTTTCATATTCCGCCCTCCAGCAGAAGGACTATTTCCTGACCCGCTCCAGCCCTATCCACCTTCAGCCGCAATTCCTGCCCTTTTTTAGTCTTGGAAATCGCGGCAAAAAAGGATGCGGCATCCGTGGTCGGCTCGCCATCGACTGCAACCAAATGGTCACCGGCCTTCAGACCCGATTTCTCCGCAGGACTTCCTGGCAACACCGCTTCCACTTTGACCAACTTTTCCCCAGAGGGCTGGGCAAGCAATACCCCCGCATAGCCACGGGACACCAGGTTTGGATTTGCTTTCCTGCCCAAAACGCCCCCAAGTCCCTTCATCAGCCCGCCGATTATTTCCAAGCCACCCTGACCCGAGCTATCCGATTTGTCCACAATGCCAAAAGGGCTTTTGGGCTCCCAATCTAGCCGGCGCCAAACCATCCGGTCCCCTGCCAAATCGATGGTGATTCGATACTGGGCGAGAATGTTGTACCCCATCAGGCCATGGATTTCCGCCCCCGCCAAGCCCATGCCATTCATCCCTTCCAGCTGAAACGGAGTATCAATCCTGACCTTGGCCTTGGGAATTTGAAGCCCACCTTCCAACTCAAGGGTATCGCAAACGCCCCAGCCATCTTTTTGCTGGGCCACACCAGCCCGCTCCGCGACCTTCTCCGTGAAAAACAGGGCTGGGGCACCGGTGTCCAGCACAAAATTGAAAGGCCCTTTGCCATTAATTCGCGCCCTAACCATCAGGTGCTTGGATATGGTCAAACGAAATGGAACCTCAACAGGCTGGCCCACCCCCTTGCCAGCCTGTTGGTCTAAGGCCAAAATTGGGTTTTGTTGGACCACCCCACCCAATACTAAAATTAAAGCCAAAAAGCCAATGAGCGCAGGGACGCCACTTCTGGATAGCATGGACATAATCTCCATAATCCTGCCAACCATCGATTATTCACTCACTCTTTAAACTAACACGACACCCAGCTAACCGCCATTATCCTGTGGCAAATCAGCCTTCGTGGTCTGGCAATTCATAAACCGATCGGGCCTGCCCCGCTTCCTGATGGTGGCCAAACAGTTGCTCAAAGTAGCCATCCGCCGCCAAGGTAGCACTATCACCAACCAACAGTAAAAGCCGCCGGGCACGGGTAATTGCCACATGCGTTCGCCTTTTTTCTTTCAAAAAGCCGATCTCCCCCGAGGCATTGCTCCGAACCAACGAAAGCAAAATCACATCCTTCTCGCGCCCCTGAAACCCGTCGACTGAATCAATCTCAACCCTTTCATCCTCCAACAATTGACGTAACAGCCGCGCCTGCCCCGCATAGGGCGTGATCAACCCCAACTCCGAAGGATCCAAGCCCGCCTCCAGCAACTTACGCGCCTCTGCCACGACCCGTTTGGCCTCCCCAGGGTTCAGCCGCGAGGCACCATCTTCTTCCTCCTCGTCTTCCCAACCACTCCCAGCGGTATCAATTAGGCGCACTGCAGTGCATTGCCAAACTTCCGAAGCATCTACCCTCCAAGGAGGAACTGGACGCAAAACCACTGCATCTGCATCAGCCAATTTGCCAGCGTAAGATTCCAGGTTGGGAAAAAGACTAATGGCCGGGTCCATGCGATATTGCACGCCCAGCAGCGCTTGATGATCCGGCCCCAACTGCCCCATGAGGCGCTCCAGCAAGCTAACAGCCAAACCGCCCTCAGCGGCCTCATCAGATAGAACTGTCGGCGGCAACTGTTTGGGATCCCCCGCCAGAACCACCCTGGCCCCCAGAGTTATGGCCACCCACGCCGCCGGTTCGGTAGCCTGTGCCGCCTCGTCCAGCACCACCAGATCAAACCGGCGATCCTCCACAATCTCAGGTTCAAGCCCAGTGGCTGTCGCGGCCACAATGGGGCAATCTCTCAATATGGCCCGCAATGCCTGCCTCTCCAAAGCCCTTGCATCCTGAAGCAGTTTGCGCGATTCTTCCCGTGACTGTTGTTTTTCGCCGGGCTCGGGCTTCGCCTTGGTCCATCTCTCCGCCTTGTCCCGAAGGCTTCGTGCCTCACGGGCCAACTTTTTGCTTTCGCGCCAATCGGGGTGTTTTTCAAGCCGGTATTCCAGGGTGGCCGGCAACAGCTCTTCCATCACCCGCGCCGGATGGCCCAGACGAACTACCTCAAGCCCACACCGAAAAAGACCCAAAGCCAAATGATCCACCGCCAAATTGCTGGGGGCTGTCACCAACACCTGCTGGCCCTTTTTCACTGCCTGGCGTACCAGTTCCACCAAGGTGGTGGTTTTCCCCGTTCCGGGTGGCCCATGGATCAAAAATAGGTCAGGTGCCACCAAGGCCCGAGACACAGCCTCTTTTTGGCTAGCATTCAAGCCAGAATGAAACCATTCCAAATCGTTTGGATTACCCGCCCCCACCCGAGGAGGTTCTTTGCCCAGTAAAATATCCACCAACTTCCCTATCCGCCCATCACGCGCTCCGGACGCCCGCATCAAGGCCGCTTCCATCCGCTCACGGGTCACCGCATCCGGCCTGGCAATCAATCTCCAAGTTCCCTCTGTTTCTTCCGGTGGGGAATCAATTAGCACCGTCACAGAGCGGCTGTCGCGCCTTACCGCAACACAAGGAACCCCGCGCGCACCCCGCCCATCATGTGGTGGCGGGTCAGGCACCAGGAGCATGGGCTTGCCTGCATCTATCCTTGGGCCCCCATAGGGCAAGGGAGCCTGTTTCGGCTTTGCTAAAATCCAGCGCCACCGCCCTGCAATTCCTGGTTCTTCACCCTGAACAACCAACCCAGTCAAAGCCTTCTTGCCCTTGTTCTGGGCCCCCTCCTGGGCCAGCCTCTCCTCCTCGGCCCTTGCCTCTAAACGCAAAAGGGCCCGCCAGCGCTCAAGCCATTGCTGCCTGTCTCCCTCTGGGGGGCGCTCCACCTGGCAGGAGAGCCGCACACCCTCCATCAATGCGCCTTCCAGCTTGCCGGCTATGCGCCCTGCTTGCCCGGGAGCCACCGCCACACGGGCCATGCCATGCCCGATTTGGAAGGCACCAAAAGCTGAACCCTCCTGCCCGGTAACCTGGCAAAGCCAAGCCAACAGACGGGAGGGAGTGACTCCGCCCGGAAGCGGGGAAAGCATCAATTGAACCTTGATATCCACCAGTAAAAACCGCCCCCGAAATTAAGCTCTAGCGAATAGCTGAGTAGGGTGTGGCACCCCACCATTGCACATCAACCTTTTTTACAATCGGGCCATCTTTCTCGCTGTCGGCCCTGACCTTCATCCAGTCAGCATCCTTCCGGAAAGTGTCCCACGATTTGTCAGCCGCTTCACGACTGGCATGTTCCACCAAATAGACCAAAACAGTATCCCCGCCCTCGGCAGCGGGAACAGGCTTCCAAAAACCAACCAACTTCATCCCATGCTTCTCAAGCAGCTTGATGGTATGGTCCTTGAAACGCTTCTCCAAAGCTGGCATGCGGTCGGGATGGGTGTGGTAAACGCGCAGCTCAAATGCCTTCCCCATCGCCTTTGCCTCCGTTTTTTCCTTGGTGGCTTCCTGGCCGCTAGCCAAAAACAGCGCACCCAAAACAACTGCCCCAAACATGGTCATGGCTCAGTCTCCCAAATTGAAAAATCATCAATCCTTACGGGCTCCAATGCAAAACAGGTTCTGCTCGCCCCGCACCCACAACCTTCCACCACCAACCGCTGGCGAGGCGATCACAGGTTCACCCAAATCCACCTTGCTCAATACTTTCGGTTTACCAGAACTGGCATCCGGCTCGATAACAAAAAGGCGCCCTTTTTCATCCACCGCCACCATTCGCCCGTCCACCAAAACCGGCGAGGCACTCACCCCATCGGTGAGCCGCTCGTTGTAGATCATCTTTCCGGTTGCCAATTCGCAACAAAGGACCATGCCTTTGTCATTCACCCCAAACAATTTGCCACCTGCGGCAAGCAACATTGGAACATAGGGGAAGGTTTTTTTCTCCTCCCAAACCAGCGTGGGTTTCCCATCAGCTAGTTTCAAAACCTGCATATGCCGGTCACCTTTGCCGTCTCCGCTACATAGCACCAACATGTCACCAACCAGCAGGGGCGAGGCAACCGTTCGCAAAGGGGCGGCATCAAACTTCCAATCATGGTTCCAAAGCACCTTGCCTGTGGCCAGGTCGTATCCCGTGGCCCCAGCAGTGCTGCCCACCACAAGTTCCTCCTTGGCACCAACCGCCCGAATGAATGGTGTTGAGTAGCAAGAACGAAACGCCTTCCGCTCAGCCTCCCAGGCAATCTTTCCGCTGGACGCATCAAATGCCAAAAGCTTGGCTGATCCATCCTGATCAAAATTCACATACACCCGACCCCGGTGAATCACAGGCGAATGGCCAAACCCATGCTGACTGCTGAAAGAACCAAGCCCCACACGCCACTGCAGCTTGCCTGCATGATCATAAGAAGCCAAATTCACATCTTTGCCATCCCAAGTCAGACAGGCAATGCGTTCCGCATCCACCGCAGGAGTGGCAGATGCCAAAGAGCTCTTGGCATGCGTTTTTGCGAAAATCCCTTTTTCGGTGGCCCGCCAAATTTCCTTGCCATTGTCAGCATTCAGGCACACCAGGTGGCGCGATGCCGCATCAGCCGATGATTCCTGCACATAAATCCGATCGTTCCATAAAACTGGTGAACCGTTGCCATTTCCGCCCAGCTTCACTTTGTAAACCAAGTGACTCTTTAAATCTATTTTCGTGGGTAGTTTTTGGCCGGTGGCCACACCGTCACCAGCCGCCCCCCTGAAACGCGACCAAGTGTCTCCTTGAATGGAAAGGCAAGCCGAGCCCGCCAAAAGGCACCCAAACAGAATTTTTGGCAAATTCAGAAGCTTCATGGCCACGCCCCCTGATCTGGAAAAGATGGACTCAAATTACCAGAAATCTGGGCCCAATTCAGCAAACACAACTATGGTCGTAATGGGTTTCCCGGCTTTCCACTTCAGAAACCACCCTCATTCTTTGTGGCGTTTTTTTTCCGCTCATCGCCCAACCATGGCCACCTCGGCGGCCCCAATACCCAAGTAAGCAAAACAAGTAAGCCAAACCCCACGTAATAGGGCAGCATGTCTTCAATGGTCATGCTGCCAATGAACTGCAAAAATGTCACATTATGGGCAAATCTGGCCAAACAGGGCTCTTTTCCCAACTCATGCAAATCAGCTCCGTCCGCCCACCTCAATTCGCGCTCCCATGTGGTCAGCGGACACTCCACCCCAATCGCGGTTTCTCCAACCACAAACCCAATAAACAATAGGTGGCCCAATCTTAGCCAAAAATTGCGGGCCCAGCCCTGTCCAAGCAACAGGCCCACCACAATCACCGGAACGGCCAATACCGCCACCGCCACAATTAAAAAGTGGAAGACTGTCAGCAAATTGGCCCAGTCGGTCGCTCCCATCGCCTCGCACCTCCCCAAACGGGAACAGGTCGGGTTAAAACAGCACAGGTTTGCCTTGCTTGCGGCGAATCACAGAAAACTGCCCACCATGCATCAGGTCATGGTTGGCAACCAGTTGAATCAGATTGCCTAATTTGGGCGCCTTGGCCGCAAGTCGGCCTTCCGTCGGCGTGTCCAGTTGGCTTTCATTCAACTTCGCCAGCGCCGCTATGGTTGCCGCGCGGGTTTCGCGAAAAGCCTGCTCGTAGCCTGCTTTAGTTGCCCAGCCGGTGCTTTCCGTGCTGGTTGCCCCATCCTTGCCATGGCGAGCCTCAAACCCCGCCGGCAGTGCTGGATAATTCACCCCAGGAAGCTGGCTACCTAAAATAAACCGCTCGGCAATAACAAGATGGCCCACTTGCCAGGCCGCATGATTGGCCCCATCTACCGGCCTATCCAGCAAATCTGCGTCACTGAACCCATCCAGAAAACCCAATGTAACCATCTCCGAACCGCGAAGTGAATCGCTCAACAGTTCAATTGCATTCACGGCTGCCACTCCTTGTTGTCTGATTAATTTTTGCCTTTTAGCGCGCTGGGGGCGGGCTGGGTTGGGTCAACCCCTTCTACAGCCCAGTCCCATTTCTGCATGGTACCGATTTGATCATGCCGGGTCAGGTTAAATTGCAAGGGTGTCACGGTGATCAGCCTTTCCGCCAATGCGGTCACATCGGTGTCCGGATTGGGGGTCGGGCAGTTGAAATCAGGCCCAATCCAAAAATACACCCGACCACGCGGGTCCACCCGTTTGTCGTACCACTCTACATAACTTGCAGTGTTTTGTGGCAACACAGTCACCCCCCTCGGGGCTCCTTGGGACAGGTCGGGAATATTGACATTGAAAAGCGATCCCTCCTCGGGGTTGCCGGCCAAGATCCGCTCCACCATTTGGCGTGCAAAGGATGCGCCTTGCAAGAAATCAGGGCGGCCAACCGGCGGCATTTCCAGCGAGCAGGCAATGCTCGTCTTTCTGAAAAAAGCCCCTTCCACCGCGGCACCCACCGTGCCCGAATACAGCACATTGATCCCCGCATTGCTACCAGCATTTAGACCGCTCACCACCAGATCAGGCGACCAAGGCAGCAGCATTCGCAGGGCCAACTTCACACAGTCTGCCGGACGCCCCTCCACCGCCCAGCCCAGCATCTCACCTTTTTCGTCAGCCACCTCGGTGGCCACAATGGGGCTGAATATGGTCACTGAATGACCAGCGGCACTCTGTTCGGTTGCCGGAGCAACCGCCAGCACCTCACCCAGCTTGCGCATTTCTGCCATGAGTGCCCGAAAGCCTGGCGCATAAATCCCATCATCATTCGTCATCAAAATTCGCATGTCTTTCCCCATTCAAATACTGGCTATTTTCAAACACACCAATTCAGCCATCCGTTCCCCGTTGCGTGCCTTCTGGCAATTGTTTTTCTTCTGACAAAGCATTTTCTCCCTTGGATTTGCGTGCCTTCAACGGCCTTTTGGGCTTGTCGGCCGAAAACCGTTTGTGCCGCAAAAGGTGATGGTAGTGTTGTGCGAATCGGTGGGCCTCATCACGCACCGCCTGCAGCAAACGAAGGGATTCGCTGTGCCGGCTAAGCCGCAACGACTCCGACTCTCCAGGAAGAAAGACCTCCTCTTCCTGCTTGGCAAGCGACAGCAAGGTAGGAGGTTGCAACTTCAGCGATTCAAATGCCTGAATCGCTGCGTTCAATTGCCCCTTGCCCCCGTCAATCAGCAATATATCGGGCCACGGCCTTTCCTCGGGAGAATGGCTGAACCGTCTAAGTATCACCTCGCGGATACTGGCATAATCATCAATCCCCCGAACTGTCTTGATCCGAAAGCGCATGTATCCGTTCTTGAAGGGTAACCCATCCAAAAAACAAACCAGCGACGCCACCGTGTCGCTACCCCCCAAATGCGCAATATCCACCCCCTCTATCACCCGCGGACGATCCTTCATCGCCAGAATTTTACGCAGACCCGTCAACCCCTTCTTCGGATCAACCGAAAATACCTCCGGTTGCACATCCCTATCCACAGAGCCCCGCCGACCCAGCGATTGAAGCGCCTGAATGTCGTCTCGCAAACGGGCGGCCCGCTCAAATTCAAGCGCCTTCGAGGCTTCTTCCATCCGAACACCCATTTCCCGCAGCAACCGTTTCTTGCGCCCCTCCAGAACCAGCCTCAAAGACCGAATCTGGGCCCGGTAATCCTCACGGCTTACCCGAAGGTTGCACGGTGCTGTGCACTGGCGAATGGAATGAAGAATGCACGGCCTAAACCACCGCCACTTTGGATCGACTGAACGGATACTGAGCTTGCAGGTTCTGAACTGAAAAATCCGTTGCAGCACCTGAATTGCCATCCGCAAGCTGGCTGCAGAAGTGAACGGCCCATAAAGTCGCACACCACGCCTTCGGGGGTTGCGTGTGAATTCTACGCGCGGAAATTCCTCACGAACGCGGATCTGCAGATAAGGAAATGACTTGCTGTCTTTCAGCTCCACATTGAATCGGGGCTGAATATCCTTGATCAGACGCGCCTCCAAAAGCAGCGCATCCACCTCCGTCTCGGCCAAAATATGATCAATGTCTGTGATCAGGGGCACCATGTCGGCGGTACGCGAATCTTCCGCAGCCGCTTTGGTGAAATAATGCCCCGCCCGGCTGCGAAGATTCTTCGCTTTGCCAACATAAATCACCCGACCCTGGGCGTCTTTCATCAGGTACACGCCCGGCGAGTGCGGGAAACTCCGCACCTTCTCCGCCGGACTTACGACTTTGGCAGGGGACTGCTCGGCTGATTGCTCACCCGTCTCCCGCTGATCGCCTGGCTCTTCCTCGCCGCCTACCACCCCGAACTCCCTCCGGGGCACCTCGGGCAATTGCCCGGGCTAGGCCCCTCTCCTGATGATATCCTTGCCCACCCAGGGCCGGAGTACCTGAGGCACCGCAATCGAACCATCCGCCTGCTGGTGGTTTTCCACCAAGGCCACAAGGGCCCTCGCGCAGGAGACTGCGGTGCCATTGAGCGTGTGCACAAACCGGGTACCTTTTTGCCCTGCCGATTTGTAACGAATGTTTAGCCTTCTGGCCTGAAAGTCTGTGCAATTGCTGGTGCTGGTCACCTCACCATATCCACCCCGGCCCGGCATCCAGGCCTCAAGGTCATATTTTCGGTAGGCCGGGCCTCCCAAATCACCGGTGCAGGTGTCTATCACCCGGTAAGGCAAACCCAAATCCTGAAACACCTCTTCCTCGATACCCAAAATTTCCAAGTGCAGCGCCTCGCTCTGCTCAGGCGTGCAAAAACTGAACATCTCAACCTTGGTGAATTGGTGCACACGGTACAAGCCCCGCGTGTCCCGCCCAGGCGCCCCTGCCTCCGTGCGGAAACAATGCGACAAGCCCACATATTTCAGGGGCAAACGCGCCGCATCCAGAATCTGGTCGCGGTGCATGCCACCCAATGTGATTTCCGCAGTCGCCACCAGGCACAGGTCCGATTGCTCAATCGTATAAACCTGACGGGTCTCCGGGTTGGGATCCCGCGGCATGAAGCCGATCCCCTCCAAAACCTCCACTTTCGCCAAATCAGGAGTGATGATCGGGGTGTAACCGCGGGCCACCAGCTTGGCCATTGCGAAATGCACCAAGGCCAACTCCAAAAGCACCGCCTCATTCTTCAAAAAATAAAACTTGGAGCCCGTGACCGATGACCCCGCCTCAAAGTCCACCAAATCAAGACTTTCCATCAAGGAGACATGATCCTTGGGGGCAAAATCAAATGCGGGAATTTTCCCCCATTGACGAATGTCTTTGTTGCTGTCAGGGTCACCGCCAATGGGAGCTTCGGGGTGGGTGAGGTTAGGAAGTTGGCAAAGCGCCTCCCTCACCCTCACCTCCGCCTCGCGAAGTTTGGCCTCCAACCCTTGAGCTTCCTCACGCAGGGCCTTGCCTTCGCTGATCAGGGCCTGACGCCCCGTCTGGTCTTTCTCCTTGGCGATCAGCTTCGAGACCTCGTTCTGCCGCTCCTGCACCGCTTGGGTGCGCTGGGCCAAGGCCCGGCGGTGATCATCGGCCTCCACAGCCACGGCAGGATCCGCCTTCACCAGACGGTTCACGCAATTGGCCCGCACAGCCTCGAGATTTTCACGCACATATTGAATATCTAACATGCTATTTAATCTTGCTCGGTTTTAGGCCAATGGCTCAGGGACGCTGGTCGATGGGGGTATAAGGGCAGTCATTTGTGCCCGTGAATATTTGCTCCGGGCGAAAAATGCGGTTGTTCTTCAGTTGCTCCAGCCAATGCGACAACCAGCCAGACACCCGAGCCACCGCAAAAATAGGCGTGAAAAGGTCGCGCGGAATTCCCAAAGCCTCGTACACGATGCCCGAAAAGAAATCGACATTCGGATAAATGCCCTTGGGCCCCAAGATCTTCACCGCCGCCGCTTCCAATTGCAGCGTCAGGTCATAGCGCACTGGCCTGCCACTCTCGGCAAACACATTCTCGGCCAACTCTTGAAGCACCGTCGCCCGGGGGTCCTTCACCTTGTAAACCCGGTGCCCCATTCCCATGATTTTTTTCTTGGTGGCCACAGCGTGCTCCAGCCAACCAGTGGCTTTGGACGGCTCGCCAATTTCGTCGAGCATGTCCAAAACTTCTTCGTTGGCCCCGCCGTGCAGCGGGCCACTCAAGGTCCCTACCGCCGCCGCCACCACCGAATAGGGGTCGGCCAAGGTCGAGCCTGTCACCCGCGCCGAAAACGTGCTGGCGTTCATCTGATGCTCCGCGTGCAGCACAAAGCACGCATCCAGCACCCGGGCAACCGCCGTGGAAGGCTCCCTGCCAAATAGCATCCAATAGAAATTGGCCGCATGACTCAGGTCTTCACGCGGCGCAATCGCGTCATCACCATGCCTAAGTCGATGAAAAGTCGCAACTAGTGTGGGCAGCTTGGCGATCAAGCGCACCACTGATTCCCAATTCGTTTTTGAGTTGGACACATCGCGGGCAGGATAGAACATGCCCAGCCCAGCAACTGATGCCTGCAACGCAGCCATCGGATGCCCCGACTCAGGCATGCATTTGATCATGTCGCAAAGCTTGTATTTCAGCTTGCGATGTTCTTTGAGCTGGCTGTCAAAAATAGCCAACTCTTTTTGGGTTGGCAGTTCACCCTTCAACAGCAACCAGGAAGTTTCTTCAAAGGTACTTTCCCGAGCCAGCGCCTCCACTGCGATGCCGCGGTACTCCAAACGCGCCCTTTGCCCATCAATAAAACTGATCGACGACTCGGCCACCGGCACATCTGCCAGGCCCGGACGGTATTCCGGCTCGCTCATCACCACCCCCGCCGCATTTGTTTTGTAAGTCTTTTGCAAATCTCAGGTTGTGTCAGCCCAAAATTGAGCCTTCAGCCTGCCCGGCCTGCTATATGTCGATTGTAGGAACCCCTGCCCTGACCGGTGAGGGGACATTTGTTTTCCTAGTCATTCCTCGGTGTAAAAAAGCCCCACCAAACCCTCCGAGCAATCCGATTCACCAGGTTTTTCTGCCAAAATCGCCCTCTGGCCTAATGTTTTGGCAAAAACCAACGCATCAGACAACTCTAGGGGCCAAACCAACAACATCGGCTCCATCCAACCCACCTCAAGCTCAACACCCACCGCCGCCAGATGCTGAAGCCCCTCCGCCGCCACCCTATCCCTCAGTTTCCTATAAAGCAAAGCATTACTTTCTGTATCCAAAGGCATACTTCCTGGGTTACAGGATGTCAGCAATGCCCAAGGCTTGCCACCAACCAGTTTGAAAAAACCCTCCGGACAAGGTTCGTCCACCCGCAATACCATCACTCTGTCGCTTTCGACCAATCCCTCCAAAAGCCAGTAACTGGTTTTGCTGTAGGCGCTTTCCAATTCCTGCCAATGTTTCCTCATGGCTGGCTCGCTGGCGTAAATTGCTTATCTATAGCCTTGAACCCATCCATGTCACGCACCGGGTCAAACCCCTCGTCGGCCTTGAACTGTTTCCAAATCGTAGCCTTCCGGCCGGCTGGAATTTTTGCCATCGCCCCTTCAATCATGGTGGCCATGCCCTCCACCGTTTTTTTAGCTGCCTCCGATTGGGGCCCCTGCATCTTGCGCTGCTGGCCTGCGACTTGCGCCAGAATGGTCGATGCGTTCAACAAGTTCATCGGCTGATCCTTCGAAAGCAATTGCACCTGCTTCAGGTCAGCCAATGCCCCAGCCTCCTCCCCTTTTTGCGCCAGGAGATACCCCCGACCAACATGCAGGTCCACCAGGTCATTCGGGGCGGGATTTTCTTTCAGCCCCAAATCAAAATCTGATAAAGCCGCATTACGCCACTGGTTCATCAGGTTCCACCCGCGCATCCGCCGAATGGAAGGGGTTGTCGGGTCCAATGTCATCGCCTGGGTTTGGCTGGCCAGCGCACCAATGTTGTCCCCCTGTCGGGCCTGAATAGTTCCCAATCGCTCCCAAGCCAAAGCCAAGGCTTGCCGGTCATCCGGCTTCCGCATTGTCTGCAGCTCCAAATATCTCCGTAAATCTGCTGCGGCCTCTCCCAGCAACTTGCTGGCATTCGGATCAGTCTTGGGCAATCTGGCACCTTGCGAAAAACGGGCCAGCCCCTTCGCTAAAAAAGCAGCAGCATTTTCCGGATTTCTCAAAAAAGCCGCCTCAGCCATATTGATACCGTCTTCCACCTTGCCAGCTCGCAAAAACTGGTTGGCTCCGTTTAGCAAGTAATCGCTCACTTTTTTCGGATCCGGCTCGCGCTGTCCCGCCTGATCCCATGCCTTGGCCGCCTCGAATCTTGCCTGATTGTCTTTTGAAGTATCGGCTCCACGGTCCAAAATCTGGGCATAGGCCGCCCAAGTGTTTGCCTTGGCGTTGGGATAGGCCGTCACTGCTTTTTTCAAAAGCGCGCCAGCCTCTTTTTCCTGCCCAAGCTCACTCAAAATCCCTGCCAAATTGGCTAGCCCCAACTCCGTTTCCTGGGTGGAAAGGGCCTTTTCCAGATCCGTTTTTGCCTGTTCAAAAAGCGCTTTAGCCTCCGCCAATCGCTTGGCATCCCTCAATTTTACTGCCTGACGAAATCGGGAATCAGCCCGATTGACCAAAAACACTTGCGTGGCCCCCGCCCCGGCTTCGGCCCGTTGAAAATGCCGGTTAGCCTCCTCAAAATCACCCTCCCTGGCCTCACAAACACCCAGCATCACATCAGTGAAAACAAAATCTGGCTGAAGTGATCGCGCCACCAGGTACCCCGAATGGGCCGAACCCGTTTCACCCTGCTCCAAACTGATGGTTGCCAAAAAATATTGCGACCAAAAATGCCTCGGATCCAAGGCAATAGCCTCGCGAAAAGCGTTAGCAGCCAGGCTATATTGCCTCGCCTTGAAATGCTCGTCACCAATTAAAAACCACTCAAGAGGCGTGGTCGCCTTGCCGCTTTTTGCCAAATCCATTGCGTTCTGGCTAGCATCCGGATCTGAATTTTTCAAATACTGCCCCATTTTCAAATGGAAAAGCTTGTCGATGGGTAATAACCCTTTCGCCTTTTCCAAATGGGCCTTGGCACCCGCCAAGTCTTTCTCATCAAATGCAGTATCCGCCAAAATCACAAACAACTCACCCAAACGCGAACGGATGTTACCCCGCTCCTCCTCCCGAAAATACTTGTCAAAAACCGGCTCGGGTTTCTCAAGAGCCGCATCCAGATTCACCAAGGCAAACGCATTGGCTACATTGTCCCGAATGGTCTTTCGCAATTTGCCAATTTCCACACCCACCTGGTTCACATGAGAAAACAATGCGGCGTCATGCGCCTTGTTGAAATCAGCCACCAGCTTGTCGGTCGCCAAATGCTGGTTGGCTTCCACCAGCATTTCATCCAATTCCTTGGTCAAATCCGCCAAGTCTTCCTTAGCTGCATCATGGCCAGAACTGGCCGAGGCCAGTGTGGCTAGTCCACCTTCCAAGCTGTTCTTGGCCTCGTCAAATCGTCGCTCAGCAATGGCTCCCCTGGCTACCTGCAAGGCACCCCTGCCGCTTTCACGCGCCGATTCAACCTGCCGCTGCAAAGCCAAGCGGTTGCTTTCCGCTATGCCAAATGCCGCATTCAGCGCGATGCTGCCTCCAAGCAACACCACCAAAAAGGCTGCGCCAACCCCAGCCAACGCCGCCAGGGCTTTGTTTCGCTTGGCCCATTTCACCACCTTTTGCAACCGGGTTATAGGCCGGGCCATGATCGGGTCACCACGCCCAAACGCCGCCAGATCTTCCGCCATTTCGACGGCTGTCAGATATCGCTTTTCCGGCGCCTTTTCCAGTGCTTTCAGCGCGATGGTCTGCAAGTCAATCGGCACCGTCGGGTTCAAATCAATGGGCGAGACCGGCTCCTTCTTGCGCACATGCTCCAAAGTTTCCAAAAGGGTGCGCCCCTTGAAAGGCGGTCGCCCCGTCAGAAATTCATACAAAATGGCTCCTAATGAGTAGATGTCCGCCGCCGCGGTCAATTCCTTGGCCTTGCCCTCTGCCTGCTCCGGGGGCATGTAGCTGGGTGTTCCCATGATCGACCCTGTCCGGGTGTGCCCATCATCCGCATCAAGCTCCTTGGCCAAGCCAAAGTCGGTTACCTTGGGAAGGTCTTCCTTGGTGAGCAACACATTCGCCGGCTTCAAGTCGCGGTGAATAATCTTCAGCGAGTGGGCATGGCCCATGGCCCGGCAAATTTGCTCCATCACCCGGGCAGTGAACTGCGGTTCCTGCGGCTCCCCTTTCAACCGGCTATCCAGCGGGCCACCTTCCACAAACTCCAGCGCCATATAGGGCAAGCCTTGGAACTCTCCCACATCAAACACGCCCACAATGTTGGGGTGCTGGGCCGCAGCCACCGACCGCGCCTCAAGCCTGAACCTTTCCAGCTCCGATTCGCTAGCCTGGCTGTTCAACACCATTTTCAGGGCAACCATGCGGTTCAGCCCCAACTGCCTGGCACGGTACACCACACCCATGCCACCCCGCCCCAACTCACCCAAAATTTCATAGCCAGGCACTTGGGGCATTCTGCCTTTGCCAGATGCAGGCGAATTGGGAACCGTTGCCCCAAGCGTTCCCTTCAAGCCAACCTGGGTAGCCGAAACTTGGCTTTTCCCAGCCACTGTTTTTGACCCCGCGCCAATAGCACCGGTCTTTAAAAGCTGGCTCTGCCCTGGTGCTACTGTCGCCCCCGAGTCATCCCCGGCCCCTGGCGGAGGCATCGTCGCACCGGAATCATCCACAACACCACCCGGAGGCATCGTCGCGCCTGAATCATCTATCCCGCCCGGTGGAGGCATCGTCGCACCGGAATCGTCCACAACACCACCCGGAGGCATCGTTGCCCCTGAGTCATCTGCTGCTTCACCCGGAGGTAAGGTTGCACCCGCATCCCAACCCGCTCCCCTAGCTTGGGGCGTGTCAGCCAAGGTCGATCCATCATCCAACCCCGCGGCAAAGGCACCACCTTTCAGGGCTCCAAGTGCTCCGCCGCTAGGCAAGGCATCAGGGGCCAAGGTGCGGTCGTCCGCTGAATTCGGCTGGGGTCTAGCCGCAAAATCATCCGGGGCCAAGGTGGCGTCCATCCGGTTATTCACTGTGACTTTATTTGCCTCGGGCACTGGGTTACCGGGGGCCAAGGTGGCATCCGAGGCCCCGCCACCATCCACCCCCACCAAGCTGTCAGGCGCCAGAGTCGATTCAGAATCGGTGGCAATGTTTTTGGCAGGCGGGTTGGGGCGGGTCATAAAATGAATCCTGAAAAAGCCAACTGGCAGACATGCTCCAAATGCATACCTGCCAGTTTAACGGTTCTTTTTCAGAATGTTCAAAACCAATCTGCCGGGCCAGCAAAAGGCCAGCACCATTAACGAATGCGAGTCCCCGGATGGGCATGGAGTTGATGCGCCTCAACCTGGTCAGGGGTCAGATGCCAACCGCAATCATCACAGGTTAGGGTTTTTTCGTAGCAAGTTGGACACAGCAAGGGCCCACCCAAAAAGAATTGGTCAAAGCGCCGCTGGTCATCCCCCCCCAAATGGGTCGGATCGTTGGGCAGAGAGGTCATCTCCTTGCAAGCACTGCACCGCGCATGGCGCGCTTGGTTCAAAACAGGAGTAAAATGATCATGAAAACCGCGAGAAACCACACCCTTACCCAAACAGAGCGGGCAAGACATGCCCAGTTGCGAGGCAATGGCCTTGCGAATGAAATCGCTTTTGTTCGGCAATTTGTCGAGCAAATCAGCCAATTCCTTCTCCACCTTAAAAGCCACGATTGCTGTTTTCGGGGCTTTGGGTGTGGTCATGAAATGATTCCTCGTGTTTACCGGGTTGGGTAATTGCCCCGGATCTAAAAGGCCACAGGCACCCTTCCCCTTAACCGTCTCAACCTTCTATAAAATACCTGACTATAAAATACCTGACAATTTTATGATCGTCCATCTTTCCGCCAATCAAACAGTCAAGGCTTTCTCATGAACCCCCATTCCACCCGAAGCGGACAGGTTCGAGGGTGGAATCTTTTCTGCCTGCCCATCGTGACACTTGTGGCCCTCTTGGTTAGCCCCGAAACCCTTTTTGCCCTCGAATCGGGTGCCAGCGCTGGCAAACAGCCCGTGTGGGCCGCAATTCCATTTGCTTTGCTCTTGCTGGGAATCGGCGTTTTCCCGCTGGCTATCCCCCATCTGTGGCATCGCGACAGCCTCAAATTCTGGTTTGCCCTGGCCTTGTCGCTGCCGGTTGCCCTCACAACTCCCTGGCAGGGAACTTCTCATGCCCTTTTGGAATACTTGGCCTTCATGGCCCTTATCGGCTCGTTGTTTGTCGTGGCCGGAAACATCCATCTGGAAGGCACCTGGCGCGGCACTCCCCTAGCAAACACCGCCCTTCTGGGCTTGGGAGCCGTGCTGGCAAATCTTTTGGGCACAACGGGTGCCAGCATGCTGCTAATCAGGGTGCTTTTGGGCACCAACCGCGGTAGAAGGCATCTTGTCCATTTGGTCCTTTTTTTCATTTTCATTGTCAGCAATACCGCCGGCCTCCTCACCCCCTTGGGTGACCCGCCACTTTTTCTCGGCTTTCTTCACGGCGTACCCTTCATCTGGACTTTAGGCCTGGCACCCCAGTGGCTTTTGGTCAACTCTTTATTGCTCGCTCTGTTTTGGGCACTCGACTGCTTTATTTTCGCTGAAAAACCCGGTCCACTAGCCCCCACCAACCGCTCGCAATTTCGCCCAACCCTATTTGTTCAAGGCAGTCACAACCTTCTATTCCTGCTCGGAATCGTGGGAGCGGTGCTACTGAAAGGGTCGATGGGCGAAGGACTTGGTGCCACCCTTCTCTCCGCCGGCCTGATGGTCCTGATGGCTTGGTTTTCCTTGCGAACCACTAGCAAAATTTTAAGGCAACTGAACGGCTTTTCCTGGGCCCCGGTTTTGGAAGTGGCAATTCTTTTCGCTGGCCTGTTTGTCACCATGGGCCCCGCGATTGCCCTGCTCGAGGAAAACAGCCAGCATTTGGGTATCAACAAACCCTGGCAGTTCTTCTGGCTCACGGGTGCCCTGTCCAGCTTTTTGGACAACGCCCCCACCTATGTGGCTTTTGCCAGCTTAGCTATGGGCAGCTCCGGATTGACAAATGCAGGGGATTTTGGCGAATTGACAACCTACCAAGGCGGCGCGCTACTCAAAGCTATCAGTTGTGGGGCCGTTTTTCTGGGAGCTATGACCTACATCGGCAATGGCCCCAATTTCATGGTCAAAAGCATTGCCGAGGCCTCGGGCGTCCGCATGCCGGGCTTTTTTGGCTACCTGCTTTGGTCCTGCGGGCTCCTTTTGCCTATCTTGGCAGTGTGTTGCTGGGTATTTTTCATTTAATATTTCCCGCCCACCCAAGTTCAATCCTCGCGCCTTTTCCCTTGCCCATTGGCCAACTTGGGGTAATATTTAACTATCCAGTTTTGGATGGTGGATGTAGCTCAGTTGGTAGAGCACCGGATTGTGGTTCCGGCTGTCGCGGGTTCAAATCCCGTCATTCACCCTAAGTGCTCACGCAATCGCCTGCTATCAAAGCCCGTATGCCGGGCCAAACATTCTGTATTCCATCCTGCACCTCTTTTTCCAGTTGCCTTTCGGCCACGCTTTCAGCGTGCTTTCTTTAGCCGTATAATGGGATAAATTCTTACCCAACTTTTGGAAACTTACACCATGCTCTACGCCAGAAGTTATTTGCTTTTTGCGTTGCTGGCATCCCTTGGCTGCAACTTGGTTTCACCCCACCAAGCTTGGGCACAAGACTCCGGCCCTCCCCTATCCCCCGACCTCGAGCTCAGGGTAGACGCTATGGCCGCCAAGGCGGCTGGCTGGCTCAAAACCCGCCAGGAAGCTAATGGCGGTTGGTCTACCGAACTCAGCCCAGGCATAACTGGCATCGTCTCCACCGGATTGCTAAAAGGGGCCAAGCTTCCCGCAACCGATCCCATGGTGGCCAAATCCCTGATATACATTGAAGGCTTGATCAACCCCGAAGCTGGCCACATTGCCGGCAAGAATCCGCGCATGGGTCTGCAAAACTATGTCACCTGCGTCAATCTGATGGCCCTGTCCGCAGCCGGCCGCGATGCCCACAAAAAAGTGATCGCCGATGCTTCCTCCTTCCTGCGCAAACTGCAGTGGGATGACGAAGAAGGCAAAAACCGCAACGACGATTTCTTCGGCGGTGCCGGATACGACTCCAAATCCCGCCCAGACATGTCCAACACCCAATAT